>Ga0209415_10009432_pt1 | contig 16765 bp, 13 predicted proteins | sample PeaSoiSIISIP2007_FD_187696 | JGI IMG/M metagenome (GOLD analysis project Ga0209415, IMG submission 187696) | Peat soil microbial communities from Weissenstadt, Germany - SII-SIP-2007 (SPAdes) (version 2) | ecosystem: Environmental > Terrestrial > Soil > Wetlands > Peat | place: Germany... | reverse complement strand
CGGGTCAGAAATAAAAGAGGAAAAAGCCTCTCGGTCCGCTGTGATATAGGCCATGAACATATCGATCGTGAGACCCAAGGCCGCAATTCTTGAAAACAAACCCAGAGCAAGTAGGATGCCGGCCACAAATTCAAATAGTGAAACGAATGTCGCCGTGGGTCCCGGCACGGGCAATCCGAGGCTAGCAAAGAATTCTGTGACGTGCGACAAGTTGTGAAGCTTGCCCCAGCCGTTTTGAACGAGCTGAACTCCCCAGTAGAGACGGATCAGCAACAGGAACGGCGACTGGAGGGTGGAAACAGTTCTTACAAACCAGCTGTAACTTGAATTGATGAAGGCCAAAAGGTTTTTCATGTATAGGGCTGCCGCCTCTCACTCTGCAATTGCTCAGGACTTGGCCGAAGATCTTTCCGGACGGAAGAACCAGCCCATCGCCGCCCATCCGCGAAACCATTTCTCGATGCGAGCGGGTTGGTCCGCCGCCGGGATCGAGCTATTGCGAAAAGCAGTGTCCACAGCACGCTTGAGTGTCTTGCCGTCCCGAAGCGCGGTCAATATGACGAATTCTTCGCGCTCAAGGCGGCGGAAATAGACGGAGTAGTCCATCCGATGGACAATCAAATAAATCCGAGAAGGTTTGAGCCGGGCGACTGCTTGCACACGCTTGCGTTTTTTACGCTCGTAAAATGCGTTGCTGGCAACTTCGCTATCCACAGGAGCGCGCATTTCCAATGCGAGATCGTCCACGGGATAGCGCAGGTCGAGGAGGCGGATGTAGGGCTGCAGCTTCAAACGGAGCGTCGCGGGATTCGCACCGGCGACATCCTCGGTGCGAAGTGGAGGCTCCGCCTTCCCATCGAAGGCCTCGATGTCTGCCCATTCGAGCCGAACCATATCCAGGGCCAGTTTCTGCCGTGTACCGGCCCACTTGGGATGGCGCTGCATCCACGATTCCAAACGTGCACATTGGTTGCGGAGAGTGAATGAACGCGATGGGCAATCATTGATGTACGCCTTGGCCATGGCCTCAAACCGTTGATCACCCAGGACGGCGCACAGCCCGGGAAAATCGTCGCTTATGCTGGCGAGCACGCGGTACCAATACTGCTTGTTGTAAATCTCCAGCCGCTCGAAAGAGGTAAGCCGGTCGTTCGGTTTGATGAATTCCGCCGCGACAGCGCGCATAGGGCGACCATTAGGCGCGTAACGCCGCATGTTTTCTGCGGGCGTCAGCGGCATCATCACCGCGCGGGCCATTTTGCGTTGAAGGTTGAGAAGCTTCATACGGCGGTCGCAAGCGAGGCGCTGGCCAGATACTTGTTGGCTTTCAAGGCTTCGTTGTGAACCTCGTCAAACGAGGGGATGCGGTCGTCCCATTCGAGCAGAGTTGCGGTATGGCCGACACGTTCAATGGCCCGGGCGTACAGCGTCCATACGGGATCAATCACGGGGTGGTCGTGCGTGTCGAGAATGTACTTTCGATACTTTGAGTGGCCGGCGATGTGGATTTGCGCCACGCGGTGAGCAGGAACGCTGTTCACATATTCCATGGGATTGAAGCTATGATTTTGCGAGGAGACGTAGATATTGTTTACATCGAGCAAAATCCCGCAGTCGGCGCCCTCGACCACTTCGTTCAGGAATTCCCACTCGGACATTTCTGAGGCGTGAAATTCGGCATAGCTGCTGACGTTTTCGACCACCAAGGGAATCTCCAAATAGTCGCGCACTTCTCGTATTTTCTGCGCGGTGATTCGGGCGGCTTCAAATGTGTAGGGCATGGGAAGCAAATCATGTGTGTATCGCCCGTCCACGCTCCCCCAGCAGAGGTGGTCTGAGAGCCAGGGCGTTTTCGTGCGCTTCACCAGGTCCTTCAGGCGGCGAAGATGCTCGCGGTTGGGGCGCTCGGCTGAACCGAAATACATGGAAACGCCGTGCTGAACCACCCTGTATTGCTCCAGAATTTGGTCGAGGGTACGCAGCGGGCGGCCGCCATCAATCATGAAATTTTCAGAGATGATTTCAAACCAATCCACCGTGGGTTTGCGGGTCAGAATGTGATGGAAATGAGGAATGCGCAGGCCAATCCCAACTCCGTATTCAGTGAAACCGTTGAAGCGATTCGCGGGCATAGGAGTCCCTGTCCAATTTAGAAAAAAGAAGAGGGCCAGTCAAATTGACCTGGCCCTCTTCAAGACAGATTACTGCCAGGCTTGAAGGTGCAAAGTTACGTCTTTGGCGCCATGGGCTTCCCGTCGGTGCGGCAGCCACCCTTGCCCTTGCAAGAGTTCTTTCCCTTGCAGCCGCCGTCGCTGGTCTTACAGCCGCCCTTGCCCTTGCAAGAGTTCTTGCCCGCACAGTCGTGCTTCTTGTCCTTCGTATCCTTCGTGTCTTTCTTATCCTTGTCGCCCTGATCCTGGATGCCCGCCGCGCGCAGCGAGGGGTTGATCCCTGAAAGCAGGTTTGACGCATGCACAGGTGCCCCCACGCCCGCGAGCAAGCCCGCGAGTGCCGCCCCTGCGATCAACGCTTTCTTGGTGGTAATCATCTGAATTGGCTCTCCTCTGTTTGAGATGTCCTTGCCTACAACTATTCCTTCCGCGCCGAACTTAACCTGGGAAACCACGGAAACTCTGATTTCTCAGTTCCGGTGCAAGAGCAGGAAGAATCTCCTTACCATCCAAACTGAGATACCCATCACACCGGCTCCTATAATGTCAAAACGACCGGCATGAGGCAGGCGCCCAGATGGAGATACCCACCCCCAGCGGGTGAGACTATCCCCTTTGGAAGGACTTGACAAGCGAAAACTCAACAAAGCGGTGACGCGCGTCACTAAAGGAAGGTCAGGCGGACTCGCGCTTGGCCTCTGCGACCAAGCCTCCGTACCGCCGTTCGCGCTTTTGAAAATCCAGCAGTGCCTCTAGCAGCCGGAGACGCGTGAAATCGGGCCAGAGGGTCTCAGTGACGTAGATTTCAGCGTAGGCGATCTGCCAGAGAAGGAAATTACTGACTCGCATTTCGCCGCTGGTGCGAATCAGCAGGTCAGGGTCAGGGAGGCCCGCAGTGTAAAGATGGCCCGAAATCGTTTCTTCGTCGACAGGAGGAGAAGTCGCGCCGTTCTTCTTCAAATGGTTAAGGATGGAGTTGAAAGCGTCCACGATTTCCGCCCGTGCCCCATAGTTGAGCGCAACGGCAAGCTTCATACCGGTATTGGGAGTGGTCAGCTCCATAGCCCGGGCTACGTCGTCACGGACGGCTTGAGGGAGCTTGTCGAGGCGGCCGATGACCAACATGCGGATATTGTTGCGATGAATTTCAGGCAACTCCTTGCGCAGGTATTCCCGAAGCAGGCGCATCAGAAAATCAATTTCGGCCTGGGGTCGACGCCAATTCTCCATGGAGAAAGCATAAAGCGTTAGGGCAGGAATGCCCAGCTTCGCGCAGCTTTCGATCACCTGGCGGGCGGAGGAGACGCCTGCCCTGTGGCCGGCTATTCGGGGCAAGTGTCGGCGCTGGGCCCAACGCCCGTTCCCGTCCATGATGATGGCAATGTGGCGCGGGAAGCGACTGCGGTCGAGTTGCTCGAGCAGTTGGGTCTCGTCGCGCTTCTTGGTACTGAAGAATTCGGTAGCCTTCACAGGTACAACCCGCAATCCTCTTTACCCCGCAAAGTTAGCACACCGTTCCATAAGGCGCAATGCGGGTGAAGTCAGTATGCGTCGTCAAAGTCCTGGCACGCTTCCAAATCGCCCCGGAAACAACGCAGCAAGTACGAGCACAATCGTTAAGACGATCATGACCACACAGGTCACCCAGGCAATGACGCTGAACGTGGTGGAATTCACGTATTCGCCCATCAGATCGCGTCGGCTGGCCAGCAAAACAATAAAAATGAGGACAATGGGAAGCCACACGCCATTGGCAACTTGCGAAAATACTAGTATCTTCAGATAGGACGCCCCCGGAATCAGGACCAGACCCCCACCCACCACGATCAGAATCGTGTAAAGCCAGTAAAAAATGGGCGCCTCTCTGAATTTGTGGTCTATTCCCCCTTCAAATCCGAGTCCCTCGCAAATCACATGCGCGGTGGAGAGCGGCAGAATGGAGGCCGCAAAGAGGGACGCGTTTAGCAAACCAAACGCAAAAAGAATGCTTGCTCCACGCCCGGCGAGAGGGACCAGGGCTTCAGCAGCTTGCTTCGCATCCGTGATATTTCGATGCCCGGATACAAAAAGAGTGGCGCCGGTGCAAACGATGATAAAGAAAACGATCACCATGCAGCTAATGCTGCCGACAAGCACATCGGCGCGCGCTTGCGGATATTGTCGCGGGCCTACTCGTTTTTCAACGAACCCAGCCTGTAAATAGAAAAACTGCCAAGGAGCGATGGTGGTACCTACAAGAGCCGTCAGCATCAGTAAGTAAGAAGCATTGAGCTGGAAACTCGGTATGACCACGCTTTTGGCGGCCAGAAGCCAATCCGGCCTTGCCAGCACAGCCGATATGATGTAAGCGACATAGAAAAGACAGGCAATCAAGAATATCTTTTCCACCTGCCGATAGGTCCCGCGCAAAACAAGAATCCAGACGACAAATGCAGCAATGGGAACCGCGATGTATTTGCTGACGTGGAAGATCTCCATCGAAGCTGCCACGCCCGCGAATTCGGCGACGACGTTGCCCAAGTCCACCAGGAATCCGGTGACCATTACAAAGAATGTCGGCCGAAAGCCAAACTCTTCCCGGATCAGATCCGAAAGGCCCTTCCCGGTGACGACTCCCAGGCGGGCGCACATTTCTTCCGTCACATACAGCGCAATGGTCATGGGGATTAGCGACCACAGCAGAGCGTAACCGTACGTCGCGCCGACCACGGAATAAGTCGAAATCCCGCCGGCATCATTGTCTACATTGGAGGTGATAAATCCCGGCCCGACCACAGCCATGAATAGCGCCAGGCGGCGCCGAGCGCCACGCGTTCGCTGGCGCCATTTGTTGACGCGGTCGCGCCAGTCCGGGGTTCGAGATGTGATCTTTTCGCGATCCATTGCCATCAGCTTGTGCCAGGCCTATTTGAACTTGTACCGTGCTTTGACTGTGAGGCGCGTAACCACGTCGTCCACGGTGATCGCGCCGATCGGCGATCCGTTGTCGTCCGCGACTGTCAACACGCGCAGATTGTATTTGTCGAACAACTCGAAGACATCCCGTACGTGAGCGTCGGGTAGGAGCGAGAGCAAAGGCTCGGACTTGAGAGAAGCCATGGCCTGTCCCGCATCTGCCAGCAGCAAGCGCCCCATGGGCACTACGCCGGCAAACTTCGCGCTCGAATCCGTAAGGAAAACAGCGTCCAACTGGTCGGCATCTACATCGTTTGAACGAATCCACTCGATGACTTCCTCGCGCGTGGCCGATTCCGCCACCACGATGAAGTGTGTATTCATCATGCCCCCCGCAGTATTCTCTCCAAATTGCATCAAACCGCGGACGTCTCGCGCCTCAAATTGCGGCATTTCTTCCAGTAATTCCTGGGAAGTTTCTGGAGACAATGTGGCCAGCAAATCCGCGGCTTGGTCCGGCTGCATCTCCTCGATAATGTCCGCCGCCTTCTCGGGATCCAGTTTCTCGACGATTTGCTGGCGCAATCTGGCATCGAGCTCGGCCAGCGTTTCCGCCGCGCTCTCTTCATCGAGCGAATCGATAATAGATTGCCGCTCCTCGGAGGAAAGGTCCTCCAGGATGTCGGCCAGATCCGCAGGGTGCAAATGGGCCAGCTTTTGATGGGAAACACGAAGTTTGATGCGTCGCAAGGGGTCCGGCTCAATCAAATTCACAAACTCCCAGGGGATCGTGCTGGTCGGAAGTTTCCCTTGAACTCTGCGTATGAAAGCATAAGAGGCAATCCCCTGAAGCAGGCGGCCGACAGCCCCTGTCAGGCCCACGTCTGCCAAACTAACACGCAACTCGACGCTGCCATTCAAATGGTGCTCCGCCAGGTCGAGGTCGTTTACTCGGACCACTTTGCGTCCGCCGGTATCAATGATCTGCTGGTCGAGCAGATCCTTTTGAACTGCAAGCCATCCCTCATTTGCTCGATATTCTTCAAGGGCCTTTTCGCTCACATTCAACCGCATCGTACCGGGAGCGACAGACCCCACCTGGTCATAACGCGCGACGAGCGGCTGATATTTTCCCCGCCCCAGCAGATACCTCGCTACGCGATTGGGTTGGTCGGCCGGCTCGATAAACAGCTCGCGCACTCGGCCGACAAAGTTTCCCTGAGCGTCGTAGGCAATTGATCCGAGCAGTTCTGTCGCATGCAGCATCTCTAAAATTCCCTTCCCGCCATTCGGTTGTCAGCTAGCCCGTGCAAACACAAAAAACCCGCGGCCAGGGTACCGTCCCGGCTGCGGGTGGATTGGAAACCCACTTATGCTGCCGTTATACGGTACGTACTCCCATGAATCGTGACTGCCCCGGGCAACCGCTCCAGCACCCGTGGCCCCAGTAAGAGGACTGTGCCAATCCGACCAGATAAAAGCCTCCCCAGTTGCACCAGCAACTAGGCGGAGGCTCGAAATCTTCCGTGAGATTCATAAACAATGCATCCATGCTCCGTTGTTAAAGGCATATGCGAACTTTGTCAAGAAAAGAATGGCGTTAATTGAAAAAAAGTTCCGAAGGCAGCGATGGAAATGTCTTTAGCGTTTCTTTTTGACCGATCCGCCGAACTCCATGTCCGGTATCCCCGCAATGATCCCTGGAGCGAGTTGTGGCACGGAGACTCCACGCTTGCGGCAGTCTTCCAGGTGGAGCAGGAGATAGTTCTTCGTGATGTAGTCCCTGGGTGAGAAACCAAGGTCACTCGCGGCCCGATCTATAGAATCAGTCGGTCCTTCCAGCTCCAGAAAAACGCCGGTCGGAGTCTCGTCAAGCTCAAGGTGCAGGCCAGCAGCCCACTTTTTTGAGGACGGCAGGGCGAACCGGGTACGAAATTTTTCATACCGGAACCACCCGCGTAATCCCAGCGATTCCAGGATTCTCGATATGGCGTCCGCATCGGCTACCACTACTTCGTTCTCCTGCCGGACCTTGTAGTGCCCCTCTCCTGATGCCTCCGCAGGCCCCTTGTATGTCAGCACCACCCGTGATGTTGCCTTCTTCCCTGCGGTTGGCGGAGATTCGACCCGCACCCGGAGCAATTGGCCGTGCCGTGCAAATCCGCCGTCCGGAGTATCAAACAGAATATTTCGTTCGTGGTAGCGGCCACCCTTGCCGGCCACAGCTCCACGTACAGGACTGGCGCCGATCCGCGCCAGTTTCTTCCGAGCGGCCTTGGCGCTCTCAAACCGGAGCTTCACCTCAATTTCTTTGGGAATGGGACTCACCTCCAAGCAAAGTCTCGTGCAAACATCCCACAACCGCACTAGTATAATGCTGCGCTCAGTTTCTCTTGCCGGAATATGTCTGAACCAACTACGCCTCTGATGCGGCAGTACCAGGCAATTAAGACGCGCTACCCGCACGCTCTGGTCCTGTTCCGCTTGGGGGATTTCTATGAAATGTTCCACGAGGATGCGATTGTCGCCTCCCGGGAGCTGCAAATCACGCTGACTTCTCGCAACCGCGAGCGTGGGAAGCCCATACCGATGTGCGGTGTCCCTTATCACGCGGCAGAGAATTATGTTGCCCGTCTAATCCGCGCGGGTTTCAAAGTCGCGATGTGCGACCAGATGGAGCAGCCCGGTCCTGGCAAAAAGTTGGTGCGGCGCGAGGTGACGCGTGTCATCACTCCCGGCACAGCGACCGACGCTCAACTTCTCGAGCCGCGCGAGAATAATTTCCTCGCGGCTGTCGCTTACGGTCCACGAGGCGGTCGCGTGGGCCTCGCCTGGGTGGACATCTCGACCGGCGAGTTCAGCGCCACAGAATTTTGTGGCGCTGAATCGGAGGAAAAGCTTAGAGACGAACTTCAACTCCTGCACCCCCGCGAAATACTGGTTGAACGCGTTGAGGGGCTTTTCGCTGACTCCGACACCGCCGGTCCCGGTGCAAAGTTTGCCTCGCGCATGGAAGTGCGCGAGGGGGCAGTCACGCGCTTGGAGGATTGGATCTTCGCATCCGACTACGCGGAGAGGCTGCTCACCGAACAATTCAGCACTGCCGGGCTTGAAGGATTTGGCCTCGCCGATCACTCTGTTGCTGCGACTGCTGCTGGAGTATTGATCCACTATTTGCGAGAGACTTCGGCCGCCGGCAATGCCAATAACGGTGCCGGTCACACTCTGCAGCATCTCGACCGTGTCCGCTTCTACGAACAACAGGAAGCGCTCGGGCTCGACAGCGTCTCCGTCCGCAATCTGGAGCTCGTGGCGCCGCTGTTTCCCGAAGACGCCGCAGCCGACAAGAGTGCCACCCTGCTCGGCGCGATCGACGAAACCGCGACGGGGATGGGTGCTCGACTATTGCGTTCCTGGATCCTTCGCCCGCTGGTTTCCATTGAAGAGATTGAAGAGCGGCTGAGCGCCGTTGCGGAGTTAAAGGTACACACAGTGCTCCGCGAAGAAATCCGCGAGACGCTAAAAGGTGTGTTGGACTTAGAGCGGCTGAACAGCCGCATTACTTTAGGATTCGTTACGCCGCGTGATTTGATGTCATTGCGCGCTTCGCTCGCTCGCGTGCCGCTTGCGCGGGGTTTCTTAGCTAACTGCACCAGCACTCGATTGGCCGAATTGCGCAAACAAATGGATGATTTGGGGGACGTCGCGGCGCGCATCGAGTCCACCATTGCGGAAAATCCGCCCGCTCAAGCCAACGAGCCCGGTGTAATCAAACGTGGATTTCTTCCTGAGCTTGACAAGTTGCGTGATCTCGGCCAGCGCGGCCGTCAATTCATTGCCGGAATGGAGGAGCGCGAACGCAAGCGCACAGGTATCGCTTCCCTCAAGATTCGCTATAACCAGGTATTTGGCTATTATATTGAGATTTCGCGACCAAACCTGCATTTGGCGCCGCCCGATTATGAACGCAAACAAACACTTACCAATGCGGAGCGGTTCACCTCCAGCGAATTGAAAGAATATGAGCAGAAAGTTCTTGAGGCCGACGACCACATCGCTGAAATCGAAGCGCGATTATTTGCCGAATTGCGCCAATGGATTGCCACCCAGGCGGCGCGCCTGCGACGAACCGCGATGGCGATTGCGCAACTGGATGTGCTTGTAAACTTTGCCCGTCTCGCCGCGGCGCGGGATTACTCTCGCCCCGAGTTCACCGAAGACGGCGAGATGACTATCGTTGGCGGCAGGCACCCGGTTATCGAGAAGCTGCTGGAAACGCATGGCGAGAGGTTCGTCCCGAACGATTTGTACCTGAATGAGTCTTCGCAGCAGATACTCTTGATCACCGGCCCGAATATGGGTGGTAAGTCCACCTACCTGCGCCAGGCTGCGCTGATTGTCATCATGGCGCAAATCGGGTCTTTCGTTCCCGCGAGGCAGGCGAAGTTGCCTATCACCGATCGCATTTACACGCGTATCGGTGCCTCAGACAACCTGGCGCGAGGTCGCTCCACTTTTCTCGTGGAAATGAGCGAGGTGGCGGCAATCCTGAATACTGCAACACCGTCCAGTTTGATCCTGCTTGACGAAGTGGGTCGTGGCACTGCGACTTTCGATGGTTTGAGCATCGCCTGGGCCGTGGTTGAATGTTTGCAGTCACAGACTCATGCCCGAACCCTTTTCGCTACTCACTATCACGAGTTGACGGAGCTGGCCGAGCTTTTGCCCGGCGTGAAGAATATTCATGTTGCAGTTCGTGAAACTGCAACCGGAATCGTTTTCCTTAAGAGAGTCGAGGTCGGAAGTGCCGACCGCAGCTATGGCATCGAAGTCGCGCGGCTGGCGGGATTGCCGCATGCCGTCATCGCGCGCGCCCGCGAAATTCTTCTGCGCCATGAGCGCAGTGAGCATGAATTGACCGAGCAACTATCTCCCGGGGCGGCACGCGGCCCGGCTGCTGCTCAAGAACCCATGTTCACTCCGATTGACCGTGAAGTTCTGGAGGCGCTGCGCGCGGCGGACCTCGATAATCTCAAACCGCTCGACGCGCTAAATCTGCTCGCTCGGATGAAGAAACAGATCACATGAACCGCCCCCCTTCCAACAAAGCGATGCGCGTCCTGGGCCTCATGTCCGGCACCTCCGCGGACGGGATTGACGTCGCGCTCGCGCGAATTTCCGGTGCCCCTCCACACCTGCAAGCAAATCTTGAGAATTTCACCGCGATTCCCTTCCCTCGAACGGTTCGGGATGCGATCTTACGTCTCGCAAATGGTGCTCCCACGTCCACGAAGGAAATTAGTCAACTCAATTTCCTTCTCGGGGAACTCTTTGCAGGCGCGTCGCGCGAAGCATGCCGCCGGTTTCGCACCTCGTTGACAAGCATTTCTCTCATTGGCTCTCACGGCCAAACTGTTTATCACCAGGGTCTCCCCACCCGGACTTTTGGGCAGCAGCGGGTCGCCTCCACATTGCAAATCGGAGAGCCCGCCGTAATTGCCGCTCGGACGGGTATCACCACGATCGCCGATTTCCGTCCCGCAGATCTCGCCGAAGGCGGCCAGGGCGGGCCTCTCGTCCCGTTCGTGGATTACTTGCTTTACAGACATGCACGCATCGGTCGCGTCGCTCTCAACATCGGCGGCATTTCCAATGTCACTGTAATTCCGAAAGGCGCGGAACCCAGTGATGTATTCGCGTTCGACACCGGTCCTGGAAATATGGTGGTTGACGGGCTGGTCAGCAATTTCACGAGAGGTCATGCAGCCTATGATATCGACGCGAAGCTCGCGCGCAAGGGCCGAGTTGTGCCTCGAATACTCAACTCCCTACTCGATGACAAATATTTTCGCCAGCGTCCCCCAAAATCGGCTGGGCGCGAGCAATTTGGGGAAGCGTACGTCCAACACTTGATCACACTTGGACGCAAACACAAAGCTAGTCAGGAAGACTTGATCCGCACTGCTACGATCTTGACCCCACTCTCCATTCTTGACGCCTGGCATCGCTTCATAGCGCCACGCGCGAAGATAAATCAACTTATTGTCGCCGGAGGCGGCTCGCACAATCCATTGATGATGGCTCAGCTCGCCGCAGGTCTGCGGGACGTGGAAGTGACGAACTCCGCCTCTCTTGGCGTCTCCGAAGACGGCAAGGAAGCTTTCGCGTTCGCAATTCTTGCGTACGAAACATTCCATGGACGCCCATCAAATCTCGTGGCAGCCACTGGTGCGCGTCGCCCCGCAATTCTGGGCAAGGTTTGCTATGCCCCGTCGCGCTAACTCCCGCACGGCCTTGGGCGCCCTCATCGCCTGCGTACTGCTCTCTCTCGGCATCACAAGCTGCCACAACTTCCCCGCCGAGCCGCCGGGTACGGTTACTTTCGTGATTGAGACAATGCCTGCCAATTTCGATCCACGCATCGGCACCGACGCCCGGTCCCAGCAAATCAACAGTCTCCTATTCAGCGGTCTGCTTGAACGCGATGCCTCTATGAACCTCCGCGGTGATCTCGCGGAGCGATGGGAGGCGCTCGACCCCCGCACTTATGTTTTCCATCTTCACAGTGGTGTGCGCTTCCACGACGGCCGTGCGCTCACTTCTGTCGATGTCAAGTTCACATTTGAATCCATAATGAATGGTGTTGCGGGGCCGTCTGGCATAGTCCAAAGCCCAAAGCGCGGTGCATTCCGTGTGGTACAGGCTATTGAAGCGCCCGACCCTTCAACAATAATTTTCCGTCTCTCGGAACCCAATGCATCATTCCCCTGGAGTCTAGTGCGCGCCGCCGTCGGAATCGTGCCCGCCGGATCGGGAGCGGGCTTCGCGCAACATCCAGTCGGGAGCGGCCCATTCCAATTTGTTAGCGCCAAGCAAGACGATGAAATCATCGTCTCGCGCAATGCCGCATACTTTCGAGGCGCGCCGCAGGTAGAACGCGTGCGCTTCCGAGTGGTTCCCGAGGCTGTCGTACGCGCACTCGAAATGCGCAAGGGCACCGCGGACTTGGAACTCAACTCGTTTACGCCGGACATGGTGCCTGTTCTGGCGCGCCAATCTGACCTGGCCGTCACCGAAGAGCCCGGCACATTGTTTTCCTACATTTCGTTCAATTGCGAGGACCCTGCCCTCAGCCACCGCGAAGTGCGCCAGGCGCTCACTTATGCGACTGACCGCGATACTCTGGCGCGCACATTGCTGCGTAGCCAGGCCCGCGTGGCCGATGGCCCGCTCCCACCGAGCAATTGGGCCGCCGAACCCAATCTCCCGAAGTACGGTTACGATCCCGCGAGAGCGGAAGCTTTGCTCGATCAGGCAGGTTTCCCACGTGTCGGCGACCCACACACGGGTTCGCGTTTTCACTTGACGCTGAAAACCTCCACGGATTCGCTCGCCCGCCTGCTGGGGGAAGTTCTTCAGGACGAATGGCGTCGCGTGGGAATCCAATTAGATCTTCGCCCACTCGAATTCGCAACTTTTTTTGCGGACATCACGCGCGGCAATTTCCAGCTCTACACACTGCGTTGGGTGGGTGCCAACAATGATCCCGACTTCTTTGAGTATGCATTCGGCTCCCACAGAATCCCTCCCGCAGGAGCCAATCGCGGACGGTACCGTAATCCGCAACTTGACGCCCTGGTGGATCGCGCTCGAGTCGAACCCGACCGTGAAAAGCGCCTCGCCCTCTATAGCCAGGTGCAACAAATCATCGCGACGGATCTTCCCTACCTGCCCTTGTGGTTCCAGGACAATATTTCCGTTCACCGGAGGCGCATCGATCACGTCTCGCTTGGGCCCGGGGGAGACTACGATTTTGTTGCGGGGATCACTTTGAAGTAAAAGTCGGAAGGGTCTTACTCCTCCAGAGCGGCCCTGATATCGTCCTCGGTGACGGTCCCTTCACGCAAAATCCGCCAACCGTCATAGTGCAAGTCCACAATTGTGGATGCCAGGATCGCACCCGTCTCCCCGGCATCCAAAATAAGCGGCAGCTTGTCCCCCAACTGCTTCACAACCTGCGCAGAGCTTGAACACGCGGGAAACCCTGAAATATTCGCGCTTGTCCCGGTAACGGGCCCCTCCAAAACTTCAATCAGAGAGCGGGCCACATTGGAATTCGGCCAACGCAACGCCACCCTTCCGGTGTTGGCAGTCACTTTTAATGGCAACTTGTGAGACGCATCAACAAGCAGAGTGAGTGCCCCGGGCCAAAATCTTTCTGTCAATCTCATAAACTCATCCGGCAGGTCCCGTGTAAGTGTCAGGGCCTGCGCAACGGAATTCACCAGAATTGGCAACGCCCGCGTTTCCGGGCGCCCCTTGGCGCGATAAATTTGCTCGACGGCGGAAAGATTGAAGGGATCGGCCGCCAGCCCGTAGTAGGTGTCCGTAGGGAGGCCCACGATCTGCCCCCGCCGGATAAAATCGCAGGCGTAGCGGACCACGCTCGATTCAGGAGTATCCGAAGAAATTTTCAGGAGCTCGGCGGGCAAGGTGTGAGCCTTTCGGAGTCGGCCAATCCGCAAAAATCCATCCCGGCATACTCCATAATTTCCTTCGGGGCAAGCTACCACAGCACCCTCCAACGCGCAATAAACCTTCTCTTGATTCCCCACCAAATCACAAACCGCAGGTTGGCGGCTTTACCGTCTCCCTGGCGTTTGTTAGGCTCCACATATGCCTCGCCCCGGCCACAATCCGGCTCAACCAGCGCGTCACAGCCCGGCGGCGAGGCCGGGGCAACCAGAACTCCTCTCCAGCCGCGATAATCGCTGGCTGAAGCGTTTTGCCGCCGCCCTCGCCGGAAAACCCGGTGCCGTGGAGAAATCTGTGGGAATCGAGGGCGTGCGCCTGGTGGATGAAGCGCTGCGGTCTTCGATTCCAATCGAAGCTATTTTGGTGAGCGAGACTGGACGCAAACATTTGGCGCGTTTGACTAGCGCACTTGATTCTGCCACCAGGGTTCTCGCAACCACGGACCGGCTCTTCAGACAAGTTGCAGGAACGGAATCTCCTCAAGGTGTGGCCGCTCTGGTTCTTCCGCGGCGCGCGAGCTTTGATGATTTGGTGCGGGGCCATGGTGAGCCGCTAGTAATTGTGCTTGCAGGAGTGCAAGACCCAGGCAATGTAGGGACAATTCTCAGAACGGCTGAGGCCCTCGGAGCCAGCGGCGTAGCTACCTGCAGCGCCGGCGTTCTCGGCACGGCACATGCATTCTCTCCCAAGGTCGTTCGCGCTTCCGCAGGCGCCGCTTTTCGTCTTCCCGTTGCCGAGGGGCTTTCCTCGGCGATACTCCTGGCGCAGTTCCGCGTTGCAGGAATCCGCATACTCGCTGCAACCTCCACGGCTGAAACGCGAGACGCGACACCTCCATGGCAGCTGGACCTGCGTGGCCCCATCGCATTTTTTATCGGTAACGAGGGCGCCGGCTTGCCCGGTGAAATCGAACGCGCAGCCGACGTCTGCGTCCGTATCCCACTTGCCGCCGCCCGCGGCCTCCACGCGGAGAAGGTAGAGTCGCTCAATGCCGCAACCGCGTCTGCCATCCTGCTATACGAAGCGGCCCGCCAGCGCTCGGGCGCCAAGATCGAACATGCGGAATTGAAACCTCGGGCGCAAACTTCGGGCGCAAATTCATGAGTCTTTTTCCAACTTTCGGGTCGCATTCAGATCGCCGTTCTGAGCAGGACGAGCAATCGTCAGGCCCAAGCCCGCTCGCCGACCGTATGCGCCCGCGAACATTAGACGAGTGTGTCGGCCAGGAATCGCTCCTGGGCTCGCGCGGCCCGCTTCGCAATCAGATTGAACGCGACGATATCGGCTCCATGATCCTCTGGGGCCCGCCTGGATGCGGCAAAACAACGCTGGCTCGAATCATCGCCCGCCTGACGCGCTCTGATTTTATTTCCTTTAGCGCCGTCCTCACCGGCATCAAGGAAATCAAAGAAGTCATGTCCGAAGCTGAGCGCGGCCGCCACTTAGGACGCAGAACAATTGTTTTCATTGACGAAGTACACCGCTTCAACAAAGCGCAGCAGGATGCTTTCCTTCCTCACGTTGAAGCAGGCAATATCATCCTGATCGGCGCGACCACCGAGAACCCTTCTTTCGAGGTTATCGCGCCGCTGCTTTCCCGAACGCGCGTTTATGTCTTGCAGGCGCTTAACGAAGATCAGCTTGTGACCCTTCTTCGGCGCGCACTGACCGATGCCGAACGTGGCCTCGGCAAAGAAAATATTCTCGCCGACGATGACGTGCTCCACCGCATCGCCTCCTTCGCGAACGGAGATGCGCGCGCGGCCTACAACACTCTCGAAGCGGTTGTTCGGAGCGCCACTCCGAATAACGGTGGCCATCGCACAATTACCGTCGCCCTGCTGGAGCAAACCCTCCAGCGCAAGTTGCTCCTTTACGATAAGGCCGGCGAGGAGCACTTCAATCTCATTTCCGCTCTGCACAAGTCCGTCCGAAATTCCGACGCCGACGCTGCGCTTTACTGGCTGGCGCGCATGCTGGAGTCCGGTGAGGATCCCCTCTATGTGGCGCGGCGTTTGGTCCGCATGGCCAGTGAAGACATCGGCCTCGCTGAACCGCACGCTGTGGAGGTCACCATAGCCGCCATGCAGGCCGCCGACTTCCTCGGTCCGCCCGAAGGGAATCTTGCTCTCGCTCAGGCGGCTGTATATCTTGCCCTGGCGCCCAAATCCAACGCGGTTTACGTCGGGTACGGTGAGGTCGCCAAGGACCTGCAGCAAACCCAATCAGAGCCCGTGCCTTTGCATTTGCGGAATGCGGTCACAAGTCTGATGAAGGGGGTGGGATACGGCCGCGGCCACCAGTACGCGCACGACTACGATGAAAAAGTCACGGACATGACTTGCCTGCCGGAATCGCTCCGAGGCCGCGTATACTATCGCCCGACGGATCAAGGATTCGAGCAACGGCTGCGCCAGCATCTCGAGGAAATCCGCAAAATAAAAGCGGCGAGTCCCACATCCATCAAGCCCCCCCAATCATGACCCGCGTCCGCGCACTCCGAATAGCAATTAAGCAGACAAACTACATTTTGCCGTTAACTTGGATAATCCTCGGCAGCCTTTTCTGCTCCGCAGCGTCCGCGCAAGACTCCGTCCCGCGCGAAACATTCGACGGGGAATGCACGGCCGTGGCCTACGCGCCCGATGGCAGGCTGGCCTACTCCATTCGCCACCTTTTTGACATTCGGACTCTGCAAGTCCAACGCGACGACATCTGGGTGGTTGAAAACGATGGCCGCCGACGCAAAATTGTTAATGGAGAACGCCTCGTCCAGGGCCCGGCGGCCTTCAGTTACACCATCACTCGCCTGCGCTGGTCTCCAGACGGCACCCGCCTGACTGCCGAGCTGCACACCAGCCAACTTGTGCGCGGTGCTGGCAAACAAGATTCCAACCTGTTGCTGCTGATCAATCAAGATGGAAAAGAAATCAAAATCATCGCGGGAGAAAGTGTGATTCGTGGCGCCCTGGATGGAACCTGGCTCGGGGATAACAACACCGTGGCTTACTTCGCCCAGTCTGTGAAATCCGACATCATGTATTCCGTCGGCGTGGCCCACATCGATCGCGGGCGCGGCGGCATACTCTTTGAAGACCGCGCATTCTCGGCTATCTCCTGGAATGCGAAGCTTGGCACCGCCGCGGCCATTGACCACGGCGCCA
>Ga0209415_10009431_pt1 | contig 16765 bp, 13 predicted proteins | sample PeaSoiSIISIP2007_FD_187696 | JGI IMG/M metagenome (GOLD analysis project Ga0209415, IMG submission 187696) | Peat soil microbial communities from Weissenstadt, Germany - SII-SIP-2007 (SPAdes) (version 2) | ecosystem: Environmental > Terrestrial > Soil > Wetlands > Peat | place: Germany... | reverse complement strand
GCGACGAGCGTCCCGGCCGCCGCGCAAAATGCGCTCACCGAGCTGCAGTTCGCGATCGTTAGCCCGACAGCCGTCGAACTCGATCTCTTCATCGCGGACAAGCAGGGCTTCTTTCGCGAAGAAGGCTTGCACGTCACGCTCATCACCGGGGGAAGCCCCGCGAACGTGATCAACCTCCTCGCGTCGGGCAGCGTGGGAATGGGGGCCGACAGCACGGACAGCGTGATGGGCGCGATCACACACGGCTTGCCGCTCAAGTTCATCGCGCCGGGATTTCAGACGAACCCGTACACGCTCGTCGCGTTGCCCTCGATCACCGACTGGTCGCAGCTCAAAGGTAAGACGATCGTCATCGGCCCGAAGCTCGACGTTACCGGGATCACGCTCGGCAAGATGCTCCAGGCGCACCGGATGACGATGGAGGATTTCAACGTCATCGTCAGCACGAGCACGACCGCGCGCTACGCGGCGATCACGTCGGGCAACGTCCAAGCGGCGATGCTGAACCAGCCGTACGACTTGGTCGCTATGTCGAAGGGGATGCACCAGCTCGGGGCTGCTCACGATTACATCAAGGACTGGCTCTTCGAGGGGTTCGTGGCGAATACGGGATGGCTGGCCGCGAACCGTCCGGTCGCCGTCCACTTCCTGCGCGCGATCCGCAAGGCGATCCGGTTCGGTTACGCGCATCCCGACGAGACCGCCGCGATCCTGACGGCGGTGACGAACATCGACCCCGACGTCGCGCGGAAGGCCTACGATTTGAACTGGAGGCAGTGGCGCGCATTCGACCCGAACTTGCGTTTCGATCTCGCCGGGATGCGTGCCGTCGCAGCCGGAGCCGTCGGCTCCGGGATACTCACCGCGATGCCGGATCTGAAGATGTTCTACGACGACTCGTTGATCGCCGAGGCGGTGCGCTAACGCGCCTGCGCGCGCTGGCCGGCATCGGCTGCATCCTTGCAGCGGCCCAATTCGCGTCAGCAGCGCCGAGCGTCCCGGTCGCCGATGCGGCCCTGATCGCGGCGGCAAAAAAGGACGGCGCGCTTGTGTTTTACGGCGCGTTGAACCAGGTGCAACTCAGCGCCGTCGCTCAGCGCTTCGAGTCGACCTATGGAATCAAAGTGCAGGTGCTGCGCTTGGAGAGCACCGCGCTCCCGAGTCGAGTCATGACCGAAGAGCGCAGCGGCCGCGCCGGGATCGACGTCGTTAGCGACGGCGGAATCCAGATGGATCTGCTCAAGCGACAGGGCTTCTTCACGCAGTACCGTCCGCCCGAGAATGCGGCGCTCTTGCCGGGGACTTTTGACTCCGAAGGCTATTGGTCGTCGGTCATCATCAACACGGAGACGATCGCATTCAATCCGGTCCGGCTCAAGATTGCCGGAATCAAGCCGCCGCGAACGTGGGATGATTTGGCCGGAAAGGAATGGCGCGGCCAATTCGGCCTGTTTGTGGGATCATATGAGTGGTACCAAGCGCTTCGGCGGTATTACGGGCAAGACCGAGCCGACGGGCTGATGCGAGCGTATGCCGCAAACAAGCCGCACCTGTTGAGCAGCAAACAGATCGGGATACAGTTCATCGAAGCCGGCGACATTCTGGCAGCCCCCAACATGTACGGGTATGATGGGCTGTTGGAAAAAAGGAAAGGCGCGCCGATCGATTTCGTAAATCCGACGCCGACCTTTATCGAGCTTTATCCCGTCGCGATCATGAAGGATGCGCCGCATCCTAGCGCGGCACGGCTGATGGTACGGTGGTGGCTCTCACTCCCGACGCAGGAATGGCAGAAAGAAGCGCTCGGACGGCTCTCGCCGCGAAAAGACGCCAAGAATGATCCGGAATTGCTCAATGGCAAGGTCCGTTACGTCGTCAACAATCCCACGGATAGTATTTACTACAACGACGACGCTAGGGCGTTCAACGCGATTTTCGACATCCCCAGCTAGAGGTTTGAGGGAAGCTGACAGGAAGTTTTCGTTTGCCGCGATCGCGGCGTTAAAGAGGTAGCATGAATCGATTGACGCGGGCCGTGGCGGCCGGACTTTCCGTCTTCGTCCTCGCGCTGTGCTCGTCCAGCGCTTCGGCCCAACAACAACCGCAGCCGTACCGGATCGGCGCGATTCTCTCGTATTCCGGTCCGTCGGCGCCGCTCGGGCTGCCGCAAGTCAACGGGCTGAAAATGGCCGAAAGCGAGATCAACGCGCACGGCGGGATCAACGGCCGGCCGATCCACTTCGAAATCGTCGATGACGAAGCGAAGGCCGACGTCGCCTCACAGTTGGCGACGCAGCAAATCTCTAGCGGCGTTTCCATCATCCTGTGCGGCACCCGCGTCGACACCAGCGGCGCGGTCGCCCGCGTCACGGCGCAAGCCGGCATGCTGCAGATGATCATGGTGCCGACGCAATCGATTTGGAATGCGAAGAACGGCGTCGTCAAGACGATCTTCCAATCGCAGGCGAGCGACCAGATCTCGGCGCAAGCGCTGCTCGCTTTCGGCAAGACCAAACTCGGCTTGAAGAAAGTCGCGATCATCCACGACGCCAACTTCTTCGGCACCAACGGTGCGGAGATCGCGACCGGTACTGCCAAAGATCACGGCATCGCGGTCCTCGGCAGCGAGGCGTATGCCGGTGACGCGACCGACTTCACCCCGCAGATCCAGCGGCTGATGGCGACGAATCCCGATGCGATCGTGATGTGGGGAGCGACGACGACGCCCGCGCTCGTCGTCAAACAGTTCCGTCAGCTCGGTTACACCAAACCGATCCTGTCATCGGGCGGAATCGATTCCGAGGCGTTCCTGAGGATCGCCGGTCCTGCCGATGCGGGTGTCTACTCGATCGGCGCGCTCTCGAAAAACCATCCGTCGCCGGAGCAGAAGGCGTTCGAAGATCTCTATCTGGCGACGTACAAAACGCCGGCCGTCACCTTCGCCGCTCAGACGTGGGACGCCGCGACGATCGTGGCCGCCGCGCTTAAAGGCACCAACGGGAAGACCGACGGCAAGAGCCTCTCGGATTACTTGGAAAAAGGCGGTCCGATCAAGGGCGTGATGGCAACGTACCGTTTTTCACCCAAGGATCACAACGGGATGACGATCGACTCGGTGCACGTGATCGTGCCGAATGGCCTTGTCTGGACGGACGCACCGAAGTAGTCGTTATCGAGTAGTCGTTATCAGCGCGTCGAGCGCGAGGACGCCGTCGGGATAGAGCATCAGCGGGTTGATCTCGATCTCGGCGATGTCCGGCGTTGCCTCGATAAGCGCGCCGAGGATCGCCAGCGCGCGCGCCGCGGCCCGGACGTCGAGCGGCGGCGCGCCGCGCGCGCCCGCCAAGAGCGGCGCGGCGCGCAACCGCCGGAGCGCCGCGACGATGTCGTCGTCGTCCGCGTCGGTCGGGATGACGATGGTATCATGCAGCATCTCGGCCCAAATTCCACCGAGTCCGGCCACCAGCGTCGTCCCCCACTCGGGATCGCGGCGCGCGCCGGCGATCAATTCCACGCCCGGCTTCGCCATTGCTTCGACCAACATGCCGTCGATCGCGACCGCGCCGCGGGCCGCGCGCACGTTCGCGTGGATGCGCTCCCACGCCGCCGCGAGTTGCTGCGCGCCGGTGACGTTCAACGCGAGCGCGCCGGCATCGCTCTTGTGCGCGAGCGCGGCGGACTGCATCTTTAGCGCTACCGGGAAACCGAGCTCGGTCGCCGCGCGCTGCGCCGCTTCGAGGTCGGCGGCGAGAATGCCGCGCGGGGCGGCGATGCCGGCTGCGGCGAGGATCGCTTTGGCACGGTACTCGGGGACGATCCCGCCCGCGCCGAGTTCCACCGGCGGCGGCAGCGCACGCGCCGCCCGCACCGGCCGTTTCAGGAACTCACCATAGGTCGTCACGCGGCGCAGGGCGCGAAACGCCCGCTCGGGCGAGCGGAAGAACGGGATGCCGGCGTCCGCACACTCGCGGAACACTTCGGGGAGGATCTCGGCGTCGTAGACCAGCATCGCGATCGCACCGGCCCGCGTCGCCCAATTGCGCTTTAACGGCGGAATCATCGTGCGCACCTTGCCGAGACCGCCTTCGCCGGTGCCGAAGATCCCGGACACGATCGTCGATCCCGTGGCGGTATCCGAAGCCACCGCATCGATCGCGTCGGCATACATCTGGGTGTCGATAATCGCTTGCGCGGTGAGGTCGAGCGGATTGGCGGTGCCGACGAACTTCGGGATCACCGCGCTCAGCCGCTCGACGCTCGGCGCGTCAAATGCCGGCAGCGGCAAACCGAGCCGCTCGCAATAATCCAGCGCGACGGCCTTGAACGCCCCGGAGTCGGCCACCAGCGCGGGTCCGCGCGAGGGAATCGTCTCGAACCGGATCAGCAAGTCGATGACGTCGATCAGCTCTTCGATCGTGTCGACCGGCACGACCCCGGCCCGTTCGATCGCCGCGCGGATCAGTGCGTGATCGCCGACCAGCGCGCCGGTGTGCGAGCGCGCCGACTCGCGCGCCGCTTCGCTCGCGCCCGGCTGCAGTGCGACTATCGGTTTATTCGCTTCGCGCGCCAGCCGCGCGGCAGCGAGAAACTGTTGCGGTTTGCGAATCTGCTCGCAAAATGCCGCGATGACGCTGACGCGGTCGTCCGCGATCATCGGTTCCAGAAAATCTTCGATGCCGAGCACCGCTTCGTTGCCGACGGAGATGTGGTAGGCGACGCCGATCGACTTCGCCGCGAGCGCGAAGCGCACGACCGTCGGCGTACCGCCGCTCTGGCTCACGAAGGCGACTTGGCGCCCCGCGGGCTGCGGGGAGGGCCGCAGCGGGGAAAACGACAGCGCCAGGCCGTCGACGTAACTGACGATGCCCAAGCAATTGGGACCGAGCAGCGCGATGCCGCCGTCGCGAGCGATCTGCGCGAGCTCCTCCTGGGCGGCGCGCCCGGCGTCGCCCGTTTCGGCCCAGCCTGCGGCGTAGACGATCGCCGCACCGACCTTCCGGCGCGCGCACGCACGCATTGCCTCGAGGACCGCCGCCTGCGGGACGAACAGCAGCGCGAGATCGATGCCTTCCGGCAGTTCGTCGACGGTCGAGACGCACGCACGCCCGATCACTTCGGTGCGGTTGCGGCTGACCAGATGCACGGTGGCCGGGTAGCCGAAGCGCTCGAGATTGTCCAGGACCGCCGCCCCCGGAGAATTCGGTTGGGGGGAGATTCCGACGATCGCGATCGAGCGCGGGCGCAGCAGCCGATCGATCACGGGTGCCGCCTCAGTCGTCACGCCGATAGGCTTCCAATCCTGGTTTGAACGTTTTGTCGTCGAGGAACTGCTTGAGTCCCTTCGCGCGCCCGCCTTCCCGGTCGAGGTACTGCGCCTGCGCCGACTTAGCGGCGGTGTAATCGTCGGCGACGTCCCACACCATGTCGCGCGCGAACTTGTAGGTCGTCTTCGCGACCCGCAGGATCGTCGGGTTCTTGCCGATCAGGTCGAGGGCGAGCTCGCGCGTGCGCTCGCGCAGAGCTTCCTTCGGCACCGCTTCGTTGACCAAGCGCATCTCGGCCGCCTTGCGGCCGTCGAACGTCTTGCCGGTCATGATGTAGTACAGCGCGTCTCGCTGCGGCACGACGGCCGCAAACGCTTTGGTGACGTTTCCGCCCGGGATGATTCCCCAGTTGATCTCGGAAAGACCGAACGTTGCATCCTCGGCGGCGAGCGCGAGGTCGCACGCGACCAACGGCGTGAACGCACCGCCGAAACACCATCCGTTGACCATCGCGATCGTAGGTTTGACGTAATTCATGAGCATGCGCCATTGCCACGCGTGGGCCGACCGACGGCGCTGCGCCGCCTCAGCGGGCGGCAGCCCGTCGAGTTCGCGGAAGAATTCCTTGAGATCCATCCCGGCGGAGAACGCATCGCCGGCGCCGGTCAGCACGACGACGCCGCATGAATCGTCGATCTCGAGCGCGTTGAGGACTTCCACCATGTCGTCGTTCAGGGCGGGACTCATCGCGTTGCGCTTGTCGGGGCGGTTCAGCGTCACCCACGCGATACGATCGCTGTCGACCTCCACGATGACGTTGTCCCACGCGCGTTTTCCGTTGTTCGGCATGCCGTTCTCCCTCAGTGTTTTGGCGTCGAAACGCAGTGCGCCGAACGCGAACCCGGCCCCTCTCCACGTCCGCCGGGCAGGAGAGTTCGGGCCGCGGCATGGACACGGATTCGCTTGATACAGTTGTTGATTGCCGGCTTGACCGTCGGCAGCACATATGCGCTGGTCGCGCTCGGTATCCATATCATTCTGCGCGCGACGCGGGCGGTCAACTTCGCCCAGGGCGACTTCGTCGTGCTCGGCGGTCTGTTCGCGCTTTCGTTCGTGTCGCTGTTGCACTTCAACGTGTGGCTGGCGCTGATCGGATCGACGATCCTCGGTTTCGGGCTGGGCGCGCTCTACGAACGCTTCATTCTGCGTCCGGCGGCGAAGGTCAGCGAAGGTGCGGTGATGATCGCGTCGATCGGCACGGTCTACGTACTGCTTTATGGGCACGCGATGATCTGGGGCAACGAGCCGCAGCCGCTGCCGACGTTCAGCGTGGCACAGTCGCTGACCGTGGCCGGCTCGACCGTCGCGGTGCAGAGCATCTGGGTGATGGGACTGCTGGCCGTGATGCTGGGCGTGCTCTACGTGTTCTTCGAACGCACGATGTACGGTAAGGCGATTCGCGCCGCCGCCAACGATCCGGTCGGCGCGCGGCTCAGCGGCATCAACGTCGATCGGGCGCGCAGCGTGAGCGCGGCGATCTCGATTGCACTCGCATGTTTTGCCGGGACGATCGTCGGTCCGATCACGCTCGTCGGGGGTTCGAGCGGCATCACGATCACCGTGAAGGGGTTCGTCGGCGCGATTCTGGGCGGATTGGCCTCGCCCATCGGATGCACGGTCGGCGGGTTGCTGGTCGGTTTGATCGAGACGTTCCTGGGTTCGCGATTCGCGCACGATCTCGTCGACCCGCTGGTGTACGTGATTCTGCTCGTCGTGTTGCTGCTGCGGCCGCAAGGAATCTTCGGCGGCCGCCGGATCGCACGCGATTGAGACAGCGGCTGAGCGTCGATCTCCGCCTGCTGCTGATCTTCGCCGCGGCGGTCGTCGTCTTCGGCGTCGTGGGCGCGCATGATGCGACGCTGATTCAAGCCGCGACCTACGGTGCGATCTACGCCGTCGTCGCGATCGGTCTCTCGCTGCTGTTGGGCAACGTGAATCTGGTTTCGATCGGTCAGGCCGGGTTCTTTGCGATCGGCGCCTATGCGGTCGCGTACTTGACGGCGTCGTTCACCTGGCCGGCGGGCGTCGCGCCATGGGAACAGTACCTGCTCGCGACGCTGCTCGGGGTCGTTTTGTCGGGGTTGCTCGGCGTCGTGCTCGGTTTCATCACGCTGCGCTTCCAAGGCCCGTACCTCGCGATGGCCACGCTTGCGTTCGGTGCGATCGTGGTCGGCTTGCTGCGGTATGCGCCGGCCTTCGGCGGCGTCAGTGGGATCAGTAACGTCCCCTACGCGCAGATCGGTCCGTTCGCAATGAGCGGCATCGGCGCGTACTGGTATGCCTGGTTCTTGGTCGCGCTGGCGGCGCTCGCGACGACGCTGATCTTGCGCGGCCGCATCGGCCGTGCGTTCGAGGCGATCCGAAACGACCCGCTGGCGGCCGAGGTTGCCGGCATACCCGTGCGCCGCTATACGATCGGCGCGTTTACCTACGCCGGCATGCTGGCCGGTCTCGCCGGGACGTTCTACTCGTCGTATCTCGGTTTGGTCGTGCCCGACGCGGTCGGCATCACGGTCTCGATCGACGTGTTATTGATGGTGATTCTCGGCGGCGCCGGGACGGTTTCCGGCGCCGTGCTCGGCGCCGCGATCATTGGCTTCACCAATCTGTACGGACACTCGTACGAGAATCTGCGCCCGATTCTCTACGGCATCGCCGTGATTTGCGTCGCGATCTTCTTGCCGCGCGGGCTCACCGGTCTGCTGTGGTACCGCACCGGGCGGCGCACGGAAGCAACCGCATTGCCGCCGGCGCCGGCCGTCGCGGTGCCGCGGGCCGAGATCCCGGCCGGGACGCGCTGGCTCGAAATCGAGTACGTCTCCAAGCACTTCGGCGGTTTGGTCGCAGTCGACGACGTTTCGTTCGCGCTCGAGAACGGCACCGTCACCTCGCTGATCGGACCCAACGGCGCGGGGAAAACCACGCTGTTCAACGCGATCTGCGGCGTCGTGCACAGCGACGGCGGAAAGGTTTGCATCGGCGGGCGCGACGTGACGGGCTGGCAGCCGCACCGGGTTGCCGCGCTCGGCGCCGCGCGCTCGTTTCAAAACGCGCGCTTGTTCGGCGACATGACGGTCGCCGAAAACGTCGCGATCGGCGCGTTCGCGTCGAAACGCGTCGGTGACGCCGACATCGCTGCGGCGTTGACTGGCTACGGCGTCGCGCACATGCGCGACACGCCCGCTCGCGATTTGGCGTTCGGCGACCGGCGCCGCGTCGAGCTGGCCCGTGCGGCGGCCGGGCGGCCGGGCTTGCTGCTGCTCGATGAGCCTGCGGCCGGCCTCAACGCCGACGAACGCCGGCGCCTGCGCGACGACATCACGGCGTTGCGCCGCGACGGCATCACGGTGCTATTGATCGAACACGACATGTCGCTGGTCATGGACGTGAGCGATCGCGTGATCGTGCTCGAGTTCGGCAAAGTGATCGCCGACGGCAAGCCGGGCGAGGTGCAGCAGAACGCGGCCGTCGTCGAAGCCTATCTCGGAGCGGAAGCGTGACCGACCGGCTCGTCGTGCGCGACCTCGACGCCGGCTACGGCCAGCTGCAAGTGCTGCGCGGGATTTCGATCGAAGTCGGCGCGGGCGAATTCGTCGCCGTGCTTGGTGCGAACGGCGCCGGCAAAACGACGCTCCTGCGCGCTATCTCGCACAGCGAAGCGCGCGTGACCGGCGGCAGCGTGACCTTCGAAGGCCGCGCGATCACCGCTCTGCCGGCCGAAGACATCGTGCGCCTCGGACTCTCGCACGTGCCCGAGGGGCGGCGGCTGTTCACCGAACTCGTCGTCGACGACAACCTGCGTCTGGGCGGTTTCTGGCGGCCGCGGGCGGAGATCGACGCCGCCGTGGAGGCCGTCTACGAGCGCTTTCCGGCTTTGGCGGCGCGCAAACGCGCGATCGCGTTCGGCCTCTCCGGGGGCGAGCAGCAAATGCTCGCGATCGGCCGCGCGCTGGTCGCGAAGCCGTCGCTGCTGATGCTCGACGAACCGTCGACCGGTCTCGCACCGCGCGTGGTCGAGAGCATCTTCGCGATCGCCGCCGCCCTGCGGGCCGAGGGCACATCGATCTTGCTCGTCGAGCAGAACGCGCGGGTGACACTGCGCTTCGCCGATCGGGCCTACGTCCTCGAACACGGCAGCGTGGCGTTGGCCGGCTCGGCGGCCACGCTTGCCGCCGATCCGCGCGTCCAGGCGATTTACCTCGGCGCGCACGTCGACGACGCGCGAGGAAAGGCGCGCTAAAGGCGCGCGATGATATCTGCGGCGCGGACCGGCTTCTGCAACTGGTTGTGACGATACCCGGCATCGATGACGGGTTGGATCCTGCTCAAATCCAGGGAGGTCGCGAACATGACGCGCGTCATCGACTGCGTGCGAACCGGATCGGCCTTGGTGTACTTCACCAAGATCGGTGCAGTGTCGCTATGGTGTCCGTTGGCCCAGCGCGCAGTCTCGTAGATCGTCTGGACGAGATGCTTCGCCGTCTCCGGATTCTTCCCGATCCAGGTTTGGGTCGCAAACCACACCGAGATGTAGAACGACTTGGCGACCGCATCGAACGGCTTGCCGAAGACGCGCGTCTCGCTGCGCCCGTCGGTGATGAACGGCTCGCTGAGCAAGGCCGCGCCGATCCGGCCTGCCTCCATCGCGGGGACCATCGTCGGGAAAGGCATCTCGATGAAGCTGACCTTGTGGACGTCGACGTTGTTCGCGCGCAGCCAATCTTGCAGCGCGAGCGAACTGATCGAGGCGAGGGCGACGACGCCGATCGTTTGCCCTTCGAGATCCTTCGGGAGGCGCAACGGACTGTTCTTGGGCACGAGGAGGAGCGTCGTCGGCGCGTCCGACGAATAGAGCCCGCAGCCGGCGAGGATCGCGACCGGAAAGCCCGCATTGATCGCATTGGCGACATTGATCGGATCGGCGATCCCGACATCGACCGCGTTGCCGGCCATCGCTTGCGTGACGGCTCCGCCGTTCGGTAGGAGCGTGAGGTCGACATTGAGGCCGGCGCGCGTGAAGAAGCCGGCGTCGGCCGCGAAAAACGGTTCCGCGTACGAATCTGCGGGTGCCGTCGCGATCCGAATCACGGGCGTTTGCGCCGTCGCGGCAAGCGCGCGAGCAAACGGCGCCGAGGCGATTAGCGCTGCCGCGCGGGAGCGCTTCACGTTGCGATGACGGGACTAGGTGCGCGCAACGGCGTCAGGGGCGGGTGTGCCAAGTAATCTTGCGCCGTCAGTTCGGCGAACGCGACGAGCGCTGCCGGGTCGTCGGGATCGCCCTTGATCTCCGAGACTGGGACGACGCGATCGTTGGCATAGCTCGGAAGGACACCTGGGTCCTCGAGATAGACGCCGTGCGGATCTTCGCCGCGTTCGACGGCCTCGATGTTGCGCCGAATGTATCGCCGGAAGAGCACGACACCGCGATCCTGGCTGCCCAGATGCTCTTTTGTACTGCTCACGGGACCTTGACTCACTTGCGCATCGTAGTCGCCGGGGATCCACTGCCGCTCCTCGTACGGCCGGTCGTCGTATTGGCCGAAGACTTCCAACGCGCGACGTTTTTCGAACGGCATCGGCTCGTCGTCGGTAACGTGGCTGACGAAGAACGAGATGCTGTGCTCATCGTCGACCGGTAACGTCCAGAACGTCACGAACGGCGGGCTGCAGCTCCTGACTTCCGTTGCTTCCTCGAAGATCGACGTGATCCGGCGCAAGTTCGGTCCCAGACTTTCTGCGGAGCGCACCCACACGTTGTCGCCGACGCGCCGGGCTGCACTGTAGATCATCCCGATCGGCGTATCGGTGAAGACGAACTCCGGGCGAACTTCCATTTGCGGCGAGAAGTGCCGCATGCCGCGCCATTGCGGGATCGCGTGCAAGGTAAACGTGTGCGCGGGGTCCATCGTGTTCTCGCGCATTTGCAGCCAGTTGCAATCGACTTCCAGGCGGATGCCCGTCACGATCTCGACGCCGGGCAGATCCATGAAGTCATACGTCGGGAAAACGGGTTTGCGTTCCATCGGACCCATGTAAATGAAGACGATGCCGCCGTAAACGTGGGTCGGATAAGCGCCTTGGCTCATCGCGTACTTGAGGCGATCGGGCTCGCCCGGGATCTCGAGCATCGTCCCGTCGACGTCGAAGACGCGTCCGTGGTAGCAGCACCGGATGCCGCGTTCTTGAATTAGCCCGAACTCGAGCGATGCGTTGCGGTGGCAGCAATGGAGCTGCAAAGCGCCGGTGTGGCCGCTCTTGTCGCGGAAGATCACGAGATCTTCGCCCAACGCGCGCGCGCGCAAGGCCCGATCGCCGAGTTCGTGGGCGTACGCGACCGGCTGCCAAAAGCGGCGATGGTATTCGCCACCGGGCGTCCCGCGCTCGACCTGCGTCATGTAGAGGTCGCGTTGCGGCGCTGGATCACGCCGATAACCCGTGTAGCGAAGTGCCGCTAGCTTTGACTCGGTTCCCTGCATGCCGGACCACTCCCAGAAACGTCGTGGGGAACGAGATTCCAGGCATGCCGGGGCTTCCCCTCAGCGCGAAGAGGGATCACGCCCGGGACGACGATACTACGGAAATGGCTATTCGCCGGGGCCTGTAGCTCAGCGGTAGAGCGGCCGGCTCATAACTGGTTGCGCGTAGGTTCGAATCCTACCGGGCCCAAGCAACGCGGCGCCATCGTCTATCGGCTAGGACAACGCCCTTTCAAGGCGTAAAGACGGGTTCGATTCCCGTTGGCGCTACCAACTCAGGCCCGTAACGACGGGCTTTTTTCGTTGAAGTTTTTACCCGCGGTTGCCATTCGGTTGCCGTGCAAGGGGCAGGGCGGTAGAAGGAGGCCAATGATGAGAATACCGATGTTGCTGATGGTGGCGGAGTTGTTCGTAGCGGCACCCGTCTTCGCCCAAACGGCTCCCCCGGCCAATCTCGACGGCACGTACGTCGGAACCCGGGACGGCGGGAGTTCCGCGACTACGTGTATCGTCGCCGCCCGGCGGCCCGTCATCCTGGTCGTGAACGGCGGGATGATCCACAGCCAACCCCCGCCGCCGAGCAAGACGGCCCCGGTGGACGACTCCGGAAACTTCACGCTTTCCTTCGATGCCACCAGCAGCGATCACGGGCCGCTCACTTACACCTACACCGGGCAGATCGCCGGAAATACCGCGAAGGGTTCGCTCGACATCTGGTCGCCGCAGTTGGGGGGGACTTGCCACTACACGTTCAGCGCAAAGCGACAGGCGCCGAAGAGCTAAACGGCTCACTCCATCGGTTACGGCTGGGCCCAACGTTGTTGCTTGCCGTGATGTTCGCCGGCCTCACAACTTCGCCGCCGCTCGCTTCATCAGAAGTCATCGCGCCGGGATGGCAAAGGTCCTGGGCGGCCGGAACGATCGACGAGCGCGGGCGCCGCATGGGCGGCACCGAGCTCCTGCATATCGTCAGTCATAAAGGCAAGCTCTATGCCGGCGCCGGCTACTGGCTCGATCCGCGTAACGTCTTGTACGGCGGCACGGACCCGAACGATTTCTGGGCCCAGATCCTGCGCCTCGACGGTCCGGACGCGCGCTGGCGCGTCGATCTGGATATGCCGCGGCACCTTCGCCCGGAGATCTTGACGTCCGTCACCTTCACCACCGACGGTCACGGCACGGCGCTTCGGGAGCCCGTGAACCTGCTGCTCGTCTCAACGTACGAAATCGGCCGGGGAAACGGCTTCTCGCTCTTCACGCGGAACGACGACACGGGCCGCTGGGAAAAGAGCAAGATCGTCGCCGGTGACATCGGACTGCGCGGCGAGGATACCTCGGTTCGCGCGATGATGGTTCATCGGGACGCCGTCACCGGCATCGACCGGCTGTTCGTGGCGATCGGGACGGCGGGCCTGTATTCGGGCGTGTACGATCCGGCGGCGCCCGGCAAGATCCGCTGGGACAAGCAGTCCGAATCCGGCGCCGTGGCGCGACGGATTCTCGCGATCGTCGAAGCGAACGGTTCCCTGTATTTCTCGGCTAACTCCAACATTTACAAGCGAACGGATGGTCCCAACCCGCGCTATGCCGTGGTGTACGACGCGGCCGGGGGATCGGGTGAGAACATCGTCTCGACCATCGGCGGCATCCGGGGACTGACCGCCATTGCGTCCCCGTCCCGCGACGGGCAATCGCTGATCTTTAACTGGGCGCCGGACGGGAAAAACTCGCACGGATGCATCTTTCGCCTCGATCCGCAGCCGAACGGCGGCGTGCGGAGCGTTCGCGAAACCTGCCTCGGCGATCTCGTCAGCAACTATCTGAACGGCGCGCGCGTCCCGTTCCTTTTCGGCCCATACAACTTCTTTCTGCCGGTGACCGATCCGGAAACCCACGAACAGAAGTACCTCCTCGGTCTCGACGTCCTTGTCGTCGACCCTTCCGTTTCGAAGGCGGAACGCAACGCGAACGGTCCGGGTGGCTGGTATGCCGGCGCGCTCTACGCGGTTCGCGATAGCCGTGCGAACTATTCGATTCGTGAAGTCAACGAGCGCCACCAACCCGGCAAGCCCAACCTGGTTTCGGTTCGCAGCTACGCGTTGTCCCCATTCCCGTCGGACAACGGCCAGGTCATCTATTTCGGCGGCTACGACGGCAACTGGGTGACGAATCAGGACACGGCTTGGATATTCCGCACCACGCTCGCGAGAGCGCTCTCGGCTCGAGCGCCGCGTCAGGCATCGGTAGGGGCGGCGCGAGAAGCTACACGAAAGACTACCTCGCAGGAGGGCTTTCGCTATGAATGACCCGGGCGTTTTGTCGTCACTCGAACAACGCGTTGCCGCGCTGGAGAGCGCCTATCGTCGGACCCGCTTCGCAGCGGTCGTCTTCGGGGCCATCGCCGCCGTAACGATTCTCACCGCGCAATCACCGAGCGGTCCGACCGTGATCGGCGATTCGCAAGGCGCGCACACGACGATCGGACCAGACGGCGTGTATGTCTTCGATGCGCAAGGGAAACAGAGGCTCCGCATGAGGGTCGGTTCTAACGGCATCCCGGGCTTCTCCGTCGCAACGGCAGATGGCAAGGATGTCGTTGCAGTGAACGGCGGCTCTTTCGGCGGCTTCGTTAATCTCTCAGCAAACACGGGAACCAAAGCGGCTTACGCCGGTGTGTATAACGACGGTACAGCGGGCATGGAAATTGCAGACACGCAGGGCAAGACGCGACTAGCCATGCAGTTCTACAAGGACGGAACGGTCGGCTATGACGTTCGGAATCCGGACTCCAAGATTATCGCGAGCCTGTCGGCAGCTCCGGACGGGAGCGGAACCTTGCAAATCCTCGATAAGAATCTCGTCAAGCGTTCCCAAATTGGCGTAGTTGCTGATGGCGGTTCCGGCTTGTCCATATTCGACGGCGGCGGGAAAAGACGCGCGTATATAGGTCTCTATACCAACGGTTCGAGCGGCATGACCGCGTACGGTTCGAACGGAGCGGCCGGGTGGAGCTCGCCTTTCGCGCCTTAACGAATCGGGGCTATCCTTAAGCGGAATAAGAGTTCGAGCTCGTCGCGAAAGCGGTCCGACAGCTCAAAGGAGCGGGTGTGATGCATATTTTTTTGAGAAGCCTTGCTATTCTGCTTGTGCTGGCCGGCTCGTCTACGTACGAGGCGCGCAGCTTTGCGGCCGGCCCGAACCTCTACGTCTCCAACGAAAGTCCGTCACAGATTCTCGTGTTCGCGCCGACGCGCGAAAACGGAGACATGCCTCCGATTTGGTCTATCGCGGGATCGAAAACGCACCTGAAGTTGCCGCAAGCCTTAGCCTTCGGTCCCACCGGAGAGCTTTTCGTCGCGAACAACGATGTCAGCGGGCCGAATACGTCGATTCTCGTGTTCGCTCCGCACGCTAAGGGGAATGTTGCCCCGATTCGTTGGATCCACGGAGCGGCCACGATGTTCCCGCTCAACATCTTTATGGGCATCGACGTTGATAAGACGGGTCGACTCTATGCTGCCATGGGTGGGGGAGCAACACCGCAGGACGGATCGCCGGTCTTCGTCTTCGCAGCTGGAGCTAATGGCAATACGGCGCCGATCCATATCCTCGTCGGGCCCTCTCCTACGATTAATAATCTTGGTAGCGCCGGAGGACTCGCTATCGACACCACTGCTGCCCCGTCGAAAGCGTTGGTCCTCTCCGATGCGGGCATAGATCTCGCTCCGCCATTCCAGCACCATCGGAAACTTGAACGCTACTCGCTCGCCGCGAGCGGTCCCGCACAGCCCGTCTGTGTCATCCGAGGCCCGCTCACGGGGATGGACGCCAACCAAGCCTTTGCAGGGCCGGTAACCGTCCATAACGGGGACATTTGGGCGCAGATCCTCGGCCCGAGCCCGACCAATCTGCCGACGATCAGCGGGTTTCACGGATGCGGTAACATAGCGCCGGTGGCAACCCTTGCCGGCTCGAACACCGGTTTCGATACCGGGAACGCCTTCGTGAGCGGCCTGGTGTTCGACAAGCTCGGTCACCTGTACGTCTCCGACTACGTCGGAAATCCAAATTCGTTGGGAAGCGTCCAGATATTCTTCGGCCCTAACTTCAACGGAAACATCGCACCGGACGAAGTCCTTCACGGGCCCAAGACGAAGATCACGTATCCGATGGGTATAGCGATCGGACCGTGATGCCACCTGAGAGGAGCTCTGCGACGCGGTTCTGAACACGGCGCTACCGATTCCGAAAGATGATGTATTGAAAAAACTGGTCTTGGAGACCACTGCGCCGTTCCAGGGACTGCCGGAGTTGGTCGCCTATGATGAAGGCCTCTTCGAGAAGGAAGGCTTGATCATCGAATGGGCCGAGCGCGGCTCGGGTGTCGAGCAGAAGACGCAGGCCGCAATCACCAGCCCGAAAGGCGTCGACCCCTTCAGCAGTCATGGACGGCTGTTCGAGTTGGGTAAGGCGGATATGTACAATGCCTGCGAGTGGGGCAATTACTGCCGCGTCCAGGATACCCGCGTCGGTAGCCGCCAGATCGGCCGGCGTGCCATCGTGACCTACGCGGCGATCGTGGTACGGCCGGAGTCGCCGGTCTACACCGCGCAGCAGCTCGCGAATCGAACGGTCGGCGTGCCGTTCTACAACGGCACGCATTATCTCGCGCTGCTCATGCTGGAAGGCTTCCTGCCGCGCGAGCTCATCAAGGTGTGCCGCGCGCCGAACGGTTCGCGTAACCGTTTCGATTCAATGATAAAGGGCGAGATCGAAGCGACCACGTTGACCGAGCCGTACATCACGCTGGCCGAGAAGAAGGGATGCCGCACGATCTGCTCGGCCTTCTACCAAGGCACCGAAGTAGCGTCCGGCAAGGTCGATGCCGAGACCTATGCCGCGTTCAACCGCGCGGTTCGCGAGGCCGTGCGCCGCATCAATGCCGACAAGCGCGGCTATCTCCAC
>Ga0209415_10009430_pt1 | contig 16767 bp, 14 predicted proteins | sample PeaSoiSIISIP2007_FD_187696 | JGI IMG/M metagenome (GOLD analysis project Ga0209415, IMG submission 187696) | Peat soil microbial communities from Weissenstadt, Germany - SII-SIP-2007 (SPAdes) (version 2) | ecosystem: Environmental > Terrestrial > Soil > Wetlands > Peat | place: Germany... | reverse complement strand
GAACAGGATCCCCAGGAAGAGGCGGGTGATCAGGACGACCGTGTCGCGCAGCTTCATTTCTCGATCCTTTCCTTGGCCTGGGTCCAGTCGTACCATCCACCCTGGTACCAGCGGATGTACTTGTATCCCGCCTTCAGCAGTTCCTTGGACAGCAGTTCCGAGGCTTGGCATTCCACCCCGCTGCAGTAGGTCAGCAGAGGCCGGTCCAGGGGCACCGAGTCCTTGAACGACTTGATCCGCTGGTCGAAATCCTCTTCCGGGAAGTTGATGGCTCCCGGGATCCTTCCCCGCACGTAGGCGTTGTCGGGTCGGGCGTCCACGACCAGCACGTTCTTGTCCTGCATCAGGATCTTGACCGTGTCCCGGTCCACCGGGACGATGCCCGCCTGTCGGACGAGCTCGTCGGCGGGCGGACGCAGGACCTTGATTCCATCCGCCCGCAAGGCGTTGTACCCCAGGGCGAGGACGAGCGAGACGGCCAGGAGGATCCCGGCCCGGAAAACATTCTTCATGGCGAATACCCCACGACACGCAACCGCAGGGACTTCTGCAGCTCGTTGGTCAGTTCGATCTGGACCTCGTCGGACAGGCTCTTGCGGCCCCACTCCGGCCTCGCCGAAAGGGTGACCTGGTAGCCGGTCACCGCCCCGCGGGTGGTGGCGGGTTCCCAATGGTCGCCCATGCGGACCAGTTCCACAGGAGTCCACCGCACATCCACCTCGGATCGCTCGGAAGTGGCTTGGCGGATGGTGAACGGTTTGCCCGTGGTGTCCACGATCAGCACCTGGCGTTCCTGGGACTTGCGGTAGTCGCCCATGTCCACGTATTCGGGAACGGCGATCACGGACGGCCGGACATCGGCCGAGACCAACAAGGTCAGAAGGATGGAATCCGGGGTTTTCCGGGGGATGTCCACGGCGAATTCCACCTGGTCGGCGAGCGGAGAGGTCTGCAGGACCATCTTCAGTTCCGTTCGGGCACCCGGCTCCAGCACGCGCCGGTCGAACTGGGCGGACAGGCAGGTACAGGCCGTGTGCGGGGGGAGCAGCGCGATGGATGCGGTTCCCTCGTTCCGACAGGTCCTTTCCAGGTGCACCACGCTTCCCTGGGGCACGATGCCCGCATCCACCTCGACGGGACCGCAATCCAATTCGGTTTTCCCCGCCGAAGCGAGACCGGCGGCGAGACAGATCGGAAGGAGGCTTGGGTGCATCGAGGGATGCAATATACCCAGGTGGGGTTCGGGACGGTTTCTAGTTTCCCTCCCCAATGAAATCCGATCCCAACGCCACCCCCAAGGGCCCCCGCAACTGGGGCAAGTCGTTCCTGCGCGAGATCATGGTGCCCTTGCTGTTGGCCGTGGTCGTCATCCAGATCGTGATCCAGGCCTTCCGCATCCCCTCGGGCTCCATGGAGCGCACCCTCCTGGTGGGCGACTGGCTCCTGGGCATGAAGTTCATGTACGGAAGCCCCATCCCCTTCACCAACAAGCGCCTTCCTCCCGTGCGCGACCCCCGGCCGGGCGACGTCATCATCTTCCACTACCCCATGGATCCGGACGTTCCCGACAGGGATCCAGCCCGGTTCAAGTTCCTGGCCCACACGCTCCTGTTCGGGGACTACTACTGGGACAGGGACCCGGACGAAGGCCAGGCACGGCTGGTGCGCTACGATTCGCGCGACTTCATCAAACGCTGCGTGGGGGTGTCCGGCGACGTTTTGACCATCCGCCGACGGCACGTGTGGCGCAACGGAGCGGAAGTCGCGTTGGCTCCCAACGGACAGTACGACGACACCACGCAGATTCCCTGGGACATGGAGCGGGTGCGGGATTCCATGGGTCCCTTCCGCATCCCCAAGCCGGGCGAGACCCTCCATCTGAACGGTCTGCCCAGCGACGAATTCCTGCGCATCTATTCGCTGGCCATCCAGGAACATCCGACCCAGGCCGTCCGGTGTTCCCTCTGGGTGGAGCGCAACGGCAAGAAGGACACGTCGTGGGTCATGCGCGACGTCTACCAGAGCGTGTATCCGGATTTCAACCTGCCCGACGACGCGGCGCTGCGCAGTTTCCGCATGCCCCAGGGATGGGTGATGGCCGACTACCGGATGGACACCCTGTCCGAGTACATGTCCAAGCTGTTCCAGATGGTGGAATCCGACGGCTGGCCACGCCTGGTGGCGCACAACGCCGTGTTGCCGCGTTTCGGGGTCTCGCTGGACAACGCCTTCCATCTCTGGAGGGCCGCCGACAGCGCCGGGAAGGACACCTTGCGCCTCTGCAAGGCGATCTCCATCGACGGGCGCTGGGACAGCACCTACACCGTGCAGCGGCAGGTCCTGTTCATGATGGGGGACAACCGCGACCACAGCTCGGATTCGCGGTTCTGGGGATACCTCTCCCGGCGCAACGTGAAGGCGCAGGCGCTCATCATCTACTTCTCGCTGGACGACGCGGACGGGATGGTGTCGCTCAATCCCTTCACCTGGTGGCGCGTCCCCTTCCGCACCCGATGGAACCGGATCGGCCGGCTGGTCGATGACTGATCGCCGCTGGCAATTCCTGCTGGCGGCGTCGCTCCTCTACGGTTGTGCCCGGCAAGTCGCCCCGGCGGGCGGCCCGGTGGACACCACGCCACCGCGCCTGCTTGCAGCGTTCCCGGATTCCGGCGCCGTGCGGGTGGACCCCAAGTCCACCTTCCGATTGCACTTCTCGGAATGGGTGGATCCCACCACCGTCCGTGCCGCCGTGTCGCTGGCACCCGTCGGGCAGAAGGCGCCCGACATCAAGGTGGATGGAGCCGACGTCACCATCCACCCGCACGAGCCCCTGGACAGTCCGGCCACGTACGTCCTGCGCATCCAACCGGGCCTCGCCGACTGGCACAAGGCCGGGACCAAGACCCTGCAGGAGATTCCCTTCGCCACCGGAGACCGCATCGATTCCGGCAGGGTCCTGGTGCGCATGTGGACGGGATCCGATACGCTTCCACCCGTTCCGGTGCGCGGACGCCTGGGCGCCTGGCCCCTGGATTCCGCGGTGCGCTCCAAGCTCGCGAGGCTGCTGCGACGCAAGGATTCCACCGGCTGGCTCTCGCAGGCGCCGCGCCCCGAGCGCGAGAAGCCTTGGCGCTGGACCTGGGCCGACAGCACCGGCCTGGCCGACCTCAGGTTCCTGCCTCCGGGGCGCTGGCGCCTGGCGGCCTGGGACGACGTGGATAAAGACAATTTCTGGCGTCCCGGAGAGGAGAACATCTCCTGGCTCGGGGACGTGGTGGAGGTTTCGCCCGTCTGGACGGATTCCTTCTTCGTACGGCTCGTCCGCCAGGACACCGGACTGCCCGCGCTCCCCGTGGACACGACGGTGGACACGCTCCGGGTCCGCGACAGCCTGGCCATGGATTCGGTGGCGCGGCGCTGGGAGGGTTTGCCGGAGGATTCCACCGGCTGGGCCTACCTGTCCCAGGACTCCCTTCCGGCATCCTGGAAAGGTCGCCACGTCCGGATCCGGGTGTGGCCGCTGTTCCGCAAGGCGCGCCCCCGGCTGTCTCCCTCGGGGAGCGCGGTGGTGCGCCTGGTTCCGGGCAAGTGGACCGGGGAGGCCTGGAGCTACCGGGACAGCGCGGGATCCGCACCGGGCGTCGCCGACCGATCGGGATCGCGCAGATCGGATCCCTGGTGCGTCGTGCCCCCCTTCGAGATCGACCGCCAGGACAGCATCTCCTTGCGGCTGGACTGCGCGGTACGTCGCCCCGCTGCCGACACCGGAAAGGCCGCCAGATGAGTTTCAAGCCATTGGGAGACTTCGTCTCCATCGACCTGGAGACGACGGGACTCGATTTCGCGAACGAGGAGATCCTGGAACTGGGGGCGGTGGTCTGGCGCGGCGGCATCGAATCCGGGGTGTACTCCTCCGTCCTGCGCGCCCGCCGTCCGGTGACTCCGTTCATCGAAGCCCTCACCGGGATCACCGCGGCCGAGGCCGAGCGGGGAAAGGACACCGCGGAGGGGTTGCGGGAATTCGCCGAGTTCTGCGGCGACCTTCCCGTGGTCGCCCACAACTCGTACTTCGATCTCCGGTTCCTGCGCAAGGCCTGGGAGGCGGCGGGAATCGCCGAACCCTCCCGGCCCGTCTTCGATTCCCTCCTGGGCGCCCGCATGTCGTGGCCCGACTGGCCCAGCCACAAGCTGGAAAGCCTGGTGGACCGGCTGGGGCTCTCCGACGGTGAAGTCGCCCACCGCGCGTTGGCCGATGCCCGTGCCGCGGGACGACTGTTCCTGGCGGTGATGGGGCGGCTGTCGGAACTCGACGTGGAGGATCCCGGGGTGCTGGATTCCCTGTCCTGGGTCCTGCGCGGCTCGGAAAGTCCGTGGGAAAGCATCCTGCCCTGGACCGGCGGCGAGGTGGCTCCCGATCCGGCTTGGCCGCCGGAACCGGAGGATGTCGCGCGCTCGGGTCCGGCCCGCGAGGCGGTGGTCTCCGCTTCCTCCATCGACAGGATCTTCTCTCCCTCCGGCGCACTCGCGGCCCAGCGTCCGGATTGGGAGGCCCGTCCGGCCCAGGGACAGATGGCCAGGGAGGTGGCGCAGGCCCTGTCCGAGGAACAATTCCTGTCCTGCGAGGCCGGCACGGGCACGGGGAAATCGCTGGCCTACCTGGTGCCCGCGGCGCTCTGGGCCGTGGAGGCGCGTGACCGGGTGGTGGTGTCCACGGCCACCAAGACCTTGCAGAACCAGCTGTTGGAGCGGGAGACCCCGCTGGTGCGCTCGGTCGTTCCCGGAGTCCGGATCGAGGTCCTGAAGGGGCGCCAGAACTACCTGTGCGTGCGCCGCTTCGCCGAGCACTTGACCGATCCCGCCCGGTTGGACGCCTCCGAGCGCGAAGCTTTCCTTCCCCTGGTCGCATGGGTGCGGCAGACCTCCACGGGCGACATCGAGGAATGCCACGGCTTCGGCCGGGACCGCAACGCGGCGTTGTGGGGCAAGCTCCAGAGCGACGGCCGATCCGCAATCCCGGCGCGCCACCCCCTGTTCCGGCGCTGCTTCCACCAGCGGGCCAAGCGCCGCGCCGAGGCATCGCACGTCCTGGTGGTCAACCACGCGCTCCTCCTTTCGGATCTCGCCCTCGATTTCGCCCTCCTCCCCTCCTACGAGCGGCTCGTGGTGGACGAGGCCCACCACCTGGCCGACGTCGCCCACGACCACCTGGGCAGGTCCGTCTCCCTTCCGCGTCTGCGGCGCCTGCTGCACCCTTTGGCGGAATCCGGCGACAAGAGGGCTGGTCACCTGGGCGCGATCTCCGCATCGCGCACCCTGCCCATCGAAGCCATCCCTCTCCTGGACAGGGCCCGCGAGGAACTGCTCTCGGCCGACCGACGGCTGCACCGCTTCTTCCAGAAGCTCGGGGAGAAGGTCGGGCGCCGCGGAGAGGAACAGAAGTTCCGTCTGCGCGAAGGACTGGCCGCCGAGACGGGCGCGGATCCATCGCCGGTGCTGGGCGCGTTCGAGGCGGCTCTGCTCGCGTTGTCGGAGCTCCGCAAATCCCTGGTCGAATGGAAGGAAGGCGAAGACAAGGGGTACCTGGGAGATCTCGCCTCCGGTGAAGGCTCCCTGTCGGAATTCCGACGCGACCTCCAGGTCCTCTGCGAAGGTCCTCCCGAAGGGGACGTCCATTGGATCGAGGATTGGAGCAATCCCATTCGGCTGCAGCTCCGCGGGTCTCCCCTGGATCCAGGGGCGCTCCTCGCCAAGCGGCTCTATCCCATCCTCAAGACCTGCGTCTTCACCTCGGCGACGCTTTCCATCCGCGGTCGTCCGGAGCACTTCGAGATCCGCAACGGTCTCTCCCGATTGGATCGCGAAACGACACGGGCCCGGCATCCATCGCCGTTCCTGATGCGGGAACAGGCTCGGGTCGTGGCCGCCGGCTGGTTGCCCAGGCCCGGCGACAAGGGCTGGACGGACGCCCTGGTGCAGACCCTCCGCGACGTCGTCCTCCCGCTGGGGAGGCGTTCCCTGGTGCTGTTCACCTCCGAGCGGAGCCTCCGCGAGGTGCGCGAGAAGCTGGCCGACGATTGGCGCGCCGCCGGCAGGCTGCTGGTGGCGCAGGGCGTGGACGGGAACCGGGACGCCCTGCTCCAGATCTTCCGCCGACACGAAGGCGCCTGCCTGCTCGGATCGGACAGTTTCTGGGAAGGAGTGGACCTGCCGGGACGCGATCTGGAACTGGTGGTGATCGCACGCCTGCCGTTTCCGGTCCCGTCCGACCCCCTGGTTTCGGCCCGGTCGGAGGCAGTGGAGGCCGACGGGGGTGCGCCCTTCGCGGAATGCTTCCTGCCCGAGGCCTGGCTCAAGTTGCGCCAGGGCATCGGAAGACTGCTGCGGCGTTCGGACGACCGTGGAGCGGTCCTGGTCCTGGACAGCCGGGTGGTGCGCGAAAGATACGGTTCCTATCTCGCCGACACCTGGGACGGCGGCCACCGCCAGGCCAAGACCCCGGACCAGGCCTTCCGGGAACTGAAGGAGTGGTTCGACGGTCCCCAAGCCATCGAACCCATGGAGCCGGAGCCCTCTTTGATGGCCGCGGTTCCCGTCGCCGGGGGCGATCCATGACCCGCCCCGGGTCGGGTCCCGTCCTGGTCGTCTGCGCGACCCTCCTGGCCGGGTGCTATTCGTTCACCGGTTCCGGACTGCCCACCGGCCTGCGCACGGTGGAGATCCGCCAGGTGGTGGACCGGTCCCGCCAGAGCGAACTCGCCGACCAGGCGACTCTTTTCCTGACCCAGGAATTCCAGCGCAACGGAGCCCTGCGCCCGGTGGACCACGACGCCCAGAGCCGGGTGGAGACCTGGCTTTCGGGATACAACCACGCCCCCCAGACCTACGACCTCTCCGGCAACGTCTCCCGCTTCCGGGTCACCGTGACCCTGGAAGTGAAGTTCACCGACCTGCGCGACGAGTCGGTGCTGTACGAGTCCAAGAGCCTCGACGGTTCGTATGATTACGATCCTCTGAAGGAGACCGAGGCCGACGCCAAGGTCAAGGCATTGCAGAACGCGGTCCGCAAACTGGTGGACAACACCGTGAGCGGGTGGTAGAAGGAGCGACTGGAACCATGGAATTCGTCAAGATGCACGGGACGGGGAACGACTACGTGTACGCGGATCTCTGGACGGAATCCGTCACGAATCCGTCGTCGCTTGCCGTGGAGGTGTCTCACCGACATTTCGGGGTCGGGTCCGACGGGCTCATCCTGGTGGCCCGGCCCACCGAACCGGGTTTCGCCGGCCGGATGGTGATGTTCAACGCCGACGGATCCGAAAGCGGGATGTGCGGGAACGGCATCCGCTGCGTCGCCAAGTTCCTCTTCGACCGGGGACGCACCGGGGGCGCTCGCGAATTCCGGATCGAGACCGGCGCGGGACCGCGCTCCGTCCGCGTCCAGACCGGTTCCGACGGCCTGGTCCAAAGCGCGACCGTGTCCATGGGCGTGCCCATCTTGGCACCGGAGGGAATTCCCACCACCCTCCCCGGGCATGGTTCGGAATCCGAACTGCGCGTGGGGGGGCGGGTCCTGCGCGGGACGCCCGTGGGCATGGGAAACCCCCACTTCGTGGTCTTCGTGGACGATGTGGATTCCTTCCCGGTGGGGGAGATCGGGCCCTTGGTGGAGCATCATCCGGACTTCCCTCGGCGCGTCAACGCCGAATTCGTGCAGGTGCTGGGACCGGGTCTTTTGCGGCAGCGGACATGGGAACGCGGCTCCGGCGAGACTTGGGCCTGCGGGACCGGAGCGTCTGCGGTCTGCGTCGCCTCGCGCTTGCGCGGCCATGCGGCCGGAGACGTGGAAATCGACCTGCTGGGAGGGCGCCTGTCGCTCTCCTGGGACGGATCGGGCGAGGTCCAGATGTCGGGAAATGCCGTCGAGGTCTTTCGGGGCAGCTGGCCGGGCTGAACTGGGGTGGATCGACCCAATTCCGGACTGACGTTGGGGCGGTTCAGGTAGGAAAGGAGGGAGGGACCCGTCGACCCCTTGGCGACATGTCCGATGGGGATCATCGGCATCCGTCTTGCGGGAACTCCCTTCTCGAAGCTGGATTGGAGAGGCGATGTTTTGGATTCTGGTGGGAATCGGAGCCCTGGTCGGAGGTGGAAACACCTTCTCCTCCCGGGGAGACTCGGCGGGAATCGCGGAGTTGCGGAGCCATCTTCCCCAGGATCTCAGGGCCCGTGTGGAAAAGGTTCGGGAAGAGATGGAGAACCGCCACGACACCCTGCTCCACCTGACCCTGTCCGCGAGGACCCGCTGGACCGACAGCCTGGTGCGGGAGGTCTTGAAACGACGATCGCTGGCATTGGATACTTTGGCTCCCACCGAACGCGAAAGAATCGAGGAGCGCATGCAAGAGATGGAATTCCCGTCCGGAACACGTTCCCGTCCGGCCCGCCCTCGGGACCCGGGTATGGGTCTTCGCCAATGAGGCGGATCGCTTCCCTCCTGGTCGGAGGGATCCTGCTTCTGGCCTCCATTACCCGCGCGGACTGGGTCGTTGTGCCCGGGGAAGGCGTCACCGCTTGGGTGCCGGCGGGCTGGGTGCTGGTGAACGAAGAACTCACCGACACCACCCGGATCTGGCACCTTTACGACACCACCATCACGGCGCAGGGGAACCGACGCCACAACGGAGACATCCTGCTGGAGGCGCAATCCGGGGTGGGTGCCCAAACGGACGTCGCGGCGGAGCAATGGGTCCAGAACGAAGGCGAGTCCTGGGATCTCTACGTCCAGACGGCCCCATTGGGCGGCGTCGTGTACCAGAACGATTCCACACTCGTCGGGGGCTTGTTCGCGTGGGAAGTCTACGGTGAATCCCTCGACTCCGCAGGAGACAGCGTCTTGACCACCTTCGCGCGCACCACCGCCCACGGGGACGTGGGTTGGGACTTCTGGGTCCAATCCGATACTTCGGACGCGGATACCGCCATCGCCACCTATGCCGGCCTGTTGGACAGCCTCCAGTTGGACACCACGGTGACCAGCCTGCCCACGGGAATCCGAGCCCGCTCGGCGCCTGGCTTGCGATCCAACGCGCTTTCCTCCATCGGAGGGAGCCTCCGGATCCAAGCCCTGCACCTGGATCGGGTGGAGGTCATGGACCTGATGGGACGGATGGTACCCGGCACCCTCCACCCCGGGAATGGGGAGTGGTCGTGGCGGCCCAATTCCGAGCGAACCACCACCGTGTTCGCCCGGGTCCAGGCCGATGGCGAAGTCTGGACGCGTCGTCTGGTCCTGGAACCTTGAACGAAATCCATCCAGCGGTGGCGTCGATTTGACGCCATGCTTCCGGAGGTGTCCAGGTTGATCGGCCTTGTGGGAGTCCTTCTCCTTTTCGCGGGGCCGGTCGGTGTCGCGAAAGGCGCCGCGCCAACTTCCATCGGCTCGGCGCAATCCGCATTGAATGCCGGGAGGTGCCAGGATGCGACGGATCTTTTCCTGTCCGCCCGAGCCGCGGGCGATTCCTCGGCGGCGCTCCTGTCGGGAATGGCCCAGGCCTTGGAATGCACGGGACGGATGGAGGAGGCGCTCGGGGCCACCTACCTGAAACTCGGGAAGGACACCACGGGACGGATCGATCTTCTGATCTTCCGCGACCAACTTCTGCGCCGGCTGGGCTTGGGCGACATGGCCAAGCAGACGGAAGCGGAGATGGGCATCGTGGAGGCCACGTCCGGCCCGGCCCCGACGGGTTGGACCTGGCAGAAGCGGCCGACCTGGACCGCGAACCTGGGCTGGAGCCACGAGTTCGAGGCTCCCGGGTCGCCGTCCACCCTCGACCACAACGACAGCCTGCTGCTCACCAACTCGGGAACGGTTCCCACCTTCGGGCCAGTGGACGCATTGGCGCAGGTCGCTTCCGACTCCATCCTGCTGGAGGGAGGCAGTTGGGACCTTTCCGTGGCCGCGAGCTGGGGAGGGAGCGGTGGTCGTGGCGGAATTTGGCTCGGTCCCACGGGCAGCCTCTCGCTGGATGACGATTCATTGGGATGGCGCAGCGCAGGTGGGGGATTGGACCTGAACTGGCTGTGGATCGCCACCGGCCGGATCTCGTTCCAGGGGGATCTTTCCGGGGAACGCACCTGGTTCGCCACCTCATCGGGCCCCCTTCCCGTGGAAGATGATCTGGGAGCGACCATCACCCCCCAATGGAGTCGGGATTCCTGGGAGATCACCCTTCCGCAGACCCTGCGGACCTTGCGGACGAATTCCAGTCCCTGGACCTGGACAGGAAGCCATGGGTTGGGTATCTCCAAGACCGTGAACCCCATGGTAAAGATTTCCGTCTCCGCGGCCTGGAGCTGGAACCTCGACCCTTCCGGCGCGGTGGACGACGAGGTGTGGGCACGGGTGGTGGAAGGCGATTCTCTGGCGGCAGGAAAGAAGGTGTTGGACGTGGGGCTCTATGCCCCGAACCTGGCCGTGGCGAATTCCCCCACTGGGCAGTTCACGGTCCAGAGGAATCTCGCCTCCGTGTCGGATGCCCAGCTCCAGGGATTCACCTTCCCCCTGAGCCGAAACACCGACTGGACCCAACCGGGGGTCGGTGCGACCGTCGCCCTTGGGCCTTGGTCTACGCTGTCGCTGGACCTTTCGGCGCAATGGGCGGAGACCATCTACACGCACGATCAGGAAGGCGTGAACGTCGACCCTTCCATGGCCGATCAAATCCCGGATTCCGCGCTTTCCGTTCTCCTAGTGCTGCGCGACACCGCCACCAAGAAGGAGTATCTGGTAGGCACCACCAAGGCCGACGCACCGCTGGTGGCGTGGTCGCCGTGGAGCATCCATCGCGTCGACCAGGTCTGGACGGCCCAGGCCGTGCTGGTCTGGAGACCCAGGAAGTGGCTTTCCTTCCGCGCCTCGTGGGCCTGGACCCGGAACATCTCGAATGTCGCCCAATATGTGGACGGAGCTTCCTACGAACGGAATCTCATCGCGGGATCGGGGGCGGTTTCGTGGTGAAGCGGATTCCATTCCTCTCTCTGATGGCCGCGCTCCTGGCGCTCTCGGCCTGCTCCAACCGGACCTTGAAGCGGAACGCGCGCATCGCCCTGCTCCAGGGCGATGGCGAACGCGCGGCGAGGTTCTACGAGGATGCCCTGGACCGCGACCCCGGCGATCCCAGGTTGCGCCGGGGTCTGGGCGAGGCATGGATCCTGGTGGCCAGGGATCGCGCCCAGGACGGCGACGACAAGCCTTCCGACTGGTCGCGCTCGGCCAGGGAACTGGAGCGCGGTTCTTCCGACACGGCCTCCAGGCGACTGCTTTCGGAAGCCCGGCTGGGGATGGCCAAGGCGTTGGCCCGCGCGGGCGACACCGACCAGGCCGTGCGCGGACTGGAGAAGGAGCTGGATTCCAATCCGCGCGCCATCGCCGCCCGCAATTTCCTGGCCATCCTGGTGGATCGCCGCGGCGAAGGCGACCACGCCGAGGAGCTGTTCCTGCAGAACGCCGCGATCGACTCCAGCGACGCCGACGCCTGGTTCAACCTGGCCCTGGTGGAGTGGGGGAGAGGGCGGAAGCTGGAGGCCGCCGACCACATGCTGCACGCCTCCAGGCTCGACCCCAAGGATCCCGAGATCCTCCTCTGGCTGGAGCGCATCTCCAAGGGGCTGGGGGGTGACGGAAAATGACCGCGCTTCCTTCCGGATATTCCTTGGCGGTCCGCGTCGGGGCGGGAGCCTTCGGGGAGGTCTTCCGGGCCCGCGAGGACGCGGCCAGGCGCTGGGTGGCCCTGAAACGCCTGTCCAGGTACGACCTCTGCAAGGCGGAAGCCTCGGCGCTGGCGGCGGGACTTCCGTGCCTTCCCGCGCTGTATTCCGTGTTTTCCGCCAAGGGGGCGGAATGGATCTGCATGGAATACGTGCACGGTCTGCCGCTGGGGGCGCTGCTGGCGTCGGGAGTCGAGCCCGCGGAGGCCGCCGGCCTCGCGTGCAACCTGGTCCGGGCATTGGCGGCTCTCCACGATTCGGGATCGGCGCACGGCGACCTGAAGCCCGAGAACATCCTGGTTCAGCCCGATGGCGGCATCCGGCTTCTGGACCTGGGCCTTTCCGCGGCGGGGAGCGATCGCGCGTTGGGCGGCAGCGCCGGCTACACCGCCCCCGAGGCGGGATCGCCGGGGATCGATCCCCGCAAGAGCGATCTCTGGTCCCTGGGCGTCGTCCTGCACGAGATCCTGACGGGCGCCCGTCCCGCGCCCGCGGAAAAGGCGAACGGGTGGGCGCGCCTGCGCGCGGCGGCACCTGGTTGGATTCCCGCCGTCGACCAGCTCCTGGAGGAGGATCCCGCCCGTCGTCCTTCCTCGATCGCGGTCCTCCTGCCGGGACTGCCCGCGGCTCTCTGGTCGGAGGTGGCGTCCGATCGGTTGTCGGCGGCGGCGGACCGCCGGCTCGCGGCGCTCCTGGGCCGGCAGGCCGAAGACCTGGTGCGCCGGGGTCGATCCCGCGAGGCGCTGCCGCTGTTGCAGGAGGCGCTGGACCTGGATCCGGATCAGAATCTGTCGCTCGGCCTGCTGCCCCGCCTGCGTCTGGACGAAGGCCGTTCCCGGCGCCGGGTGTGGGTCGCGGTCGCCGTCGCGGTCGTCGCCGCGATCGCGGTCGCCGGCGTCCTGGCGCTGCGCGAGGCGCCCGAAGAGGCCTACGTGCCCTTGAAGACGGCGCCGGAACTGGAACGCCTGCCTCCTCCGCGGGGCGGCTCCGGGAATCCGGCGATGCCGCTGCGGGAAAGGGGCATCGGGCCATGACGGAAAACGACTATCCGTGCCTGGAACATCCCGACGGGCGCCGTTTCCCGCTGGGACGGCGCCTCGCGACCCTGGGTTCCGATCCCGACTGCCAGATCCGGCTGGACGACCCGCAGGTGCGCCCCCAGCACGCCTTCCTCGTGTTCCAGATGGGCGCGTGGCGCATCCGCCGTCTGGAGAGCGCGGCGACCCTGTCCGTGGACGGGAAGGCCGTGCGCGACGAGGCCAGGCTCGCGCACGGTGCCGCGGTGTCGGTGGGCCGCGTGGAACTCGCCTTCCTGGAGCGCGCACCCGAACCCTCGTCGACGGTTTCCGTCGTCCCGGGCGGCGATCCCCTCGCCGCGCTCCTGTCGTCCTTCGCCGGCATCCTCCGCGAGACGGAACACGGGCGGGTGCTGTCGGACATGGCCCAGGCCTCCGCCCGCCTGCTCGGATCCGATGCCGTCCGGATCCTCTACCGAAGCGAGGGGGAAGGGCTCTGGAGGACGCTCGCCGCCTGTCCCGCCGGTGCCCCGTCCAGCCGCTTCTCCGCCTCGGCACTGCGCCAGGCGGAAACGGCGGGATCTTCGGTCCTGCTGGGCGAGAACGACCTGGAACACCTGCCCGGCGGCGAGAGCGTCCAGCTCAACGGCATCCGTTCCATCCTTTGCGCTCCCCTTTCCCTTCCCGACGGGGGTGAAGGTTACCTGTACGCCGACCGCCTGGCCGGGCATCCGCCCTTCTCCCCGGCGGACCGCGACCTTTTCGCCGCGCTCAGCAGGGTCTACTCGGAAATCGCCGCGCAGGCGACGCGGCGCGACCACCAGCGGAAGACCATCGAGGATCTCCAGGAGGACGCGGCGCGCGCGGCCGGAACCGCATCCATCCTGCACGAGAGTCCGGTGATGGTCTCGCTCCTGCGCGAGGCGGCCAGGGTCGCGGCCTCGGAGGTCCCCGTCCACCTGTTCGGGGAGACGGGAACCGGCAAGGAGCTGCTGGCCCGGTTCCTCCACGATTCCAGCCGCCGCAAGGACGGCGCGTTCGTCGCCATCAATTGCGGGGCCATTCCCGAGAACCTGATGGAGAGCGAGCTGTTCGGGCACGAAAAGGGAGCCTTCACAGGAGCCGGGGCGCTCAAGGAGGGCTGGATCGAGAAGGCCAACGGCGGGACCCTGTTCCTGGACGAACTGGGCGAGCTGCCGCTGGGCCTGCAGGTCAAGCTCCTGCGGGTCCTCCAGCAAGGGGAGCTGGTCCGGGTGGGAGGATCCTCGGCCATCCGCGTCGACTTCCGCCTGGTCACCGCCACCAACCGCAACCTGAAGGAGGAGGTCGCCGCGGGGCGCTTTCGCGCCGATCTCTTCTACCGCGTGGCGGTGGTTCCCCTGGTCGTTCCACCGCTGCGGGAGAGAGGTCGGGACGCGGTGCTGCTCGCCGCCCACTACTGCCGGCTGTTTTCCCGCCAGTACGGAACCGGAGAGCGCACGCTTTCCCGCGCCGCCGAAAAGGCGATCCTCGAGCATGCCTGGCCCGGAAACGTCAGGGAGCTGGAAAACGCGGTCCAGAAGGCGGTGATCCTGGGAGACTCGGACAGGATCCGTCCCAAGGACATGGGGTTGGGCGACGACGGGGAGGACTCGGTGGAGATCCCGGCGGCGGGATCTTCGAACTCCCTCTACGCCATCCGCGACAGCGCGGAGAAGGAGGCGATCCGCGAGGTCCTTTCCAAGACGGGCGGGAACGTCAGCCACTGCTCGCGCATCCTGGAGGTCGACCGCAAGGTCCTGATCCGCACCATGGAGCGACTCGACATCCATCCGGAGGAATTCAAGTAGATCCCGCTCGCTCGGATCTATAGACTCTGTTTGGCTCCGAAACTGAAAAGCCATCCCAGCTTCGCGTCCGACCCCAGCGGGTGGCTCAGGTTGACGTAGTTCACGATCGCGGAAGGCGAGCGCGTCAGCCCCAAACGGATTCCGAAACCCAACCCTTCGTGCCAGGAGCCGACGCCCCAGACCGAGGGTTCGTCGGAAACGCGTCCGGCACCACCCAACACCGCCAAGGCGGGCACCACGGTCAACGCCTCCAGTGGAAGCGCCCAACGGATCTCCGCGGTGGACAGGAACAACCCCTTTCCGGACATGTACCGGGCAGGGAATCCGGGCAGCCCGTTGTCCTCTCCCAGCGACACTTCGGAAACCCAGGTGGGGACGCCCAGCACCTGCTGGGAGGTCGCGTCGGCGATGGCCTGCAGCCCGTTCCCCTCCAGCCACCTGCCTTCGGCCGTCCAGGCCGCCGATCCCGCGGTGGACTGGTCGTCCTTGAAGAAGCTCTTCCAGTTGGCGGTGGCGGAGCCGTAGGCGTCGCCGTCCACTCCCGTCCACTTCCCCTGGGCGGACAGGTAGCCGTCGTCGTGGACGGTTCCGCGGGACAGGACGTTGGCCATGGCGGTGCCGGTGAGGCTCCAGCCCGTGGGGATGTCCTCGGTCCACTTGAGCTGGTTGAAATTGCGCAGGCGCAGGTAGTCCAGATCCTGGACGGTCAGGGAAAGGCCCAGTCGGCGATCGTCGCGCTGTGGAGCCTGCTGGAGCCAGGCGCGCAGTTGGGGGTCGCTGCGCAGGGCAGGAAGCTGCGCGGTGTCGAAGGAGAAGGCCGCACCGGGGGTGGCCCCGCTGTCGAGCTGCGATTCCGCGACCGCGGAAAGCACGGTTTGGGTCTGGTGCCCCCAGATGTGGGCGAAGGCGGCGCGGGCGGTGCGCCACTCGCTCTGGGGGGCGTCGGAGAGCCAGGAATCCTCTCCCCACCCCAGGGCGTAGCGACTGTCCAGGGCCGTGCGCAACGCAGGCGTGGCCAGTACGCGCCGATCGGAGAGACTGTCCTGGAACTGCACCAGCCACGCCCAGTCCTGGAAGCGGGATCGGAGCGGATATCCGGTGTTCACCACGATGTCGTGGCCGTTGGAGACCTCGCTCCAAAGCACCTGGAGCAGGCCTCCCGGGGCCAAAAAGGCGGTGTGGGTGTAGGTCTCGGTCCAGGACCTGGCCAGCGGGGTGTAGTTGTACGAGAACCCCACGTCCTGTCCGGTGCCCAGGAGGTCCGATTCGCGGAGTCCCAGCAGCCAGCTGAGTTCGCCTCCCGACCGGTTGATCCCTTCGAGCAGCGTGGTGCTCCACCGGTCCCAGGTCTCCACCTGCACCAGATTCCGTCCGTCGTCCAGCACCTTGGTCGTGATCTTCGCGTCCGCCAGGAAATGCTCCGACCGGAGGTTGCGTTCCCCGTCCACCAGGCGCAGGGAATCCAAGGTGTTACCCTCGCGGAAGCCCAGCCGGGCCCGGATGGTGGAGGCCGTGGTGCGGGAGCGCATGACGTTGTCGCGAAACCACTCCGCCCAGTCGTAGACGAGGCTGTCGCCGGTGGTGAGCACCTTCGACCCGACCAGGGAGCCGTGGGGGATGATGGCGATGGTGTCCACCCGAAGGGATGCGTGCCCGGCCACGGCCAGAGGGTCCGGGACGGAATCGCCCACGGGCGAGGCGGAGGCGAGGAATGCGGTCAGCAGCAAGGGCAGCATGTGGGGCCAAGATAGATGCCCGTCGGAGGGGTTAGTTTTGGGAATCATGGCCGATCGGCTGCTGAATCCCGTCCAGAGGACGGAAGACCTGGAGAACGAGAACATCCTCCGCCCGAGGCGCCTGGAGGATTTTGTCGGACAGCCCGAGTTGCGCGGCAACCTGGGGATCTTCCTGCAGGCCGCCCGCGAGCGGAACGAGCCCATGGACCACATCCTGTTCGCGGGCCCTCCGGGCCTGGGCAAGACCACGCTGGCGGCGATCATCGCCCAGGAGATGGGGACGCACCTGCGGGTCACCTCGGGCCCCATCCTGGACCGCCCCTCCGACCTCGCGGGGATGCTCACCAACCTGCAGGCGGGCGACGTCCTGTTCATCGACGAGATCCACCGCCTGGACCGCGCCGTGGAGGAGTA
>Ga0209415_10009429_pt1 | contig 16767 bp, 16 predicted proteins | sample PeaSoiSIISIP2007_FD_187696 | JGI IMG/M metagenome (GOLD analysis project Ga0209415, IMG submission 187696) | Peat soil microbial communities from Weissenstadt, Germany - SII-SIP-2007 (SPAdes) (version 2) | ecosystem: Environmental > Terrestrial > Soil > Wetlands > Peat | place: Germany... | reverse complement strand
CTATTGCGATGAGGTATCAGACAACTTCCGCATCATCTCGCCCAAGGATTTTCGGATTCTGGCGTGAGCGGGGTATACAAGACAAAATTTCGTTTCCATCTGTCCGTTCTTCCAGATGGGGACATACAGCGATAGCATGCTCGCGCTGCGGTCCGGATCGACCGTGATCTACAGTGCCGGCGCGGCGCTTGCCGCCAATGCGCGAAAGCTGCCCGCCTGTCACACATTTCTGCTGGTTCGGCACGCGGCCGAGCTGTCGCGGTCGGAGCAATTCAGCGACGGATTTTTGGATTCGTTGTCCATCCGTGTGATCGGCGGATTTGTGCCGCCGGCGCTGCGCGCCGCGCTGCGGGAGACCGTGACCACGGAGGTCCGCGGGACATATTCCATGAACGATACGAGTTTCATAACGACCAATGACGATGATGGACCGGGAAAATTGTTGCCCGACGCATCGCTGAGGATCGTCGACGATGCCGGCCGCGGCCTGAGCCCGGGCGAGCCAGGCATCATCCTGGCACGCACGTCGCGAATGGCCGACGGGTATCTCTGGGACGCAGCCCAGACCGCCCGGCACTTCGTCGATGGCTGGTACCGTACCAGCGATGTCGGCTACGTGCCGGAGCCGGGCCGGTTGGTCGTGCTCGGACGGGCCGACGAGATGCTCAATCTGGGTGGTGTCAAGGTCCCCCCGCACCCGATCGAGGAGCGGATCAGGGCCATCGGTGGTGTGACCGACGCGGTGCTGCTCGGTCTCGATGATGCTCTTGGGACCAGCGTGCTGCACGTCGTGGTCGAACGGGGCGAGCCGGCGCTGGACCGCCAGGTGGAAGCACGTATCGTTCCGCTGCTGATCGGACATGTCGCGTCGTTCGAGCTGCATTGCGTTGACCGGTTGCCACGTACGCCGATGGGCAAGGTGCAGCGGAATCTGCTGAAACAGTCCCTGGAACATCGAACCGTCGCATGATCCCGAAACCGCGCTTGAATTGAAGCAGGAGATTGCGACCCACACATCACGCAACGCAGCAACGTAGGGCGGAAAAGCCATGCCCCGGACCCGATCCGGGGGCAGCGCATTCCGCCGTCTTTGGCGCCTGCCCCGTTGGAAACCGTCGATGCGACGCAAGTGGCGGAATGCGCTGCGCTTTTTCGCCCGACGGCGAATATTGCGACCGTTCCGGTCAGGATGATCGCGCGCTACACCACCGCGTCCCGGCGCAGCGCGGCGATCTCCGCCTCGCCGTAGCCGAGCTCCGCCAGCACCGCATCGGTGTGCGCCCCCAGCTCCGGCGGCGCACTGTCCAACCGCCCCCCGCCATGCGCCATCTGGAACCCCGATCCCATCAGCCGTAGCGGTCCATACGCCGTCTCCGCCGTCTGCATCACCCCGCGCGCCGCGATCTGCGGATGGTCGATGATCTCCTCGATCCGCCAGATGCTGGCGCACGGCGCGCCCGCCGCGTTCAGCCGCGTCTCCCAGGTCTTCGCGTGCTCCGCCGCCAGCGCCGCCTCGATGATCGCACGCAGCGCCGTCTCGTTCTCCTTGCGCAAGAACCAATCAGCGAATCGCGGATCGTCGAACACGTCGGGGCGTCCAAGCGCCGTCATCAGGGCGCGGTACTGCTTCTCGTCGTTCACCGCCAGCAGCAGGTAGCTGTCCTTGGCGCGAAACAGGTTGGCGGTGACCTTGCGGCTGATCGCCTGGTTGCCGAACTGCTCCTGCCGGTGCCCCGCCACGGTGAAATCCGCCACCTGGGTCGACAGGAACGCCAGGCTCGCCTCCAGCATCGATACGTCGATGAACTGGCCTTTGCCGGTATGCGTGCGCTGGAACAGCGCCGAGGACACCGCGAACGCCGCCGTCATCCCCGACAGCACGTCGCACACCGCGAAGCCGGCGCGGGTCGGGCCCATCTCGGCGTGCCCGGTGATCGACATGATCCCGGACAGCGCCTGGATCTTTCCGTCGTAGCCCGCTTCGTGGCTGTACGGTCCGGTCTGCCCGAAGCCGGAGATCGCGCAATAGATCAGTCGCGGATTGATCGCCGACAGCGCCTGATAGCCGAACCCCAGCCGGTCCATCACGCCACCGCGGAAATTCTCCATCACCACGTCGGCCTTCGCCGCCAGCCGACGCACGACCTCCTTCGCCGCCGGCCGCTGCAGATCGAGCGTCAGGCTGCGCTTGTTGCCGTTGATCGCCAGCCAGGACGGCGCCATGCCGCGTTCCGCCCATTCGCGCGACAGCGGCGTCCGGCGCATGTCCTCGCCCTCGCGCCGTTCCACCTTGATCACATCGGCGCCCAGCAGCGCAAGCTGGTAGCTGCCATAAGGCCCAGCCAGCACCTGGGTAAAATCCAGGATGCGGACCCCGGCGAATGGGCGGGTCATGGCGGGCCTCCGGTACACCTCGCCCGCGCTGGCGGGCTTGGGCCGCGAAGCGGACCAAGGCGCGGAACACTTGCGACGCGGGTGAGGGTGGTGCCGCGTGCATCACCCTCACCCGGCGCTTCGCGCCGACCTTGGTCCGCTCTTCGCGGCCCAAGGTCGCCTTGCGGGCGGGGTGGACGGTGCGTCACGCCGCCTTCTCGACGCGGTTGGGCCGCGCAAGCTCCTTCTGCCGATCGAACTCGGCGCGACGGCGAGCCAGTTCGTCGGGGGGAATGCGATCGAGGTTCAGGTAGTCCAGTTTCCAGTCGGCGCTCTCCGCCCAACGCAGCGGCGACTGCATCGTGGTGCGCGGCCCCACCGCCGATTCCAGCAGGCGTAGCGCCAGCTCCAGCGTCTGCGCCTGCGACTCCGCGTCATCCGGCTTGCCGGCGCTGTTGCCGAGGGGAAAATCGCTGAACAGAAAGCGCGCCACGCCGGCGTGTTCGACGATGTCCTTGGCGCAGCCCATCACCACCGTCGGGATGCCGTCGGCCTCCAAATGGCGCGCGACCAGGCTGCAGGTCTGGTGGCAGACCGGGCAGTTCGGCACCAGGATTGCGGCATCGGCGCCGTCCTCCCGGCAGCGGCGCAGGATCTCCGGCCCGTCGGTCTCGATCGTGACGCGATGGCTGCGGTTGGTCGGTGCGCCATGGAAGCGTTGCGTCAGCGCGCCGATCCGCCCGGCGGCAACCGCGCGCAACAGCGCGGGCAGGGGGAACCAGGTGCCGCTGTCGGTCGCCGTCGTGTGGGTGCGGTCGTAGCCGATGTGTGAGATGCGCAGATCGTGCGTTGCCGACGTGTCGCCGGAATACACCGTGTAGAACTTGGCACTGCCGTTATATGCCGCACCCGGTCCCTGGTCGCCCTTGCCCGGCTGATACGGCGCGGCCGTGGTGATCAGCGTCACGCGCGCCTGGCCGAGCGGCTTTTTCAGCGCCGCGAACGACGCGTCGATATGGTGCGCCCAGCGATACGGCGTGGTGTAGCCGATCGCCCGGTAGTAGTCGCGCGTGCGCTGCATGTAGGGGATCGGCGCATCGTAGTCCGGCGCGAAGCCGAGGCGGTCGTCAAGATCGTCGTCCATGGAGCCCTCTCCTCTTACCCAGCGCGGGGTGTCGCGATGTCGTGGCATGATCGAGGTCCCGGCGGCAAGCAATCGCCGGCCCGCCGCGCGATCCGCGACCCGTCTCATGCTGCGTGGGATCGACCACTGATCCGTGACCGGTACGTGCGATACCACCTCGGATTGCTACGCAATCGCGCGCATCGCCTCCCCCAGCATTTCCAGCCCCAGATCGATCTCCCCATCCGTCACCGTCAGCGGCGGCGCGATCCGCATCACCCCGCCGGACGCCCCCGCGCGCACGATATTGGCGCTCAGCCCCAGCGCCAGCGCGCGGTCGGTCACCGCGTCCGACAGCGCCGCCGCCGTGCGTCGCCGCCCGCCATCCTCGTCAACAAACTCCAGCCCCAGCAGCAGCCCGCGCCCGCGCACGTCACCGACCCACGGGAACCGCGCCTGCAACCCGCGCAACCCGTCCTTCAACCGCGCGCCCATGACTCCCGCCCGCGCCGCCAGCCCGTCCCGCTCGACGATCTCCAGCACCTTCAACCCCACCGCCGCCGGCAGCGGATCGTTCACATGCGTCGTGTAGAACAGGAAACCCCGCGCATCGCAGACCTCGGAAATCGCCTCGCTGGTCATCACCGCCGACAGCGGCAGCCCGGCCCCGAGCGTCTTCGACAGCACCAGCAAATCCGGCACCACGCCGTCGCGCTCGAACGCGAACATCAGCCCGGTGCGTCCCAGCCCGGTCTGTGCCTCATCGACGATGAGCTTCATCCCCCGCTCGGCGCATTTTCCGGCCAGAGCGCGCAGGTACCCCTCCGGCAGCTCGATGATGCCGCCGCTCGACAGGATCGGCTCTGCAATGAACGCCGCCAGGTTGCCGGTGCTCTGCCGGTCCAGCAGCGCAAACCCATCGTCCAGCTCGGCCTGCCAGGACACCCCGGCAAACCGCGGCCGAAACGCGTTCGGCGCCGGGATGGCGAAGGACCCCGCCGCCGCCGGCCCATAGCCGCGCCGCCCGGCCTTGTAGGTCGCCGAGGCCGCCCCGCCGGTCATGCCGTGCCAGGATTGGGCGAAGCCCACCACCTCCCACCCGCCGGTCACCAGTTTGGCGATTTTGATCGCCGCCTCGTTCGCCTCGCCGCCGGTGGACAGCAGCATCACTTTTGGCAGCGCCGGCACCAGCCGCGCCAGCGCCTCGGCCAAGTCCACCACCGGCGGGCTCAGCATCGAGGAGAACAGGTGATCCAGCCGCCCGGCCGCGTCGCGCACCGTGGCGACGATCTCCGGGTGGCAGTGCCCCAGGATCGCGCTCATCTGCCCGGAGGTGAAATCCAGCACCCGTCGCCCGGCCGCATCGAACACGAAGCTGCCCGCGGCGCGCACCGGCGCGAACGGCACGAAGGTGCCGCCGAAATGCAACATGTGGCGCCGCGCGCGTGCCCAAAATGTCGCATCGTCACCGGGCATCCCTGGGGGCACCCCGAGGAGCGTTCCAGCCGAGGTCCCGGTGGGCGCCCGCAGATCGTCCATCGCCGCTCTCCCGCGTTGTCGCACCAAACCTGCGGCCTGGCCCGGCCCGCGGTCAATCCACCGCCTGCCGAAACACTGCGTTGCACTTTTCACGACAGGTTCACCGCAACCTTGCTTGCCGCGCTCGGCACCGGGGCCAAATACGCAGGTATGCCCGATGCGATGCCAGTCTCGGCCGGTCCACGGCGGCTGCCGCGCGATACCCGCGTGGACCTGCTGCGCGGCCTCGCGCTGGTGATGATCTTTGTCGATCACGTGCCGGGCAACATGCTTGGCCTGGTCACGCTGCGCAATTTCGGCTTCGCCGACGCCGCCGAGGTGTTCGTGCTGCTGGCCGGATTTGCCTCCATGGTCGCCTATGGCGGCAGTTTCGCCCGCGATGGCGTCTGGATCGGCCTGCGCCGCGTTGTGTTGCGCCTGCTGCGAATTTATCTGTTCCAGGTCATCCTGCTGCTGGCGGTGGTCATCCTGGTGGGTGCCTGGCTGCGCTATTTCGGCGTCCAGCCGGAGAGCGGCGCGCCGTTCGTGCACAGTGGGCTGATTGGCTTGCGGCATGGTCTGACGCTCCAGGCGCTGCCGGCAAGCCTGAACATCCTGCCGCTCTACATTGCCCTGCTGGCCGCGTTCCCGGTGATCTACTGGCTGATCAGGAGCAGCCCGATCGTCGCTTTTGTCGCCTCGGGCGCGCTGTGGGCCTGCGTCAACCTCGATCCCTCGATCAACCTGACCAACTGGCTGGACGGACAGGGCTGGTTCTTCGACCCGTTCGCCTGGCAGTTCCTGTTCGTGATCGGCGCACTCGGTGCCGTGCTGCTGCGTCGCTACGACGGCAACCTGCCGCGCCCGCTTTGGCTGCGCCTGGCGGCGTGGGGATATCTCGGCTTCGCGCTGATTGCCGTGGCGCCCTGGGATAACTGGGGCTGGTCCAGTCTGCATCCGATCGCACTCGATGCGCCGGACAAGACCGTTCTCGCCCCGCTGCGGCTGCTGCACGTGCTGGCGATCGCCGCGCTGGCGTTGGGCTCCACCTGGTTCCGCGCCGTGGCGCAGTGGCCCGCCCTGCGCTTCCTGGTCGTCTGCGGCCGCAATTCGCTGGAGGTGTTCGCGCTCGGCACCATGCTGGCGATGATCAGTCGTCTGACCTTCCGCACCTTCGGGGTCACCCTGACGACGCAACTGTTGGCCAACGGGATCGGGCTGGGGCTGATGATCGCGTTGGCGCTGGCGCTGGAGCATGCGCGCCGTCCGACCACGACCGCGCGGCACGAAAAAACGCGCGATACGACCGCTACCGCCTTAAAACCACTTGCGAATACGCCGGCCGTGTGACATCTAGCGGCGGATGCATCTTAGCCAACTCGGTTTGCTGAAGCCCTTTTTGCGCGCCTTTTTTCTGGCGGCCACGTTGGTCGCACCGGCGTTTGCCGGCGACCTGCCGGCCGCCACCGATCATGTCCCCCTCAAGCATGTGGCGATCCGCCTGGCCGGGCGCCTGCCGCTGCGCATCATCGCGTTCGGCTCCTCCTCGACCGAGGGCGTTGGCGCCAGTTCCCCCGCCGCCACCTACCCCAGCCGCCTGCTCGCGGACCTGACGGCCGACCTGCCGCCGCGCCAGCGCGTCGTCGTGCTCAACCAGGGCATCGGCGGCGAGGATGCGGACGACATGGCGCGGCGCCTGCCCACCGTGATCGCCGAGCACCCCGACCTGATCATCTGGCAGACCGGCAGCAACGACCCGTTGCGCGATGTGCCGCTGGACCGCTTCGTGCAGGAGACCATCGCCGGCGTGCAGGCAATCCGGGCGGCGCATATCGACGTCATGCTGATGGAGCCGCAGCTCTGCAAAGCGCTGGACCGCAAACCTGCCACCGTCCGCTATCGCGACGCGCTGCGGGCCATCGGCAAAGGGATGGATGTGCCGGTGATCCGTCGGCACGACCTGATGCGACGCTGGTTGGCCGATGGTGTCCTGACGCCGGCGCAGATGCTGTCGCCCGACGGGCTGCACATGGCTGACGGCGGCTACGCCAAGCTGGCGGATGCGGTCGCCACCGACATCCTGCGCCGCACCGAGCCGCCCCGCGTGGCGCTGGATACGACGCCCCAGCGCTGAGGCTGCTGGCCACGAGGCTGCGGGCCGCTCTTGCGCCGAGCCAGGGGCGCTCTCACACTTCCCGGCTGCATCACCGGGAGGGGCCGGATGATCTCCAGACGCCGGTTCGCCGTGGGTGGTGGCGCACTCGCCCTCGGCACCGCCGCGTCCGTCGGCCGTGCCGGCGCGCAGACCCGGCGGAACGTGCTGCGCGCCGTCCCGCAGGCCGAGCCGCAGGTGTTCGACCCGCACCAGTCGCAGGCCAATGTGACCTCGGTGCATGCTGCGATGATCTACGACACGCTGTTCAGTTGGGACGCCGACATGGTGTCCCGGCCGCAGATGGTCGACACCTGGACGACGTCGGACGACCGGCTGCTCTACACCTTCACGCTGCGGCCCGGCCTGGTGTTCCACGACGGCGCGCCGGTGACCGCGCGCGACGTGATCGCCACCCTGCGGCGCATGTTCGTCCGCGACTCGCAGAACCAGATCTTTGCCAACCTGATCGCCGCGATGGACCGCGTCGATGACCGCACGTTCACCCTCCGGCTGAAGGAACCGTTCAACTACGTCGAGTTCCTGCTCGGCGGCAGCAACGGCGTCGCCGGCGCGATCATGCGCGAGCGGGAGGCGCTGACCGATCCGTTCACCCCGGTCAAGCAGTTGATCGGATCGGGTCCGTTCCGGTTCAACACGGCCGAGTACCAGCCCGGCGCGCGGCTGGTCTACGACAAATTCGAAAACTACGTCCCGCGCCAGGAGCCGCCGAGCGGCTTCGCCGGCGGCAAAGTAGTAAGAGTCGATCGCGTCGAGCTGGTGGTGATCCCCGAGCCCGCCACCGCCTATGCCGCGCTCCGCCGTGGCGAGGTCGATTTCCTGGACGGGCCGACGCTCGATCTGCTGCCGACGGTGGCGCACGATCCGAACATCGTCATCGGTGAGGTCTGGCCGATCGAGACCTACGCCGTGCTGCGCTTCAACCACCTGTATCCGCCGTTCAACAACGTGAAGGCGCGCCAGGCGGTGGCGCACGCGGTCAGCCAGCGCGACTACCTGACCGCCGCCTATGGCGATCCGAAATACTGGCGCGAGTGCTACGCCTTCTGGGTTTGCGGCAGTCCCAACGGCACCGAGGTCGGCTCCGACGACTATCGCCATCCCGATCTCGACAAGGCCCGCGCGTTGTTGAAGGAGTCCGGCTATCAGGGCGAGACGGTGGTGCTGATCGCCGGCTCCGACATCCCGGCCTATCGGCAGATGAGCCTGGTCACCGCCGATCTGCTCAAGAAGATCGGCATCAACGTCGATCTGCAGATGATGGACTGGGGCACCGTGGCGGCGCGGCGCGCCAAGTAAGGATCCGCCGTCGCAGGGCGGCTGGAACCTGTTCCACACCAGCGCCAACGGCGCGCAGCTTGCCAGTCCGCTGACCAGCCCGTCCACCATCACCACCTGCGACGGCAAGAACTTTGTGGGTTGGCCGTGCGATCAGGTCGAGGAGGACATGCGGATCAAGTACATCCGCGAGTCCGATCCGGCCAGGCAACGGACGCTGCTGGAGGCGATGCACGCGCGCCTGTGGGAATCGCTGCCGTATGTGCCGCTCGGGCAGTTCAAGCAGCCGTTCGTCTGGCGCAAGAACGTCACCGGCGTGCTGCGGACCAACACGTTGGTATACTGGAACATCGAGAAGACCTGAGCCGTGCACCACGCCATCCAGTCTGTGTCCGCCGGCCCGGCGCGGCTGCATGTGCGCATCGCGGGCGACGGCCCGCTGCTGGTCCTGCTGCCGGGGCTCGGCCGGCCGGCCACCGACCTCGATCCGCTCGCGGCCTTGCTGGCGGAGGGCGGCTACCGCGTGGTGCAGCCCGACCCGCGCGGCAGTGGCGGCAGCACCGGCCCGATGGCGGGCCTGACGCTGCACGATCTCGCCGCCGACATCGGCGCCGTGATCGAGGCGGTAGGCGGCGGTGCGGCCACGCTTATCGGCCAGGCCTTCGGCAATCGGATCGCGCGGATGACCGCGACCGACCGGCCCGACCTGGTGCGCGCGGTGGTGCTGCTGGGATGCAGCGGCAAGGTCCAGCCGACACCGGAGATCGCCGAGGCGATCCGGCTCGCCCAGGCCGTCGACACGCCGCCCGACATCCGCGCCCGCACCGTTCGCGCCGCCTGGTTCGCCCCGGGGCACGATATCTCGGTCTGGCTGGATGGCTGGGAGCAGCCGGTCATGCAGGCATACCTCGCCGCCGCCGCGGCCACCGACATCGCATCCTGGTGGACCGCCGGCACCGCGCCCGTGTTGATCGTGCAGGGCGCCGAGGATGTCAGCGCGCCGCCCGCCAACGGCCACTTGCTGCAAGCCGAGATCGGCGCGCGCGCCACGCTGGTCGATCTGCCCGGCATCGGCCACGCGGTTGGCGTCGAGGGTCCGGACGCGGTGGCGCGCGTGGTGCTGCGCTATCTGGCCGGTGCATTGCCGATGGACACGCCATGAGCGAGCGGAAGGCATAAACGCATGCTGGACGAAGTCCCAGTCGTCGATTTTGCCCCGTTCCTCGACGGCGACCTGGCTGCCCGGCGCCGCGTCGCCCAAGAGGTCGGCCAGGCCTGCGAGGAGATCGGCTTCTTCATCCTGGTCGGGCACGGCGTCGCTCCCGACCTGGTGCAGCAAACCTATGACACCGCGCATGACTTCTTCGATCTGCCCTACGACGAGAAGATGCGCATCCGTCGCCCGGCGCCGGAGCAGAACCGCGGCTACAACGGCATGGGCCAGGAGGCGCTGTCGTATAGCATCGGCCGCGCCTCGCCGCCCGACATCAAGGAGTTCCTCTCGATCGGCCCGGTCGATGTGCCGGACGAACCGTATTACCGCGCACCGGCCGCCTATCCGCATTTCGCACCCAATCTGTGGCCGGAACGACCCGCCGCGCTACGCCCGAGCTGGGAGGCCTACTGGCGCCGGCTCAACCGCCTGTCCGGCACGCTGATGCAATGCTTTGCGCTGGCGCTCGATCTGCCTGAGGGCTTCTTCGCCGACAAGCTGGATCGCAACATCAGCATGTTCCGCGTGCTGAACTATCCGGACCAGCCGACCGATCCGCTGCCGGGCCAGTTGCGCGCCGGCGAGCACACCGACTACGGCACGCTGACGATCCTCAAGAGCGAGAACGCGCCGGGTGGGCTGCAGGTGAAGAACCGTCGCGGCGCCTGGGTGGATGTGGTCACCCCGCCGGATGCCTTTGTCGTCAACATCGGCGACCTGATGATGATCTGGACCAACGACCGTTTCGTCTCGACACCGCATCGGGTGGTCAACCCGCCGCGTGATGCGCGGCTTGGTACCCGGCGCCAGTCCATGCCGTTCTTTCACCAGCCGAACTACGACGCGCTGATCGAGTGCCTGCCAAGCTGCCGCGGCGCCGGCGCGAAGCATGCGCCGATCACCTCCGGCGAGCACCGGCTGCGAAAATTCCTGCGCGCCAGCCGTCTGAAGGAAGCTTCATGAGTGCTTGTTGACTTGTGGCATCCTGTTGATCAGGCCTAGGAGGGTATAGATAATGGTCCACAGCGTCTGCCACCTGCTCTCATTGCAAAGCTGCCGCCGACGGGGCCGAAGGACGGAGGATCGGCGATGACGGAATTGCTGGTCCGGCTGCCGGATGAGTTGGCGCAGCGTGCAAGAAGCGCCGGATTGCTCTCCGACAGCGCGATTCAGGAGCTGCTGGAGGACGCGATGCGTCGGCAGGCCGGGCGCCGGCTGCTCGACGTGGCGGAGCGTCTCCATGCCGCCGGCATCCCTCCGATGTCGATGGAAGAGATCGACGCCGAGGTGAAGGCGGTCCGCGCCGAAGGCCGCGCCCGCCCAGCCGGCAAGACCTCGGGCGGCAGTGCGGAGCGTTCTTGATACCAACGTTGTCGTCTCGGCACTGCTGTGGGGCGGCACGCCGCATCGATTGATCCAGGCGGCGGCGGATGGAACATTGACACTCTGCACGTCCCCGGAGCTGCTGGCCGAACTGCGCGAGGTGTTGGGGCGCGAGCATCTGCTCGCCCGGCTCGAACAGCAAAGCACCTCGGTTGAGCAGGCCCTGACGCTGTATGGCGCCCTGGCCGTCGGTGTATCGCCAACCGCCGCGCCGCGTGTGGTACCGGCCGACGCCGATGACGATCACGTCATCGCGACGGCTATCGCCGCGAAGGCCGATCTTATCGTCTCCGGTGACCGCCATCTGCTCGACATCGGTAATCACCAAGGGATACGCATCATCACCCCGGCAGAGGCCGCGCGGTTGCTTGCCGCTCCCTGATGCCAACGCCTTCCGTGTCCGCTCATATCACCGTCCCCGCGTATCGCATCGCCCGCACCGCCGACGCAGCCGCCGTCGCGTAGCGGTCACACCGCCATATTGTCGATCAGCCGCACCGACCCGAGCCGCGCCGCCGCGATCAGTCGCGCGAGCGGTCGCGCCGCGGGCAGCGGGGCCAAGGTCGGTCCGTCGACCAGCGCGAGATAGTCGACCGCAAACCCCTCGCGCGTCAGGCTCGCACGGGCTTCGTCCAGCACCGGGTCGGCGCCTTCACCCTGCGCCAGCCGGTGCGCGGCGGCCTCCAGCGCAGCGAACAGGTGCACCGCCTGACGACGTTCCCCCGGCAAAAGAAACCGATTGCGCGACGACAGCGCCAGCCCATCCGCCTCGCGCACCGTCGGCACGCCGACGATCTCCAGCGGCAGGCGCAGATCCGCCACCATGCGGCTGACCACCTGCAACTGCTGCCAATCCTTCTCGCCGAAATAGGCACGATCGGGCCGCACCTGGCCGAACAGCTTGGCGCACACCGTTGCCACCCCGCGGAAATGCCCGGGTCGCGCGTCGCCCTCCCAGCGCAGCGCCGGGCCCTCCACACTGATCGTCGTGGCATCGTCCGGTGGATACATCGTCGCCAGGTCGGGCAGCCAAGCCACATGGCAGCCACGCGCCGCAAGCTGCGCCAGATCGCCCGCCTCGTCGCGCGGGTAGCGCGCCAGGTCCTCGGTCGGTCCGAACTGCAGCGGGTTGACGAAGATCGACGTGACGACGCCCGCCCCGTGCGCCGCCGCGGCGCGCACCAGCGCCATGTGGCCCTCATGCAGCGCCCCCATCGTCGGCACCAGGCCGAGCGATCCGCACCGCTCCCGCAGGGTGGCGCAGTGGCGGCGCAGCTCGTCGAGCGTCCGGGCGATCAGCATGGCGGCGCACCTTGGTGCGGCTGCCGGTTGAAGGCAACATGGGCGGATCACCCCGGGCGAAGCAGGGGGCGAAGCACGGAGGACAAGACATGCAGCTTGCCGGACAGGTCGCGCTCATCACCGGCGGATCGCGCGGCATCGGCCGCGCCACCGCGCTCGCCTTCGCCACGGAGGGCGCCGACATCGCCTTCTGCCACCTGGACGACGGGCCAAAAGCCGACGAAACCGCGGCGGAGATCACCGCGCTCGGTCGCCGCGCGCTGCACCGCTCGCTCGACGTGGCCGACATCGCCGCCACCAAGGCCTTCGCCGCCCACGTCGCGCAGGCGTTCGGCCCGATCGACATCCTGCTCAACAACGCCGGCATGAACATCCGCAAGCCGTTCGAGGCCTACACGGAAGCCGAATTCGACCACCTGATCGCCGTGCACCTGAAGGGCATGTTCTTCATGGCCCAGGCGGTCTACCCGGCGATGGTCGCGCGCGGCCGCGGCTGCATCATCAACATCGCCTCCCAGCGCGGCCTGAAAGGCGCGGTCAACGCCGCCCCCTATTCGGCCGCCAAGGCGGCGATCATCGGCTTCACACGATCGCTGTCCTGGGAGGCCGCGCCGAAGGGCGTGCGAGTGAACGCGATCGCCCCGGGCCCGGTCGACACCGACCTGACGGCGGGCATGACCCCCGAATATCGCCAGGCCTTCATCGATGCGCTGCCGGTGGGCCGCTTCGGCCGGCCCGAGGAGATCGCCGCCACCGCGCTGCTGCTCGCCGGCCCGCAGGGCGGCTTCTACGTCGGTGCCTGCCTGTCGCCAAACGGCGGCGACGTGATGCATTAGAGAGCGTTCACGCGCAGTGGAATCGCTGGCCCATCTGTCATTGCGAGGAGCGTAGCGACGAAGCAATCCCCCGCCGCGGGAGACCGCTTCGTCGCTGCGCTCCTCGCAATGACGACGCGAGATTGCCCAACCTTCATCTTGCGCCTCTGTCCAACCGCCGCCCGCTGAGCTAATCCCCAGCCGATGGCGGAGACCGAGAACGCGAAGCGCGCGGCGCGCGCCTGGACGCGCGAGCAGACGCGACTCGGCGCGCGCGCGGCACGCCCGGTGATCCTGTTCGGCCTGCTCGGCACGCTGCTGGCGCTCGGCCAGGCCTGGTGCATGGCGGACGTCCTCGCGACAGCCCTGGCCGGACACGGCGTGGCGCCAATCCCGCTCGCCGGCTTCGCGGCGCTGGCACTGGCCCGTGCGGCCCTCGGCTACCTGTCCGAACTGGCGGCAGCCGACGCCGGCGCGGCGGCCCGCCGACGGCTGCGCAGCGACGCGCTCACCCGCCTGCTGCACGCCGGCCCGGCGCTGTTGCGCGCGCACCACTCGGGCGATCTCGCCAGCATCGTGGTGGATCGGATCGAGGCGCTGGACGGCCTGTTCTCCCGCTGGGTGCCGGCCGAGAAGCTGGCGATCGCCGGTCCCGCGCTGGTGGCACTCGCCGCGCTGTGGGCCGACCCACTGGCCGCCCTGGTGCTGGTGCTGTGCGGCCTGCTGGTGCCCCTCGCCATGGCACTGGCCGGCATCGGCGCCGCCGCCGCCGCGCGCGGACAATTCCTGGCGCTGACAAGGCTGCAGGCGCGCTTCCTCGATCGGGTGCGCGGGATCGCCACCATCGTGCTCGCCGGCCGCGCCGAGGACGAAGCAAAAGCCCTCGCCGCCGCTGCCGCCGAGCTCGGATCGCGCACCATGCGCGTGCTGCGGGTGGCCTTCCTGTCCTCGGCCGCGCTCGACCTTGCCACCGTCGCGGCCTTGGCCCTGCTGGCGGTGCACTATGGCGTCGCGTTGCGCGCCGGGACCGTGACGCAACCCGCCCTGGCGCTGTTCGCCCTGCTGCTGGTGCCGGAGTTCTTCGCCCCGCTGCGTGCCTTCGCCGCCGCCTACCAGGATCGGCTGCATGCCACCGGCGCCGCCGACGCGCTGATCGAGCTGCCGCCGCAGCCGGCACCGCCCCCCACCGCGCCGCATGAGATCCGCACCATCGCCGCGACCGGCGTGACCGTCGCGTTCGAGGACGTGCACCTGACCTGGGATCCCGCCCGCGGTCCAGCACTGGACGGGCTGAGTTTTCGTGTCCCCGCCGGCGAGACCCTGATCCTTGCCGGCCCCTCCGGCGCCGGCAAGTCGACGGTGATCGAGATCCTGCTCGGCTTCGTGCGTCCGGACGCCGGGCGGGTAACGATCAACGGTGCCGACCTTGCCGACCTGGTGCCGCAGGCGCTGAACCGGCTCATCGCCTGGATCGGCCAGCGCCCGGTGCTGTTCGCCGGCTCGATCCGCGACAACATCCTGTTCGCCCGTCCGGATGCCACCGAGGACGCGCTCGCCGCCGCCGTTCGCGCCGCGCGCGTCAACGAGTTCGCCGACGCGCTGCCGGACCGGCTCGACACCAGGGTCGGCGAGGGCGGCTACGGCCTGTCCGGCGGCCAAGCGCAGCGCGTGGCGATCGCGCGCGCCTTCCTGAAGAACGCCCCGCTGATCCTGCTGGATGAACCGACCGCCTATCTCGATCCCGCCACCGAGTCCGAGGTGCTCGACGGCCTGCGCCGGCTGGCGATCGGCCGCACCGTGGTGATGGCGGCCCATTCCACCGCCGCGCTCGCCCTGCGCGGCCAGCGCCTCGACATCCGCGAAGGCCGCGCGGTCCCGGCCAGGGGCGTGGCATGAACGACCTCCTCCGCATCCTCGGCCTATGGCGCCCCCGGGCAGGTTGGCTCCTGCTCGGCGCTGTCGTCTCACTCGCCGCCCTCACCGCCGGAGTCGGCCTGATGGCCGTCGCCGGGGCGGTGCTGGCCGTCGCGGTGACCAGCGGCGCCCTGGTGGCACCCAGCATCCTGCGCGCGCTCGGCACCGCGCGCGTCGTGCTGCGCTATCTCGAGCGGCTGGTCACCCACGCCGCCACCTTCCGCGCGCTCGCCGATCTGCGCGTGTGGTTCTTCCGCCGCCTGGCGCAGGGCGGGGCAGGGGGGCTGGGCTTTCGCCAGGCCGGCGACCTGCTCTCCCGCCTGGTCGGCGACATCGAGGCGCTGGACGGCCTCTACCTGCGCATCCTGCTGCCCTTGGCCGGCGCGGTCTTCCTGCTGCCGGTGATCGGCCTCGTCATCGGCCGCCAAAGCATCGTCCTGGCCATCGCCCTCGTCCTGCTGTTCGCGCTTGCGGCCTTCGCGCTGCCCTGGCTGGCCGCGCGGTCCGCCGCCGACGCCGGCACCGCACTCGCCGAGGCCGCCGGCGCGGTGCGCATCGTGGCACTCGACGCGCTGACCGGCCTGCGCGAAGTGCGCGCCTTCGGTGCCGAGGGCCGCATGGTCGCCGCCATGCAGGCGCGCGAGACCGCGCTGCTCGCCGCGCAGCACGCCCTCGCGCGGCGCACCGCCATCGCCACCGTCGGCGCGTTCCTGTCCGGCCAGGCGGCCATATTGGCGGTGCTGCTGGCGGCCGGCCAAAATCCCGCCGCCGCGGTGGCCGCCGCCTTCCTGGTGCTGGCGGTGTTCGAGGCGGTCGGTGGCCTGCCCCGCGCCGGCGCGCTCGCCGGTCACGCCGCCGCCGCCGCCCACCGCGTGCTGCAGGCCGCCGACGAACCCGTGCCGGTGCCCGATCCCACCACACCGAAGCCGATCCCCCCCGGCTTCGCGCTGCGCTTCGAGGCGGTGCACTACCGTTGGCGGCCCGACCTGCCCGCGGTGTTCCGCGGCCTGACGCTGGAGGTGCCGGAAGGCGCGCGCATCGCCCTGCTCGGCCCCTCCGGCGCCGGAAAATCCACGCTCGCCGCCCTGGCCCTGAAGGTCGCCGCCCCCACCGACGGCCGCATCCTGCTCGGCGGCACCGACCTTGCCGATCTGACGGCGGCCGAGGTGCACGCGCGCATCGGCTGGCTGTCGCAGGCCACGCACCTGTTCGACGACACGATCCACGCCAACCTGCGCCTCACCCAACCGAACGCCGACGACGCGGCGCTCTGGGCCGCCCTCGACGCCGCGCAAATCGGCGACGTGGTCCGAGCCCTGCCCGACGGCCTCGACACCTGGGTGGGCGAGGGCGGCGCACGGTTCTCCGGCGGCCAGGGGCGCCGCCTGGCACTGGCCCGCGCGCTGCTGTCGCCGGCGCCGATCCTGATCCTGGACGAACCTTGCGCCGGACTGGACGCCACCACCGAACGCGCCTTCCTGGCGACGCTGAACGAGGTCGCCCCGGGCCGTACCGTCATCATGATCACCCACCGCCTGATCGGCATCGAACGCCTCGATCGCATCTGGCGACTGTCCAACGGCCAGGCCGTCGCCGCCGCCGGGTAAGGCCAGGGCTCTGCCCCTTCGTGTCATGGCCGTCCCCGGGCGCTTGACCCGGGGATCAGGCCCGGCCA
>Ga0209415_10009428_pt1 | contig 16768 bp, 11 predicted proteins | sample PeaSoiSIISIP2007_FD_187696 | JGI IMG/M metagenome (GOLD analysis project Ga0209415, IMG submission 187696) | Peat soil microbial communities from Weissenstadt, Germany - SII-SIP-2007 (SPAdes) (version 2) | ecosystem: Environmental > Terrestrial > Soil > Wetlands > Peat | place: Germany... | reverse complement strand
TGTATCGTACTTGCAAATTACTCCGACGATTTTAATGTGATCATTTCAATCATGTCCGTTGCTTTTTTTGCACAAGGGATGGCGGCGATTGGTTGGGTTGTTGTTGGTGATGTGGCACCACCTAAATTAGTAGGATTAGCAGGCGGTGTATTTAACTTTTGTGCGAATTTGTCAGGCATTATTACACCGATTGCAATTGGCTTCATTGTACAAGCAACGGGTTCTTTTACAGGTGCCCTTGTCTTTATGAGTTTTATTGCCTTACTAGGAGCTTTTTCTTATCTCTTTATTGTGGGTGAAATTAAGCGTGTAGGCGTGTAATCTTAAGTTTTTACCATTGTCAATGGGAATAGGGAGTCTTATCCGACTCCCTATATTGGCTAAGACAGTTTAATTTAATACCTTATGTATCAACATAAGGTGTTAAATTGAACTGTTGAAAAAATCAGTGGTATATTATATTTTCATGTACTTATAGTAAAAAGTAAGTTTATAAGATGATTAATCAGTTTTACATATCAATCTAATTCTATTTATATATTGTAAAGATACTGAAAATAATATAAAATTTAGACAATATAAAAAACGGGGATTAGCACGATCTGATTTTACCAAATAATAGAATGATAGTTTGGTATTACTACAGTGTATGACATTTTTTGAAAGGGGGAAGCAATATGAAATGGCCGACCAATCTTATTGTTTGTGAAGTAGGGCTTAGAGATGGTTTACAAAATGAAAAGGTACTCCTAAATGTGGAACAAAAGGTAGAATTGATTGAACGATCTGTTCAGGCAGGAGCGAAGATTATAGAAGTTGGCTCCTTTGTTAACCCCAAGGCAATCCCGCAAATGGCGGATACCGATGAGGTTGTAAAAAGGATGAAGCGGGTTGACGGCGTCGAGTATCGTGTATTGGTAATGAATTTGCGTGGTCTGCAACGGGCGAAAGAAGCTGGAATCACTAAAGCAAAGCTTACGGCATCGGCCAGCAGAGCACATTCTCTTGCCAATATTAATAAGACTCCCGAAGAGGTTGTGCGTGGTTTTAGTGAATGTGCAGAGTATGCAGCAGCGAACGGGATCGAACTTTCAGGAGCCATTTCTACGGCTTTCGGTTGTTCCATGGAAGGTCGGGTTCCCTTTGAGCAAGTACTATCGGTCATTTCCTGCTTTCGTGAAATTGGCGTTAAAGAATTGTCACTATCCGATACGACTGGAATGGCAAATCCTGCTCAGGTTTATGAATATAGCATGAAAGTGAAGGAACAATTCCCCGATGTAGATTGGTTTTTACATTTTCATAATACAAGAGGAATGGGCCTTGCCAATGTGATGGCTGGGATGATGGCTGGAATCGAACGATATGATGCATGCTTTGCAGGATTGGGTGGATGCCCTTTTGCACCTGGTGCATCTGGAAATATTGCAACAGAAGATTTAATACATATGTGTCATGAAATGGGCATTCAGACTGGATATGACTTGGATGCCGTGTTAGAAATTGGACGCTCTGTGCAACAAATGATCGGTCATGAGACTTCAAGCTTCATTCTAAAAGCTGGAAAATCCAGTGATATAGTACGTGCAGAAAAAATTTCAGGAGTAAAGTGAACTCGTTCTGCGAAAGGCGAACATTGAGAACTCAGTAGGGGATCCGCCCCTACAGAAGCATGGAGAAGGCACTAACTTGAATTGGTTCAATAATTGATTTAAAGACGATTTTCCGTATTATGCAAAAAACGATGGAGGTATGAGTACAATGTTCGAATTATACTTGAATCAGCCTGGTGATTTGGTGCTACGTGAGGCAAATGCTTTACCAGCGGCTAAAAAAGATGAAGTAAAACTTAAGATCATTTATGGTGGGATTTGTGGATCAGATCTTAAGGTGTATAAAGGTTTAATTAGTTATGCTGCTTATCCTCTTCGTCCGGGTCATGAAGTGTTAGGACGTATTATTGAGGTAGGAGAAAATGTACCTTATGAAATTGGCACTCGCGTTGTTGTTTTCCCTAATACATTCTGTGGAGTCTGTGAATATTGTTTGCAGGAAAAAACTAATATTTGTATAGACAAGCAACCCATTGGTGTATCTTCTGATGGCGTATTTGCCGAAGAAGTTATTATTGAATCAAAATATATCGTTCCCATACCAGAAGAAATTGCCGATGAAAAAGCAATCTTAATTGAACCTTTTGCGGTTACGATTCATGCGCTAAAAAAAGCGAATATTAGAAAAGGAAATTCTGTAGCGATTATTGGTTGTGGCACAGAAGGGTTGTTCTCGGTTGCAATCGCCAAAAAACTCGGTGCCAAGGTTACGATTATTGATATCAATGCGAACAAATGGGAGATCGCTAAACGTTTGGATGAAAACGTAAGAACAATCCATCCAAAGGACGTTAAGGGTGAATTATTTGATGTAGTGATTGAAGCTGCTGGTGTGCCAGCATCCATTGAGCAATCAATGGAAATTGTAAAACCTGGTGGATGTATTGTTGCCATTGGTATTACTTGTGACCCAGTCAATTACCCATCACTAAAAATTGTACGTAGCGAAGTAAGTATTTTCGGTAGCATCATCTATACACTCAAAGATTTTACAGAGGCGATTGGATATCTTAAAGATCCTAAATTTGATTTATCTCCCGTTCTATCGAAAATCGTTCCATATACTGATTTTCATCAAGCTTTTGATGATGCCATGGGTGGGAATTTTGCAAAAATAGCTCTTAAATTTTAAGGAGGATTAAATTAACATGAAAGAATTAATTTCCAAACAACTCGTTAAGTATTTAGAGAATAGAGGCGTAGAGCATATCTTCGGTCTTTGTGGTCATACGGTAATTGCCTTTTTAGCGGAATTGGATAAAAGTACGAAAATAAAATTTGTGAATGTTCGTCACGAACAAATCGCATCTCACGCTGCTGATGGGTATGCGCGTGTAAAAAAGAGAGCTTCTGTTGTTCTCAGTCACTTAGGGCCTGGCCTAACTAATGCTGCAACCGGTGTGGCAAATGCAGCATTAGACTCAATTCCTATGGTCGTAATCGCTGGGGATGTTCCTAGTCATTATTATGGAAAGCACCCTCATCAAGAAGTCAATTTGCATGCCGATGCTGCCCAAAATGAAATCTATCGCCCCTTTGTAAAACGGGCTTGGCGAGTGGATGTTCCTGAACTTTTCCCGGAAATTATGGAAAAAGCTTTTAATTTAGCAGAATCAGGCAGACCAGGACCGGTTTTAGTATCCGTACCTATGGATATGTTTTCAAAAGAAATTGACGTCGCTTTATTTGAAAAAACGTATCATAATACAAAAATAATTTCCAAACCATCCATTGATGATGAAGTGGCAACTCAGATCATTGAAACTTTAGTAAAAGCTGAAAACCCTGTAATTTATGCTGGTGGCGGAATTATATTAGCAAACGCATCGGAAGAGTTAAGTGAATTTGCGGAGTTATTAAGTATTCCCGTTGCTCACTCCCTAATGGGTAAAGGGGTTCTATCCGATGAACATCCATTAATTCTTGGGATGACTGGGTTCTGGGGAACGAAGTTCATCAATGATAAATGCCGAAATGCCGATTATGTCTTTGGTTTAGGAACGAGCTTTAAAGAAGCAGATTGTAGTTCTTGGTATCCAGAATTTACTTTTAGCTTCCCTCCTACCAAGTTAATTCAAATTGATATTGATCCAAGCGAAATTGGTCGCAATTATCCAGTGGAAATTGGTGCAGTTGCAGATTTGAAACAGGCTTTAAAAGTTCTGATTCGCGTGGCTAAGAAATTATACCCAAGTGGTAAGAAAAATGATGCCTTGCGTGCTGCAATTCTTGCAAATCGTCAATCTTTCCAAGCGAGTAATGTAGAATTACAACAAAGTACTGCTTTCCCAATGAGCCCACAACGTATTTTAGCAGATGTTCGCGAAGTATTACCAAGAGATGCGTTTATTACTACGGATGTAGGTTGGAATAAAAATGGCGTTGGTCAGCAATTCCCAATTTATGAACCTGGCACGATCTTAACGCCAGGCGGATTGGCTACCATGGGTTTTGGTGCACCGGCAGCGCTTGGCGCAAAAGTAGCGGAACCTAATCGTGTTGTTGTCTCCTTAGTAGGTGATGGTGGTTTTGGACAAAATCCAGCCGTATTAGCGACTGCTGCCATTGATAATATTGCTGTTATCTTTGTCGTAATGAATAATGGTGCCTTTGGTACTATTGCTGGTTTAGAAAAAGCCCATTATGATACAACCTTTGGTACGATTTTTGAGAGAGATGGCAAGCCATACTCCCCAGATTATGCGGCGATTGCTCGCGCTTATGGAATTGAAGGGATCAAAATTACCTCCGCAGAGGAGTTTAAACCTGCATTAGAAAGAGCCGTTGCATCCAATAAACCAGTGGTAATTGATGTAGCAATGATCAACAATCCAGTGCCAACCGCTGGACATTGGAACATCATGGACATTTATTCTCCTGGTAAAAAAGTTCATCACGTTAGCACGAACTAATGCATTCATAATAAGAAATCAAAGACTAATTCATTATGGTTTGCTAATCCGTTCTATATGATTAGCAAACCATAATATTAGGAGGAATAAATTTTGACGCAAAAATATTCTCTAGCTCACTTGACTGTGCTTGGCTGTACGCCACCTGAAATGACTTATATAGCAGGACGGACAGGTTATGACTTCGTCAGTATTCGTCCAATTTATATGGGACTTCCTTGTGAGCCTAATTATGCATTAGCAGAAAACAAAGAAATGTTAAAGCAAACTAAAATCGCCCTTGCTGAAACGGGTGTGAAGGTTCACGATATTGAGTTAGCCCGCATTGCAGATGGAATTGACCCCAAAAGATATCTATCAGCCATAGAGGTTGGTGCGGAACTAGGGGCCTGTAGCGTTCTTAGTAGTATCTGGACTACAGACCGCAACTCCTATATTGAAAAATTTGCAGAGCTTTGTGAACTAGCAAAGCAGTTTGGCTTAACAGTTGATTTAGAATACGTTCCAATCGCTGCCGTCAATACCTTGGCAGGTGCAGTAGACGTACTTAACACGGTAAAATGTGATAATGCCGGTCTTATGATTGATACCCATCATTTTCATCGTGCTGGAGACAAGGTGGAAGATTTAGCTGCAGTACCACGGGAGTGGTTCCATTTCGCACATCTTTGCGATGCACCAGCAGAAATTCCAACAGAAAAAGAAGAAATGACTCGTATTCTTCGTGAAGCACGTTTATATAATGGTGAAGGTGGCATTGATATTGCTAGTATCTTAAACCCACTACCAGAGATGGTCTATTCCATTGAGCTACCAAATCTTGCCCGTGTGAAAGAGTATGGTTATACAGAACACGCCTCGCGTTGTATTGAGAGTGCCAAAAAATATTTTGCTGCTCATGCAAGAGCGTAATTGAAACTGTGTAGATAGTCATTATGAAAATCAATATATTTTAGAAACTAAACAGTAGGGGGAATCATAAAATGACAAAAGTGAAAGAAATAACAATTGAACAACGACAAGAATTAGACGAAGCGGTTGCACGTGCTCGTAAAGCCTTGGCGATTATCGAAACCTATGATCAAGAAAGAGTGGATCATCTTTGTCGCGCAGTAGCATGGGCTGTTGCCAATAAGAAAACTTTCGAACAGTTAGTAGATATGGGGATCAAAGAAAGCGGTTTGGGTGATTACGATAGCCGGATGAATAAACGTTTCAAAATCCGTGGTGTGCTAAGAGATGCATTACGGGCAAAGAGTGTTGGTATTATTGAAGAAATCCCAGAAAAAGGGATTGTAAAATACGGAAAACCAGCGGGGGTTATTGTTTCCATCGTTCCAACGACCAATCCTGACTTAACGCCTGCAGGGAATGCAATTTATGCAATCAAAGCCCGGGATGTAGTGATTTTTTCCTCTCATCCACGTTCAAAGAAAACTACCAATGAAACCATTAACTTAATGCGTGCTGCCTTAGAAAAAGAAGGCGCACCTGCTGATATTCTGCAATGCTTACAAACCGCCAGCATTCCCATGGCTTCTGCGGCAATGGCTGCTGCTGACCTTGTCATTGCAACGGGTGGACAACCAATGGTTCGCGCGGCTTACTCCTCAGGTACTCCTGCTTATGGTGTAGGGGCTGGTAACGCGACTATGATTTTCGATGAAACGGCAGATCCTGTAGAGGCGTGTCACAACACCATGTTAAGCAAAACTTCGGACTTTGGTTCAGGTTGCTCTGCAGATGGTAACCTAATTATCCATGAAAGCATTTATGCTACTTGCATCGATCAATTACAAAAAGAAGGCGGTTACTTCGCCAATGAAGAAGAAAAAGCTCAACTAAAAAATGTAATGTGGGATGAAGAAAGTCATAGATTGGCAAGCACCGTTGCCATTGCACCACAAAAATTAGCTGAGATTGCTGGCTTCACCATTCCTGCTGACCGCAAATTTATCTTTGTAGAATCTGGCGGTATTGGCAAAGAATATCCATTCTCCGGCGAAAAATTAACCACTCTTCTGGCATTACATAAATACTGTGGTGAGTTTGAAAACGGGATTGAAATGATGCATCAAATATACAATGTTGGTGGCAAAGGTCACTCCGTAGGTATCAACTCCAATGATAATGATCATATCCATAGATTAGCGTTAGTCGCTCCCGTAAGTCGTATCATGGTTCGCCAACCACAATCCAAAGCAAATTCTGGTGCTTTCACCAATGGTATGCCAATGACTTCTAGCATGGGCTGCGGTACTTGGGGCGGTAATATTATTTCAGAAAATGTTTGCTTGAAACATTACATGAATACTACATGGGTTTCCCATCCCATTCCCGAAGATAAACCTTCCGATCAAGAACTTTTTGGACCATTTTTTAATCCCGAGATGGAAAAGTAAACTCGTTTAGCTAAAGTTGAACATTGAGAATTCTATAAGTAGGGATTCTCCCCCTACTTATAGAATTGAAAGTCTTATGGTGTTAGATAAAAAGAAGAAAGAAGGCGAATTTACGTGATTGAGTTATTAGACAAAGGCGTGTATCTTTTACAAGGGCAAGTTATTTTGGAAAATGCCGATAAAATGGAATTGCAAGAGGTCAATAATCGCTTACAACACGAGGGGTTAGAAGCATTAACAGGTGCTAGTATCGTCCGTGAACAGGCTCGTAAAGGTACCATTGCTTATAAAATTCTTACGGATCATAACACCATCGATGATGAAAAAAACTTGAAAATAAAATTTGATTCTATGGCTTCCCACGATATTACTTATGTTGGTATTACCCAGACTGCGGTTGCGAGTGGTATGAAGGAATTTCCGGTACCCTATGTTTTGACAAATTGTCATAACAGCCTATGTGCTGTTGGAGGAACCATCAATGAGGATGACCATGTTTTTGGTTTATCAGCCGCTCGGAAATTTGGGGGAATTTTTGTTCCTGCACATCATGCTGTAATTCATCAATATATCAGAGAAATGATGGCTGGTTGTGGAAAAATGATTCTTGGTTCGGACAGTCACACTCGTTATGGCGCACTCGGAACCATGGCAATTGGTGAAGGTGGCGGAGAACTTGCAAAGCAATTAGTAAAACGTACCTATGATATCGCCTATCCTGATGTAGTAGCTGTCTATCTTGAAGGCACTCCGGTAGCAGGAGTTGGACCGCAAGATGTTGCGATTGCAATCATTAAAGCCGTCTTTAAAAATGGCTTTGTAAAAAATAAAGTGATGGAGTTTGTAGGGCCTGGCGTTAGCAATTTAAGCGTCGATTATCGCAATGGAATCGATGTTATGACGACGGAAACAACTTGTCTAACTTCGATTTGGCGTACCGATGAGCAGGTAGAAAAATATTTCAAAACTCATGCTCGTCCGGAATCCTATATCAAATTAGATCCGAAAGCCGTGACCTATTATGATGCTTTGATTAAGGTAGATCTAAGCAAAATTCTACCAATGATTGCCCTACCGTTCCATCCAAGCAACGCATGGACAATTGCTGAATTCAATCAAAATTCACTGGCGATCTTGCAACAGGTAGAAGAAGAAGGACGTCAGCAAATTAATAATCCTGGTATTAAATTCCAATTAACCGATAAACTAGTGAACGGACGGCTTAAAGTTGATCAAGCGGTAGTGGCTGGTTGTGCGGGCGGAACCTATGAAAATGTTGTGGCAGTAGCGCAAATTCTAGGTAGCAAAGCCCTTGGCGATTTCTCCTTGAGTGTATATCCATCTAGCCAACCTGTATTTTTTGAACTGATGAATAATCGTTCCATTGAAAAATTAACGATTGCTGGTGCTAGCATCCGCTCTGCTTTCTGTGGACCTTGCTTTGGTGCGGGGGATGTTCCAGCAAATAACGCCCTTAGTATCCGTCATACTACCCGCAATTTCATGAATCGCGAAGGTTCAAAACCAGATAATGGTCAGTTGTCTTCCGTAGCATTGATGGATGCTCGTTCCATTGCAGCCACGGCCTTGAATGGTGGTATGTTAACAGCAGCAACTGACGTTGCCAACTTATTGTCACCAATCCCAGAATATAAATTTAACCAAGAAATATACACCAATCGTGTGTATCAAGGATATGGTAATCCACATCCTGAAGAAGAGTTAGTTTTTGGACCTGGCATTATTCCATGGCCTAAAATGCGTCCATTAACGGAAAACTTGCTATTAAAGGTAGCGACTGTTATTCATGATCCAGTAACGACCACGGATGAATTGATTCCTTCAGGGGAAACTTCTTCTTATCGCTCTAATCCTATGAGATTGGCAGAATTCACTTTATCCCGCAAAGATCCTGCGTATGTGGGAAGAGCCAAGGAGATTCAAGCAATTGAATTAAAACGTCAAGAGTTATTAGCTGCGGGTAAAGTCGTAGAGGGAATGGATGAACTATTCTTGCCGATCTTAGAAAATGGCAAGGGAACAGTACAAGAGCTAATCAGCAAAACAGGTTTAGGCAGCGTTGTCTTTGCCATTAAACCTGGTGATGGTTCTGCTCGGGAACAAGCCGCTTCTTGTCAAAAAGTGTTGGGCGGGGATGCGAATGTTGCCATTGAATATGCAACCAAAAGATATCGTAGTAATTTGATCAATTGGGGGTTAGTGCCATTTACGATTGCGGAAAGTGACACTAATAAATTTGCAACCGACGATTATCTCTATATTCCAGGCGTTCGCGTAGCAGTCGAGAGCGGTGCTAAAACCGTACAGGCTTATGTTATCAAAGCGACTGGGAAAGTAGCCGTTGAACTTAAGCTTGAAAATCTTTCCCAAGATGAAAGAGATGTTATTCTGGCTGGTTGTCTAATTAATTATTATGCTCAATAACTAGTAGTGATTCGCTCAGCTTCCGCCTGAGAAGGTGGAGGTTGAGCCATAAAAAATAACTAATATAGTATGAAGGAGAATAATGATGACTAAAAAAATTCAAATGACCACCCCCCTAGTTGAGATGGACGGAGACGAAATGACGAGGATTATCTGGAAATATGTCAAGGATATTCTGTTAACTCCATACATCGATTTGAAGACAGAATACTACGACCTTGGCCTTGAGTATAGAGATAAAACCGATGACAAAGTAACTGAAGAATCCGCATTGGCGATCAAAAAATATGGTGTTGGCGTTAAGTGCGCAACCATTACTCCTAATGCCGATCGTGTGACAGAATACAATTTGAAACAAATGTGGAAAAGTCCAAACGGCACAATCCGTTCCGTCCTTGATGGAACTGTTTTTAGAACACCTCTTATTGTGGATAGCATTAAGCCTTTTGTAAAACCATGGGTGAAACCAATTACCATTGCGAGACATGCTTATGGCGATATCTATAAAAATGTGGAACATCAGGTTACTGGTAAAGGAAAAGCGGAACTGGTTTTCACAAGTGAAGCTGGTGAAGTGACTAGAAAAGTAATTCATGAATTTAAAGGGCCTGGCGTATTAATGGGCATTCATAATATTGATGCTTCCATCGAAAACTTTGCAAGAGCTTGTTTCAACTATGCCTTAGATCTAAAACAAGACTTGTGGTTTTCAGCGAAAGATACCATTTCCAAAACCTACGATCATCGATTTAAAGATATCTTCCAAGAAGTTTTTGATAAAGACTTCAAAGAAAAATTTGCAGCAGCTAAGATTGAATACTTCTACACACTTATTGATGATGTAGTTGCAAGAATTATGCGTTCTGAAGGTGGAATTATTTGGGCTTGTAAAAATTATGACGGCGACGTAATGTCCGACATGGTGGCAAGCGCATTTGGTAGCTTGGCTATGATGACATCCGTCCTTGTATCTCCTGAAGGGGATTATGAGTATGAAGCGGCTCATGGTACGGTACAAAGACATTACTACAAACACCTTAAAGGGGAAGAAACCTCCACAAACTCAATGGCAACTTTGTTTGCATGGACTGGAGCGTTAAAAAAACGTGGCGAGCTTGATGGAATCAATGAGTTAGTTGATTTTGCGACTAAATTAGAAAAAGCTGCAATTCAAACCATTGAAGATGGTGTAATTACAAAAGATTTAGCAGAGCTTTCTTCTGTGAGTAAGAAAACTGTAGTTAATACCGAAAACTTCTTAAAAGAAGTGAATAACCGTTTGGTAGCACTTCTGTAATAGTCGAATATAGGTAGCGTTGATTTTAAGTTTACAGAAACGTTTCATTAAGAAAATTCATTACAATGGCTGTGCTGAGAATGTATTTCAGTACAGCTACATTTTCAAGCAAATTCAGTAAAAAATTCACAAAAATAGAATATACATGAAATAACTTCCATTGTAAATTGTTTTAAAACTAAGAAAGAGTTAGGCTTCGACCGACCTCTGAGGACTTGGTTGAAACCAAGCTTTTTCTTATCATTAAAACTTAATATTAATAGAAATGGTGGGGTATTTATGAGTAAAGTACGTAAAACAGCCCAAGCTGGAACAGTAGAATCATCCGATATTATGATTATGCTGGCCCCAGCAGAAGCTGGAACGGGAATAAAAGTAGAACTAGTATCTCCTACAATGCAACAATATGGCAAGCAGATGATCAATCTGATCACTAAGATACTTGTCGACCATGGCATTGATGATGTGCTGGTCAATGCGAATGATAAAGGTGCGCTGGATTGTACCATCAAGGCACGTGTAATAACCGCATTAGAAAGAGCAGGGGAGTGAGGGTGAAAAATGGATAGACTGAGAAGAAGCATGATGTTTATTCCTGGTAACAATCCAGGAATGCTCCAAAATGCCGGTCTTTACGGTGCAGATACCATCATTTTAGACTGTGAGGATGCGGTCGCGATTACCGAAAAAGATTCGGCAAGAAATCTTGTATTTCAAGCCATTTCAGAAATGAATTACGGTACCGAGGTGGCTGTTCGGATTAATCATATTAGCACCCCTTTTGGTTGGGATGATTTAAAACGAATATTGCCAGCGAAACCTGATTTGATTCGTCTGCCCATGTGTCAGGGACCAGAGGAAATTCGCCAAATTGATGAAGTTATTAGTGAGGCTGAACATAAAAATAATTTTGCAGCTGGATCTATAAAAATGATGGCTGCTGTGGAAACGCCAAAAGGTCTGCGTCTGGCCTATGAAATTGCATCTGCTAGTCCACGAATGGTGGCACTAGCAATTGGTGCGGAAGATTTTACAGCCAATTTAAAAACTACACGTAGCAAGTTAGGGCGGGAGTTATTTGCAGCGCGGGGACAATTGGTACTAGCTGCTCGCGAGGCTGGTGTGCAGTGTATTGATACGGTTTTTGCGGATGTGAATGACGAGGCAGGGCTAAAAAATGAACTGGAACTGATTAAAGAGATGGGGTTTGATGGTAAGTCAGTTGTAAATCCGCGTCAGGTTACCGTCGTTCATCAGTTCTTCGCACCAACGGCAAAAGAAATTGACTATGCCCAGCGGGTGCTAGCTGCGTACCAAGAGGCTCTTGAGAAAAAATCGGGAGTGATATCACTTAATGGGAAGATGATTGATTTGCCGATTGTAGCTCGGGCGGAGCGGGTATTGGCTTACGCTAAAGCCACTGCTGCCAAAGGAGGAAGATAACAATGAGAAATGCTATCGGAAGAGAAATTCCTGATATAATTCCTGGCCTTGGCAAGGTGATTGGTTTTGGTGGTGCTTTTACTCGTAAACCGATTGGCCGCACTGCAGGACCAATGCTGAGTTCTTGTTTCCCCCGCACGGATAAATTATTGGCTTCTATTGAAACTGCGATTGATGCGGTCGGTCTTAAGGACGGTATGACAATTTCTTTTCATCACCATTTTCGCAATGGGGATAAAATTTTAAATCGTGTCGTGGAAGCCATTGCTAAAAAAGGAATTCGTGACATTACCTTGTCGCCAAGTTCTCTTAATACGGTTAATGATGCTCTTATTCCTTTCATCGAGCAGGGGGTTATTACAGCGATTGAAACCAGTGGTGCCAGAGGCAAAATGGGGCGTTTTTTAACGGAAGGACATTTGAAAAAACCGTTACATATTCGTTCTCATGGCGGGCGGGCACAAGCGATTGAAAGTGGCGCCATTCATATTGATGTAGCATTTCTAGGGGCTCCAGCTTGCGATCGTTATGGCAACATCAATGGCATTCAAGGCCAATCGGCTTGTGGTTCATTAGGTTATGCCATACAAGATGCAGCTTATGCGGATCAAGTGGTAGCGATTACCGATAACTTAGTTCCACACCCTCTCTTTCCCATTAGTATTCCACAAACTCAGGTTGATTATATTGTGGTTGTTGACAGCATTGGTGACCCTGCGGGAATCGCTTCGGGGGCTTTGCGTTATACGAAAGATCCAAAAGAACTACTCATTGCAAAATATGCTGCTGATGTGATGAATTATTCAGGTTATTTGCAACAAGACTTTTCCATGCAGCTTGGTAGTGGTGGTGCTTCCATGGCAGTTGGCCGCTTTATCAAGGAAATGATGATTGAAAAAGGCATTACAGGTAGTTTTGGTGTGGGTGGTATGACCGGTGTTTTTGCTGAAATGATGGAAGAAGGTCTATTCAAAATGATGTTTGATGTGCAGAGTTTTGATATTCCAGCAATTGAGTCCATCAAGAAAAATAGCAATCATTTAGAAATGTCGGCTTCTTATTATGCCAATCCACATAATAGCGGATCGATTGTAAATAATCTGGATGCTGTCATCTTAAGTGCGACGGAAGTGGATGTTGATTTTAATGTCAATGTCATAACAGATTCAAATGGCGTGATTATGGGAGCTTCTGGTGGTCACTGTGATACGGCTGCAGGTGCAAAATTAACCATTGTCGTAGCGCCATTGCTCCGTGGGCGTTTGCCGATGGTGAAAGATTCTGTTCAAACGGTAGTAACCCCTGGTGAAACCGTAGATGCCATTGTTACAGAACGTGGCATTGCCATCAATCCGAAGCGATTAGACTTAATGGATAATTTAAAACATTCAGGCCTGCCGATCATGTCAATTCATGAGCTGAAAGACATTGCTTATGGCTTGTGCGGAAAGCCAGAACCGATTCAGGTCAGTGACGACATTGTTGGTATTGTAGAATACCGAGATGGAACGATTATTGATGTGATTAGACGACCAATACTTTAATCGTAAGGGTACCTTGTTGTAAAAAGGTGGGATGTTTTACAGCAAAGTATTTTTGATAAGTTTCTCTTTCTCTCTCTCTTATATAATAGTATTTAATACCGTCTAAAAGGCTGCTCTAAAAGGCAGCCTTTTAGACGGTATACCAAATTACGATGATGCACAATATCATGCGAGGAAAATTTAATGATAGTGCTACCTTGAAGGGGTTGAAAAAACTAATTTTTCTGAAAACGGTACTTTAAAGTAGTCGTTTTTGTTATAATGTTGGTAGATACGTTCGATTATCCTTGATATGCCTGAATGTAAGGAGGAAAGATCATGAAAAAAAAGCTGTTGCTCTTTTTATTACTAATTAGTTGTATACCACTTCTCCTCGTTTCAACCGTTTCTTCCTATTTATTTGACAGCACGGTTAAGGCTGACTATCTAGTATCAAGTCATTATCAGGTGGAACAATTGCGCTTAGAAATACAGGGCATGATGATGAAACATCTTGATTTGTTGAAATTACTAGCGAATATTCCTTCGGTTACATCCTTTGATATTCCTCACGCTAAAACTCATCTTGTGGAAGCTTCTCGTGCTTATCCTATGCTAGTACCCATCGTTATCGATACAGATGCTGGTAAGCAAATTGTGAAAAGCGATGATACTGCGTTGAGTCCGAATATTAGCGATCGTAAATTTTTCCAATTGGGGATGAAAGGCCAAACCAATATCATTTCCGATACTTTAATTAGTAAAGATAATAATCATTTAATCATTGTTTTAGCAAATCCCATTCGCTCGGAGAAGGGAATTACAGGAGTGTTACAAGGTACAATTGATCTAGATATGTTGATTCAATTTGTAGCGGAACGGTCTAAAGAAGGCGTAGTTTCTTATATTGTAGATCGGGAGGGGAAAATGATTGCCCATCCACAACGTGAATTCGTTGAAAAACGCAGTGATTTATCGAAGGTTGATTTTGTGCAAAAAGGTCTCAAGGGTGAAAATGGAACGGTTGATGTAAAAGATGAGCAAGGCGTTCGTAAGATTGTAAATTATACGTATGAACCTGTAACTGGATGGGTGATTGTACAGGAAAGTCCCTACTCTATTCTTGCAGATAAAAGCCGAAAAATGATGTTAACCAACGGTATCATCATCGTAGTGACTATAATCATTGTTGCATTGTTTGGTTACATGATGGCAAATCGAATGGCTCGCCCGATACAAATCCTTTTGGGTGAATGTATGCTGCTAGCCCAGGGAGACCTGAGAGAGAGAGCAGTGAAAATTGTATCCAATGATGAAATAGGACAATTAGCGAAAGGGTTTCGCGAAATGAGAGGGAAGCTTAATGCGTTGATTCTATCCATAAGAGCAGAGGCTGAATATGTAGCTTCGTCTAGTCAACAATTGACAGCAGGTGCTCAGCAATCCGCAGAAGCTGCGAATCAGGTGGCACAAGCTGTGGGGGAAATTGCCACAGGTGTAGACAAGCAAGTTTCTGCAGCAGATAAGATGACTACTGTTGCGGAACAATTATCATGTAGTACAGAACAAATCGCAAAGAATACGCAAGATTTATCGCAAATTGCAAATAGCACATCACTAGATGCGCAAAAAGGTAAAGTAGCTTTAGAGCAGGCGATCGAGGAAATGAAAGGTATCAGTACTGGTTCTGAGGATATTCAAAGCGCCATTGCTCATTTAGCGACAGGAACGCGAGAAATCAACGAAATTGCGAACCTAATCTCAGCCATTTCTGGACAAACCAATTTGCTGGCATTAAATGCTGCCATTGAAGCAGCGCGGGCTGGTGAGCATGGCAGAGGATTTGCTGTGGTGGCGGAAGAGGTGAGAAAACTTGCTGAAGAATCCAACAAAGCAGCCTTAAAAATTGGTGAACTGATTCAAAAAAATCAGGCGAATATGGAGCAGGCAATTGGTGTAACAAAGACGGGGATGAATGGAATCAAAGCGGGGATGATGACTGTAAATGCAGCAGGAGCAACCTTTGGTAATATTGTTGAATCTGTAATCGAATTGTCAAATCAAATTAATGAAATATCTTCATCCATCAAAAACATTGCGTTCAATGGGCAAAGCCTGTTAGTATCTGCACAGGAAATCGATAAGATTAGCAAAAAAAGTGCTGGGGAAACCCAAACGATTTCTGCCGCTACAGAAGAACAATCCGCTTCCATGCAGGAAGTCGCTGCTTCAAGTCGAGAACTTTCTAAATTAGCGCGTAATTTGGAAGAGGCAGTTACAAAATTTCAAATCTAACGAAATAAAATTGCTTATTCAGGATTTAACCAACGCTACGACGTTAGCACTTAACCGCCCCTTATGGTTAAATACCTGAATGCTAATTATTTAGTTCGTATAGATAGCTCACAGAATAGGTGATTTCTGTGAGCTATTTTTATATGTATGGAACTCACTAAAGATTTGCTATGTTAGAATTTCTTACTACTTATTTTCTTTCAGATGCCTAATATGGGAAGTTTTTTCGGCGAGAGAAAGTATGAATTAGGGTGTACAAAGATTAATAATTATTCCATATGAATGCGATCATATATATATATTGTGAAAATGAATGAATTGATATAAAATTTAGACAATACAGTGAATAGTAAACGAAAGATAGTTCTTCAGTGAGGGATTATCCGACTTGATACAATTTTATAATTAAAATAATGGGGGGATTTTTTAATGACTAAAGTAAAAGAAATAACAGTGGAACAACGGCAAGAATTAGACGAAGCGGTTGCACGCGCTCGTAAAGCGTTAGCGATTATCGAAACCTATGATCAAGAACGAGTGGATCATCTTTGTCGCGCAGTAGCATGGGCTGTTGCCAACAAGAAAACCTTCGAACAGTTAGTCGATATGGGAATCAAAGAAAGCGGTTTGGGTGATTATGATAGCCGTATGAATAAACGCTTTAAGATTCGTGGTGTGTTAAGAGATGCATTACGGGCAAAGAGTGTTGGTATTATTGAAGAAATCCCAGAAAAAGGGATTGTGAAATACGGAAAACCAGCGGGGGTTATTGTTTCCATCGTTCCAACGACTAATCCTGACTTAACGCCTGCAGGGAATGCAATTTATGCAATCAAAG
>Ga0209415_10009427_pt1 | contig 16769 bp, 17 predicted proteins | sample PeaSoiSIISIP2007_FD_187696 | JGI IMG/M metagenome (GOLD analysis project Ga0209415, IMG submission 187696) | Peat soil microbial communities from Weissenstadt, Germany - SII-SIP-2007 (SPAdes) (version 2) | ecosystem: Environmental > Terrestrial > Soil > Wetlands > Peat | place: Germany... | reverse complement strand
CCCGCCACACGTACCGGGCGCGCGGGCGGCGCCTGTCGACGTGCCGGTGCCCGTTGCTCCCCAGGTGCCACTGCGGGCTGGGGCGCCGGCGCGGTGGTGGCGGCACCGGGGAGGGTGCTTGCCTGGGTGGAAGCCACCCGGGCGAGCACGGTTCCCACCGGGACTTCGTCTCCCTCGGGGACCAGAAGCGCCTCGATCACGCCCGTGTCGAAGATCTCCACCTCGATCGTGGACTTCTCCGTCTCGACGACGGCCACGATGTCGCCACGGCGTACGGCATCGCCGGGCTTCACCAGCCACTTCGAGACACGGCCGGCATCCATGTCGGCTCCGAGCGAGGGCATGCGGAACTCGCCCACCTACGCCCCTGATCGGTGGACGGCGTCCACGACGTCGCAGACCCGGGGAACGGCGACATCCTCGAGGTGCTTGGCATAGGGCATGGGCACCTCGGCGGAGCACACTCGGGCCACAGGGGCGTCGAGGTCGTAGAAGACCTCTTCAGTGATCCGGGCACTGACCTCGGCCGACAGGCTCCCCGTACGCCATCCCTCGTCGACGACGACCGCCCGGTGGGTGCGGGCCACGGACGACACAAAGGTGTCGGTGTCGAGCGGCCGCAGGCTGCGCAGATCGATGACCTCGGCGTCCACACCCTCGCCGGCGAGCTCCTCGGCCGCGCCGAGGGCGGTGCGCAAGGTGCCCCCGTACCCAATGATCGTGACGTCCGTACCCGGGCGCCGCACGGCGGCCGCCGTGATGTCGACGGCGCCGGCGTCGTCGTCGAGCTCCCCCTCGGCGTTGTAGAGGGTGCCGTGCTCGAAGATGAGCACGGGGTCGGGGTCGTCGAGCGCCGGCCACAACATGCCGCGGGCGTCTTCCAGGGTGGCAGGCGCCAGGACGCGAATCCCGGGGATGTGCGCGTACCAGCCCTCGAGGCTATGGGAGTGCTGGGCGGCGAGCTGGCGACCCGCGCCGGTGGTCATGCGGATGACGATCGGCACGTTGAATTGCCCGCCCGACATGTAGAGCAGCGTGGCCGCGTTGTTGACGATCTGGTCGAGGGCGAGGAGGCTGAAGTTCACGGTCATGATCTCGACGATGGGGCGCATGCCGCCGAGCGCGGCGCCGATGCCCGCCCCCACGAACGCCGACTCCGACAAGGGCGTGTCGCGCACCCGTTCGGGGCCAAACTCCTCGAGCAGCCCGAGGCTCACCGCGTAGCACCCGCCGTAACGGCCAACGTCCTCACCCATGAGGAAGACCCGTTCATCTCGCTGCAGCGCCTCGCGCAACGCTTGGCGCATCGCTTCGCGATAGGTGACGGTGCTCACGGTCGTGCCGCCGGCTCAGGGGACGTGACGAACCGCTCGAGATCCTCGACGGGTTCGAGCGTCCCAGCATCTGCGTAGGCGACGGCGTCCTCGATCTCCGCCGCCACTTCGGCCTCCATCCGGTCGAGCTCCCCCTCGCCGAGCTCCTCGCCCGCGCTCAGGCGAGCAACCAGCTGCGGGATGGGGTCCCGGTGCTTCCACTGCTCGATCTCGGCCTTGTCGCGGTAGCGGTCGGGGTCGTACATCGAGTGGGCGCGAAAACGATAGGTCCGCAGCTCCAGGAAATGGGGACCCCCGCCGGCACGCACCGCCTCGGCGGCCCGGCCCGCTGCCTCTTCGACCGCGAGCACATCCATGCCGTCCACCTCCCAAGAAGGCACGCGGTAGCCCGCTGCCTTGAGCGACAGGTCGGTCTCGGACTCGGCACGCTCCAGGGCGGTCCCCATCCCGTAGAGGTTGTTTTCGCAGCAGAAGAGCACGGGCAGGTGCCACAGGGCGGCCAGGTTCATGGACTCGTGGAACTCGCCTTCAGCCACAGCGCCGTCGCCGAAGAAGCACGCCGTGACCCGGTGTTGGCCCTGGAGGTGGTCCGCTAGGGCCAACCCCACCGCCAACGGGAGCCCGCCACCGACGATGGCATTGCCGCCGAAGAACCGGGTGGCCGAGTCGAACAGGTGCATCGACCCGCCCCGCCCCCGGCTGCATCCTTCGACCTTGCCCTCGAGCTCGGCCATGACCGACCGCATGGTCATGCCCCGGGCCAGCGCGTGGCCGTGCTCGCGGTAGGTGGCGACCACGGCGTCCTCAGGTCGCAACGCCTCCATCACGCCCACCGCGCACGCCTCTTCCCCGATGGCGAGGTGGAGGAACCCGCGGATCAGAGTGGCGCTGTACAGCTCGGCGCAGCGCTCCTCCAGGCGGCGGATGCGCAGCATCTCCCGCAGAAGGTGGACCCGGTGATCGGCGGCCTCGGAGGTCGCTTCGGAGCCGGCCGGTGTCATCGCGGTCATGGCGCGTCCTCCAAGGTCGACACGTCCCCCTCGGGGAGCCCGAGCTCGCGGGCTTTGAGCAGTCGACGCATGATCTTGCCGCTGCGCGTGTGCGGCAAGTGCTGGTCGAATGTGATCTCCCGAGGTGCCACCGCGGCGCCGAGGCGTTGGCGCGCAAAGCCGAGCAACTCGAGTCGGAGCTCGTCATTGGGCTCGAACTCGGGGCGCAGAGCGACGAATGCCTTCACCAGCTCCCCCGCTACGGGGTCGGGTTTGCCGATCACCCCGACCTCGGCCACGGCCGGGTGCTCCATGAGCGTCGACTCGACCTCGAACGGGCCGATGAGATGCCCCGCCGACTTGATGACGTCGTCGGCGCGCCCCACGAACCAGAAGTATCCGTCCTCGTCGCGCCGGGCCAGGTCGCCGCTCACATACCAGCCTCCGGCGAAGCAGGAACGGTACCGTTCGTCGTCGCCCAGGTAGCCGCGGAACATCGAGGGCCATCCCGGGCGCAGCGCCAGCTCCCCCTCCTCTCCGACGGGCGATTCCTCGGCGCTTCCGTCGTCGTGCAGGACGACCGTGCCATGCTCGTCGCGCACCAGGATCGACGCTTCGATCCCTGGCAACGGCTTCCCCATCGAGCCGGGACGGATGTCCATCGAGGCGAAGTTGGCGATCATGATCCCGCCCGTTTCGGTCTGCCACCAGTTGTCGTGGATCGGCAGGCCGAGCGCCTCCTCGCCCCACACCACCACCTCGGGGTTGAGGGGCTCACCGACGCTGGCGACGAAGCGCAGACTGCTCAGGTCGTGCTCTTTCGCCGCACCGGCGCCCGCCTGCATGAGCATGCGCAATGCCGTGGGCGCGGTGTACCACACGGTCACCCGCTCGGCCTCCAAGGTGGAGTACCACCGCTCGAAGTCGAAGTCCCCTTCGTCCACGATGCTGGTCACCCCGTGGACGAGCGGGGCGATGATGCCGTAGGAGGTGCCCGTGACCCATCCGGGGTCGGCAGTGCACCAGAAGACGTCGTCGGGATGGAGGTCGAGGGCCATCCGGCCCGTGGCGTGGTGCGACACGACGGCCTCGTGGACGTGGACGGCCCCTTTCGGCGTGCCGGTGGTGCCGCTGGTGAAATGCAGCAGGGCCATGTCCTCAGGGTCTGTCCGCCCGATCTCATATCGAGGATCGGCGTCGCCCAGCATGGCGTCGAGGTCGAGGGTGTCGTCGGCCGGGGCCGGCTTGGCGTCTCCTGCGCCGACGAGGAGCACGTGGCGGAGCTCGGGCAACCGGGCACGGATGCCGGCAACCTTGCGCCGGTAGAGGGCGGCCGTGGTGACGAGCACGCGCCCTGTTCCGAGGACCAATCGCTGGCGGATCGGCTCAGGTCCGAATGCCGAGAACAGCGGACACAGCACGCTGCGGTGCTTGAGCGTGCCGAGGGCGACGACGTAGAGGTCGACGACCCGGGGCGCGAGCACGAAGACCCGCTCGCCGACGCCCACCCCGAGGTCGTCGAGGGCGTTGGCGAAGCGGTTCGAGGCCTCGGCCAGCTCCGCGTAGGTGATGTCGCGACGGGCCCCGGATCGCTCGATGCACCGCAACGCCACGTGGTCACGGCGGGCGCCGGCGGCGTGCCGGTCGACCGCCTCGTAGGCAATGTTGAGACCCCGACCCCCCGGAAGACCGTCGAGCGCCCCCCGGGCCTGGGCCCAGGTGAACGACCCTCGCTCGGACTCGTAGTCCGCCATGTTCGGACCCGGGCCCTGCGACCGTGGGGCCGCCTTGCGGATCGTCTCCCACTGCACGAACCAACCCCTTCCCGGGCGGCTCGAACTGCTGCCACCCTCCGCAGCTCAGACGCTACGCTCACCTCTGGCCTGCTCCCAGGGTCGAACGTCACCTCGATGGCCACGGCGCCATGAACCGGGCACGGGCTCCCCACCCGTGCTCCGGGGCGTCCGCGGCTGGAGTCTGCGACCGGGAAACGGGCCGACGAGGCACGCCCTTGCCGCTCAGGCGTCACCCCTCTGCATGGGGCTGGTCCGTCACCGGGGCCCCGGTGAAGCGCTGCAGCAGGCCAACGACCACCGTCTCATCTGCTCCGAGCGGGATTCGCGACACACCGTGAATCTCAGGAGCCTCGGGCGGCTGCTCGACGCACACGGGGACCGCACCGTGGAGCCGTTGGTGCGATTCGAGCAGGGCGCGTCCGGCCTCCTCGTCGAGGGAGACGGCGTCGACGATCACGTCCGCCCCGGCGGCCAGGGGGCAGACCTCCCCGGCCAAGGCCGGACAACGGGCCCGCGCCCGGAGCGGTCCCGGGCAGACCAGGACCTCGAGGCCCGCCGCCCGAGCGGCCCCTTCGCCGTGCCAACGACCCCCGGGTGCCTCGATGAGCACCCGGGGGCGGTCACGGGCCCGAGGCCAGCACGGGGAACGGTCTTGGGCACCGAGCACGACTCGGACGATCGCCGGCTGCTCGTAGTGATCCACCGTGGCATATCCGCGAGCGGAGACCATGGCGAACATCGGCCGGTTCTCGACGAGGATGTCGGCCTCGAGGTTGGGCACGCCGCGCGCCGCGGCAGCGTCGAGGAGGGCATCGAGGAGATACGGTCCCAACCACCCCCGCCATCCCGGAGCGACGGTGATGCCGAGCTCCCCGTTGCCGTTGGGGAGGACCTCGTAGCCGCACTCGGCAACGACCCTCTGCTTGCTGACGCCTGCCGCCCGAGCCACCGCCACCAGCCCGAACCCGCCTCGCTCAGCGCCTTGCACCATGACGTCCACCGTTTTGGGCGCGGGCGCATGTGCCTGGAAGAACCGTCGGTAGAGGTCGTCCTCGGTGAGCGACGCATACAGAGCGACCAGGCCGGACGCATCTGCGGGAGCCATCGGACGGATGACCAGCGCGCGCCCGCCAGGCAGGTCGAGACATCTGGGCACGAAGGAGACGGACATGGGGCGACGCTCGCAGCGCCGATCTACGGTATCGCCTCGGGGTGGCGCACGACGACCACAGTGCACGGCGCGTGCTCGGCACACTGCCCACTGACCGAGCCCAACATCAGGCCGTCGAACCCCCCAAAACCCCTGTTGCCCACCACGAGGAGCATGGCGCCCTTCGCCGCGTCCACCAAGACGTTGGCTGCGTGCCCCTCGCGGACCGACGACCGTACGGCCACGCCCGAATCCGGGGGGACGACCTCCTCCACTACCATGGCCAAGGCCTTGCGGGCGACGTCGGTCGGGTTTGCGGGGGGCGGAAGGCTCTGCAACCACGCGTGCTCGTCGGCGAGGTGCCATGCATGGACGACGTCGAGGGACGCGCCGACGAGGCGGGCATAGCGGGCAGCCCAACGCAACGCCTCCTTGGACTCCGCGGATGCGTCCACACCCACGACGACGCGCCCGGCTTCGTCCGGTCCCGCCGGATGACTGACCTCTGTTGTCTCCTGCATGACTGGACCTCCTTCTTCGACCTCGCCGCCCTTCGGGCCAACGACCGACCCCACCACCCCAGGCCGTGGCACCCTGGGCGACTAGTGGGGGACCGCCGTCTTCCAGAACTCGCGTAGCTCGGGCGGGAGCACGGCAGCCACGTCGCGCGCCTCTTCGGGGACGAACTCACGCACCGCGCCGAGGACCGATTCGACGATGTACTCCTGCTGCTCACGTTCAGCAGGAGGAAGCCCGACGGCGGAGACGAAGTCCCCGAGTCGCCGCACGTGGGGGTGCCCGGCCCCTTTCGGCCGGGGCTCTTCGACCAGCGAGCGAAGATCCTCGGGCAGGTGGCAGAGGAAATGACGACGCTCGCCGCGCGGCAGCTGGGCCGCAAAGGTAGACAGCACGGCCCGAGCGGCGGAGCGCTCGGAACCGGGCAAGGCGCCGCCCCCATGGGCGGCGGCGAGCACGGCCGTCAAGGCCCGCGACGGTGCGTGACGCTCGCCTCCTGCCGATGGCCGGGTGTCACCGGGGAAGAGGCCGACGTGCAGACGGGACTGCACCCGCCTCACCCCGGGGATGCGGCGCACCGCCTCCACCAGGATCTCCGCCTGTTCGTCGGTGCCGACTTCCCCGTGCAGGACCACATCGTGGCCGTCGGCCATCACGTGGACCCGGGGGACGTCGAGGCGATGCTCCAGGGGCCCGAGGGTCGAACGGACCCGGTCGGCGAGCACCCGGGCTTCGACCGTCGGATCCGGGTGGTGGCCGGCGAGACGGTAGCGGAAGCCCTCGAGGCGCCCGCTCTGGAAGCGAGCGGTCCTCGCTACCGAACGCGCCATTCTGCGGGAAAACCGCCGGCCAGCGACCGTTTCGAGTGCCGTCACCCCAACGGCCACGGCTCCCACCGTGATCACACCAAGGAAGCGACTCCGACTCATGGCCTCGACCTCCATTCACGTCACCGGCTGCTTCCAGGGTGCGGCCCGGAGCTCTGGGGAGCCAGGGCCGAAGGTCACAGGGGTCAGCAGATCCGGGGTGGAGTCGTCCGGATCCGCTGACGGCTCGTCAACCCCGGGGCCGTCCGCGCAACCGGATCGTGGCGACCGCGTACAACGGTCGCGCGCTGCTCTCGATCACCCCGACCGCCTTCCACTGGCAACACGCCCCGCCGGGTCGGGTGTGGGTGCGAGCCGTGGAGGGCGCCGGCGTTGCGCCCATCGGGTCACAATGTGCTGCTCCCGCTCAAGCTCCTCGAGACGAAGCTGCAGTTGCCCGAGGGCCGTCTCCAGCATGGGCACACGATGGCGCTCGATCCCGCGCAGGCGACGTTCGGTCGCCCGGAGCTCGGTGCCCACTCTCCGAAAAGCCTCGTCAACCGCCGCGTGGTCGGCGGCGGCCCTGAGCGCCTCCGCATACGAAGCGGCTGCCGGGGCGAGCCCCGCATTCCCGGCAGCCAGTGCTCGCGGCTCGGGAAGCGCCGGGACGCACCTTGCCCCGTCGGGGTGCCAGACGCCCATGCTATTGCGCCAAGTCACCTCGACGCGCGCGAGTCCCTCCACCGCATTGGCGGCAAGCAAAACGTCTGCCGCACCGCCGAGCAGGCCGGCTCGGAGGCCCCACCGCTCGGCCTCCTGGCACGATCGGTCCCAGCGTCGGGCCGTGTCGTCACGCAGCAGCGCAAGACGTTCCAGGTCGCGCCGCAGTAACTGACGCTTGCGATCGAGCAGAGCCAGGCCCCTTCGGGCGGCAGCTAGCCGACCGATCAGCCACAGACGCCCGGCTCGTCCCGGCGGAACCTGGTCAGCCATCTCGTGCTCCGCTCTCTTTGGGCTGATGTTGCGCCCCAATGTCGCCAGGTTGACGCTCTGGCGACGAGCCTTCGGTAGGCAACCCCACGCCGACACCCGACTCGGGCTCCCCTCCGCTGTAGTAGGTGGCGACGTCGGAAGCCGAGACCATCGTCAACTCCCTTCTGGGCAGCACTGAAGCGCAGCGCCAGGCTCGCGTCAAGGTGTCAGCGAGCGTGCGCGCCTCGTCAGCGTGCTGGTCAAGCAACCCGACGTTGAACGCGTCGGCGAAGGCCATGTAGCGGCGATCGGTCTCGGTAAGCGCCGCCGCCCCGATGAGCTCGGCCAGGTCCCTGGCCTGGCGGGCGTAGGCGAGTGCGGCCACGAGCTGTGCGGCGATGGCCGGATGGTCGGCGCGGGTGCGGCCTTCGCCCGTGCCCTTGCGCATCAATCGGGACAGAGAGCCGAGCACGTCGACTGGCGGGTAGACGCCCAGGCCGTGGACGTCGGGCGACAAGACGATCTGCCCCTCGGTGATGTAGCCCGTCAGGTCGGGCACGGGGTGCGTGACGTCTCCGGCGGGCATGGTCAGCACGGGGACGAGCGTCACCGAGCCGGTCCGGCCGCGCATGCGGCCGCAGCGCTCATAGATGGAGGCCAGGTCGCTGTACAGGTACCCAGGGTACGCACGGCGGCCCGGGATCTCCCCGCGCGCCGCCGACACCTCTCGCACCGCTTCGCAGTAGTTGGTCATGTCGGCAAGCACGACGAGCACATGGTGCCCGAGGTCGAAGGCAAGGTACTCCGCCACCGTCAACGCCACGCGCGGCGTGAGGATGCGCTGCACCACGGGATCGTCGGCCGTGTCCAGGAACAAGGCCAGGTCCCCGGCCGCGCTGCGGGCCTCCAATACGTCGCGCATGGCTGCGGCGTCCGTGTGGGTGAGGCCCATGGCGGCGACGATGACCTTGAAGGACTGGCCGCTCACATGGGACTGCGCGGCGATCTGCGCGGCGAGTTCGTAGTGGGGCAGGCCCGCCGAGGAGAAGATGGGCAGCTTCTGCCCGCGCACCAGCGTGGTGAGCGCGTCAATCACCGAGATACCTGTCAGCACAGGGTCGCGGGGCACGTCGCGCACCGTGGGGTTGAGCGGCGCGCCCGCCACGGGGCGGGCGATCCCCCCGAGCATCGGCGGCCCGCCGTCGAGCGGATCGCCCATCCCGTTCCACGTGCGGCCGAGCCACCCCTCGCCGATGGGGATCTCGAGGGGATGACCTTCGAAAGCGATCGACACGTCGGTCGGGTCGATGCCCGACGTGCCCTGCAGCACCTGCACCACGGCCAGGTTCCGGTGCACCTCGAGCACGAGACCCCGGCGCAGCTCACCCGTGTGCAGGCGCACGCCGGCGATCTCGTCGAAACCCACGCCTTCGACGCCGTCGATCACGAGCAGGGGGCCCTCGACGTCGCGGGCCCCCTGGTACTCCACGGGAACCGAGAAGAGCGCGCCCCCCTCTCCCCCTTTCCCGGCGTCTTCGACATGCACGCCGTCCTCGACACGACCGGCTTGCCTATCGCGCCCGACGTTCATTTGAGCCCCCGCAGCACGCCAAGCACCTGGTCGCGCCGCGCGACTACGCCCTCGGCGTCGTCCCCATCGACCTCGTCGCGGACCCGTGTCACTCCCGAAAGGTCCACCTCTTCGACGATCGAAGCAGGCACTCCCCGCTCTATGGCGGCGAGGCACTGGTCGTGGAGGGCGAGGACCATTTCGAGGAGCGCCGCCTGCTTCGTCGGTCCGCACCACGCGTCGTGCTCGCTCAGGGCGCTTTGCTGCAGTACCGCCTCGCGTAACAGGCGCGCCGCGAGTATGACCATGCGCTCGCGTCCGGGGAGCGCGGCCAACCCGACGAGCTCCACCACCGACGCCAGGCGGTCGGACTCCGCCAGCAGCGCCACGGCCCGCGACCGGTCTCGGGCCCACGCCGGGCGTCCGGCCGCGCTGTGCCAGGCACTCACTACCTCCACGTCTCGCGAGAACGACCGGTGCCACGTCACGGCGGGGTAGTGCCGGGCGTACGCCAGGTCGCGGTCGAGGGACCACAGGCAGCGGACGAAGCGATCGGTGTGCGACGTCACAGGTTCGGTCATGTCTCCGCCCGGGGGCGACACCGCCCCGATCACCGTCACCGAACCCTCTCTGCCGCCCAGGGTGCGTACCCGGCCGGCGCGCTCGTAGAAGGCGGCGAGCGCCGACGCCAACCCCGCCGGGTATCCCTCCTCGGCGGGCAACTCACCGCTGCGCGACGAGAACTCGCGCAGTGCCTCCGCCCAGCGCGACGTCGAATCTGCCAGCAGGACGGTGTCGTAGCCCATGTCCCGGTAGTACTCCGCCACCGTCATGCCCGTGTAGACGCTCGCTTCGCGGGCCATCACGGGCATGTTCGAGGTGTTTGCGATAACTACCGTGCGCTCGAGGAGGCTGCGTCCGGTCGACGGGTCCTCCAGCGCGGCCAGGTCGGATAACGCGTCGGCCAGCTCGTTCCCTCGCTCGCCGCACCCGACGAACACGATGACGTCGGCGGCGGCCCATTTCACGATCTGCTGGAGTAACACGGTCTTGCCCGTGCCGAAGCCCCCGGGTACGGCGGCGGACGCACCTTTGGCCAGCGGGAACAGCAGGTCAACCACGCGCTGGCCGGTGACGAGCGGACCTGACGGTTCGACCCGGGCGCGTGCCGGGCGGGGGACGCGCACCGGCCACCATTCGACGAGGGTCAGCGGGCGCCTGTCCACCTCGGCTACCACTTCATCCTCGGCCAGCTCGCCCTCTCCGGCGAGCGAGGTCAGCCTCCCCGATACCCCGGGAGGCACGAGCACCCGGTGCTCGAGGCGGCCCCCGCTCGCAATTGTGCCCACGCATTCCCCCGGGCCGATGGCCTGGTGCTGACCGATGGTCGGGACGAAGGGCCATCTCGCGGCGGGGCGCGGGGCGGCGAGGGCACCGGGCGTGAGCCACGTCGGCCCCCCGGCGAGCGGGCGCAGCAATCCGTCGAAGATGCCTCCCAGCAGGCCGGGGCCCAGACGGGCCGACAGCGGACGGCCGAGCCCGATTGCAGGGTCCCCCACGCGCAGACCTCCGGTGTACTCGTAGGCCTGGGCGGTGACGAGTCCGCTACGGATTGACACCACCTCGGCGGCGAGCCGAGCGTCACCGACTTCGACGACGTCGAGGACGGCCGTGCCCTCGAGACCTTCGACCTCTACAAGCGGGCCGTTTACCCTGACGACGCGCCCATTACGGGGGGTCACGCCCACAACTCTTCGACCTTGGTGCCCATGGCACCGAGCTCGTGATCGATGAGCGCCGCGAGCCTGATAACGGCCCGACGCCCGCTCGCCTCGGCACTGACGTCCAGGCCGCCCGGACCCGAGCGGCGCACGATAGCTGGCTCTCCGACACGACGCCGCGCCAGTACCGCCAACCGATCGGCGAGCAAACGGACGGGGGGTGTGTCGCGGCATTCCTCCAATTCGTCGATCGCACCCTTCCGCAGCGAGTCGAATGCTGTCCGGCGGGCACGGAGGACGAGAGCGCGCGCCTCGGCGCGTGCGAGGAGGAGATCGGCGGAGGCGGCCCGTTCGGCGGCCGCCTCCCCCTCCGCCCGCGCCCGCGCCCGCATCTCATCCGCCTGGGCACGCGCCTCGGCAACGGTGCGGCGAGCGTCCGCCTCACCGGCATCGACCATCTGCTCAGCCTCCCGCCGCCCCCGCTCCAAGAGCGCTTCTTCCACGGGTCGCAGCGACTCCCACATACCGATGGCGGGGGATCTGGTCATAGCGGCATCACTACCGTGAGCACGCGGTCGGGAACCATCGGCTCGGGGTCGAGCGCCCACGCGGCAGGCGTCACGATGACGACCTCGACGTCACCGGGCATGGCGGCCCACGCCCGGCGCACACCGTCACGATCCTCGGCATGGATAACTGACGCGCCGCTCAACGCGAAGCCGTCAGCGCGGGTGGCCTCGCCGAGCACAACGACCCGCCCCACGACCTCACGCCTTCCCGATCAGGATCACGGCGACGACGAGCCCGTAGATGGCCACCCCTTCGGCAAGGCCGACGATGACCATCGACCGTCCGAACATCTCCGGGCGCTCGCTCATGGCAGCCAGAGCGGCCGAGCCGGTGTAGGCGATGCCGATGCCAGCCCCGATGGACGAGCCCGACACGGCGATGGCGGCCCCGATGAGCGCCTGGCCGCTCGAGGCCTTGGTGGCCGTGGCAGCCACCGTCGCTGCCGCGCCGGGGATGGCCGACACGCCAAGGAGGACGAGCACGCCGGCACCCAGGAGCAGCGCCACGTTGAGGACGGTCATGGCTCGCAGGCCCTGCCTGGGGCGGCGGTGCAACAGGGCTCCGACTCCAATGGCGACCCCGGCGAGGACGGGCAGGCCGATTAGCCAGGCGAACATGGTGCCTCCTTCGGTGTGAGGATCGGAACGTCCCACGGCCGGAATGTCCGGCCCTCGGTGGTGAAGACCCGGGAGAACAACTCGTAGTACTCGAGGCGCAACGCCTGGACCCCGGCCACGAGCCCTTCCAGCAAGAAGGCGACGGCGTTGCCGGCGACGAACACGAGGGCCGCCACGGCCCACAACGCCGGGCCCCGACGCCACAGGCCGCTCGTGCCCGACCACACCACGCTGCCGAGGGCAGCGTGGGTGAGCCCGAAAGCAGCGAGCCTGGCGAACGAGAAGGTGTTGGTGCCCAGGCGCACGACGGCGTCGAAGAGCTCGACTCCCGCTTGCATCACGCCCAATGCCCGACCTCCGGCTTCGACGTAGAGCCCGAGGAACCCGAGCACGAGGCCGGTGACCGCCAAGACGCCGCCTCCGGCTTCGAGTGCCCCGAGGTGCCGGTACCAGCCGAAGCCGACGAGCGCGATACCCGCGTACATTCCGACACCGGCAACGCCCGAGACGGCGACGAGTGCGTGCGCCGGACCGCCCTCGCGCCACCGGTTGGCAGTGCCAAACCCATAGGAGACTGCGAGCAGCCCGGCCCCGGCAGCGACAGCCACCGCGAGCAAAGTGGTGGGGTGGTCGAGCGGTGCGAGCCACAGGACCGGGACGAGCCCGGTGGGGCCGAAGGCGTCGCCGTAGGCAAGCCCGAACGTCGCGCTCGCCAATCCGGCACCGATAACAAACGGTGCCGCCCATCGGAATTGAGCCAGGCGTGTCGGGCACCGACCCCACAGCAGCAAACCCGCAACGAGTAGCAGCAGCCCGTGCCCGACGTCGCCGAACATCATCCCGAACATGACGACGTACGCGAGCCCGGCGAACACCGAGGGGTTCAGATCGGCATACGGCACGGTGGCGTACGTGTCGACGAGCCGCTGGAAGGCACCCGTCGCACCCCCTGCCGCCACAAGTGTCGGTGGCTCGAGGCCTCGGGGCAACGGGAGCGCCACGACAGCTCCTCCGAGCGGGCGCAGCCGATCTGCCAGCGGAGCAACGGCGGCCGCCGGGCTCCAGCCGGCCACAATGGCGACCATTCCGCGGCGCACCGCCGAGGCGCCGACCTGCTCAAGCTGGGCTTCCCCGGCCAGTTCTCCCAGGCGGTGGGCACGGGCGAGCTCGGCCACATCAGGCGCGTCGAACGCGAGCACGGGAGGGACCGGCGTCGCGTCCGGGTCGGGCAGCTCGCGCGCGGCGCGCTCCCACGCCTCGCTGGCCGGCCCCGGTTCGGTGCCTTCGAAGCGCTCGGGTTCGACGACGCCGGCGTCGGCCACTGCGGCCAGCACGCGGCGCAACTCGTCGTGAGGAGCGACCAACGCCACACGCTGCATGCGAGCGGGCTCGAGGGCGTCACGCCACCGCATCGAACTCCTCCAGCATCGAACCGCCGCGCGCGGCCATCTCGAGCGCGGCGCGGACCCGCCAGGCGTCTGCGGCCAGAACGCCGAAGACCCCGATGGTCGACGCCTCCCCCGACACCGAACGGGTCGCCAGCGTGCTCCCCTCGGACTCGACGCGAGCCCACCAGCGAGCCTCGGCCCTCCACAACTGGTCAGGTCCCTCGACGCCCTCGAGCACCCATGCCGCCGCCCGGGGCACGTGCCGAGCCAACTCCTCGACTGCAGTGACTCCCTCCCACCGGTCGCCCAGAACGTGGCGGGCATCACGCACGGGACCCGGTCCGGGCAGCGGCAGCGCCCGGACCGCGAGCGCCTTTGCCACCACGAGCGCGGCAGCCGCACCCGCCCACCCGCCGGCCTCGGGAGCGCTGTCGGCCACGCGCCGCGCCCACGCCAGCTGCAGTGCGAGTCGAACCGACGCGGGATCGGCCGCGCCGGGATCCCCCCACGCTGAGGCAGCCAGCACCCGGCGGACCTCGTCGGGTGAACCCGCCTGTGCCACGCGCGGCCACGCAGTGGCCGTAGCGCCGAGTGAGTAGGGGGGCTCCCCCGGACGTCCGGCGAGGTTCGCCAGGTGACCGGTGATATTGGCGATCTCGAACCCTGTCGCCAGAACCGGGAGGCCGCCCGCCGCCACAGCGGGGCCCCAGCCGACCAGCACGCGCAGGTGCCACAGCAAGGTGGCGGACACAGCGTGCTGCGCGCTCTGCAGGTTCATGCCCCGTTTCACCTCGAGCCCGTACGGAGAGCTCGTCAAGTAGTCGGTGGCCTCAGTGAGCGAGCTCGACGCCGCCAGCCGGCGGGCGCCATCACGACCCAGCCGGCGCCGGGCGAGGCCCCGTCCGCGCACCCCGGCGGCCACCCACCCGGCGTTCACGGCGTGGGTGACGCCGTGCTCAGGACGCGCCGGACGAGCTCGGCGCGCACCGAGGGCATTCGCTCGGGAACAACTCGGTCCACGCGTTCGGCCTCCGCTCGCCCCTCGGCGAGGACGGCGCTCCGGGCGTCCGCTGACCGTGCAAGGGTGGCGGCCGCCGCCTGAGCCCGCTGCGCCACGACATCCGCTCGGGCCTCGGCAGCGAGCCTCCGAGCCTCGTCGGAGGCACGGGCACGGGCACGGGCCGCGCCCCGCTCGCCCTCGGCCACGAGTTGCGCGGCACGCCGCCCTGTCTCCTCGAGCAGGTCGAAGATGGGAGCCAGCTCCGCCGTAACCTCGGCGACGCGATCGACGGGCACGCCCGCCGCCCCCGCCGCCCCCGGAACGCCATGGATCCGGAGCCGGTGCAGGAACGTCTCGAGTGCCGGCATGCCCATCTCCCTCCGCCCGACAGCAGATCAGCCTGCTTGGAGCGTACGAGGAGTCCGTTGCCCTCCGACAGGGTACAAAGCACCATCCGACCAGGACTCTTCTCGGGTGCGGCCGGATGATCGGCACGCCCCTCAAGACCCGGCACCTGGGCCGGGGTGCCAAAGGGGACGTCCGCCGGAAGACGGGAGGTAGGCAGATGACGCTCTTCTCCATGGCAGGACCGGCCCCTTCCATGTCCGCTCGGGGAAGCCCCGCCCCGATTTCGCGAAGGGGCGTCGAAGTCGGCGGCTCGCGTGCTGGGGATGGCCCAGCGCCGCCCAACGGGGGGACCTTCTTCCCTATCGCGAGGAGGGATACGGTGCGACTCTGGACGTGTGACGAAGGTCGTGGTGGGAGTTGACGGCTCAAACCGGTCGAAAGAGGCATTGCGTTGGGCGGCGCGCCAGGCGGAGATGACTGGCGCCCGGCTGGACGTAGTGATGGCGTGGGAGAGGATCAATCCCGACGCGTGGACCCCCCACGAACCACCGGGTGCTGATCCGTTGGCTGTCACGCGGCGTGCGGTGGAGCGATTTACCGAGGGTGTGCTCGGGGAGCATCCCACCGTGGACGTCCACACCCATGCGGTCGAGGGCCCTCCGGCCAAAGCACTCATCAAGGAAGCTGAGGGCGCAGACGTCCTCGTCGTCGGCAACCGGGGCCATGGCGGCTTCGCCGGGCTGCTGCTCGGCTCCGTCGGTCTGCACTGCACGACCCATGCGCCGTGCCCCGTCGTCGTGGTACGCGCCAAGATCAAGAAGAAGACGCGGTAGAAACGCTCCGGCACTTGGAGACTCGGGCTACGTACTCCGAGAACACGAGGTCAAGTCGGGTGGGTCGGTCAAAGATCAGGGAACTCCGTTGACGGCCAGCGATGGTGAGACGGCTACCGGTGAGGTCAGCCTCCGGAGGTGCAAGGCTTCGATAGTGACGAAAGGCGCTGCCGAGTGCACGTCGGACCCCTAGGTTGCATCCGGTCAGCCTGGACCCACTTCGTGGCCTGCAGGTGTGAGACTGAGACCCAGTGAGCATCGGCCGCTGCCAGCTCGCCCCGGATGACTCGGGCGATGACATGGCAAAAGGGGGAGCTCGAGATCGTGACGGCCGGCGAGGGCCAGGACGAGGACAGCCGTGTTCACGTCCTCGGCCACCATGCGCATCTCTGCAAGGACGTCCTCCAACCGGCGCCCCGTGCCCAGTTGCTCACCGACGGCGCGGTTGCGGCTGTGCGGGCTCAATGCAGGTGGCGATCAAGTCCCCCATCCCCGCCCGCCCCGCAAGGGTCGTCGGGTTGTGCCCCCATTGCCACGCCGAGGCGAGTGAGCTCGGCGAGCCCTCGCGCCATCACAGCAGCACGGGTGTTGTCACCAACGCCGAGTCCCTCGCCGATTCCAGCGGCAGTGGCGATGACGTTCCCGGTCGCGACCATTGCGGCGGCCGCTTTGCGTACCATGATCTCGCGGGTGATCTTGGGCCCCGTGACCGCCGCTGCTGGATGGCGGGCGTTCTCGGTGCCCTGGTGGCAGAGTCGGCCGCGGCCAAGGTCGGGCCTGTGGTCCCCCGCCAATCCTCGAGCTCGGGGCTGAGATGTTCTATTACGACACGGACGCGCTGGTCCGTTTCCTCGAGCGAGCGAGAGCCCTCCGTCGAAATACACCCTGTCCGCTCGTTTGAGGACGCTCGGATGCCTAGTCCACTCAGTCGATTGGCTTCGGAGTGGCGCTGACGGCGAACACTGGCCGGTCAAGGTGCTGGCCGCCCAGGGAACCGAGGAAGGGGGCACCACCAAGGGCGAACACCCCGCCGTCGGCGGCGGCCAGCCAATAGCCCGCCCCGGATCCGTTGGCGGCGATACCAACCACCGGCTTGGCCAGCACTGTGTTGGCCATGGATCCGCCGAAGGCGGCGCTGCCGAAACTGAAAACGCCGCCA
>Ga0209415_10009426_pt1 | contig 16769 bp, 12 predicted proteins | sample PeaSoiSIISIP2007_FD_187696 | JGI IMG/M metagenome (GOLD analysis project Ga0209415, IMG submission 187696) | Peat soil microbial communities from Weissenstadt, Germany - SII-SIP-2007 (SPAdes) (version 2) | ecosystem: Environmental > Terrestrial > Soil > Wetlands > Peat | place: Germany... | reverse complement strand
GGTTGCAGGGACAGCAAGCCGAATCCGCCGGCACGGTCCTCCTCGTCCGAAAACGGCTGAGGATCGATGACGCGCAAACGGACTTTGCCGCCGGAGCGCGCCGCGGTTTCCTCGAGAAATTCACGCACGCGCGTCGCATACGGCAGCAGCAGCGGCGCCTGCTTGGCGGCGACATCGCGCGAGAAATAGAAATACAGATTGACGGGTTCGTTGAGCTGCGCGAGCACCTCACTCGTTCCCGGGCTCAAGGTATAGAGCCGATTTTGCGTCAGGTCGAGTCGCATGCCGCGAAGCAGAAGGTTCGACAGCATGACGACCGCGAGAAACAAGACCGCGAGGGCAATGAGCCCGCCCACACCGAAGCCGGTGCGTCTCCAAGATGCGCCGCGCATGCTCACTCCGCTTTCTTCATGTCGAGTACGAGCGCGGTCGCGGCCAGCCAGAAGCCGATCAGCGCGCCGAAATACACCAGATCGCGCAAATCGATGACGCCCTTGGAGATCGCATCGAAGTGCGTCAGAAAACTCAAGGATGCGATCGCATCGACGAGCGCCGCCGGCAGCACGCCGCGCACGAAATCCAGAACCAGCGGAAAGCCCGCGAGCAGGAACAGCAGTCCGACGAGCGCGGCAGTGACGAATGCGATGACTTGATTGCGCGTCGCGGCCGAAAGGCAGGTGCCGATCGCCAGAAATCCGCCCGCCAACAGCCAGCTGCCGAAGTACGCCGCGAGAATCGCGCCGTTGTCGGGCGAGCCGAGGTAGTTGACGGTGATCCAAATCGGGAATGTCAGCAGCATGGCGATGCCGGCGAAACACCAGGCAGCCAGGAATTTAGCGACGACCGCCTGCCATAGGGTGACGGGCAGCGTCATCAACAATTCGATGCTGCCGCTGTTGCGTTCTTCGGCCCACAGGCGCATCGAGATCGCCGGAATCAGCACCAAGTAGATCCACGGGTGCCAGCGAAAGAACGGCTGCAAGTCGGCCTGACCGCGCTCGAAGAAGCCGCCGACTTGGAAGGTGAACACGGACGCGAGCACCAGGAAAATCACGATGAACACGTAGGCGAGCGGCGTCGCGAAGTAACTGCGCAATTCGCGCCGGAAAATGACGAGAACGGGGCTCACGGATGCGGCTCCGTGGCGCGCGGCTGCGTCAGCGAGCGGAATACTTCGTCCAGCCGGCCCGATTCCAAATGCAATTCGGGCACGCTCCAGCCGGCGTTTGCGACAAGTGCGCTGATCGCAGGCAGCAGGTTCTTGCCCGGCGTCGGGATCGCCGTCAGGCGCAGCTCGCGCGCGTCCGATTCGACCTGTGCGACGTCCGGCAGCGCCGCGACGCCGGGACAGGCGGCGGCCAGGTGTTCGGCCTTCTCGAAGCGCAGGCTCACGGCATTGTGATATCGCGACCGCGATTCGAGTGCGGTAGGCGTGTCGTCCGCCACGATTCGTCCGTCGGCGATGATGATCGCGCGCGTACACACTTCGTGGACCTCCTCCAGGATGTGCGTCGAGACGACGACCAGTTTGTCTTTGCTGAGTTCGTTGATCAAACCGCGGACTTCGTGTTTTTGATTGGGATCCAGACCGTCCGTCGGCTCATCCAAGATCAGGACCCGGGGATCGTGAATCAACGCCTGCGCCAATCCCACGCGGCGCCTAAAGCCTTTGGAGAGCGTCTCGATGACTTGTTCGATGACGCCCGCAAGTCCCAGGCGCTCGATCACGATCGTGCGCCGCTCGCGTCGCAGTTGGCCGGTCAAACCGCGGATATCCGCGACAAACTCCAAGAATTCTCGGACCGTCATTTCACCGTAACTCGGGGCGCCTTCGGGCAAATAGCCCATGCAGATCTTGGCCGCCACCGACTCTCGCTCGATGTCGTGACCACAAACCGACACCTGCCCGGCTGATGGCGCGACGAAGCCCGCAATCATGCGCATCGTCGTGGACTTGCCGGCCCCGTTGGCGCCCAAGAAACCGAGAACTTCGCCGGGTGCCACCGTGAAGCTCACATCATCAACGGCCAATTTTGCGCCGTAGCGCTTGCTCAAGTGGGTAATCGTAATCATCGGCGCCTTGGAGCGGTCTTATGCTCGGAAGTTCCCCAAAAGAATCAGCTATTCCTCAAAAGAATCAGCTGTTCCCGGTTTTTTTGTCGAGAGCGGCTTTATTTTCTTTGAGTATACGCCGCACTTCGGGAAGCGATGGTCGGTCCGCCATGCGCGCAATGAGTTCCGGTAATTCGTACCACTTGCGTCCCCATTGTACCAAGCGTACCGCGTCGGCAAGTACTTTATCGCGCGCCTCATCTGCCTGCGCCGACACATTTGCCTGAGCGGCCGCGGCCTTCGCGGCCGCCGCCGCCTGCGCTTGCGCTTGCGCCTTCGCATCAGCCTGCGCTTGCGCTTCAGCCGCCGCTTGTGCTTCGGCTTGGGCCTGCGCTTCCGCCAGTGCGCGTTTTTCTGCGCGCGCGGCCGCCGCCGAATGTGCCGCTGCGCGCGCCTGCGCTTCAGCGCGGGCTTGAGTTTCAGCGCGTGCCTGCGCTTCGGCGCGAGCTTGAGCTTCCGCGCGTGCCTGTGTTTCGGCGCGTGCCTGCGCTTCGGCGCGTGCTTGAGCCTCGGCGCGTGCTTGAGCCTCGGCGCGAGCTTGAGCCTCGGCGCGAGCTTGAGCTTCGGCGCGAGCTTGAGCTTCGGCGCGCGCCTGCGCTTCGGCCCTTGCCTTGGCTTCGGCTTGCGCCGCTAACGCTGCCATTTCGGCGGCGCGCGCCTCAGCTTCGGCGCGTGCCTGGGCTTCGGCGCGCGCCTGCGCTTCGGCCCTTGCCTTAGCCTCGGCTTGCGCCGCTAACGCTGCCATTTCGGCGGCGCGCACTTCAGCTTCGGCGCGCGCCTTGGCTTCGGCGCGCGCCTGCGCCTCTGCCTGCACAAGAGCTTCAGCCTGCGCTGCCGCCGCCGCTTGTGCGGCCGCGCGAGCCTTTGCTTCCGCCTGCAATTGCGCTTCGGCTTGCGCAGCGGCCGCGGCTTGCGCTGCTGCGCGCGCCTTTGCTTCTGCCTGTGCCTGCGCTTCCGCCTGTGCGGTTGCCGCTGTCTGCGCGTTTGCGGCTGCCTGGGCCGCAGCCGCTGCCTGTGCAGCAACTTGTGCCGCCGCTTGCGCCACTTGCTGTGCTTCTGCCTGTGCTTGCGCTTCCGCCTGTGCCGCCGCCGCGGCTTGCGCCGCCGCCGCTGCGAGCGCCTCGGCTTGAGCTTGCGCCTGCGCTTCCGCCCGTGCGGCGGCCGCTGCTTGTGCTGCCGCGGCGGCCTGTGCCTCTGCCGCAGCCTGTGCCGCTGCCGATGCCTGTGCCGCTGCCTTTGCCGCGAGTTGTGCCGCCCGCTGTGCCTCTGCCTGAGCCTGCGCTTCGGCCTGCGCCGCGGTCGCAGCTTGTGCCGCCGCCGCTGCCAGCGCCTCTGCTTGGGCCTGCGCTTGTGCGCGCGCAGCCGCCGCTGCGACGGCCTCGGCCTGTGCTTGTGCATCTGCTTGCGCGGCCGCCGCCGCGACGGCATCGGCCTGTGCCTGCGCGCGCGTCTGTGCGTCAGCCTCTGCGCGTGCCGCTGCCGCGGTTTGCGCGGCCGCCGCCGCCAATGCCGCCGCCTTTGCCTGCGCCTCTGCCTGAATTTGCGCTTGTGCGCGTGCCGCCACCGCCGCTTGCGCCGCCTCGGCCGCCAGCGCTTGCGCCTGTGCTTCTTCGCGTGCGGCGGCCGCGACTTGCGCCGCGGCCGCTGCCTGCGCCGCGCTTGCCTGGGCCGCAGTCGCGGCGGCCGATGGTACTGCGCGCTGCGCGTTGGTCGGCGGCGCCTTGAATGCGGATTTCGCGTTCAACTTGGCGGCGCGGTTCGGCAGCTTCAGCGCGGGCCTTGCGTGCGCCCGGCGTTCGGTGCGAGCTACGTGCGCCGTGCCGGCGGGCGGCGGCGTACGTGGCTTGGCGGCGAGGAAATTCGGCATTTCGCGCGTGGCAGTCGCCGTGGCACCGCCCGGAACCTGGGCAACGTTCGCCGTCGAACTCATGCTCGACATATCGGGCGGCGCCAGCGCCACCGGCTGCTCGCGCTCCTTTTCCGCGGCGGGGATGAAGCGCTCGATATGCTCTCCGCCGACGAGATTAGCGAGAAAAGCCATCATCTCCAGGGCTTCCGAAAACCGGGCATCGCCCATTTTCACGCGCTCCTCGATTTGCGCTTTGAGCGCGAGGGCACGCTGCTTGGCGAGGCTGATGACCCAGCGATTGGGCCGCTGATGGGGCGGCCATGGTTGAATTTTCGCGTAGCTCTCGTCGTCCAGGGAGGCATATTTCAAATGCAGCTCCAAGCTACTCAACCATTTTTCCACGAGGTCCAACAGTCGTTGATCGGCGGGTGTTGCCATAATTTAAGAGCTCCGGCTAGCACCCTAAACGATGCGCCGCCCAATGGCTAGAGCGGCATGGCGGCGTTGTGAAGCATGACGCGCCCCACGCCAAGCGGGGTCGCGTTAGACTGCGCGCCATGTGTGGAATCGCCGGCATTATCGGGCCTCAGGCAAACCTCGACACCGTCAGGCAGATGTCGGTGCGATTGCAGCATCGGGGCCCGGATGGGGAGGGCGCCTGGAGCGCTCGGGACGTGGTGCTCGCCCATCGGCGACTCTCGATTCTCGATCTGTCCGAAGCGGCCCACCAGCCGATGGTGTTTGGCAGCCAAGTGCTGACCTACAACGGCGAACTTTATAATCACGAGGCGCTGCGCGCGGGCTTGCCGGGTCCGTGGCACTCGACCGGCGATACCGAGGTGTTGCTGCACCTGTTGAGCCGCGACGGCAGCGCATGTCTGTCGCAGCTCGTCGGCATGTTCGCGTTCGCGGTCTGGGACGCGGAGCACCGCCGTCTGTTGCTGGCGCGGGACCGCCTGGGCATCAAACCGCTCTATTATCGTCTGCTGCCGCAAGGAATCGGGTTCGCCTCTGAGCTGAAGGCGCTCATGGAACTCGGGGTTCCTGCAATCGACCGCAGCGCGGTCCGCGATTTTCTGTTCCACGGCTACGTTCCGGCTCCAAAGACGATCTATGAGGGTATCGCGAAATTGCCGGCCGGCCATACGCTGACTTGGCAAGACGGCCGCGTGCGCATCGAGCGCTTTTGGGATCCGTCTCCCGAAATCTGCGTACGGTCGCCGCAGGCGAGCCTGGAGTTGTTGGACGGCCTGCTCGGGGAAGTCGTGCCCGCCCAAACCCTCTCGGACGTGCCGGTCGGCGTATTCCTGAGCGGCGGAATCGATTCGGCGCTGACTGCTTATTATCTGGACCATCCGCGAACCTATACGCTGGGGTTCGAGCGGCGTGCGCGCTCCGAGGCCGACGCCGCTCGCCGGGTCGCGATGCACCTCGATACGCAGCATACCGAGATGACGGCCCAAGCCGCCGACTATGGCGCGGCCCTGGATGCGATGCCGAGGCTCTTCGATGAGCCGTTTGGGGATAGCGCCGCCTGGTCGAATTATCTGATCGCGCAGTTCGCGCGCCGCGAGGTCAAGGTCGCGTTGAGCGGCGAGGGAGGCGATGAGATTTTTTGTGGTTATCCGCGCTATTGGTCGAATGTCGGCGCGCGCTCCAATTTCCTCAACAGAACGCTTGCCGGTTTACTGCCGCCGCTGTCGCGTTTCGGATCCTCGATGCAACGCCATGCCTATGTCGGTCTGCCATCCTACGCGGCGGCGCTCGGCGGCCTCACGGCCGTACAGATCGATTCTCTATTGTGCGAGGATTGGCGCGAGGCCGATTATGATTATCTGTGGTTCTATCGGAAATTCTGGCGCGCGGATATGCAACCGCTCGCGCAGCTGCGTTGGCTCGATCTGAACACGGATCTGGCCGAAGGCCTGCTGACGAAGGTCGATCGAACCAGCATGGCGCACTCTCTCGAAGTACGGCCGCCTCTGCTCGATCATCGCCTGGTCGAGTTCATGCTCACCGTGGATCCGGCGCTGCTGGTCGATGCGACCCGGCGTCGCGGCAAGCTCCTGGTGCGCGAATTGATGGAGCCGCGTTTGCCCGCGGGACATCTCGAGCGTCCGAAGTCCGGGTTCGGCTTGCCGGTGCGATCCTGGCTCAAGCGCAACCCGCGCTTGCTCGAGGATGCAGTCCGCCGCTTGCGCGAGCGCGGCGTCTTGCGGCGAGCGGTGAGCAGCGAATTTCGCCGCGCTTGGTACCTATTGGTGTTGGATCGCTGGTTCACCGCGTTCGGTTGATGATGCCCTGCTCGCCGCAAGCGCCGCGACTCTTAGTCATACCGGTTTCGGGCGCTTACGGCATGGGCGAGTATGCGAGGTCGCTCGCGATCGCCCACGCGGTCAGCGCACGTTGGCCCGCGGCGAGCGTGCACTTCGCATTGAGCCGCGACGCGCCCTACGCGGCCGGCGCGCCGTTCGAGACGACGCTGATGCCCTCGTCGCCGACGTTTCATTCACCGGCAGTCATCGAACTGATCGAGCGATTTCGCCCGACGGTCGTGCTCTTCGATAATGCGGGGCGCACCGCCCAGCTGCGCGCCGCCAAGCGGATCGGCGCCAAGGTCGTCTACATCAGCGCAAGAAAGCGCCAGCGCAATAAAGCGTTCCGATTGGTTTGGATGAATTTGATCGATGAGCACTGGATCGCCTATCCTGAATTCATCGCCGGATCATTGGGACTCGTGGAGCGGCTGAAGCTGCGGCTCGTCGGGCGACCGATCGTGCGATATCTGGATGTCGTGTTGCCGACGACCGATCCCGAGCGGCAGCGCGCGCTATTGTCGCGGCTGGGACTTAACCGGGGAAGCTTCGTGCTCATCGTGCCGGGAGGGGGCACCGGGCATCCGGGTGCGGCCGACGCGGTCGCGCGTTTTCACGCGGCGGGGGTCGCGTTGGCCGCGAGCGGCGAGCCCACGGTATTCATCGGCCCTAGCGTTGCCGGTGGCGCAACCGCCGACCCGCAGTTGCGCATGCTGCAGTCACTGGCCCAAGCGGACCTTGCCGAGCTCATGCGCGCCGCTCGGCTGATCGTCGCCAACGGCGGATCGACTTTGCTCCAGGGGATCGCTTGCGGGACCGCGACCCTCGCGATACCGATCGCCGGCGATCAGGCCGAGCGCATTCGTCGCGCGGTCGCCGCCGGCGTCTGTACGCGGGCGCTGCTCGATGCCGGCGATATCGTGCGCCGCGCGCGGGATCTGCTGCAGGACGAGCCGGCACGCGCCGCGCTCGCTGCGCGCGCCGCCGGGCTCGGGCTCGCGGACGGAATCGCGATGGCGGTCGACGCGTTGGAGCGCTTGCAAGCGCTCCAACCGCACCAGCACAAGGTGCTCGTCCGTGGCTAATGCCTTGTTGCTCGGCTATGGTTTGAATCAGCCGTCGTTTCGGCACCGCATGCAGACACTCGTCGACGCCTTGGTGGGCGCCGGTTGGCAGGTGCGCTGCGAGCAATTTCCGGGCGGCCGATATGGCCTGCGCACCTGGGAGCGGCGCGAGCTGCTGCGCTGGGCGGACGTGGCGGTGTTGCACCAGATAAAGTTGAGCGCGCTCGAGGCGCGCTTGTTTGCCGCGTTTTGCCGGCATCGCGTGTTCGACGTGGACGATGCGATTTATGTACGCAAACCGCGCCGTCTCGGCGAGCCCGCGGACGATTCGATTTGGCGCCGCAAGAAGTTCGCGGCGACCTGCCGCTGGGTCGATGTCGTCGCCGCCGGCAACGAAGTGTTGGCGGGCGTCGCGCGGGGCTATGCGCGCGAAGTTACCATCATGCCGACGTCGATCGACGCATCCTGCTATCGAGCAAGCACGGCTGCTCCCGGGCTGCCGCCGACGGTCGTTTGGATCGGCAGTCCGGAGAATCTCGTCTATTTGGAGATGATTCGTCCGGCATTGGCGCGCCTGAGCCGGCGGCTGCCAAATTGGCGTCTCCGCGTCATATGCTCGTCGTTCCCGGATTGGCCGGAGGTTGCGATCGAACGGGTCGTCTGGAGCAGCGCGACCGAGGTCGATGCGCTCGCGAGCGCTCACATCGGCATCATGCCGCTGAGCGACGATGCCTGGACCCGCGGCAAATGCGCGTTCAAATTATTGCAATACATGGCCGCAAAGCTGCCTTGCGTCGCGTCGCCGGTCGGGGCAAATGCGGAGGCCGTCATCGACGGCGTGACCGGCTTCCATGCGCACAACATCGATGAATGGGAAAGCCGGCTGGGCGCGCTCGTCGAATCGCCGCAATTGCGCGCGCAGTTCGGCGCCGCGGGCCTCGCGCATGTGCAGGATCGCTACGCGATGAGCGCATACCGGTCGCGCTATCTGGACTTGTTGAGGCGACTCGCGGCCGGCTGACGCCGATCGCAGCAACCCAAGTCCGGGCGGATTGGCTGCAGCCCGCCGTTCAATTCGGTATCCTGCGGGGCATGCCGGCCGCGTTCATTTACCAAATCTTGACTCCGTTGGTGTCGCCGCGAGATTTGGATCCGGGCTTCCTCGTGCTGGACAATTCGCAGAACGCGAGGCCAGATTGGTTCGAATATTGGCCGATTCGCAATTTTCTTCTCGAAAAATCATTGGACGAAGAGGCGTTTTACGGATTCCTGTCGCCCAAATTCAAGCAAAAGACCAACCTCGGTGCCGCGGCGGTCCACGCGATCGCGCGCGAGGCGGATGCGGCGATAGACGTGATTTTGTTGAGCCCGAGCATCCACAACAGCTCCTATCATCTCAACGTATTCGCACACGGCGACTCCGAGCATCCGGGACTGCTCGAGATCTCCAAGCGATTCTTCGAGCGCGTCGGACGCAGTACCAATCTCGACGAAGTCGTGAATGATTCGCGCAACACGGTCACGTCGAATTATTTCGTCGCGAAACCGCGCTTCTGGCGCGAATGGTTCGTGATCGCGGAGGCCTTATTTGCGATCGCCGAGGCGCCGGCCGATCCTCTTGGCGCAGAGCTGCGCGGACCGACCGCTTATCGCGGCGCCGTTGACGTGCAGATGAAGGTATTCATCGTGGAGCGAATCGCAAGCTGGCTGCTGGCCGTCGACCGCAGCTTTCGGACGCGGGTGCCCGACCCATTCGCGGCGCGCGCGCGAATCTACAAGTTGCCGGTCGCAATCGTCTGCGACGCACTCAAAATGGCCTACGTCACCGAGGGTCGCGCGCAGTACAAGGAGGTTTTTTTGATGGTGAGCGGATTGCGCAATGGGTTGAATGCGCGAATACGCATCGGATCGCTGCTGAGATCGCGCCGGTTTCAGCCGTTTTTGGACGCGCTCGCGGCCTATTGGAACCGGGCCGGGCGCTGACGCAATCGCCCCCGCCCGCTGTCAACCGGGCGGCGCGCAATCGTCGTCGGGCTTCTCGCAATAGGCGCGCCAAAGCCGTCGATACGCCGCCTCGAGATTGCGCGCGAAGCGACTCGCGTCCATCAGCGGCGAGTCCGCGAGCCGCCCCCGCAGTTTTGCGCGCAGCGCCGCGAGATGCGGCAGATCTTGCGCCAGCGCCAGAGCCGCGGCCGTGAATCCCGCGTCCGTATCGGCGGCGAGGGCGAGCAGATCGACTTGGAACAATTGGCTGAGGCCTCCGCGCCCGACGCAGGTCTCGCCCACGCGGCTGACGACGGGCACGCCCATCCATAGGGAATCGAGACTCGTCGTATGCCCGTTATACGGCAGCGTATCGAGCCCAATATCGATCTCGTGATAAGTGCGTAGATACTCGGCGCGGGGTCGAAACGGGACGAAGCTCACGCGCGGCGCGCCGATGCCATGCACGGCGAGACGCTGCAGCAGCACTTCGCGCTGCCGCCCGGCTCGGGCCATCAATAAAAGGCGCGCACCGGGCAGTTCGCGCATCACGGCGCCCCAGAGCCGCAGTGTCGTATCGGTCAATTTGCACGGATTGTTCAGACAGCCGAAGGTCAAGAAGCCACGCCCCTGCGCGGGCAATGCGCCGACCTGCGGTTCGCTGCTGAGCGGGTCGTAGCACCAAAACGAATCCGGCAGCCGCAGCGTGCGCTCGCTGTAATGCGCATCGAAGCCCGCCGGATCGAGACGCGGGTCCGAGAATCGGTAATCCATGGCGTCGAGTCCCGTGGTTCCGGGATAGGCGAGCCACGCGACCTGGATCGGCGCGGGTTTGCGCGCGAACAGCAGCGGCCTGCCGTTCGCCATGTGCATCGTCAAGTCGACGAGGATATCGATGCCGTCGGCGCGCACTGTCGCCGCGAGCGTCGCATCGTCCTGCGGCCGAACGTCGCGCCAGACGCTTGCGAGCCCTGCGATTCGCCGCGTCGTGTCGTCGGCGCGCTCGACGCTGGAATAGCAGAAGATATCGAATTCCCCGGGGTCATGATGTGTGAACAGCGGAATCGTAAACAGACTTTGGCAGTGGTCGCGAAAATCCGCCGAAACATAGCCGATGCGCAGGCGTCTGTCGGGAATGCGCCGATTCGTGTGGCGGCGCCTCGAGGATGCGAGCGGCGCCGCAAAGCGATCGTTCCAGCGGCGCGCCTCGGCGAGGATCGGCGCCGCTTGCGAACACTGGAACGAGAGCGCATAGACCAGATTGCTGTGCGTCGACGCGCCTCCAGGCTCGAGATCCAGCGACCGGCGGAAGCAATCGATCGCCTCATCCAACGCGCCCGCATCTTTGAGGACGCTGCCAAGATTGTCGTAGAGCGCCGCGTGGCGCGGATTCTGCTGCAGCCCGCGTCTGAACAGCGCCTCGGATTCATCGAGGCGGCCGAGCGTGCGCAGCAGACACCCCAGGTTATTGAGCGCGACGATGGAGTCCGGCTGCGCTCGAATCGCCGCCTCGTAAGCCGCTTCCGCCAGCGCAAACTCGCCGAGTTCCTTGTAGACGTTCCCGAGATTATTGTAGGCCTCCGCGTATGCCGCCCGCAGTTCGGTCGCGCGGCGGTATTGATCGGCCGATTCCGGCAGCCTGCCGAGACCATGCAGCGCAACGCCCAAATTGAAGGCGGTCTCGGCATGCTCGGGTTGCCGCTCGAGCGTGCGACGCAGAATCGCCTCGGCCGCGGCGAAATCGCGTCGCCGGCATAGCGCGATGCCGAGATTCAGGGCGTAAGAGGACACCAGCGGCTGCAACTCAACGGCGCCGCGCTGAAGCTCGACGGCGGCATCGATTTGCCCGAGATGCAGCAGCACGGCGCCGAGGTTCGACATCGCGCGCGCATCCTCAGGATCAAGCACCAGCGATCGTCGATAGGCGCTTGCCGCCTGCTCGAGACGTTCGCAGCGATGCAGGGCGACGCCGAGCGCGAAATGGCCATCCACCGAGCGCGGATCGAGCTGCACCACGCGCTCGTAGGCTGCCGCTGCCCCATCCCAGCGCTGCAGTGCCTGTAGCACCTGCCCAAGGCCGAAATGATGGCGCGGCTCGTCCGGATCGGCCCGCACGGCCTGCTCGATCAGCAGCAAGGCGGCCTCGGGGCGGCGGTCCTGCAATTCCAACAAGCCGCTGCGAAACAGTGCCGCGACATGGCCCGGCGATTCCGTCAGCACTTGAGCATACAGGCGCCGTGCCGAATCGAGGTCGCCGGCGCGATGTCTGTCGGTTGCCTGTTGCAGCGTTTGTTCGCTCGTCATTGCTCAATCCTGCGCGCGGCTCGGGTGCACCGCGAGTTCGCCGAGAGCCGCGATCAGGGGCTGCAGATGCGACTGCAAGGGACGAGCGCGCTGCAAGCTCGATCGGTAGATGGGTTGGCGCACCTGCGCGAAGCTCGATGTGCTCACCGTCCTGCGGCTCTCGAAAAATCGTAGACAGTCGTCGTTCCAGGCGAGTCCGAGAAAATCGAGCAGACGGCGCGTTTCGGCCTGCGGCTCCGAGACCAGCGTTTCGTAGTCGATTTCCAAGAATGCCTGCTGCGGCAATACCGATCGCCAATGCGCCATCAGCGCATGATAGTCGCGGTAATAGCGACCGAGCTCATGCAATTGATAGGCGAATCCCAACGAGCCGAAAAATAGCTTGGTATAGGCGGAGAAGCAGGTTTCCAGCGGATCGCGCCGGCAATGAATGATGCGTGCACGAGGAAATACGCGGTGGATGATCCCGAGATGCAGGAAGTTCGCGAGATCCTTGTCGATCACGCGTTGCGCCCACGAAGAGGCGCGCCGCAGTCTCGCGAGCGCGGCATCCGCCAGGCGATTCTCCTCTTCAACGGCCGCTGCGTCAGCCGCTAGCGGCAGAGCTGCGTCGAACAGCGCGCGTAATTGCAGGCGCTCGCCGCCGCCGTGGATTTCGGGATGCGAAGCAAGCATCTGCTCCACGAGCGTCGAGCCGGACCGCGGCATTCCGACGATGAATACCGGCAATTCGGAGAGCCGCGATGCCGTCGCGGAGCTTGCCGTTTCGAATGCGAAGGGTAGTGCCGCGATCGCGGCCATCTGCAGCGACGCCGCAGCCGGGTCGTAATCGATGCTCGCGCGCTGCATGCGATTGCCCTCGTGCCAATGCAAAAACGCGCTGTCGATATTCTCGGCGTCGAAGTGCGCCTTGCCGAGCGCGAAATGCAGCAGTAGCCGGTCACGGTAGGGCATGTGCGCACGCAGCAGCGTCTCCATTGCTTCGATATCCGGATCCTGCGCTCGATGCGACTTGCCATTCGCCCGGTTGTACCAGGCATCGGCGAGTGCCGGCGCCTGTTGCAAGGCGAGTCCGAAGACGGCGTCGGCTTCCGCCGTGCGGCCGAGTTCGCCGAGCAGCGCGGCTTTGTCCGAAAGCGCTTGCCCGGCCGCATCCGGCGTAGCGGATTGCGCGGCCGCGCGATCGAAGACCTCGAGGGCCAGTGCTTCTTGTCCGCAAAGATGCAAGGCGAGGCCGTAGGCGCGCAGCAGCTCCGCGGATTCGATGCCTCGGTCCAGCGCGTTGCGACACAGTGCGACGGCGGCCTCGCTTTGATCGAGGTGGCGCAGCAAATGCGCCTTCAGCGTCAAAAGCCTGGGGTCAAGCGGCCAGCGCGCCTCGATGTCGGCGAGGCGTGCGAGCGCCGCGTGATGGCGGCCGCGCTGCAATTCGATGTCGGCGATTCGCAAATATGGTTCGAGCGTGTCGGGCCGATCGCGCATGGCCGATTGCGCTTGGCCCAAGGCCTCCTCATAACGCCCGAGTTCTTGGAGCAAGGCGGCGTAGTTATCGTGGAGCTCGGCATTACCCGGCTGCTCGCGCTGCAGCCGCTCGAATTCGGCGATGCCCTCATCCGGTTCGCCGAGTCGCGCACGCACCAATGCGAGATTGGCGCGCGCTTGCCAGAACGCGGCATCCAAGAGCACGGCTTGCTCGAAGCAGCGGCGACTCTCTTCGAATTCTCGCGCTTCCAGCAACAGATTTCCCATGCAGAACCAACCCAGGACCGAGGACTCGTCCAATGCCACCGCGCGCCGAGTAGCCGCCATGGCGGCGCGGCGATCGATATTCTTGCAATACAACTCGGCGTAGCTAAGCAGATACAGCGCCGTGGCATCGGGCGATTCGGCGGCGCGGCGCAGTAGATTCATCGCCTCCGCGTGCCTGCCCTCGTGATGCGCGATCAGGCCGAGCAGGTGCATGGCACCGGCGTGTTCCGGCGCATGCTCGAGCAGATCGAGGCACACGCGGCGCGCCGGATCGGCGCGGCCTGCCGCAAAATCGAGAATCGCTTGGCGCAGCGGTATCGTTTTCACGGGGCCAATATAGCGCGCCTGAACCGTCAATGGATCGGCTGGGTCCGGCTCGCGGCGCGTCGACCCGCGGTGGCCCCTCGAACTTGTTTCTTCGAACCGGCAATCCTGCTCGGAGATTATTGCCATCATGTTGCTTGGCCGGCTCATCGAGGTCGCCAAGAGCGACAAGAAAGAGGGCGTCACGACCTATCGCATTCCCAAGAGCGGGCAGAAGCTGCCGCTGGACAGATTCGAGCAATTCGCAAGCGATAACGACCTGGTGAAACACATACCCGCGGCCGCAGTCCCGCTTCTTTGAACTTCGGTTAAAACTCTCGGACCGCTGCGCTCAATAGACTTGCTCGCCCGCGAGCCAGGTCTGCATGACCTTGATCTTCCAAATGTCCCTCGGGGCGATCGTGAACAGATCGCGGTCGATGATGATGAAATCCGCCCATTTTCCCGGTTCGAGCGAACCCGTCATCGATTCGTGCTGTTCGGCGTAGGCGGCGTCGAGCGTGAACGCGCGAAACGCTTCCAATAGCGTCATGGCTTGCTCGGCATGCCACCCTCCCGCGGGCCGGTCGGCGTGATCCATGCGCGTCACCGCCGCGTGCAGGCCGTAGAATGGATTGTCGGACTCGACCGGGAAGTCGGAACCGCCCGCGATTCGCGTGCCTTGATCGAGAAAAGTGCGCCATGCATAGGCGCCCGCGAGGCGCTCCTTGCCGATACGGTCCTGTGCCATGTTCATGTCGCTCGTTGCGTGGGTCGGCTGCATGGAGGCAATCAAGTCCAATTGCTTGAAGCGCGGAAAGTCGGACAAGGCCACCACTTGCGCATGTTCGATTCGATTGCGCAGTTGACGGCCGCCGACGACCTCATAGGCGGCGGCGAACGCCTCGAGCACCTGGTGATTGGCGGCATCTCCGATCGCGTGAACATTGACTTGGTAGCCCGCCGCCAATGCCGTCTCGATGTTCGACTGCATTTGCGCATTCGACATGAACAGCAGCCCGCGCTGATCCGGCTTGTCCGAATACGCTTGCTGTAGCGCTGCGCCGCGGCTGCCGAGCGCGCCATCGGCGAACAGCTTGACCGAGCGCACGGTCAATCGGTCGTCTCCATAGCCGATCAGGGGCCCGCTGCGCGACAGCGCGCGAAAATCATCGGCCGTGCCGCGGATCATCGCGTATACACGCACCGTGAGCCGGCGCTGGTCGGCCAGCTCACGGTAAAGCGCGATCTCGCGCGCGCTGACGCCGGCGTCGCCGACGCCGGTCAGCCCCACCGAATTCAAGTCTGCGAGCGCCGCTATCAATGCGGCGCGCTGTTCATCGTCGCTCGGCGGCGGCACGGTCCTGTCAATCAATTCCATGGCCTTATCGACGAGCACTCCGGTCGGATTGCGTTCGGCATCGCGCTCGATGCGCCCTCCGGACGGGTCCTCGGTATCCCTGGTGATGCCCGCTGCCTGCAACGCTTTGGTGTTCAGCCATTTGGCATGGCCATCGACCCGATCGAGCACGGCTGGGCGGTCCGGCACGACGCTGTCCAGCTCGGCCGCAAGCGGGAATCGCCCGAGGTTCCACCGCACTTGATTCCAGCCGTCCCCCAACAGCCAGCTCCGGCTCGGGTTTGCGCTCGCGTAGGCCTTTATGCGCTCCAGCGCCGCTCGCAAGCTCTGCGTGTCGTGCAGTTGAATTTGCACTTTCTCGAATCCCAACGCGATGACGTGGCCATGCGCATCGATCAGACCCGGCAACAGCGTCTTGCCTTGCCCATCGATGATCGCAGCCTGCGGAAACGCTTTGCGCAGATCCGCCGCATCGCCGATCGCCACGACGTGCCCGAGATCGAACACCAGGCCGCTGAAGCGCTGCAGGCCGGCGCCCGCGAGCGTGTACCCATGGACGTTTTCGATCAAGGTAGGCGCCGCGCCGGCGTGCATCGATGACAGCGGCCCGAGGAGCAGTGCTGCCGCCAGTTGCCGGAGCCGATAGTTCAAACGCATACGCACCCCCCGCGCTATACACGTCGCGGGCGCCGCACGGCGGCCATTCCGGACGTCCGTCCTTGCTTTGAGTGGCTGCTGGCACCCAAGTCCGCTAGCACGTAGGCCGCTGCGGCCTGAAAACGACGCGGGTTGCCGTACGATCGCGCCACCAGCATGGCACCCTCGAGTGCCCCAAGAAGCACCCGCGCCCGCTCGTTCGCTGGTTCCCTAAATAGGAACGTTCCGCGTCGAAGACCATCCTCGAGCACTGCGGCGAGCCAGCGCTCGTTAGCGTCGAAGAACAACGTCAGTCCCGCCTGCATCGGCGCCGGAAGTGTCGCGTACTCCGCCGCAAGCATTCCGCACAAGCACATGCGTTCATTGCTCAAGACGGAGTTGTAGAGTCCGACATATTGCTTCAGCTTTTCTTGCGGCTCCTTAGCCTGTCGGTCGATCGCTTCGAGCGCCGCTCCAAAGAGAACGTGATAGCGCTCGATCAGTGCGCGCCCAAGCTCCGCTTTAGAGGGAAAATGATAGTGGAGACTTGCTTTTGTGACGCCTAACTGGGCTGCGATATCGGCATAGCTGAAACCGTTGTAGCCCCGTGTCTGTGCGAGCCGCTCGGCCACGTTGAGAATGGCCGTTGCGGCGGCTGTCGGTGGTGCGGCGCGGGACGGAAGCGAATTCTTTTTTGACGAAACTGTCATGGCTACTTGATATTAACCTACTAGTAGGTAAACTGCCATCGAGACCGAGGAGGCAACTCATGCCTCCACAGCATCGAAGTTGAAGGGGGGCGGCGCACCGTCTGACAAAGCGATCGAGTCAGGAGAGCCATAGTGCCCATAACGAAGGAGATTGCAATGCACAATCACGAACATAAGACTGAACACAAGTCATTCACCAGTCCCGAAGAAGTTCGGAATTTCCCCAACGGCAAGGCCGAGATTCTAATGGTCGGCGGCGCCGAGGTCGGTCGTTTGGTCTTTGAGCCCGGTTGGCGCTGGTCCAATGATGTGAAACCAATTGCCAAGACTTCGAGCTGTGAGGCTCCGCATTTTCAATATCACGTGTCCGGCAGACTCGCCATA
>Ga0209415_10009425_pt1 | contig 16771 bp, 17 predicted proteins | sample PeaSoiSIISIP2007_FD_187696 | JGI IMG/M metagenome (GOLD analysis project Ga0209415, IMG submission 187696) | Peat soil microbial communities from Weissenstadt, Germany - SII-SIP-2007 (SPAdes) (version 2) | ecosystem: Environmental > Terrestrial > Soil > Wetlands > Peat | place: Germany... | reverse complement strand
GCAGAATCTCGCGCGATGGCGCGAAGCGGGAAGTGCTCGAAGCCGGCGCCCTGAGCGAACTGTTCGGCGTCCCGGTGGAGGTGCTGGAGCGCGCCGGGTATTATCATGTGCTGTAGCGCGGTGTCGGCTTGGTTGGCTGCGGGGGCCTGTACATCTTTTTTGTGCCCTCTCGGTGCGCTCTCAGCCAGAAGCCCGAAAATTCCTCTAAGACACTGTAAAAGCTAGGGTTACTTTGTCAGGCGTCGGCCGAATCCTAGGTTTTTCCGCGTCCGTGTGGGATACTCAAGACAAGCAGGCTGCGTATCGCGATCGATTGGGCGACCGGTAATTGAAGCCGCGGTTCAGTAACCGCCTCAACGCCGGGCTGTGCGCAGAGCCGTGTATACAACGCGGGTTTCGTACGGGCTTGCTGCGCGGATTCGTAAGTCAAACATGTCTCAGTTGGATGAAGCAGTAGCCAGGTACAACAAGCTCCTGGAGAACGGCGCGAGCCGGGATCTGGGATGGGCGGAAGATCTCCATGCGCGCATGGAGGAGGCCGGGCTTTCGGCCGGGGGCCGTCTGGTGTGTCCGTTCCTGCGGCCCAGTTTCATTTCGCGGCGCCAGTACGAATCGCTGGTTCGAACCGGCGAAGCTCTGATCGCGGCCATTGACCGCATGGAACAAATGGTGCTGCAGGATCCGGCCCTGCTGGCGCGCCTGGAACTTCTGCCCGCCGAGAAAATGCTGGCTGCCATCGATCCCGGCTACCAGAGTTTCGAAGTGGCGGCCCGCCTGGATACGCATCTGGTGAACGGCCATCTGCATTTCGTGCAGTACAACGCCGATTCACCTACCGGCGCGGGCTACGCGGATCGTCTGGCGGACTTGTTCTACGACATCCCGCCGATGAAGGAATTTCGCAAGAAGTACACGCTCACCAAGGTCGCCAGCCGCAAGCACCTGCTGCAAGCGCTGCTCAAGTCTTACAAGCAGTTCGGCGGCGCCAAGAAGCCCAACATCGCGGTTGTCGAGTTTCGCCCGCCCTATCATTCCGGCCGCAGCGAGTTCGAGTTGTTCCGCGACCTGTTCCGGCAGGAGGGCTATCAGGCGGAGATCGTTTCGCCGGAGCAACTGGAATATCGCAACGGCGTGCTGCGCCGGGGCGCGTATGAAATCAACCTGGTCTATCGCCGGCTGGGTGTGCAGGAATTCCTGATGCGCTTCGATCTGTCGCATCCGCTGGTGCAGGCCTACCGCGACCGCGCGGTGTGCGTGATCAACAGTTTCCGCTCGGAGCTGGCGCACAAGAAGGCGATGTTCGGGCTGCTCACCGATGAAACCCTCACCGCCAAGTTCCCCGCGGTGGAACGCAAAGCCATCCGCGAGCATGTGCCCTGGACCCGCCTGGTGTCACAAGGCAAGACGACGCGCGAGGAGCAGACCATCGACCTGATGGAGTTCATCACCGAGAACCGGGAGCGGCTGGCGCTCAAGCCCAACGACGATTCCAGCGACCAGCACAGCTACTTCGGCTGGGAGATGGATGGCGCCGAATGGGGCCGTGCCCTCCAGCAAGCCGCGCGCAGCCCGTACGTGGTGCAGGAACGGGTGGACCCTGTGCGCTCGGTGTTCCCGTTGATGACGTTTGGGCACCTCGAATTCCGCGAGATGCAGGTGGATGTGCACCCGCACGCTTACCTGGGCAAAGTGCAAGGCTGTTCCAGTTGGCTTTCCACGTCCAAGTCCGGCTTCACCACCGCCGCCGGCATTGTGCCGACGTTCATCGTTGAAGCCAAGTAGGGCACGGGCCCAGCCCCGCTTTCGGCGCCGGCAGAAGAGCGAGGCGGCTGCAAGCAAATGCAAGTTTTGTCTCGGAAAGTGCAGCCCTTGCCTTGGGCATCCCGCTCGGTATGCTGAGTCTTCAAGGCTGACCGTGCCGGTGGTGTGATCATCCGCACAGTCAACAGTCGCGCCCGGCAGCGTTGCTCTTCGTCAGACGAATCGGTTTCAAACAAATCCCGCGGCGTGAGCCGGTTGGGCGATGAAGCGCCGATTTGCGGACCGTTTGGCACTACGCATGCTCACCTTTGGCCCAGTAGGCTTTCTCAGCACATATTGAGCAGGAGAGACCTGATGTACTCCGCCGGCGCGAGCCCCAACCAAGGTCCGATTCCAGCCCCGCTTGACGAGGAGGAAATCGCGGGCGGCCCGGCCGCGTCGATTTCCTTGCCATTGGCAGAAGAGGAACCAGCTCGCCGTCTAAACGCAGCAAGGGGTGCTTTGATCGGCCTGGGTTTGGGGGCCGGGTCGTGGGTTGTGATTTTCGCGCTGATCCGATTTCTCAAAGCCTAGTAATGGGCTTGGCGGCTGGGGTGACGACACTGTTCTGGTTCGAGCGGCCGGTCGTCTCCCGAGGGCGCTCTCACCTGGTCACAAAAGATACCAGAGTCTTATTTCTTTTATTGCGTGGCGGTTAACGGCGAGCGGCGGGCCGGCTGCCAGCCTCCGCTCGCTAGCATCAAGGCGATTCTATGGCCACGCTTCTTTCTATTACTGCAGACCGGCGGGACGGCATGAAACCGGGCAGGAGGTGCCAGGGGCAAATAGCTTCAATTCCGGCCGCCATTCGCTCCGGCGATGGAGTGGTTGGCGCGGAAGGCTCTGCCAACCTCACCGCCCTCACCGCACAATACTACGAACGGTGGCAGCCGGTGGTGAGCGAAGAGCGGCTGCTGGTGGATCTGCTGATCGCAGCCGACTGGCAACTGCGGCGGCTGCAGGCCGGCCGCCAGTGGCGCCCGCCGGAACCTGCTTGAGCTCGTGGGGCGGACGTTCCCGTCTGCGCCGGACCCCCTGGTCCGGCTCTTTGGCGTACGCAAATTCAAATGGCAGAAAAGCAACGCCGACGAGGGCGTCGGCCGCAGTCCAGAGGGACTGCCCCACGGATCAAGCCAGCGACTTTGCAAGCCGCGTTCCGACCTTGATGGCGAAGACGGTCTGGTCGTCGAAGGCGGTAGTGGAGAATTTGTCCTGGTCGCGGAAGATCGCGCTCACCAGGTCGGCGGCGGAACGGGCACAGTTGGCGCGTAGAACCTGCGCCAGGCGGCCCTTGCCAAACTCGGTGCCGGCGGCGTTCAAGTGATCCGTGATGCCGTCGGAATAAAGCACGATGGCGTCGCCCGGCATGGCATGGAACACGACTTCCTCATACTCGCGCTTGTCCAGCAGGCCGAGCGGAACCCCTTCAACGCGGAGATTGAGGATGTCGCCGCCGCGGCAGATCATAGGCGGCAAAGCGCCGGCATTGGCCATTGTCATCTGACTGGCTACCGGGTCCCAGAGGAGCACCAGCAGCGTGGCATAGCGCGCTTCCACCTTGCGTTCGCCTAAAGCGTCGTTGAGCGCCTTGAGCAGTTCGGCGGGGCGGCGGCGGCGTGGCGCGAGGGTGCGCAACAGGCCGTTCAACAGCCCGCCATAGAGCGCGGCCGCGGCGCCTTTGCCGCTGACGTCGCCGAAAGCGATCACCGTCTTGCCGTCGTTGAGTTCGAAGATATCGTAAACGTCGCCGGAGATGCCGCGTGCCGGGCGCAGGCGCACCATGGCGTCGAGCCCCTCGATTTCCGGCGCGGCATCGGGCAGCAGCACGCGCTGCAACTCGCGGGCAGCCTCGAGGTCCTCTTCCATGCGGCGCTCGCGGGCGGCCAGCTCCTGGTACAGGTGCGCGTTTTCGACGCTCGAAGCCACCTGCGGCGCGAGCAGCGCCAGCGTGCGCACGTGATCGTCGGTGAAAAAGCCGACGCGATCGCTTTCCAGGTCCATCACTCCCACCACGCGGTCCTGCAGCAGCAGCGGCACGGCCACTTCGGAGCGGATATCGGGATGGGAAGCGATGTAGCGCGGGTCCTTGGCAGTATCGTGCACACGCACCGGCTGGCGCGAGCTGGCGGCGGCGCCGGTGATGCCCTTACCGAGCGGGACGTTGTCCGTGTTGACGCGCTGATCGTAGCGGATGCTGAACAGGTGACGAAGCGCCTTGGCATCGTGATCGGTGAGCAGAATGCTGAAGGCGTCGTAGTTGATCAGCTCGCGCACGGTACTGGCGATTTTGCCGAGCAGCTCGTTCAAATCGAGGATGGAAGAAAACTCGCGCGAGATGTTGGCCAGCGTCTTCAAGGTGCGGTTATTCCGCTCGACGCGCAGATAGAGCCGCGCGTTGTCGATGGCCACGCCCACGCGCCCGGCGATCAGCCGCAGCAGCGCGCGATCGTATTCGGAATAGGCGTTGAGGCGGGTGGATTGCAGGTCGATGACGCCCACCAGCCGCTTGCGGGCAATCATGGGGGCGGCGAGCTCGGTGCGGACGGCATCCACGGCGTTGAGATAGCGCGGGTCGTTGCGCACGTCGCCCACCAGAATCGGCTCGCGGCGCGCGGCGGCGGCGCCGGTGATGCCCTCGCCCAGCGCGATGGACAGGTTGGAAATCAGCTCCTCACGGTGGCCCACGGCGTGGCGGATACGCAGGGCGCGAGTCCGTTCGCTATAGAGCAGGATGGCGAAAAGGTCGTAACGCAGCACGCGCCCGATGATTTCGGCCACGTTGGCCAGCAGGCGGTCCAGGTCGAGCGTCTCGGCGGTGGCGGCGGAAACCTCGAGCAGGAAATCGAGCAGTTCGCTCCGCTCGCGGAATCGCACGGCGCTTTTGCGGCTGGCTTGCATGGGCTCTCTACGAAGGGTGGAATCGCGCGCGCGCTGGTGACATGCGTTTCAGGCCGCCGCTGTGGCTTCTACAATCTTGATGCTGGCGCTGGCGCCGATGCGGGTGGCGCCGGCGGCGGTCATAGCGCGCAGATCGCTCAGCGTACGAATGCCGCCGGCAGCCTTGATACCCATGCCCGGCCCGACTACGCCGCGCATCAAGGCCACGTCGTGGGCGGTGGCGCCGGAGGTGCTGAAACCGGTCGACGTCTTGACGAAATCCGCCCGCGCCTGCTGCGCCAGAGTGCATGCCTCAGCCTTCTGATTATCGTCGAGCAGCGCCGTTTCCAAAATGACCTTGACGATGGCTCCGGCGCGGTGCGACGTTTCCACCACTTGCCGGATGTCCTGCCGCACGGCGTCCAGGTCGCCGGAACGAAGAGCGCCGATGTTGATCACCATGTCGATCTCTTCCGCTCCCGCACGCAACGCGGCGGCGGTCTCCGCCACCTTGGCTTCGGTACTGGTGGCGCCCAACGGAAAGCCGACCACAGTGCAGACCTTCACCGCGGAGCCTGACAGTTCGGCGCGCACCAGCGGCACCCAATAGGGGTTCACGCAGACGCTGGCAAAACCGTACTGGCGCGCTTCGCGGCAGATCTTGACGACGTCGTCGCGGGTGGCTTCGGGCTTGAGAATGGTGTGATCGATGAGGGCGGCGATGGCCGGGTCGATTTTGGTGAGCCGCTCGCTGGCGGAAACTCGGTCGGCGCCGGCGGCGATAATCTGTTTGGTGTTGCGGGCGCAGGTCTGGGCACACCGCTGCACGCATCCCGGACACACCTGGTCGGGCAGGTTGAGGCCTTCGCCCTTCTTGGCGGCGGGCTCGGTACGCCCCACGCGCGCCAGGATTTCTTCGCCGATTTCAGCCACCAGCCGGTCGAGTTCGGTTTGTGTCACGAGAGCGCCTTTTTCGCGAATTGCCGTTCGATGGCGGCGATCTTGTCGACCCGCGCCTGGTGCCGGCCGCCGGCAAAACGGGTAGCGATCCAGGTGCGCAAAACCTCTTCCGCCTGGGTTTCGGTCAGGAGCCGGGCTCCAAGCGTAAGCACATTAGAATCATTGTGTTCCCGGCTATTTCTGGCGGAAGCCTTATCATAGCACAGGGCCGCGCGGATGCCGGGGATCTTGTTGGCGGCCATGCACGAGCCGATGCCGGCTCCATCGATGACGACGCCGCGGGTGACGGCGCCGGAAGCCACCAACTCACCGACCTTGAGCGCCAGGTCGGGGTAGTCGGCGGGCTTTTCCTCATACACGCCGACGTCGCGCACTTCCAGGCCGAGTTCGGTCAGCACGGGCTTGAGCGCTTCTTTCAGGCGGAAACCGCCGTGGTCGGCGCCGATAGCAACGGTTTTCTCCGGCGGGGCCAGCAGCGAAACTTGATCTTCGGGTACTTCCAGGATGCGAACCCCGCGGGCGGAGGCAGCTTCGCGCGCCGATGACGTGACGATGGCGTCGGGCGATACGCGCAGATCGCCGCTCATCGGAATGTCCACCGCGGTGACGACTTGTCGCATGAGAACCTTCATTGTAATGGGAAACACCTGGGGACTGGCCGCGCGGCGCCGGCGTCAAATGGGGGCGCGGTCCAAACTCGTGATGAACTTGATGCCGGCGATATTCTTCCGGCTCAGGCGTTCGTCGTTAGTGACGAAGAGGTCCATTTCAGCGACCGACGCCACGGCCAGTTGAATTGCGTCAGGCGGCCTGATGGACCGGTCAACGCGAATACGGGCGTAGCTTGGAGCCACTCGCACGTCGAAGGGCAGCACCGTGATCCTCGGATGGCGGAACAAGCGTAAGTAATCCTGCTCCAGTTTGGTCGCGCCTTCGGAGGAGGGTTTGACCAGAATCTCTCCCAGCGTCAGGGCACTCGTGTACAAGTGGTCGCCCCGCGATTTCATCCCGGCCCACAATCCAGCGACGCGTTCCGCCAACGCTCCTCTGTCTTCCATTAGATAAATGAAGAGATTCGTATCCCAGAATACTCTGGTCAACCTTTACGCTCCTTCCTCGCCGCCGATGATGCGCGGGTCGGTGAGCAGTCCAAAAAGGTAGGACGGGCACTGGAATCTCTGCAAATCGCGCGGCCTGGAAACGGCAGGACGCTTCAACGCGGCTTCCAACTCGCCACGCCATAGGCGATGTTCAATCCTCTTCCCGTTCCGGTAGAACCAGATGCCACTGTCGCCTTCGACGCTGTAGGTATAAGGCAACTTGGTCGCAGTTCTGAATTGCTCACCCTGAAAGCGGAGTATTCGGCTCCATACGCGTTCGGTCGGCGATCCGGGCTGTTGCGCGGGAAGCGATGACGGATCCCGATGCTCTCCGCCCCAGCCAGACCGCAGGCCGTTCACATATTCGTCGGGATCGGTAGCGGCCCACATTTCCTTGCCGAGCCCCCGCAGGCAGAGAATCGGATCCGCGTCTTCCGGCTCTTCGATCCCACCGCAATACTCTGCCTGATACCAGTCCAGCAGGTACTGATATTTGGCCGGCAAGTCTGCGCGTGAAGGACTGATCTTCCCCCGGCGCGCCGGGTGGGCCGCATCTCCCGGACGGTACAACCGCAGACCGCGGTCCTCGGTGCGGTAGAACATTCGGTATCGCGCGGTGCTGGGCACGCAATTTGCGACATTGTGCTGATGAAGATGTGCTCCAAGCCCGGGACGGAGTTCGCCGTAGGCCCCCTCGCTCCGCACGCGCGCCAGAATTTCGCGTGTGCTGAAGGATTGCCGAGAAGGGTCTTCTTTCGAGAGGGCCGCGAGGGCGATCCAGCATTCGTCGGCGACTTTGATCGAACTTTTCTCCATGCCTCGATCTTACCAAGGTTTATCATATGTGTCAATGCACTGGTTTTTATGCAAAGGTTGGCGCGGCAAGCCCAGTAAAAGCCAGTGACAGGCTACGCGCTTGCATCTTTCTAACGGCGCTGGCACGCTTGCGAAATGGTTACGCGCAGCCCGGCCGCGCGGGTCCTCGACGGCGTGAGACGAAGATACCCGGGCAGGCCGTCGAAGGTACGGGGAGAACGTAGGGCAAGCTAAAGCGTGCCCTACCGCGCTATAAAGGAGATGGGAGGTTCCGGTGGGAAGACCGGAACCGGGAGAGTGCATGAAGATCACCTACACGGGCAGGCAGGTGGAGTTGGCGCCGGCTGAGTTGAAAAAGCTGGAAGCGCGTTTTGCCAAGATCGGCAAGCTTCTCGACGGGAAGCGCGAATGCGAGGCCCACGTCATCTTATCGCTCGAGCGGCATTTGCATGAAGCCGAAGCCACGGTGAATTATTACGGCCATCAACTGGCGGGCGCCGGCTCCAGTGCGGACCTGTTTACGGCTATCCACTCTGCCGCGGAGAAACTGGAAAAACAAGCCGTGAAGGCGCGCACCAAGTGGCGCGACAACAAGCGGACGCCGCGCAAAGGCGCTTCCGAAGCGGAGACGGAAGCCGCCCCGCCCGAGGCGGAAGCGGAGGTGGAAGAGGCGCCCGGGCGACACATCTACCACGTCAACCATCACAAGAAACGCAAGCCGATGACGCTGGATGAGGCAGTGCTGGAGATGGAAAACCGCGAATACGTGGTGTACCGCGACGCGGCAAACGATCGCGTGAGCGTGCTGGTGCGGCGCCGCGACGGCGATTTCGACCTGATCGAGGCCTAAGCCCCTCCATGCCGCGCCATCGTGTTGCAGCCGCGCCCGGAGGCGGAAAGCGGCCCGCGCGCAGATCCAGGCGGGGCGCGCTGAAGGCGGCCGCCGAACCCGAGTTGGTCATCATCACCGGCTTGAGCGGGTCGGGTAAGGGTTCCATGCTCAAGGCGTTTGAGGACCTTGGGTATTACTCGGTGGACAACATGCCGGTGGAGCTGATCCCCAAGTTCGCCGAGCTCACCCGCGACAGCTCCAGGTTCCAATCGGCCGCGCTGGTGGTGGACATCCGCGAAGGCGGCGGCCTGGACCGCTTCCCCGCCGTGTTCGCCCAGATCCGCGACATGGTGAAGGCGCGCCTGATTTTCGTGGAAGCGGAAGACTCCGCCATTGTGCGCCGCTTCAGCGAGACGCGCCGCCCGCACCCGCTGGGCACGAACCGCTCGATTCCCAGAAGCATCCAGCGCGAACGGGCGCAACTGCGAAAAATCCGCGGCATGGCAGACCTGATCGTCAACACGTCGAAATTTACCGTGCATGAGCTGCGCGAGTTTATCGGCGAGCGGTTTCGCGGGCAGGGCGAGGAATCGAAGATCATGGTGTATGTCACCAGCTTCGGTTTTCGCAATGGCGTGCCGCCCGACAGCGACCTGGTCTTCGACGTGCGGTTCCTGCCGAATCCGAATTACATCCCGAAGTTCAAACACCTCACCGGGAGGAACCCGGCGGTGGCCCGCTACATCCGGTCGTTCCCGCAGACGGTGGAATTCACCGGCCGCATTTCGGACCTGCTGGTTTATTTGCTGCCGCACTATATCCGCGAAGGCAAGAGTTACCTGACCATCGCCTTTGGCTGCACCGGCGGCCATCACCGCTCGGTGATGATGGCGGATGAAATCGCCCGCAACCTGGCGAAGGCCGGCTACAACGCCAAGGTGACGCACCGGGACATCGGATAGCCGTCGCCGTGGCGCACGCACTCGTGCGTGCCGCGCCGGCACTCGTGCCGGCGCCTGGTTTCCCATGGGTGAGCAGGTGTCGAGAGAGTCTCGACAAAGCACGCACGAGTGCGTGCGCCACGGCGGTTCGTAATGTGGCCATTAGCATAATTTATAGACACAGCTACTTGCATTTGGAAAACTTGTCGGGTAAACTCAATATTTAGTTTCGATGTCCTACACTCGCACAGGCCGCTCTGCAATCGCTCACCTCGTAGGAATTCCTGTTCGCATCGTTATTATTAGCTTGGTCATCGTAGCCGGCCCTGCTTGAAGGCCAGCCGGAAGCAGTAACCGAGGCCATCAGCGGGGTTCAAACCGGCTGGTGGCCTTTTTTGTTATGCAGAGACTGAATCGAGTGTTTTGGGGAGAGCCGGGCCGGGCATGCGAAAGGCCGGGCCGGGCATGCCCGGCCCCTACGGGCGAGGCAAGGGCGGGTTTGAGATACATAGAGTGCCAATGGTGAGGGGAAGAAAATGGCGACGTTGATTTCGGGCGCGCAGATGCTGGTGGAGTGTCTGGTGAAGGAAGGCGTGGATTGCATGTTCGGATATCCGGGCGGCGTAACGCTCCCGTTTTACGACGTGCTGTACGAGCACCAGATCCGCCACGTGCTGGTGCGGCACGAGCAGAACGCAGCATTCGCAGCGGAAGGTTACGTGCGGTCGACCGGCAAGGTGGGCGTGTGTTGCGCGACCTCCGGGCCGGGGGCGACCAACCTGGTCACCGGCCTGGTCAACGCGATGATGGACTCGATTCCGATCGTCGCCATCACCGGACAGGTGTCGACCAAGCTGATCGGCAGCGATGCGTTTCAGGAAGCTGATACGTTCGGCATCACGCGCTCCGCCACCAAGCACAACTACCTGGTGAAACGGCTGGAGGACCTGGCGCAGACGGTGCACGAAGCGTTCTACGTGGCGGCCAGCGGCCGGCCGGGGCCGGTGCTGGTGGACGTTCCGAAGGACGTTTTTCAGGCGCAGGGGCACTATCAGCCGGTGGCCTCGATTCACCTGCCGGGATACAAAGTGTTCACCGAAGGGCACACCGGGCAGATCCGGCGCGCGGCGCAGTTGCTGGAAGAGTCGGAGCGGCCCCTGGTGTATGCCGGCGGCGGCATCATCGCGGCGGAGGCGAGCGGCCTGCTGCGCGAGTTTGTCGAGCTGACCGATACACCGGCGGTGGTCACGCTGATGGGGCTGGGCTCGCTCGCCTCCACGCATCCCAACTTCATCAGCATGCCGGGAATGCACGGCAGCTACGCAGCCAACATGGCTCTGCAGAACTGCGACCTGATCGTCGCGCTGGGCGTGCGTTTCGACGATCGCGTGACGGGCAGGCTGGCGGCGTTCGCGCCACACGCCAAGGTGATCCACGTGGATATCGACCCGGCGGAGATCGGCAAGAACCGCGTGCCGGAAGTGCCCATCGTGGGCGACGTGAGCCGCGTGCTGGCGCGGCTGCTCAAGGTACTGCGCGAAGCCCCGGGCCAACCGGAGAAGATCGGCGCAGCGCGGCGCGCCTGGTGGAAGCAGATCCGCGACTGGAAGCAGCAGCATCCGCTCGAGCCCGTCATTTCGGATAGCGAGATCAAGCCGCAGCACCTGATGGCGGAGATCGACCGCCTGTCCGGCGGCGAGGCCATTGTTGCCACCGACGTGGGTCAGCACCAGATGTGGGCGGCGCAGTTGATCCGCTTCAACCACCCGCGGCTGTGGCTCACCTCGGGCGGCTTGGGATCGATGGGCTTCGGACTTCCGGCCGCGATGGGAGCGCAATTCGCGCAGCCGGATAAGCTGGTCTTCGCGGTGGTGGGCGATGGCGGATTCCAGATGTCGATTCCGGAGCTGGCGACGATTGCGAGCAACGGGCTGCCCCTCAAGATCGTCGTGATGAACAACGGCTACCTGGGGATGGTGCGGCAGTGGCAGACGCTGTTCTACAACAACCGGCTGTGCGGCGTGGAGCTCGATTGCTTCCCGGACGCGGAGAAGCTCGCCGGCGCTTACGGCTTTAAGGGCAAGACCATCGACCAGCCGTGGCAACTGGCGCCCGCGCTGGAAGAAGCGGTGCGTGAGCCGGGCCCCTACCTGCTGAACGTGAAGGTGTCGGCGACCGAATCGGTTTATCCGATGGTGCCGGCGGGGGCGGCCATCCACGAAATGGTGCTCAGCCCGCCGCAGCCGGTCGCGGTGCCGGCGAAATAGGAGATGCTATGCTGCAAGTGATCTCGCTGCTGCTCGAAAACAAGCCCGGCGCGCTGATGCGCGTGACCGGCCTGCTGACCCAGCGCGGGTACAACATCGAAAGTCTGACGGTGGCGCGCACGCTCGACCCGCAACTTTCCCGGATGACCATCGTGGTGGACGTGGACCCGACGCTGCGCCAACAGGTGATCAAGCAAATGAACCGGCTGCTGAACGTGCTGCAGGCCACCGACCTCACCGAGTCGCCGGCGGTAGTGAGGGAACTGGTGCTGGTGCGGGTGCGGACGGCGCAGGAAAGCCGCACGGCGGTTTTGAAGGAGGCCGAGATCTTCGGCGGCCGGGTGGTGGATTCCTCCACCGAGGGATTCGCGATCGAAGTGACGGGCGACCCGGAGAAGTTGAACGAATTCATCAGCGTGATGGGCAGCTACGGTGAGATCGATGTCACGCGCTCCGGCGCGCTGGCGATCGCGCTGGATGCCAAGAAGTTGCGGCTGCAGCCGCCGGTTCCCACCAGGGGCGGGAACAAAGTGGAAGAGAAAGTGATTTAGGAACGGGAGCTTGTGAGGAAATCGGTTGACAGGCGGAAGCGCCTGTCCCACATACAGCGGCAAGGTGGGACAGACGCTTCCGTCTGTCAAACCCGATGGTGGTAGCGCGGTTGCTGAACGAATCATTAGGAACGGGAGCGGAAATGCCAAGACGCTTTTACGAGAAGGACGGAAACCTGGAAGTTTTGAACGGGCGCACGGTGGCCATAATCGGCTATGGCAGCCAGGGACACGCGCACGCGCTGAACCTGCGCGATTCCGGCGTGGACGTGGTGGTCGGGCTTTATTCCGGCAGCAAGTCGTGGAGCAAAGCCGAGGCCGCCGGGCTGAAAGTGATGACCACGGCCGAGGCCGCCAAGGCCGCCAACGTAGTAATGATCCTGGTATCGGATCATCTGCAGACGGACCTCTACAACCGCGACATCGCGCCGCACATGACGGCGGGCAAGACGCTGATGTTCGCCCACGGGTTCAGCATTCACTTCAAGCAGATCGCCGCGCCGGCGGGCGTGGATGTTTCCATGGTGGCGCCCAAGGCGCCGGGACACCGCGTGCGCGAGCTGTTCACCGAAGGTGTGGGCGTTCCCTCGCTGGTAGCGGTCCATCAGGACGCCACGGGCAGGGCGCTGGAAACGGCGCTGGCCTACGCCAAGGCGCTGGGTTCGCTCAAGGCCGGAGTGATCGAAACCAGTTTCCGCGAAGAGACCGAAAGCGACCTGTTCGGCGAGCAGGCGGTGCTATGCGGCGGCGTCAGCGAGCTGATTCGCGCCGGGTTCGAAACCCTGGTGGCGGCGGGATACGCGCCCGAGATTGCCTACTTCGAGTGCCTCCACGAACTGAAACTGATCGTCGACCTGATTCAGGAAGGCGGCCTGGCCTACATGCGGTATTCGATCTCCGATACCGCCGAGTACGGCGACTACACGCGCGGGCCGCGAATTGTCACCGAGCAGACGCGCGCGGAAATGAAGAAGATTCTAGGCGAGATTCAATCCGGCGAATTCGCGCGGACCTGGATCGAGGAAAATAAGACGGGCCGCAAGAATTTTCTGGCGATGCGGGAAGCCGCGCGCCATCAGCCGGTGGAAGTGGTGGGCCGCGAGCTGCGCGAGATGATGACGTTCCTCAAGAAAAGGAAGGAAGTCGGAGTCCCGCAGGAAGCGGAGGCAGTGAAAGCGTAGGGGCCGGGCATGCCCGGCCCACTGGTACCGTGACCGGGAGACGATGTTCGTGTGTGGGGCAGGATGCCATCCGGCCCCACACATATTGGGTGGGAATATGAAGATCTTTACGTTCGATACCACACTCCGCGATGGGACGCAGGGGGAATCGGTTTCATTTTCGGTGGATGACAAACTGGTCATCGCCCAGAAGCTGGACGAACTGGGCATCGATTACATCGAAGGCGGCTGGCCGGGTTCGAACCCGAAGGACAAGGAGTTCTTCGAACGTGCCCGTGAGCTGAAGCTGAAACACGCCAGGCTGGCTGCGTTCGGCTCGACCCGGTTCGCCAAGAACAGCGTGGCCGAGGACCGCAACGTACGGGCGCTGGTAGAGGCCGGCACGCCGGTGACGACAATCTTCGGCAAGACGTGGGACCTGCACGTCGAACGCGCGCTGGGGATTTCGCTCGACGAAAACCTCAAGCTGATTGCCGAGACGGTGGAGTACCTCCATCAGCACGGCAAAGAAGTGGTGTACGACGCCGAGCACTTCTTCGACGGCTACCAGGCCAATGCGGATTACGCGTTGCGCACGCTGGAAGCGGCGCACAAGGCGGGCGCGGCTGTCCTCTGCCTCTGCGACACCAATGGCGGCACGCTCACCGGGCGGCTGGTGGAAATCGTGGCGGAGGTACGCAAGCGCTTCGACGGCGTGATCGGCATCCACACCCACAACGATTCGGACGTGGCGGTGGCCAACAGCGTAGCGGCGGTGGAAGCCGGAGCGACGCACGTACAAGGATGCATGAACGGCTACGGCGAGCGCTGCGGCAACGCCAACCTGTCGTCGATCATCGCCAACCTGGAGCTGAAGCTGGGGCACACCACCATCGGTCCGGAGCGGCTTGCCAATCTGGCGGCGACATGCAAATTCATTGCCGAGCTGGCCAACCTGCCGCTGCCGGGCGACCAGCCCTATGTCGGCAAGAGCGCGTTTGCGCACAAGGGCGGCGTGCATGTGAGCGCGGTGCTGAAGGATGCGTCCACTTACGAGCACGTCCCGCCGGGATCGGTGGGCAACCGGCAGCGCGTACTGGTGAGCGACCTCTCCGGCCGCGGCAACATTCTGTACAAGCTGAAGCAGCACGGACTGGCCGACCGCCTGAGCGAGGATGCGCGCCGCGAATTGCTGGAACGGATCAAGCAGCTGGAATACGAAGGCTACGAATTGGAAGCCGCGGAAGGCACCTTCGAGCTGCTGGTGCGCGAGGCTCTCAACCCAGGCTTGCACTTCTTCGATATCGACAGCTACGAAGTGGCGACGCGCGCGGGCGCCACGGGCGGATCGCACAGCACGGCAGCGGTGACGCTGCGGACCAAGGACGGCGCGCATTCCGCCACCGCCTCCGGGCACGGCCCGTTCCACGCGCTGCATCTATGCCTGCGCAAGTGCCTGGGCAAACTCTATCCCCAGGTCACCGAAGTGCGGCTGACGGATTACAAGGTGCGCGTGCTCGATTCCAACAAAGGCACGGCGGCCAACGTGCGCGTGCTGATCGAATGGTCGGACCACCGCAAGAGCTGGACCACGGTGGGCGTCTCAGACAATGTGATCGAGGCGAGTTGGAAGGCGCTGGTGGATGCGATCCGGCTGGAGCTGATGCGCCTGACCGAGCAGGACCCTTCCATCGAGCGGGCGGTCGAGGACTACTGCTGGGGCGTGTAGGTAGGGCACGCTTCAGCTTGCCAACGCCCGCTTGCGGGCGCGTTCTGGTCGCAGCCTGCGGTGCTAAGATCCAAGGGTGGCGGCATGCCGCCCGAAGGAGAATCAGCCGATGAAGTTTTCCAGAATGGCGCACCTCGTGGCGTGCGCGGCCGTTGCCCTGTCAGTTTTGCCGGCGGCGCATGCCGGCGAAAAGACCTTGATGCATTGTTTTGCGTGGACGCCGATCAAAGAGGCCACGCCAGCCGATTGGCAGGCCTTCTTCCAGGCGAGCGACGCCCTGCCCACCAAGATCAAGGGCATCACGAAAGTCTGGTACGGCAAGCTGGCGGCGCCTCTCACCCAGATCGGGCTGGGCGATATTGACAATGCCACGGTCCAGAAATTCCGCGCCGGCGAAACCGTGACCGTCCCCGCCAAGCGCGTAGCTCGCGAGTACGGAATGTGCATGGAAATGACCAGCGCCGACGCGTTGAAGGCTTACAACCTGGATCCCTATCACAAGACCTGGACCGAAGCCTATTCCAAGGTCCGCGTGGAAGGCACCACCACGTTCAACATTCTCGGCCAGTAGCCGGGCGGATGATCGCGGCAAACTCCCGGTTCTACGGCTGCGCCTTCGCCGGCACTCGGTTCAGAATGGCGTCGTAGACGTTCCGGGCTACAGCCAGTGCTTGTTCGGCCTCTTCATACTCCGGCTCTTCAGTCTCGCCAGGGTATCGGAACTTCCAGGCGTACTCGGTCAGCGGGGCCGCTTGACCGGCCACTGCGCTTAGGGACGCGTCTAACGCCACGCACTGCCGTCCTAGTTCCTCCAGGTTGTGTGTCTTCCGAAACGGCACATCGTGCCAGGCGAAGAACCCTTCCATAGCCTTTTCCGCCGCCTGCTGGCTATGGAACAGAACATCACCCCACAAACGCGCCTCGGGAGCCGCGACTTCGTGTGCGGCTGCTTTGAGATCCAGTTCCGCCTTCAAGAGCCAAGCTCGAACGTCCTGGAGGCGGGCGTTCAGGCCCCATGTAGCAGCCGCCCTTCGCGCAGTACGGTGCCCGGAAGCGAAGCCTTCAACAGCCGGCGCTGCTCAAAATAGGAGCTGGTGCACACAAGCACGTCGGCGGCGGTGCCGGTGCCGTGCAGCGCCACGTATGCCAGCCGGCTTCGCCGCCGTTCCGGGGAGGCATCATCCGGCACGATGACCAGCAAATCGTAGTCGCTGTCGGGATCAGCGTCACCTCGTGCAACGGAACCGAAAAGATAGATGCGCTCTGGCTGGTACGCTCTCACCAAACGGCGCACCGCCTCGGCGAGAACCGGATCGTCGGCAGCGGGCGTCTTGAAAATGGTGGCGTTTTCTACCGCCATGGCTCCATCCCCCAGCAGTTTGGCGCCTGGGGCTTTCCAGATTGAACACAACCGCTCACGAGTTACCGTGCCGTAGAGCCGGGGTTTGCCCCCGTTGTTGGCGTAGCGCCTGATGAAAGCTGGTACGCCCGAGTGGATTCGAACCACCGACCTTTTGCTCCGGAGGCACACAGATGGCCTCCAACGCTTCCTTCAGTCCTATCCTATTCCTTGGTTTTTCAACAATCTGGGGAGTCTGCTTTCGCTCAGCTGACAACCCCAACGGGCTCAGATTTCGAGGTTTTGATACGGTTTTGATACGGTCTGATGCGTGACAGCTCTCTGCGTCAGTCTGTAACCAGATCGTTCAGGCGGTCAGCAACATCATCCGGTCTTGCA
>Ga0209415_10009424_pt1 | contig 16772 bp, 15 predicted proteins | sample PeaSoiSIISIP2007_FD_187696 | JGI IMG/M metagenome (GOLD analysis project Ga0209415, IMG submission 187696) | Peat soil microbial communities from Weissenstadt, Germany - SII-SIP-2007 (SPAdes) (version 2) | ecosystem: Environmental > Terrestrial > Soil > Wetlands > Peat | place: Germany... | reverse complement strand
CGCGGCTGCTTCCGAGGCCACCGAAAGAAGTGCCTGTATCGAGGCCGCCAAGAGCCAGGAAAAATCGCCCGAGCGCCAGCAGGTACACCACGGCGAGGACGCCGCCGAACAGACTGAGCGGAGCGTCCGTCACCACCATGGGAATCATCAGAGCCACCATCGCCGCGGTCAGAAAGACCACGTAAGGGGTCGCCGAGAACAGCCACGAAGCCGTATCCGGAAGAATCATCCCCTTGCGCAAGAGCTTATGGAGATCCAGGTAAGGCTGCCAAATGGGCGGGCCCTTGCGCGTCTGGAATCGGGCCTTCATAGTTCTGATCATTCCTGTCACTAGGGGCGAAATGAGCAGGAAGAGCAAGAGCTGCATGACCGCCGGGAAAAGGACGTTCATGAGCGCGCTCCAAATAAGAGAAGTACGATGAGCGTGATAAAGATGTAAGCCAGGTATGCGTGAATGCTTCCCGCCTGAATGCCCCGCATGCGATTCGCAATCGCGAGGATCCATCTCTGGAGAGGAGCGTACAACCGGTCCTCGAACGGGGACTCGATATCGCTGTCGAACCGGATGGCTTTGGGATAATACGGGGACACTTCATATTCAGTCTGTATTTCGCGACTAGGTTGATACAGCGCGGCAAAGATCATCCGCAACGGCTTCGTGAATGCGAAAGCCGTGTATTCGTTTTCCGCCGTCAGTCCAGGCAGGCCGCAATCCCACGTCGGCTCAATGTAGCGAGGCCCCTTGCGGCCCCAGACGAGCCACAGCAGACCCGGCACCGCCGACAGAACGACAAACATCGCGGCAATTCCGGCGGTGGAGACCGTTCCACCCCGCACCGAACCCGAAGTCAGAACCAATCTTCCGGCGGCGGCCGTGAGTTCTCCGCTCATGCGAACGCCGAGCAAGTGCTGGGTGATACCGTCGAACGCCGGCAGGAAGAAGGTCGCCCCCAGGCCTAGCGCCACACAAACTGCCGCCAGAAGGCCCATTCCGGCAACCATCGGGAAGCCGCATTCGACCGCGTCGTCGGCTTCCTTGCTGCGCGGCAACGCCAGGAACGTAATGCCGAAAGCCTTTACAAAACACGTGGCGGCAAGCGCGGCCGTCAAGGCCAGCAGGGAGCCGGCCACGGGGAACAGAACCCGCGTCAGCCTTTCGGTGGTTCCGAAACCCGCCAGAAGCGCCTGATAGGTGAGCCACTCGCTGACGAAGCCGTTGAGGGGCGGCAATCCCGAAATCGCGATGGCTCCCACCAGAAACAAAAACGCGGTCTTCGGCATGCGCCGGATCAAGCCTCCCAACTTTTCCATGTTGCGCGTGTGCGTGGCCTGCAACACGGAACCCGCTCCCAGAAACAGAAGGCACTTGAAAACAGCGTGGTTCACGGTGTGAAACAGACCCGCGATGAGAGCGATGGCCGCAAGCCGGGGATGACCAAGTGAGATGAACATCAGCGACGCACCGAAGCCGATCAGGATAATGCCGATGTTCTCAATGCTGTGATACGCGAGCAGGCGCTTAAGATCGTGCTCCATCAGGGCGTATAGCACGCCGAGCAAAGCAGAGATGACGCCCAGTGCAAGAACGATGGTGCCGGCCCACAGAGGTGGAGCGCCCAAAAACTCAAACGACACCCGGGCAATCCCGTAAATGCCCGTTTTTATGACAATGCCCGACATGAGAGCGGATATGTTGCTCGGCGCGGCCGGGTGAGCTTCAGGCAACCAGATGTGGAAGGGCATGACACCAGCCTTTACCCCAAATCCCACCAGGAACAGCACGAAGACCGCTGCCTGGGAGACCCCGTTTAGCTTCCCGGACGATGCCGCGAAGGCCGAAAAGTCCAGGCTCCCCGAGAACGAGTTCAATAGAAGGAAGCCGAAGAGTAGGCATCCGGTGCCCGCATGCGACATGATAAAGAACAGTAGCCCTGCCTGACGCGTAACCTCTTTCCAATGCTCAAAAGTAATTAAGCAATACGCTGTAAGCGCCATTACCTCCCACGCGATCAGGAAGAAAAAAGCATTCGATGCCGTGAAGACCGCAGTCAGGCTCAGAAGGGACAGGTTGTAAAAGAAACCGAGAACGCCGAGCGCCCCGCCATTGTCCTTTTGGCCTTCGCTGGAATGCTGAAACGAGCGCAGATAGCCAAAGGAGTAAATCGAGATCGCCACTGCCAGCAGACTGAGGATCAGGTTGAAGAAGGCCGACAAGGCGTCGAGCCGAAAACCGTAAATGAGGAACGGAACGCCCCCGGGGATTTCCCAGTGAGGATCGTTCCCTCCGAACAGCGCCGCCCAGGAACTGACCGTTTCAAGCACGCCTCCCGCAAGCCCGAAAGCGCAGCATAGTACGCGCGCCAGGCGTGCGCTGCGACGCGTGATCAGGCTGGCGATGGCCCCCACCGCGTAAGCCAGCAAGCCACCGAAGAAGGTGTAGCCAGTCAGCAGACTCAAACTCAGCGTTCTCCCTGCAAACCCAGGAGGGAGTCAGCAGCCGTCGTCCCAGCGCATCTAATCTCGACGTGCAACTCGCCCTCTCGAACTGGAGTCCGCCTTCGCCGTTGCGGGCTCAATCGGGCGCCCGAGGATCGCCGGAAGTTTTGCAAGAGAATAGGGCGGCTGTTCGGTGTCCAAGACCAGGTTGATCTCCTCGTCCGTGAGATGCATGCGCCGAAGGCATAGAATGAACTTCGCCCGGTACTCATCGCGGCTCGAAAAAAAGACCACCCCGTTCTTTCTCACGCCGGAAATCCAGCTCCGCTGCTCAAAATCCATCAGATCTGGTTCGCTTGCCTTCAACCGGTGGGCGACCGTGGAGAGCGGTTGATAAGTATTCACTGTGTTGTCTCTTTCATTTTTCCGTTTTTCCGCGCTTTCCGGCCGGCGGATTGCTTCATCTTCCCGCCCGGCTCCGCCCGTCCCAGCTGCTCCAGCATGCTCATCGTATCGGTGAGCTGCGAGAAAAAGTAACGCTTCAGAATGTCGAGCACTTCCATCAACACCGGATCTCGCAGAGAGTAGAACACCTGGTTGCCCGCTTTACGGCTCACCACGACCAGTTTGGTGCGCAGGATCGAGAGATGTTGCGACACGTTGGCCTGCTCGAGGCCCAGCCGGCCGATCAACTTGCCCGCGGTCATTTCGCCATCGCGCAGGATTTCCACGATCGCGATTCTGGTGGGATGAGACAGGGCTTGAAAGATATCGGCTTTGAAGCGGCGCAGCGAATCTTTCATTCTCTTAGTATATTCCAAATGACGAATATGCGCAATATGTGTGCCGCAGCAGACCGGTCTTTCCGGACGCGCTTCTTCTTCATGATGGGCGGAATAACGGGGTGGGACGCAAGCCCGCAAAGGGTGCGGCGGCACCTTCATCACAAGCCAAGTAACGCTGCCGCCGCGCGTAGTTTACCCGCTCCGGGTTTTGCGGGCTGTTACTCAAAAGCGCCACAGGAGGCCGTGGCCTCCTCAATCGGATCAACAACCACTGCCACGGCCTTCCGCTGTGACGCGAGTTACCAAGGAGGGCTGGCACTGGACTCGCGGTGTGCGCTCCCGGTAGAATCACCCCATGTCGAACTCCCAGCAACACGACCGTGCCCTAGGCTTCAATACCCGCGCTCTGCACGCCGGTTATACGCCCGACCCGACCACCAAGGCGCGCGCGGTACCCATCTACCAAACCTCGTCCTATGTGTTCGATAACTCCGAGCATGCGGCTGCCCTGTTCGGGCTGCAGCAGTTCGGCAACATCTATACGCGCATCATGAACCCGACCAACGACGTCCTGGAGCAGCGCGTGGCGTCACTCGAAAACGGCGTGGCGGCCTTGGCCGTCGCCAGCGGCCAGTCCGCGCAGTTGCTTGCGATTTCTAGCCTGATGGAATCGGGCGATCACATGGTGGCTGCCAGCACCTTGTATGGTGGCACGTACACGCAGTTTGACGTCAGCTTCCGTAAGTTCGGCTACGACATTACCTTCGTCGAGCCGGACGATCCGGAAAATTTCCGAAAAGCGATCCGGCCGAACACCAAACTGCTGTATGGGGAAACCATCAGCAACCCGCGCGGCAACGTGCTCGATCTCGAGGCGGTGGCGAAGATCGCGCATGGCGCCAATGTACCGCTGGTCATTGACAACACCTTTGCGACGCCGTACGTCTGCCGTCCGATCGACTACGGCACCGACATCGTGGTCCACTCGCTCACCAAGTTCATGGGTGGACACGGCACTTCGATCGGCGGGATTATCGTCGACTCGGGCAAGTTCGACTGGTCCAAGAGCCGCCACCCGCAAATCAATACGCCTTCGCGCGCCTATCACGGCATGAACTTCGGCGAGGTCTTCGGAGCGATTGCTTTCATCATTCGCTGCCGCGTCGAAGGACTGCGCGACCTCGGTCCCTGCATGAGCCCCTTCAACGCGTTCCAGTTTCTTCAAGGAATCGAGACGCTGGGCATGCGCATGGATCGCCACCTGTCCAACGCTCTCGCGGTCGCGCAGCACTTGCAGAACCATGCGCTGGTGAGCTGGGTAAAATATCCATCTCTGCCATCCAGCCCGTATTTCAAGTTGGCGAAGAAATACGTGCCGAAGGGCGGCGGGGCGGTCTTCTCCTTCGGAATCAAAGGAGGCTTCGACGCGGGCAAGAAGTTCATCGACAGCCTCAAACTCTTCAGCCATCTGGCGAATGTCGGAGATGCGCGCAGTCTGGTGATTCACCCATCCTCGACCACACACCAGCAGTTGTCGCGCGAAGAACAGGAGGCCGCCGGGGTCACGCTGGACCTGGTCCGCGTGTCGATCGGCCTGGAGGATATCGAAGATATCCTGTGGGACCTCGACCAAGGCCTCGCCGCGTCGCAGGGCTAGCGTGGTGAGTCAGAAGTTCGTTGAGTTATTTCTGTTCCACCAAGTTACGCTCATAACGCGGGTCATCCCGAGCGAAGTCGAGGGATCTGCTTTTTAAACGAACAAACAGCAGATTCCTCGCTGCGCTCGGAATGACTCGGGGTTTTTTGCAAGCCAGAGACTTTCATTACGTTTTTCCGGCTCACGACACCAGCTTCCCTTCGACTGCGGAGCAAGCGGGCCTCCTGCCGGCTTCCACTACCTTTTCCGCTCCCGCAGCGCTTCATACGCGGCGATGATGTCCAGCAACTCCGAGGTAATCGAGGTCTGCCTGAGCTGTCGCGATTCGGTGGTGAGAGTATGGAGGCGCTCTTCAATGTTGCGCTCGGCAACTTGCATGGAAGCGAGCCGGCTCGCATTTTCGCTCGCTAACGACTCGGCGAACGCGCGAAACAGCGATACGAACAGATACTCGCGGATCAAGAGCTGAAACAGCCGCGGTTCCTGCATCGTAAACATGGGAAGGACCTTGGATGGCCAGAGCTTGGCCCTCAAGCCGTTGATCCACTCGCTGTCCACCGGAAGCAGCTGCACGCCGCGCACGCGATACCAGGCGCCGGATACGGGGCGCGCGTAGAACAGAACGACGAATTCGACGCCTTGGGAGAAATGCCAGTCCTCGATGATTCGGAGAACTTCCTCCACCGCCGCGGTGATTCCAGCGGTCGAGCTCGGCACTGGCACCGAGCCCTCCACCGCTCGTGCGAATCCTTCGAGTTGGGCGGCTGCGCGCACGCCCACCGCCACGGTCCTCTGGTCTTGGTGACGGAAGGCAAGTTTTTGCAGCGCGCGCACCGCGTGCGAAACCACCTGGTCGTTCAGTTGCCCGCACATGCCCTGATCGGATCCGAATACAACCGCGCCCGATTTGCCGGCGCGAGCGCCCTTCGGCCCCGGTTGCGAGGTGAGCAGATGATGGGGAAACCGTTGAAGCGCGACCTGTAGCCCCATTTCGACGGTGCGATTGTATTCCGCAACGGCATGGGCCGCGCGCTCGTACTGCCGGATATTCGCGCCCGCGAGCGCCTTCATGGTCTTGACCACCGATTGCAGTTCTTCGGTGACCGTGATCGTTCGGCTTATTGACTCCGCGGTTTGCATGCGATCGCTTCCTCGGCAAGCCGGATCAGCGCGTCCCGGTCCGCCTGGTTCAGCGGGTTGCCCGCTTCGATGGACTCGACCAGGCGCGGCGCTCTGGCCGCAAGCAATTCCCGGATTTGCGCCGACGCCTCCGTGACCCGGTCCGAACTTAGGTTGTCAAACAACCCGGCCGTTGCGGCCACCAGTGTCGCCATCTGGACCGATGCCGGAAGCGGATCGAATTGAGGCTGCTTCAAGGCCTCCCGGATGGCCCGCCCGCGAGCGAGCGTGGTCCGCGTCTGCTCGTCGAGCCGCGAGCCGAAACGCGAGAACACCTCCAGTTCCTCGAATTGCGAATAAAACAGACGCAGATCGCCGGCCACGGCCCGATACGCCGGTAGCTGCGCCTTGCCGCCCACGCGGGATACCGATTTGCCGACATCCACGGCCGGCAGGATGCCCTTTTGGAACAGACCGGGAGCCAGATAGATCTGGCCGTCGGTGATGGAGATCAGGTTCGTCGGAATGTAGGCCGAGATATTCTGTTCCTCCGTTTCGACGATCGGCAAAGCCGTCAGCGATCCGCCCCCCAGTTCCTGATGGAGGTGCGTGGACCGCTCGAGCAGACGGGAGTGGACGTAGAAGATGTCGCCGGGAAAACTTTCACGTCCCGGCGGGCGGCGCAGCAGCAGCGACAATTCGCGATACGCGCGTGCATGGCACCCCAGATCGTCAAACACGACCAGCGCATCGCGTCCCTGCCGCATGAAGAATTCGCCCATGGACATCGCCGCGTACGGCGCGACAAACTGTAATCCCGCCGGCGCATCGCCCGCCGCCACCACGACGATCGAATATTCCAGCGCGCCGTATCGTTTCAGATCCGCGATCACCTTCGCAACCGAGGAACTCCGCTGGGCGATGGCGCAATAGATGCACACGACATCTTTCCCCTTCTGGTTGAGAATGCAGTCGACGGCAATGCCGGTCTTTCCCGTCTGGCGGTCGCCCAGTATGAGTTCGCGCTGTCCACGCCCCACCGGAATCAGCGCGTCAATTACTTTTGTGCCCGTCGCCAGTGGAACCGTGACCGGCGCGCGGTCGAGGATCGCCGGAGCGTCGCACTCGACCGGCGCCCGAAGACTCGTCCTCACCTGACCTGCGCCGTCGAGCGGCCTTCCCAGCGGATCTACCACGCGTCCGAGAAGACCCTCGCCCACGGGCGTATCGAGCACACGGTCCGTACGCCGAACCTCGGATCCGGATTCGACGCCGGCCGGATCATCCAGCAGAATGACGCCAATATCGTCCGGATCCAGGTTGAAGGTCATTCCCATGACGTCGCCGTGGAACCGGACCAATTCTTCCGACTTGACGTTGGGCAGCCCTTTGACCCTCGCGACGCCTCGCCCCACGTAGGTGACGAACCCGTACTCCCGAACCGAGGGCGAAGCCGTGAAGCCGGCCGCGGCACGATGGATATCCTCCATCGTGTCCTGGAACGCCGCTCGCAATGAGTTCCCCGCTTCTGTTTCGATCATCCGGCGGCCACCGGCTCCCCGATCCGGGCGTGATCGTCGAGAACCGTTCTCAACTTTTCTTCCAGAGAATCGAGATATTGATCCGGTGTCCACCCGATTCTCTGCCCGTCGCCGCGCAGTTCGACGCCCCACGCCAGTTCCGGCGCGCATTCGAAGCGCAGCGGAGCCTTCGTTCCCGTTCGGCTTTCCATGATTTGTTCGATCTCGCGCAGCGAATCCGCGGAGAGTTCGGTGGCGCTCGCGATCGTCAGTCCGCCGCGGGAAAGTGCTTCGAGCACGCCCGCATCCATGGATCGCAATTTATTGAGAAACGCCTGGATCGCCCCGCGCTCGATTTCGACGCCGGCCAGATCCGCCAGGGCGCGGCGCATGATCGCAAGCATTTCGGCAGCCGCGGTGCGACGCATCTCCTGGAAGAATGCGGTTTCCTCGCGGTCCAGATCCGCCTGCCACTTGGCCTGCTGCTCTTGCACCGAATTGCGCGCCGTCCGCTCCAGCTCGTGCCGTTCGCGATCGGCTTCCGTGTGCGCTTCCTCGATCATCTGGGCGCGCCGGTTCTCGAGTTCCGAAATCCGCGTTTCGAGCTCGGCGGCCTTCCGCACGGCTTCCTTGTCTTTGCGATCGGCTTCGGCAAGCTGCGCGGATATGTGCTCTTCGCGAGAGTCAATCGCCTGGAGCAGCGGCCCGTACAGGAAGCGCTTCATCAAGGCCACCAGGATCAGGAAATTGACGATCTGCGCGACGACGGTGAACCAATCGATCAGCATGGCTAGCCTCCGCCCTTGGGCATGACGTGGTTCCAGAACGGATTCGCGAAAATCAAAATGATGGCGATCACGAAGCAATAAATCGCGATGGATTCGATCATCGCCAGACCGATGAATAGCGTGCGGCTGATGGTTCCCGCTTCGTCCGGCTGCTGGGCAATCGATTGGAGCGCTTGTGAAATGGCCTTGGCCTCGCCCATGGCGGGAGCGACCGAACCGAACGTCATGACCAGGGCCGCCGCCACTATCGATGTAACTGCGATGACGCTTACCGTATCCATAGATCCTCTTCCTTCACGTATTTTCCAGTCCGCGCTGAACCGCGGCGGCGATGTAAACGGTCGCCAGGATCGCGAAAATGTAGGCTTGTATCATACCGGTGAGCAACCCCAACACTTGCAGGAGCACCGGAAAGAAAAACGGCGCGATCGCCAGCAGAATCCCGGCGATCACGGAGCCGCTCATGATGTTCCCGAACAACCGGACCGCCAGAGCCAGATTGCGGGATGTTTCGGTGAGTAAATGAAACGGCAGCATGATGAATGTAGGCTTGAGATAACTGCGAAAATATTCGACGGCACCCTGGCTCTCAATTCCGAACACCGGCACTGCCACGCCGACGCAGATGGCGAGCGCCGCGGTCGTCGAAAGCGATCCGGTAGGCGCGTGCCAGCCGGGAACGATATCCAGAAGATTCGATACAGCGATAAACAGGAATAAAGTGCCGATGAACGGCAGGTGCTGCTCTCCGCCTTGCGGGCATATTTCGCGGATCTGGCCGCGAATGGTTTCCACCACGACTTCGAAAGCATTCTGCCAGCGCGACCGGGGCTGATCCCGGCCGGCGAGCCTTCGCGTTACGATCCACGATCCTGCGGTCATCAGCAGCATGACCACCCAGGTATACGCAATGGTCGTATTGATGTGCAGAAAACCGTGCTGCCAGAGAATCGTTTGGTCCGGAGTTATGTGCATGTTGTCACAAACCTCGAAACCGCGATTCTTCCCATCGCGAAACCGGCCAGACACGCGAGCGCGTTTTGCCATCTCCCGCCGGAGATGATGAGAAACCCCGCCACAACCACCGACAAGCGGAGCAAGAAACTGCCCAAGGTCACCGCGACGGGATGCTCGGTCATCGTCAGCGCGCGGACGGTGATCCACAGGCCCCCGTAAAACAGCAGGCCCAACATCGCGCCGCTGGCGAAAGCGAGAGTCAAGGAGGTGCCGATCATCGCTGTTCCTTCTCAATCCGCTGCCACGCATTCACGCAGCCAAAAACAAGGCCGGCGAGCAGCAGCGTCAACGTCCAGGAAAGCCGGCTCGGCCAGTGACGGTCGATCCAAAGGCCCGCGAGGATTCCAATGAGGGTCGGAATGGTCACGGACCAGCCGATCATGCCGACCAGGGCGATCGAGCCCCAGACGTCGTTCTTTCGAGCCCGCCCGCGCGCGATCCTCTCCTGCCTCGTGCCCACCTCGCGAATCATTCGCTCCGCGGAAGGTGGGAGTTTGCGTGGAAGTCCCGGCTCAGCCATACTTCTCCGCCTCCAGCAGTCCGCGCACCAGATCCGCTTCCAGCTTTGCCTCCAGCGCGCGGGCGCCCCTTTCCCGCTCGGCCCGTTCGAGGAACTGACGCTCGGCGGCTTTCGTCAGCTCCGCGAGATTGGTGCCACGAATCGCGTTCCTGGTAGACACCGAGACGTTTCGGCCGCACTTCACAAGGATTCCCTGGTCCACGGCGAGATACTCTTCCGCTTTGCCGCACGGTTCAAAAGTCATGACGCCCGGCACCAGCGCGGTAACAAAATCGACGTGCCTCGGCAGAAGGCCGAACCAGCCGTTGTCTGCTTCGGCTTTGATCCGGCTCACGTCTTCGTCGAGAAGGACCTCGGTGGGCAGCCAGACTTTCAGCTTCATTTTCTGGAGGCTCATGGCTTGCGCGCCTCGCGGATCGGGCCGATCATGTAGAGCGCCCGCTCAGGAAGATTGGCGAATTCATCGTTCAGAATCCGCTCGCAACCGTCGAGCGCGTCTTCGAGATCCACCAGCCTGCCCGGTTGCCCGGTGAATTGCTCGGTCACGAAAAACGGTTGCGTCAGGAAGCGCTCCAGGCGCCGGGCGCGATGAACCGTATGGCGGTCCTCCTGCGAAAGCTCCTCCAGGCCGAGCATGGCGATGATGTCCTTGAGTTCCTCATAACCGGCCAGCGTCTTGCGAATCTCCTGCGCCAGGCGGAAGTGCCGCGATCCGACGATCTGCGGCGTCACCATCTTCGAACCGGAACGCAACAGGTCGATGGCCGGGTACAATCCTTCGCTCGCCCGCTTGCGGGACAGAACAATCGATGCGGACAAGTGACTGAAGGTGTGAACAGCGGCGGGATCGCTGAAATCGTCCGCCGGGACGTACACGGCCTGCACCGATGTGATACCGCCCGCGGCCGTACTGCAGATTCTTTCTTCCAGTTCAGCGAGTTCCGTCGCGAGCGTGGGCTGATACCCGAGGCGCGACGGCAGCTGCCCCATCAGACCGGATACCTCCGAACCCGCCTGGATGAAACGGAAGATGTTGTCGATCAGCAACAGCACGTCCTGATGGGTTTCGTCACGGAAGTATTCGGCCATCGTGAGCGCCGCGTGTCCTACCCGGAATCTGGAGCCGGGCGGTTCGTTCATCTGACCGTAGACCAGCACGGTTCGGTCGAGCACACCCGCGGTTTGGATCTCCCGGTACAGTTCTTCCCCTTCGCGGCAGCGCTCGCCAATGCCGCAAAAAACACTGACGCCTTTCTGGTGACCGATCACGTTGTGGATCAGCTCCGTGATCAGCACGGTCTTGCCAACGCCGGCTCCGCCAAACAGGCCGGCCTTTCCTCCGCGCTCAAGCGGCGCCAACACGTCGATCGCCTTAATCCCGGTCATGAAGACTTCGGAACCAGTGGAGCGCCGCATCAACGGGACTTGAGGCGCGTGGATCGAGTGCCACTCCACACCCTCCATCGGCCCTTTTCCGTCGATGGCCTTTCCAAACACGTCGAACATCCGCCCGAGTACCGCCGCTCCCACGGGAGCCTTGAGCGGTTGGCCGGTATTGATCACCGCGGAGCCACGCGAAAGACCGCGAGTAGGAGTCAGGGCGATACCGCGGATGGTGTGGGCATCCAGATGGGAAATAACCTCGACGATGACTTGGCCTTGCTCGCCGGCTTTCAGAACTTGAAAAATGGACGGAAGACGATCCGGGAAGTGGGCATCCACGACGCTGCCTCGAACCGCTTCGACGATGCCGGTAGTGGGAACGGTACAAGTCATACACGAAGCCGCCGGCACGGCTAATGGTACCGAGGCGCTCACCCGTTCTAGGTCGGCTCGTGCAATATTTGAGCAAACACAGGGCCAAGTCGCCGGGAGAGCCGGTGGTTCGAGAAGCTGGCTTCTGGGGAGCACTCGCGCTTCGAATCCCGTGGAAGCAGTAAAGTGGCTGCAAACGTGCACCCTTTTGAATCGTGAACGTTCTTATCGCCATCGACGGCTCAAAAGAGGCTAAAGCGGCGCTCGACACCGCAAATCGTCTGCTGAGTGCGGTGGATCGGCACATAGACCTGCTGTGTGTGGCTCCCAAACCTCGCCAAAAAGGTCAGAATCAGTCGAACAAAAACGGGTATGAGCGGCGCGTTTTGGGTCAAATCGCGCAAATCTTGGCGCAGGCGCGGGCATCACTTCCTTCTGAAGGGGCGGTGATTAACCTGCTCCCGGAGATCGGTTCTCCTTCCGCCTCCATTGTGAATCGGGCGGAAGATTATGACCTGACGGTGATCGGTTCGAAGGACCGGACCGCGACCGGCGGGATGGGTCTCGGTCCGGTGGCGAGTCGAGTGGTGGAACACGCCATGGGAGCCGTTCTGGTGGCGAGAGAGCTGCGGAGCGAGGAAGGCGTCCGGGTGCTCGTCGCGGTGGATGGGTCCACCGTGTCCTTGCATGCGGTCGACACGTTGCGATCGCTGTTCGATATCAGCTCCGCGGAAGTTTGCCTGATGCATGTGGCGGAAACTCCATGGATCGAAGCGGGGCCGGAAGAGGATTGGGTCACGTATTCGGAGGAAGACAAGGAACGGAGCGAAGTGGGTGTGATGGAAAAGCAGCTGGTTCGGGACGGTGAGACCGCCGTCGAACAGGCTCGGGACGTGCTACGTGCGGATCGCCTTTCCGTGACCACTCGCATCGACGAAGGGAACCCCGCAAATGAGATCCTGAGCGAAGCCGAACGCGGGCAATACGATCTGGTAGTCGTGGGGGCTACCGGCGGTCGCGATCTGAAGCACAAGATGCTCGGAAGCGTATCCGCGAAGATCGCCTGGAACGCGCCTTGCTCGGTCCTGATCGTAAGGGAGCCGGAGTAACAGGAGGCGGGTATGCTGGTTCGCGATTTGATGAGGCCGGCGCCTCAAAGCTGCGCCCCGGGCACGAGTCTGGCCGCGGTCATCAAACAATTGCTGGCTTGCGGCAGCGGCGCCCTGCCCGTAACGGATGCAAATGGGAAAATGGTGGGCATGATCACGGGTCGCGACATCTCCGTCGCTCTCGGTTCCAAAGACTGCCGTCCGTCCGACCTTGTGGCCGGGCAAGTGATGTCCCGGAACATAGCCACATGCGGCGGAATGGACGATATTCATGCCGCGTTGAAGACCATGCGGACCAGGCAGGTCCGGCGCCTGCCCGTCCTCGACGAGCAAAGCAACCTGGAAGGCGTTCTTTGCATCAGCGATCTGATCCTGGAGGCCCAGCACGACAGTGGCAGCAAGCCGCCTCTTTCTTACGAGGATGTCATGAGCACACTCCGGGGCATCTTCCGGCATCGCCTGCCGGCCACTGCATCCATCCGTTGAATCGGATGCGGGGCGCCCGCCAGGGGAGGGCCGCGATCAGACCTCCGCGCGGTGCCGCGAGAAGATCAGGCGCTTCACGACTTCCACCAACAGCAGATACGTCAGAGTCGCGCCGGCGACATACCCGATATAAGCGGCAGGCAGCGTGGTGAATCCGAGAAAAGCCGCAACCGGCGTGTAAGGGATGACCAAGGCCAGGACGGACACCACCGTGGTCGTGATCGCGAGCGGAAGACTGGGCCGGCTCCGCAACGGATTTCCCATGGTTCGGATTACGAATAGAACCAGCGTTTGGGTGGCCAACGACTCTACAAACCAGCCGGTATGAAACTGCGTTTCGCTCGCGTGGAAAATCCGTAACAGTACGTAGAAAGTCAGAAAGTCATAGAGGGAGCTGATCGGCCCAATGTAAACCATGAATTGGCGGAGAAGCGTAAAGTTCCAGCGATGCGGCCGATCCAGGTACTCGGCGTCGACGTTGTCGGTCGGAATGCTGATTTGGGCCAGATCGTACAGCAGATTGTTCAGGAGGATTTGTGTGGGAAGCATCGGCAGGAACGGCAGAAACAGCGATGCAACAGCCATGCTGAGCATGTTTCCAAAATTGGAACTGGTGCCCATGATCAGGTACTTCATTACATTCCCAAAGGCCTTGCGCCCTTCGCGGATGCCTCTGTGAAGGACGTGCAAACCGGGCTTGGTGAGAATGATGTCGGCCGCCTCGCGCGCCACATCCACGGCGCTCGCAACCGAGATTCCCACGTCGGCCGCCCGCAAGGACGGCGCGTCATTGATCCCGTCACCCAGGAACCCCACCGTGTGGCCCCGCTGGCGGAGCGCCAAAAGGATCCGGGTCTTCTGTGCCGGCGATATGCGCGCGAACGCACTGGTGAGTTCCACTACGTGAGCAAGCGCGCTGTCCGTCATTCCTTCAATCTCGTTCCCCGTCACGGGCGGCTCGCCGGAAAGTCCGATCTGAGACGAAATGTGGCGAACCACCAGATCGCTATCTCCCGAAATGATCTTTATGGCGACGCCGTCGCGGAGCAGCTCGGAGACGACACGGGCCGCGTCCGGCAAGGCAGGATCTGAAAACGCCAGATAGCCGGCTAGGATCAGCGAGTGTTCGTCCTCCGCGGAAAATGCGGCCTGCGTGATTCCGTCCACAGCTTCCACGTGCTTGTAGGCTACAGCCAGGACGCGGAACCCTTGGGTCTCGAGCGCTTCGAAAGCGCGGCGGGAGCGGCCGCGGGATTCCTCATCGAAAGCCGGTTCCCTGCCCTCGCTCTCGTAAGTGAGGCACAGATCGAGAATCCCTTCGGGCGATCCTTTCGCGATCAGAATCCGGTCGCGGGCCGTTGCACCCGCCGCCCTTTCCGATTCAGGCTCCGTCTGGTCAACGACGACCGAGAGCCGCCGGCGCTCGAAATCGAAGGGAATCTCGTCCACCTTCTGGCAGTTCGCGGGCCCGGCATCGCGGCTCAGAATGGCGGCATCGAGGGGACTCCGGATGCCGGTTTGAAAGCGGCTATTCAAGCAGGCCAGTTCGAGAGGCCGGCCGGTGGCGCCCCCCAGCGCATCGAGCGTCTTGGCGATGGACATGACGCCGGTGGTCAGCGTGCCCGTCTTGTCGCAGCACAAAACGTCGATACTGCCCAGGTTCTGAATCGCAGCGAGACGCTTGACGATCACGTGTACCCGCGCCATCCGGACGGCTCCGTTGGTCAGCGTCACCGAGGTGATCACCGGCAGGAACTCCGGCGTGAGGCCGACCGCGAGCGCCACCGCAAACAGGAGCGACTGGAGCGGATCTCGATGCGCCGCGATGCTCATGAGCAACAGCAGCAGCACCAGGAACATCACGGATCGCGTGATGAACAGACCGAAACGCCGCAGGTCCCGCTCAAAGGCTGTTTCCGTCTGCCGCCCGGTGAGCCTGGCGGCGATGTGTCCGAACGCCGTGGCCGGCCCGGTGCTCAATACCAGCGCTTCCGCCGTTCCACTTACCACGGAAGTGCCGAGAAAGACCAGCCGTTCGTCCTCCGTGCCTGACGCATGCTTTTCCGCCGGGATCGACTCGCCGGTGAGAGCCGCTTGCTGGATATAAAGGTCCTTGGACTCGAGCAAACGAGCATCGGCGGGCACCAGATCTCCCGCGGAAAGCTGCACGCAATCTCCGGGAACCACTTCAAGGCGCAGGATTTCCTGCCAGGCACCGTCGCGAAGGACAGTTGCACGGGAGGCGACCTGGTTCCGCAGTTGCTCGGCCGCCACCTGGGCGCGGTAGGTCTGGATGAAGTTGATTGCAATACTGACCAAAACGATGACCAGGACGATCACCGCGTCGGTGCGTTCTCCCAGCAGAATCGACGCAAAGGCCGCGATGAGAAGAATGAGAACCAGCGGGTTGGCCACGAAGCCCAGCAGTTCCCGCAAAGCGGACCAACGGTGAGGCGGCACGGGCTCGTTCGGTCCGTACTGCTCCAGTTTGCGCCGTGCCTCGTCGCCGGTCAGGCCGGATTGGTTGGGAGTTGTGGCCATTTGCACGGTCCAGCTCTGGCAATCTTTATTTTCCACCAGGATGGCAATTGGCGATCAATGGTCTTCGAGGCCGCAGTCCGCTGATGGTAGGCACGATGGGGACGCAAGGCCTCAGTAACAGCCCGCAAAACGGAGCGCGGCGGCAGCGTTACTTGGCTTGTGATGAGGGGAGGTGCGCCGCACCCTTTACGGCCTGGTACGCGTAGGGAAAGGAGCACGATCGGGCGCAGGAAGGGTGGAGGCCTCTGAGACAATTCGACACAAGCGCTGTGCCGTTACTGCACAGAGTTGATATCCGGACCGTGTTTCTTATCGGGCTTCGGCGCGGACGAGAACATTTCCAAAAATAAGGAAACAATCACGAACCCCGCGATGGCAGCTCCAACAATCATGGCGCAACCCCACTCATACTGCTAAGTCTCACAGCACGTCCCGTTCCATCCTTCCCCGTGGCTCCCGCCCCAAACTTCTCCTCAATACCTCGCGTCACAACGGAATGGCTGTGGCAGCGATTACCGACCTTAGCGAGGAGGCCACGGCCTCCTGTGCCGCTTCGAGCTAAACTGGTGGTCGAATGTCCAACCAATACTCCAACCCGCCGGCCATGGCGATTGATCCGAAAAAGAAGTACACCGCTACGTTATCGACCTCGCGGGGCGATATCGTATGTGAACTTTTCGCGAAAGATGCGCCAAAAACGGTCAACAATTTCGTGTTCCTGGCCCGCGAAAACTTCTACGACGGCACCGTTTTCCATCGCGTAATCCCGAATTTCATGATCCAGGGCGGCGATCCGACCGGCACCGGCCGCGGAGGCCCTGGCTACAAGTTTGAAGACGAATGCAAGGGAAACCCGAACAAGCATAAGGCCGGGACGCTCTCCATGGCGAATGCCGGACCGGGCACCAACGGCAGCCAGTTCTTCGTCACCCACATCGCGACCGATTGGCTGGACGGCAAGCATACCGTCTTCGGTCAGGTATTGAAGGGTCAGGACGTGGTGAACGCCGTCCAACAGGGCGACAAGCTCAACAGCGTC
>Ga0209415_10009423_pt1 | contig 16772 bp, 17 predicted proteins | sample PeaSoiSIISIP2007_FD_187696 | JGI IMG/M metagenome (GOLD analysis project Ga0209415, IMG submission 187696) | Peat soil microbial communities from Weissenstadt, Germany - SII-SIP-2007 (SPAdes) (version 2) | ecosystem: Environmental > Terrestrial > Soil > Wetlands > Peat | place: Germany... | reverse complement strand
GTGCGCGGCGTCTCTATCGGTGAAAAGGCTTTAGCGGATACAGCAAATGGATAATCAGCCACTCACCCTCTACGGCACGACGCTCGCTTCGCGGCTTCTTGTCGGCACGGCGCAATATCCTTCGCCCGCCGTTCTCGCGGCGGCGATCAAAGCGTCGGGAACAGAGGTGGTCACGGTCTCGCTGCGGCGGGAGGCCGGCGGCAGCCGCGCCGGCGAGAGTTTTTGGTCCTTGATCCGCGAGCTGGGGGTCAAGGTTCTGCCGAATACGGCCGGCTGCCGCAGCGTGAAAGAGGCGGTGACCACCGCGCAGATGGCGCGCGAGGTCTTCGCCACCTCCTGGATCAAGCTCGAAGTCATCGCCGACGACGACCTCTTGCAGCCCGACGTCTTCGGCCTCGTCGAGGCGGCCGCGATCCTCGTCCGCGACGGCTTCCAGGTCTTTCCCTACATGACCGAGGATCTCGTTGTCGCCGAGAAACTGTTCGGCGCCGGCTGCGAGGTGCTGATGCCCTGGGGGGCGCCGATCGGCTCCGGCCGCGGACTCAACAATGCGTTCGGATTGCAGGCGCTGCGCAAGCATTTCCCTGCCGTGCCGCTCATCATCGATGCCGGGATCGGCACGCCCGCGCATGCGGCGGCGGCGATGGAACTCGGTTATGATGGCGTGCTGCTCAACACCGCGATCGCCAAGGCGGGCGATCCGGTCGGCATGGCGCAGGCCTTCGCGCTGGCGGTTGAGGCTGGACGCTTGGCCTATTGCGCCGATCCGATCCCGCCGCGCGACATGGCGGAGCCCTCGACACCGCAGCTCGGCCGCGCCTTTGCCGAGCTTCCGCGCCGTGCTTGATCCTTTCTATCCGATCCTCGACAGCGCGGACTGGATCGCGCGCCTGCTGCCCTGTGGCGTGAGATTCGTGCAATTGCGCATCAAGGATCGGCCTCGGGCGGCGATCCATTGGGAGATCGCCACGGCCAAGGCGCTCTGCGCCAAGGCAGGCACGCAGCTCGTCGTCAACGATTACTGGGCCGCAGCGATCGACCTTGGCTGCGATTTCGTCCATCTCGGCCAGGGTGATCTCGAGGCCGCCGATTTGGCTGCGATCCGCCGCGCCGGCGTAAGGCTCGGCGTCTCCACCCATGACGAGGCGGAGCTTGCCCGCGCGCTCGCTGCCGAGCCCGATTACATCGCGCTCGGCCCGATCTATCCGACGATCCTGAAGAAGATGGCCTTCGCGCCGCAAGGCCTCGCCCGGATCGGCGAATGGAAAGAGAAGATCGGCGCAATTCCGCTCGTCGCGATCGGCGGCATCACATTGGAGCGGGCGCCAGGCGTGTTCGAGGCCGGCGCCGACATCGTCTCGGTGGTTACCGACATTACGCTCGCCGCCGATCCCGAGGCCCGCACGCGCGACTGGATGAAGGCGACGCGAAACCGGGCAACAGGTTGGCGCATCCGCTACAGTGCGAGACCGGTTCAGACGTAGCGGGCAGCCGCCATGCAGACGATGGTCACAGCCAGCAAGACCGCGGCGATCCTCTGGGCCGACGCGATTCGGGCGCGTGCGTCGGCATCCCCGACCCGGCCGTTGTGCAGCTCTCGGATTGCCCGGCCCCCGACCGCGCCTTGGACGCCGGCTGCCGCCACGGCGCAAAGGCCTCCAAGGCCGAGCACCAGCTCGGATCCTCCGAAGCCCGAAGCATGCAATTGGCTCCAAAGATAAGCGCCGGCGAGGACAGCGATGGTCGCAGCGACCATTTGCGGCCGAAACAGCCGCTCGCCGGCGCCGCCGGTCACGGCCAGACCAAAAGTGGTTCCGGCCCAGAAGACGCTGGCGAGCAAGTGCAGCGACATGACTGCGATGAGAACGGCTTGCATGACGGCCTCCTATGATAATTCAACGCACGAGCGCGACGTCAGCGCGCCGGCTCGGGTGCGCCGGTTTCCGCGGCTGCATTTTGCGCCTCCTTTTCTTCAGTCTCCTCGACACGCCGGAAGGCCCAGGCGATCTGCGTCATCTCATCGGTGCGGCCATAGACGACGATCTGTTCGCAAGGCCGCGGGCCGTCTGTTGCCGCAAAGAAGATGCTTTCTTCGATTTCGATGTGGCTCTCGTTCGCGGTGAAGACCCAGCGGCTGTCGTCAGGCAGATCCAGCAGGACGGCACGCCCCCCAAGCACGCTTTGCAGGCGCACGTTCGGATGGATGTGGAACCGCAAGGCATAGGGATAGGTCTCGCCGGCGCGCGCCGATGCGGGCTTCAGCCGGTCTTCGCCTTCGAGCCGCGCACCGTCGGCACTGAGCGCCAGCCGGCGCTCGTGGATCAGCCCGAAGCGCGTGCGATAGCCATCGTGTGACAGCAGCAGACGAGTCTTCATCGGCAGATTTTGCCGTTCGACCCCGACCTGCTCCGGGCCCGAGAGGATTTCGTCCCGCAGCCATTTTTCGAGGCCGCTGCGGCTTGCGAAACGGCAAGAAGAAGTGTCGTCGACCACGAGCGTCGAATGAGCCGCGGTCTGGCGCGCCGGCCCGCGCGCGGCACTCCGATTGGCATCGGGGGCGCCGCAATTGACGACCAGCCGCTGCGCCCCGACTGAAAATTCAAAGGACAGGCAACCGGCATGCGCCAGGGTCGAAAACTCGGCCGGCGGTGGTCGGCCGGCATCGACGATGAGCAGACCCGTGCCGGCTTCGACACGCTGGTAGCCGGAATGCGGTGCGTTGACCATGGCTTTGGCGCGGGGATCGTCATAGGCGAGTACGGTTGCGAGAACGTCCGGCGCGGTCACGCCCATCCCGTTGAACAGGGCGAGTGTGCCGTCGCCGTGTCGCAGCATGCGTAGCATGGGCAGCATGCGGTCGATGGCGTTGAGCAATTGCGGCGGCGGCGACACGGCGCGCGCCGCATAGGCTTGGCGAAGCGGCAGCAGATCGAGCAAGAGACGGATCAGCGCATCCGGATTGCGGCTGATGTGACCGCCGTCGGGGCGGATCTGGCGATCGAGTTCGTCGGCGAGGAGGCGCGTGCTGCGCCGCTGGAAACTGGCGCTGCCTTGCATGCACAGGCCAAGTTCGGCAAGCCCGATCGCGGCGAAGAGGCGCTCTTCGCCACAGACGAGTCCGGCCGCGACCTGCCGCTCCAGGAACAGCTGCGCACGCGTCAGCGCGCGCATGAAGCGACGGTAGAAGGCACGATCGGCGCTTTCCAGAATGATCGGCGATTGCGACAGGAAGGAAAGCGTCCGGCGAACGACGACACGCGGCTCCCAGGCAGCGGTCCTGCTCGGCCTCTCGGCGGAGCTGAGAAAATCATCGACAAGGGCGCGCGCATTGGCGCGCGCAAGCGCGCTATCCGCGGCGCGCAAATGACGCAGCCAGCCGAAACTGTTCAGCGCCCGCGCCCAACCGGGAGATGGCGACTCAATCTCGAAAGGCGAGCGTCCGCGCAAATTGACGACCTTGCCGGCCAAGGCGAAATAGCCGGAATAGATCTCGCTGGCGATCGTCGAGTCGGTCGTGCGTATGTCCTGCGGTGCGATCAGGAGCCGTTCCGGCGGGCTCGCGCGGAACGCCGTAAGGGCAAAGGACGGCAAGGTCAAAAGACGACGCAAATGACGGCCGGCGCGCGCGCCGACGCGCCCCATGACATGCAGCTCGTCCTTTATCTTGACGGAATTCAGATCATGATCTCCGCGGCTCGTTTGCAACCGGCCAACCACAACTTCGGCCAAAATCCGGTCGAACGCAATGTGCCATCAGCTTCGCTGATCCTTACGCACGAGCCGCGCAGCGAAAAAGCCGTCGAGCCCGGCGCGGCGTGAATCCTCCGCCGGAAGATGCGAGGGAAGCGTTCGCAATTCGCCGTTCAGATTCACCAGTTCGTGAAGGCCGCCGACTTCCTCGGCCAGGATGGGGGAGCGCATGAGGTCGGGATTGCGGCGCAGCAGGCTCGCGATTTGCTGCTCGCCTTCTTCAGGCTCGATCGAGCAGACGCAGTAGATGATCGTGCCGCCGGGCTTGACGAGCTCGAAGGCCTTGTCGAGCATGCGGGTTTGAAGCGCGGCGAGCTTCGCGATATCGCCGGGCTTCTTCGTCCAGGCAATGTCGGGATGCCGGCGTATCGTGCCCGTTCCCGAGCAAGGCGCGTCGAGCAGCACGGCATCGAAGGAGAAACCGCTCAGCGCGACGACATCGGCAACGACGACCTCGGATTCGAGCCGCAATCTTTGGAAATTGGCGGCGAGAAGCTTCAATCGCTCCGCCGATCGGTCGACCGCAACGACGCGCGCGCCGCGCGCGGCGAGTTGCGCCGCCTTGCCGCCTGGCGCCGAGCAGAGATCGCCGATCTTCATCCCCGGCGTAACGCGCAAAAGACGGGCCGGCAGCGCCGCCGCCGCGTCCTGCACCCACCATGCGCCTTCCGCAAAGCCGGGCAGTTCGGTGACCGGCCGGTGGGTCAAAAGCCGCAGCGAGCCGGTCGGCAGCAGAATCGCGCCGAGCCGTTCGGCCCAAAGCGCGGGATCGGACTTCACGCTGATGTCGAGCGTAGGTTCCAGCCGATTGGCGGCGGCGATGGCCTGCGCCGTCGCCTCGCCGTACGTCTTGCGCCAGCGCGAGGCAAGCCAAGCCGGCGTATCTTGATCGAGCGGCGAGCCGTCGGCGAGGACGGCCTCGCGGCGACGGATGAGGTTGCGCAGCACCCCATTGACCAGGGAGGCATAGGGAACGGTCTTCTGATCCAGGCGCATCATCCGCACGGCAAGATCGACGGCGGCATGGTCGGGTACATCGAGGAACAGGATCTGGGCGGCCGCGATCGTCAGGCACGATTCGATCTGGGTTGCTGCAGGACGCGGCAGGCCATTGTCGAGAAGGCTTGCCAGGGCCTGCCGGATCGTGCCAAGCCGGCGCAGAGCCACTGTGACGATCGAGCGAGTCAACGCGATGTCGCGTGGCTCAAGCCCGGCGAGCCGCGAGAATCCGCTTCCCGCAGCAAAGAGCTCGTCGAGCATATGCCCGCCAACGATAACGTCACGTAAGATTGCGGCGGCCGCAACGCGCGCGGCGACGCCGGGAACCGTCATCGACTCTTGTCTTGCGAGTTCGTTGGCGGCGACGCGCGGCGGCTTCATCATGTTAAAGCTCCGCGGCAAGCCGGAGTGTCCGCGTTCTTCGCGTCGAGGCCTCGCAACAAGGCAGATGATTCCATGTGATTCGAACGTGAGTCTAACATCGACGTGGCTCTCGATGGAAATTGCTTAACGAATAATGGATAGCCTCGTCATGCTTCTGCCGCTTTGGCCAGCTTATGACGAGGGCAGCGGCATCATGGAAGAGAATTCGAATGAAACTCATGGACCAGACGCGCCGCGGTGGGACGGAAGCTTCACTGCGGCGGAACCTCAATCCTGCGGCGCAACGCGCACTCGCCGAGGCGCAGGAGCGCCGTCGTCTCGCGGCCGAAGCCGCGGCCAGCCGTCCGCTTGAGGTCGGTGGCCGCAAAGGTCCCGACCCGGTACGCTACGGAGATTGGGAAGTGAAGGGGATCGCCAGCGATTTTTGATTCCCTCTGCCCTTGCGGGCAACGATGCGCTCTAGGTGAGCGCTCTTGGAAAGCGCAAAGCTCAGCTTGACAAGCCGGCAAGCAAAGTCGGGAAGTCGAGCGGCCTGAAGCCGTAGTGCCTGAGCCAGCGGATGTCGGCGTCGAAAAACGCGCGCAGGTCCGGCATTCCATATTTCAGCATGGCGATCCGGTCGATCCCGATGCCCCAAGCAAAACCTTGGTAGACATCGGGATCGAGCCCGCAATTCTTGAGAACATTGGGATGCACCATGCCGCAGCCGAGGATCTCGAGCCAATCCTCGCCTTCGCCGAATCTGATCTCGCCGGCTTTGCGCGAACATTGAATATCGACTTCCATCGACGGCTCGGTGAAGGGGAAGTAGCTCGGGCGAAAACGCATCCTGACTTCCGCCACCTCGAAGAAAGCCTTGCAAGATTCGTTCAGGATCCATTTCAAGTTGCCGAGATGGGCCTGCTTGTCGATGACCAGGCCTTCGACCTGATGGAACATCGGCGTATGCGTCTGGTCCGAATCGCAGCGATAGGCGCGGCCGGGACAGATGACGCGGATCGGCGGCTTCTGCCGCAACATGGTGCGCACCTGGACCGGGCTCGTGTGGGTGCGCAGCAGCTTGCGTTCGCCCGTCCCGTCCGGCTTCAGGAAGAACGTGTCCTGCATGTCGCGGGCCGGGTGATCGGGCGGGAAATTGAGCTTGCCGAAGTTATAGTCGTCGGTCTCGATGTCCGGTCCCTCGGCGATCGAAAATCCGAGATCGGCGAAAATCGCCGCGAGCTCGTCGGTGACCTGCGAAATGGGGTGTATCCGGCCCATGTCGAGCGGGCTCGTAGGCGCCGGCAAGGTGACATCCACGGTCTCGGTGGCGAGGCGGCGTTCGAGGGCGGCTTCTTTCAGCGCGGCGCGGCGCTCGGCGAGCGCGGCGGTGACCCTGTCCTTCAAGGCGTTGATCACGGCGCCCTTCGTCTTGCGCTCGTCGGGCGGCATTTTGCCGAGGCTCGCCAAAAGTGCCGAGATGCCGCCCTTCTTGCCGAGCGCGGCGATGCGCACCGCCTCAAGCGCCGCTTCATCGGCAGCCGAGCCTATTGCGGCGAGCGTATCTTGTTCGAGGCGGGCAAGATCAGGCATGTGGGGTCTTTCGATATGCGTGCGAACCCTCTCCCAGAGGGAGAGGGTGCCGCCGAAGGCGGCGGGTGAGGGGTTAGGATGGTGCAAATGAGATCGATTGTAACACCTCATCCGCCCCGCCATAGCCCGCCGCAAAGCGGCGGGCGTGTTTTAATTCGACGGGCGCGCGAAGCGCGCCCTATGGCGGGGCACCTTCTTCCACAAGGTATGCGGCGTCATGGGTTCGGCCTGCTTCTGCCATGCACTGCCAGCCATGTCCAGAAAGCCTTAGCCGCCGCGCCGGAGCCGTGCAAGAAGGCTCTTGCCATTACCCTGCCAAGCGCCAACTATGCCCGCATGAGCAAGGCCTTCACCAAGGAAGCCGAAGCCGATCTCGACGAAGAGATTCCAGAGCTTCCGGCCGGGGTCACGAACTACATCACGCCGCAGGGCCTGCAACGGCTGCGCGACGAGTTCCGTCAATTGCAGCAGGACGAGCGGCCGAAGATCGTCGAGACCGTCGCCTGGGCCGCCGGCAACGGCGATCGCTCCGAGAACGGCGATTATATTTACGGCAAGCGGCGCTTGCGGGAGATCGATCGCCGCATGCGCTTTCTGATGAAGCGCATCGAAATCGCCGAAGTCGTCGATCCGGGCAAGCAGAAGGATAAGGATCGCGTCTTTTTCGGCGCCACCGTCACTTATCTCAACAGCGAGAACGAATCGAAGCGCGTGCGGATCGTCGGAATCGACGAGGCACGCTCGGAGCTGGGCGAGATCAGTTGGATTTCGCCGGTCGCCAAGGCGCTTCTGAAAGCCGAGGAAGGTGATGTCGTCGACGTGCGCACGCCCAAAGGCGTCGAGCGCCTCGAAGTCGTGAAGATCGAATATTGACGGAAGGGCGCTCGTTCCGCCGCAATGGAAATGGCCGGGACAAGCCCGGCCATAAAAATTTTTGTGCCTGAGCAACCCGGTCAGCGGTCAGCGCGGAAGGCTCCTTATTTGTGGCCCTTGCCCTTGCCGCCGCCGCCGCCTTTACCGCCGCCGCCCATGTGGTGGCCGCCCATGTGATGGCCGCCCGGGCCGCCACCTCGCGCCCAGCCGTGCCAGCCTGGGCCGCCGCCCCAGCCGACGCCGGGTTGCGTATAATAACCGCACCAATACCAGCCTGGGCCCTGCCAGCCGTCGTCGTACCAGCAATATTGGTGACCGCCCCAGAAATAGGCGCCGGCGACGGCTCCGGCCGCCACGGCGGCCGCGGCGCCGAGAACATCGACGCCATATTGGGCTTGGGCAGGTGTGATGGCGAGCGCACCCGCGATGACGGGGCCTATGATCATAAGCGAGAGATGAGAACGACGCATACTTCCTCCCCAGCGCGCAATAAATGCCGCCATTTATCGAACCATGCTTGCCTCAACCCGTCAATCGGTCGCGCCCACGTCCCTCATCCCAAATTCAGCTCCTTGAAGAAATCGTTGCCCTTGTCGTCGATGACGATGAAGGCCGGCAAATCCTTCACCTCGATCTTGAAGATCGCCTCCATGCCGAGTTCGGGATAGGCGATGACCTCGACCTTGGTGATGCAATCCTGCGCGAAACGCGCCGCCGAGCCGCCGATCGAGCCGAGATAAAATCCATGATGCCTCGCGCAGGCTTCGCGCACCTGCGGCGAACGGTTGCCTTTGGCGAGCATGACGAGCGAGCCGCCCGCCGCCTGGAACTCATCGACGTAGGAATCCATGCGCCCCGCGGTTGTCGGGCCGAAAGAGCCTGAGACATGGCTTGCCGGCGTCTTCGCCGGGCCGGCGTAATAGATGGGATGATTTTTGAAATAATCGGGCATGGGCTCGCCGCGCTCGAGCCGCTCCCGGATCTTGGCGTGCGCGAGATCGCGCGCGACAATCAGCGGGCCGCTGAGCGAAAGCCGCGTCTTGATCGGATGTTTCGACAAGGTGGCGAGGATCTCGGGCATGGGCTTCGAGAGATCGATCTCGACGACCGAGTCGCCGAGCAGGGCTGCATCGATCGGCGGCAGGTATTTTGCCGGATCGTGTTCGAGCTCTTCGATAAAGACCCCATCCTTGGTGATCTTGCCGAGCGCCTGGCGATCGGCCGAACAGGACACGCCGATGCCGATCGGCAGCGAGGCGCCATGCCGCGGCAGCCTGATCACGCGCACGTCGTGGCAGAAATACTTGCCGCCGAATTGCGCGCCGACGCCGAGGTCCTGCGTCAACTTGTGGATCTCGACCTCGAGCGCGACATCGCGGAAGGCATGCGCGTCCTCGCCGCCCGTCGTCGGCAAATCGTCGTAATAGCGCGTCGAGGCGAGCTTGACGGTCTTGAGGGTCAGTTCGGCCGAGGTGCCGCCGATGACGATGACGAGGTGATAGGGCGGGCAGGCGGCGGTGCCGAGCGTCAGGATCTTCTCTTTTAGGAACGCGACGAGCCGGTCGTGCGTGAGCAGCGACGGAGTTCCCTGATAGAGGAAGGTCTTGTTGGCCGAGCCGCCGCCCTTGGCGATGAACAGGAATTTGTAGGCGTCTTCGCCCTCGCTATAGATTTCGATCTGCGCCGGCAGATTGGTCTTGGTGTTGCGCTCTTCGAACATCGAGAGCGGCGCCAGTTGCGAATAGCGCAGGTTCTTCTTCTCATAGGCGTTCCAGATGCCTTCGGCCAATGCCGCCTCGTCACCGCCTTCGGTGAAGACGAGCCTTCCCTTCTTGGCCACGACGATCGCCGTGCCGGTGTCCTGGCACATCGGCAGAATGCCGCCCGCGGCGATATTGGCGTTCTTCAAGAGGTCATAGGCGACGAACTTGTCGTTTTCAGTCGCCTCCGGATCTTTGAGGATGGCGGCAAGCTGGGCGAGGTGACCCGGGCGCAGCAGATGGTTGATGTCGATCAATGCCGCCTCGGCGAGAAGCTTGAGCGCGTCGGGCTCGACGACGAGCATGTCGCGGGTGCCGAATTTCTCGACGCGCACGCCCTTGTCCGTGAGCTTGCGGTAGGGCGTCGTATCGGTGGCAAGAGGGAAGAGCGGAGAATAGTGGAATGTCATGTTGAGGAAGCCTATCGGTGACCATCCCTCTCCCCATTCGCTTTGCTCATGGGGGGAGGGGGGTGGCTTGCCACCTTCTCCCTGTGGGAGAAGGTAGCCAAACGCCCAAGCCAGCGCCTCAGCTTGCGAACGCGAAGACGCGCCGCTTTATGCCGAGCTGTTCTTTCAGGTCAGCCGGCGCGAGGCCTTCGCGGCGCATGGCGCGCAGCGACTTGGCGCGCAAGCTCTTCGACAATTTCCGCCCGGCGGCGTCGCGCAAAAGCTCGTGATGGTGATAGGCGGGGGCCGGCAGATCGAGCAAAATCTGCAGCAGACGGTGAAGACTCGTCGCCATGAACAGGTCTTCGCCACGCACGACGTCGGTCACGCCCTGCACCGCGTCGTCGACGACCACGGCGATATGATAGCTCGCCGGCACATCCTTGCGGGACAAGACGGCATCGCCCCAAAGGCTCGGGTCGCCGATGATGTCGCGCCGCTCCGCGCCGCCGCCATATTCGCGCCAGGCGATCTTCTGCCGCGCCTGGGCCAAAGCCGCTTCCATGTCCAGGCGCAGCGCGGCGGGCTGGCCGAGCCGCGCCCGCCGTTCCGCCGCAGTCATATGCTTGCAGGTGCCCGGATAAAGCGGCGAACCGTCGGGGTCGCGCGGCCAGTCGGGCCGCTCCGCCACCGCGTTCAGCACCTCGGCGCGCGAGCAGAAGCATGGATAGACGAGGCCGCGCTGCTCGAGGCTCGCCAGCGCCTCGGCATAAGCGTCGAAATGCTCGGACTGGCGGCGCACCGGCTCGTCCCAGGAAAGGCCCAGCCAGCCGAGGTCCTCATAGATCGCCTGGTCGAACTCCGGGCGGCAACGCTCGACGTCGATGTCCTCCATGCGAAGCAGGAGGCTGCCACCCGTGGCGGCGGCCATCTCATGATTGATCAACGCCGAAAATGCATGCCCGAGATGCAAATATCCGTTCGGCGACGGGGCGAAGCGGAAGACATGCGAGATATAGGACCTTGTCATCAGCCTGAACCGCTCGATGGGGCGCGCTTGGGAGCGCGCCACGCGACCGGCCTTTCGAGTCGCTCGGAACGTTCCGGATCAATAAGTTAAAGTGCGGATCCCGATCAAGTCCATATCTTCAAAATAAACTTGATGGGGATCGATAGCTTGGCCGAGCTCCTTCTCTCCCCGTTGCACCTGATGCACCAATTGCAATGCTCGTGCCACCGGAAAACAGCGCGGTGACTGCCGATAATGTCATGTGAACCGCTCCTGAATTCAGCACATCACCCGCAAGCCCGACTGCATCGTCCCTGCCCAGTTCTGACACCCGTCGAAGCCGGTGAGGCGATCAGGCTTGGACCTTGACCTTAGAACCAAAACAGGATCCCTCAGCACGCAATTCAAACGCACGGATTTTCGAATGGTTTCGAGTCTCGACGGGCCGCGCCTTGCGCCGAAGGGCCGCGCCCCGAAACAACTCGTCGTCTTTCTCCACGGCTATGGTGCCGACGGCAATGATCTGATTGCCATCGGTCAGCAATGGCAAGCTCTGCTGCCGGACGCTGTCTTCGTCGCGCCGCATGCGGCGCAGCCTTGCGCTCAGGCGCCGATCGGCCGGCAGTGGTTTGCCATGGACCTGCGCGATGCGGAGGAGCTCTGGCGCGGCGTCAATGGCGCGGCGCCGGTGCTCAACGCCTTTCTCGATACCGAGCTCGTGCGCTACGGGCTCAGCGCCGACAGGCTCGCGCTCGTCGGCTTCAGCCAGGGCACGATGCTGGCGCTGCATGTCGGGCTGCGCCGCCAGCGCCTCGCCGCCATCCTCGGCTATTCCGGCGTGCTCGTCGGCCCCGAACATTTGGCTGGAACGAGCAAAGCGCGAGGCACGATTCCACCGGTCCTTCTCGTGCATGGCGATCAGGACGATCTCATTCCCACTGAGGCTCTGTTCGTCTCGGCCGAGGAATTGGCCAAGGCCGGCGTTCCTTGCCAGTGGCACCTTTCGCTCGGCATCGGCCACGGTATCGACGCCGGCGGCCTCACGCAGGGCGGGCTCTTTCTCGCGCAATGCTTCGGCGTGAAGCTCCCGGCGGGTTTTGCGAGAGCGTGAGCCTGGTCTGAATCGATTTAGCTCGGCGCGATCCCCGCCGGGCGCGGCCCGAGCATCGGCTGCAATTGCTGCAGGCCCTGTGTGGTGACGCGCCGCACGCCGACCGGTCGATAGAGTTGTTTCATCGCTTCCACGATGAGGACGCCGGCGCCGGGCAAGGCAAGCTTCGCCCCGATGCTTTCGAACAGCGCGGCGGAGCGCAAAAAAATCTGCCCCTCGAAGGGCGGCACATAGAGCGCTTCGGTCCAATGGGTTGGCGAGAACAGCGCATCGCGCATCAGGTCGCGCAATTGGCTGCGCGAATAGGGCTGGCCGTTGCCGAAGGGCGTCGTGTCGAAGCGCGCCCAGAGCCCGGCGCGGCGCGGCGTCACCGCGATCATACGCCCGCCCGGCGTCAGGATGCGCCAGATCTCGGCCAGCAGCTCGCGCGGGTGTTCGGCGATCTCGAGCGCGTGGACCACGATGACGCGGTCGATGCAGGAATCGGGCAGCGGCATCATCGTCGGCTCGGCGAGCGCCGAGGCGGAGAGGCCCGAGGCCGGCCAGTTCACGACCCCTTGCGTCGCCGGCATGAAGGCGAGCACGCGTAAAGCCTCGCCACGGAACCGATCGAGATAAGGCGTCGCATAGCCGATCCCCATGACCGACTGGCCGACGCAATTGTCGAAGCGCGCGCGGATCACCTGGCCGACGAATCGCTCCGCGACCTTGCCTAACGGCGAGCCGTAGAAGCTGCGAAGATCGACGATATCGAGCGCCATCCCGGCTTCCTCGCGTCGCCGGCGCTATCCGCCGAGCTTGGCCTTGACCGTGGCGCTTGCTTTGCCAATATCCATGCGGCCGGCATATTTGGCCTTGAGCGCGCCGACCACCCTGCCCATATCCTTGATCGAGGTGGCGCCCGTCTCGGCAATGGCCGCGGCGATCGCCGCTTCGACCTCGGCCTCGTTCAAGGCCTGCGGCAGGAAGCTTTGGATGACGGCGATTTCCTCGCGTTCCTGGGTGGAGAGATCGGTCCGCCCCGCCTTCTCGTAGATCTCGGCGGATTCCTGCCGGCTTTTGATGAGCTTCTGGAGCAGGCTCAGGATCTCCTCGTCGGCGAGGGTCTTGCCTTGGCCGCGTGCCTCGATGTCGCGATCTTTCAGCGCGGCGTTGACCATGCGGATCGTATCGACCCGGCGCTTGTCGCCGGACTTCATCGCCGCTTTGAGCTCGCTCATCAACCGCTCGCGCATAGTCTCTCCTGATTTGCTTGCGCGACATCTTAACATATCGCATCTTCGCGCCGGCAATTTTGGTAAACGGCAGCGAGAAAGGGTCTAGTGCGGGCATGACGCAGGATCAACAGGGCTGGACGACGCCGGTTGCGACCGCGCTTCTCGTTCTCGCCGACGGAACGGTGCTCGAAGGCTTCGGGTTAGGCGCGGAGGGCGAAGCGGTCGGCGAAGTCTGTTTTAACACGGCCATGACCGGCTATCAGGAAATCCTCACGGACCCTTCCTATGCCGGGCAGATCGTCACCTTCACCTTCCCGCACATCGGCAATGTCGGAACCAACGAAGAAGATATCGAGACCGCCAACCTCGCCGCCGCCTCCGGCGTCGCCGGTGTCGTCGTCCATGCGCCGATCACCGATCCGTCGAACCATCGCGCGACGCGGCACCTCGATCAATGGCTGAAGGCGCGCGGCATCATCGGGCTCTGCGGGATCGATACGCGCGCGTTGACCAGCTACATCCGCGAGAAGGGCATGCCCAATGCGGTGATCGCGCATGCGCCGGACGGGGTTTTCGACATCCCGGCCTTGAAGGCCAAGGCGGCGCAATGGCCGGGGCTCGTCGGCATGGACCTTGTGCCGGAGGTCACGGCCGCGCAGCGCTCGACTTGGGACGAGACGAGCTGGGACCCGGAGCAAGGATATGGCAAGCAGACCGCGCCGAAATATCACGTCGTCGCCATCGATTACGGCATCAAGCGCAACATTTTACGCTTGCTCGCCGACGCCGGCTGCGCGGTCACTGTCGTGCCGGCGACCGCCTCGGCCGAGGAGATCGTCGCGCTGAGGCCTGACGGGATCTTTCTCTCGAACGGGCCGGGCGATCCGGCCGCGACGGGCACCTATGCCGTCCCCGTCATCAAGGACCTGATCGACAGGCGGATCCCGACCTTCGGGATCTGCCTCGGCCATCAGATGCTGGCGCTGGCGATCGGCGCCAAGACGCAGAAGATGCATCAAGGCCACCACGGCGCCAATCATCCGGTGAAGGATTTCACGACCGAGAAAGTGGAGATCGTGTCGATGAACCACGGCTTCGCCGTCGATCGCGCCACGCTGCCGGCATTCGCGACCGAGACGCATGTGTCGCTCTTCGACGGCTCGAACTGCGGCATCGCACTCACCGACCGCCCGGCCTTCTCGGTGCAGCACCACCCCGAAGCTTCGCCCGGCCCGCGCGACAGCCATTATCTCTTCCGCAGGTTTGTGGAGATGATGGAGAAGGCGCGCTCGAATGAGGCTACCGAGGCATAGTTCGACGCCAGAGCAAATCTTGCTATAGAGCTTCATTGACAAGCGGGAGTCGAACGATGCTCAGATCAATCTCGCGCACCTGGAGCGTTGGCCCGATCGCGCTTCTCGTTTTGATGGCCATGCCGGCTCATGCTCTCGTCGTCGCAGACCCTGCTAAAGGCGAGATCATCGCCGAGCGCTGGTGCGCCACCTGCCACCTCGTCTCGCCCGATCAGAAGATGGCCAGTTCGGACGTGCCGAGCTTCGCGTCGCTCGCCCACAGTAAGCTGTCTCCGGAAGCGCTGAGGGTCTTCCTCAGTAACCCGCATCCCAGAATGCCGGACATGGATCTCACGCGCAGCGAGATCGCGGATATCGTGGCCTATATCAGGAGCCTCGATCGCTGAGGCAGCTTAGTCGCTGTCGACTGCCCTCTGCCACGCTTACTTGACGTCGTGCTGCCTCGCGCCTAATAAGGCGCCATTCTCGCAAGAGATGTTCCTGTTTCAACCGATCCGCCGTTGAGGTTGGCGGTCATCGTCCGGCAGCGCGTTGCGCCCCCGGGCGCGTTTGGTGCTGGATTGGCTAACCCTCTCCCCTTGTGGGAGAGGGTGGCTTGCGGAGCAAGCCGGGTGAGGGGTCGCGCAACCCCTCATCCGCCCCGCTCCGCGGGGCACCTTCTCCCGCAAGGGGAGAAGGAAGGCGGCGGCCCGACGCATAAAAGTCGAAGATGAAGCGCTTGCTGGGCCTCGCCTCAAGCTGAAGGATAAGCACATGTTCGAAGGGCTTGCGGAAAAGCTCTCAAACATATTGGACGGCTTAACGCGCCGCGGCACGCTCTCCGAGGAGGACGTGAACCTCGCGCTGCGCGAGGTGCGCCGCGCGCTGCTCGAAGCCGATGTGGCGCTCGACGTCGTCCGCTCCTTCGTCGACAAGGTGCGGGCCCGCGCCGTCGGCGCCAACGTCGTCAAATCGGTGACGCCCGGCCAGATGGTCGTGAAAATCGTCAACGACGTGCTGATCGAGACGCTCGGCTCGGACGCGCAGCCGATCGATCTCGACGCGCCGCCGCCGGTCGCCATCATGATGGTCGGGCTTCAGGGCGCCGGCAAGACGACCACTACCGCGAAGATCGCCAAGCGCCTCGCCGAGCGATCGAGGCGCCGCGTGCTGATGGCCTCGCTCGACGTGAAGCGTCCGGCCGCGCAGGAGCAGCTCGCGGTGCTCGGCCGCCAGGTGGGCGTCGATACGCTGCCGGTCATCGCCGGCCAGACTCCCGTGCAGATCGCGCGGCGCGCGGAGGAAGCGGCGCGCCTTCAAGGCTATGACGTCGTGCTGCTCGACACGGCGGGGCGCACCCACATCGACGAGGCCTTGATGGCCGAGATGGTCGAGATCAAGCACGCCGCCGCGCCGCACGAGATCCTGCTCGTCGCCGACGCACTCACCGGCCAGGACGCCATCAATCTTGCCAGGAACTTCGACGATCGCGTCGGCATCACCGGCATCGTCTTGACCCGCGTCGAGGGCGACGGGCGCGGCGGCGCGGCGCTGTCGATGCGCGCCGTCACCGGCAAGCCGATCAAGCTCATCGGCGTCGGCGAGAAGATGGACGCGCTCGAGGATTTCCATCCCGACCGCATCGCGAACCGCATTCTCGGCATGGGCGACATCGTTTCGCTCGTCGAGAAGGCCGCTCAGACGATCGACGCGCAGAAGGCGCAGAAGATCGCCGAGAAGATGCGCAAGGGGAAGTTCGATCTCGAAGATCTCGCTGATCAGCTTGCCCAGGTCGAGAAGATCGGCGGCCTCGGCGGCATCATGGGCATGCTGCCCGGCATCGCGAAGATGAAGGATCAACTGGCTTCGGCCCACCTCGACGACCGCGTTGTCAAGCGCCAGCGCGCAATCATTCTCTCGATGACTCCGCGCGAGCGGCGCAATCCCGATATTCTGAAGGCGTCGCGCAAGAAGCGCATCGCGGCCGGCTCCGGCACCAGGGTCGAGGACGTCAACCGGCTCCTGAAACAGCACCGCCAGATGGCCGACATGATGAAGCAATTGGGCAGCGCCAAGCGCGGCCCCTTGAGCCAAATGGCCTCGGCCTTCGGGCTTGGCGGCGGCATGCCGATGCCGAGCCCGGAAGAAATCGCGGCTTTGCAGAAGCAGATGGGCTCGGCGGGGCAAGCGCCAAAACTCCCCGAAATCCCGGCCGGTCTCTTTGGCAAGGGCACGAGGCTTCCCGGCGGCCTCCCCGGCCTCGGCGGGAGCAAATTGCCGGGCCTTGGTGGCGCGTTCAATCCCTTCGGGGAGAAGAAGAAATGAATCCCTTGGCCGTCATGGCCGGGACAAGCCCACGGCTGTCCGGTTTAAATTTGGCATAGATTGAGGCTCAACTGGCGGTGATCTTTGATGA
>Ga0209415_10009419_pt1 | contig 16778 bp, 17 predicted proteins | sample PeaSoiSIISIP2007_FD_187696 | JGI IMG/M metagenome (GOLD analysis project Ga0209415, IMG submission 187696) | Peat soil microbial communities from Weissenstadt, Germany - SII-SIP-2007 (SPAdes) (version 2) | ecosystem: Environmental > Terrestrial > Soil > Wetlands > Peat | place: Germany... | reverse complement strand
GCGAGCGCCTGGCACGGATGGTTGATCGCCGACTCCATGTTGATCACCGGCTTGTCGACGAGCGCCACCATTGCCTTGAAGTGCTCGTCGGCGAGGTCGGCCGCGAGGTCGCGGCCTTCGGCGAAGGCGCGAATGCCGAGCGCATCGCAGTACGAGGCGAGCGTCGGCAGACCCTCGCGGATGTGTTCGGCGGCTGCGCCAGTCATCGCAATGCCGACGCGCGACTCGAGCGCCCAGCTGCCCTGGCCCGGCGTGATGACGAACGAGGCGCCGCCGAGGCGCGCGACGGCCGCCTGGAAAGAGGCCAGCGTCCGCAGCGACGGGTTCAGAAACACGAGGCCGAGGATGCGGTCGGCGAGCGCGTGCGGCTCGGGCCGGCGCTGCAACCGCTCAGCGAGCGCCAGAAGCTCCACCACGCCGTCGCGGCCGAGATCGGCGAGGTCGACGAAGTGTCCGGCGTGCGCGCTCATGCGGGCAGGCTCCGCAGCACCTCGGCGAGCACTGCGACGTGCTGCTCGGCGAGCGTGAACGGCGGCAGCAGTCGCACGATGTGAGGATCGGCGGCGGTGCCCGTGAAGATGTCGCGCGCGAGCAGCTCGCGCTGCACGTCCTTGGCCAACCGGCTAGTCCGCAGGCCGAGCAGCAGACCCGCGCCCTGGATGGCCGTGACCGGGCCCGTGACGCAGGTCGCGCGGATCAGGTCGGACATGCGCCGCACGTTCTCCAGCAGTCCCTCCGACTCGATGATGTCGATCACGGTCTCGACGATCGCGCACGCGAGCGGGGCGCCTCCGAAGGTCGTACCGAGGTCCCCGACCTTCAGTTGGCTGGCGATCGCGGGCGAGAGCAGCATCGCCGAGACCGGAAAACCGGCGCCGAGTGCCTTGGCGGTCGTCAAGATGTCGGGTGTGACGCCCGCGCGGTTGGCGCCGAACGGCCAGCCGGTGCGGCCCACCCCGCACTGCACTTCGTCGAAAATGAGCAGGGCCCCCACCTCCGTGCAGCGGCGGCGCAGCGCTGCCAGCACCTCGGCCGGCACGTCGAACGCACCCGCGAGGCCCTGCACGGGCTCGACGATCACGCAGGCGGTCCCGGCGCCGATCTGCGCGGCCGCCGCGGCAGGATCGGTGCGCGACGCCCAGCTGACATCGAAGGGCGCCTGCGGGAAGCCGTACCATTTTTCTCGCGCGCCGTAGGTGACCGCACCGGCAGCTGCGGTGCGGCCGTGCCAGCCGTGCTCCAGCGCCACCGCCTCGCGCCGCCCGGTCAGCTTGAAGCCGAGCTTGAGCGCGTTCTCGTTCGCCTCGGCGCCGGAGTTGACGAAGAACACGCGGTCGAGGCCGAGCCCCGCGAAGCGAACGAGGCGGGCAGCGGCGCGGTCCCGCACCGCCATCGGAATGGCATTGGTCTGAAACAGCACCTCGCGTGCCTGGCGCTCGAACGCCGCGATCCAGCGCGGATGCCCGTAACCGAGCGCCGCGACCGCATGGCCGCCATAGCAATCGAGTACGCGACGCCCGTCGCGCGCATGCAGCCACACGCCTTCGGCGTGCACGATCTCGAGGGGGTACTCGGCGAAGACGCGTGCCAGATGGCCGGCGATGGGGTCTTCTGCGGGAGCCTTGGCAGTTGCAGGCGGCATCGGGGCGCTCGTCGGGATCGGGTGCGTCATCAGGTCCAGCCGGGCGCGGGCGCGGCGAGCCCGGTCGTTTCGGGCCAGCCGTACAGGCGGTTCATCCACTGGACGGCGCCGCCGGCGGCGCCTTTGGTCAGGTTGTCGAGGACGCTCATGACCGCGACGGTGCGCCCGTCCGTGCTGACCGACAGCTGCGCGAAGTTGCTGGTGACGACGTCCTTGAGGCGCGGCGCCTGGCCGAGCACGCGCACGAACGGCTGCCCGGAATAGAACGCGGCGAGCACGGCCTGGAGCTCCCCGGCCGTCATCGGCGCGACCAGTCGCGCCTGGGTGGTCGCATGAATGCCGCGGGCGAAGGGTCCCGAATGCGGGACGAAGTGAAGCTCCGCCTCGCGCCCGGTGATCGCCCGCGCAATCGCCACGACCTCGGGCGCATGGCGATGCGTCAGCGCGCTGTAGGAATAGAGGTCGCTGTGCCGCTGCGGATGGTGCGTGCCGTCGACCGGCGTGCGGCCGGAGCCGCTGCTGCCGGTGACGCCGGCGACGTAGAAGACCGGCTCGACCAGGCCGAGCTTCAGCAGCGGCACGACCGCGAGCAGCATCGCGGTCGCGAAGCAGCCCGGATGGGAGACGTACGGTGTTGCGAGCGTCGCAAGGTGCTCGGGCACGGCGCAGGTGAACTCGCGCAGCCGCGCCGGCGCGCCGTGCGGACGGCCGTAGACGGCGGCGTAGGCCTCGGGGTCGGCGAAGCGATAGTCGGCGGAGATGTCGACCACGCGCGGCCGCGTGCCCGCGGAAGCGGCACTCGCGAGCAGCCGGTCGATCAGGCCCGCCGACACGCCGTGCGGCGCCGCCGCGAGCACGGCGCTCACGGGCAGCCGGGCGATCAGCTCCTCGGCATCGGCGGCCCCGACGAACGCCGTCTCCGGATACACCGGTGCGAGGTGGGGAAACGCCGCGGCGAGCCGCGCGCCAGGCTTCGAGTCGGACACCGCCGCGCGCAGCTCGAGGCGCGGATGCAGCGCCAGCAGCCGCAGCAGCTCGCCCGCCACGTAGCCGGTGCCGCCGAGTACCAGGGTCGGGACGCGGTCCACGGCGCTCATTCGGTCGTCGGCTTGACCGGGAAGCGCTCGGCGAGCCCGGCTGCATCGATCACCCGGTCGCCGAGCCCCGCGCCGCTCGTGATGGCGTTGAAGGCCGCCACGCCCAGCTGCTCGGCGATGATGTCGACGCCGACCTGGTTGTCGGTCGCCGGCCCGGTAACGACCGTCGGCTCGATGCCGAACTTCTCGCGCAGCAGCTTGACGCCGCCCCACGCCGCGACGGGATCGTTCGCCGACAGCACGAGCCCGGTGATCGCCTTGCGGATGTCGGGCGCGGCGAGGATCGCCTCGACCCCGTAGGTGCCGAGCAGGCCGTCGCCGAGCTCGAACACGATCACGTCGGGCGCGCCCTGGGCCATCTCGGTCAGCATCGTGCGCGTGAGCGCGGGGCCCACCTTCGCCGTCGTCGTGCCGACGCCGAAGTCCGTGAATATCATGCTTTTGCGCGCGCCGGCGTCCTCCATCGCCAGGATGTCCCGGCGCAGCGACACGCCCGTGGCCTTGAAGGCGTGCACGGCGAGTCCCCGGTGGCGCATGCGCGCGATGATCGCGCAGGCCGCGGCGGTCTTGCCCGCCTCCATGCAGGTGCCGGCGAGCGCGATCACCGGGACGTCTTGCGTGTCGAGCGGCGCATCGAAGTCGAGCGGCTTGTAGCCGATCCGGGCCGGGACGCCAATCCGCTCGCCGAGGTAGGGAAACTGCAGCACGACGCCCAGTACCCGGCAGTCGAACGGCCGGCCCTTGTCGGCGTTAACCGAGTCGCAGATGCCGAGCACGCCGCCCATGTTCAGCAGCTGGATCACATCACCCGGGCGCACCGACTCGGGGACGTGCCCGGAATACCCGAACAGCGCCTTGCGGTGGCCGAGGGCGCCCGCGACGATGTCGCCCTTCGCGACCTTCGCCATCCGTCCGCTGGTGAGCTCGAGGGTGTTGTAGGTGCTCTTGTTGCTCAGTATCTCCACGACCAGCACCACCCCTTCCTCGCAGGGGATGTCCGCGGAGATCCGGAGCTCGTGGCCGAGCCCGCAGGCCTGCGTGACCGAGGCGATCTTGTCGACGACCACCGATTTCACTGGCGCTGATCCCCCGGATTCTCGCCGGCGCGCGTGTAGAAGACCCCGGGCAGCGCCAGCATCTTGGAGTAGCCGAGCGCATCGGCCGGCGTCCATTCGCCGGCGGCCTCGCCGTACACGCCCTTGGACGCGGCCAGCAGCGAGAACGGCGAGGAGACGCCCTCGACGAACACGCTGCCGGGACGCAGCAGCACCGTGACCTCGCCGGTCACGCGCTCCTGGGAGGACCGCAGCAGCGCCTCGATGTCACGACAGACGGGATCGAGGTGCTGACCCTCGTGCACGAGGTCGCCGTAAGGGCCGGCCACAAGTTCCTTGATGCGCACCTGCCGACCGGTCAGCACCAGCTTCTCGAGTTCGCGGTGCGCGGTCAGCAGCACGTCGGCGGCCGGCGCCTCGAACGCCACCCGGCCCTTGGTGCCGATCACGGTATCGCCGAGATGGATGCCGCGGCCGACCCCGAACGGTGCGGCAAGCTCCTCGAGCCTCTCGATCAGGGCGACGGGCTCGAGCCCCGCGCCGTCGAGCGATCCCGGAACGCCCTGCTCGAACCCGATCGCATGACGCGCGGGTGCGCGCGGCGTCGTGAATGCGTCGCGCGTCAGCACCCACGCCGATTCCGGAATGCTGTGGGCCGAGGTCAGCGTCTCCTTGCCGCCGATCGTGACGCCCCACAGCCCGCGATTGACGGAGTAGGCGGCACCGTACGGGGGTACCGGAAGCTTTCGTTCCTCGAGGAACCTGAGCTGGTCGGGCCGCTTGAACGCCCGATCGCGCACCGGCGCGAGGATTTCGAGCTTCGGTGCGAGCGTGCGCAGCGCGACCTCGAAGCGCACCTGGTCATTGCCGGCTGCCGTGCAGCCGTGCGCCACGGTCGTGGCGCCGAGCTCGTTGGCCATCGTGGCGATCGTCTGGGCCTGCACGACGCGTTCGGCGCCGACGCACAGCGGGTACAGCTGGCCGCGGCGGGCGTTGCCGATTAGCAGGTACTTCAGCACGCGCTCGAAATAGTCGGCCTTGGCGGGCACCAGGTGGTGGGCGCTGGCGCCGAGCGCGTGCGCGCGGGCCGCGAGCGTTCGCGCCGCCGCGGGGTCGATGCCCCCGGTGTCGATCGTGACCGTGATGACCGGTCGCCCGTACGTCTCCTTCAGCCACGGCACGCAGAAGGACGTGTCGAGGCCGCCGGAGAAAGCGAGCAGGATGGGCGTCGTGCCCTGAGTCGTGGTGGTCATGGGCGCCCTTCAGCGGCTGTCGAGGGAGCGCAGGCGGTCGAGGACGACGCGCTGCGCGCCCGGGGTCGCGGTGGCGATGAAGATCGTGTCGTCGCCCGACAGGGTCCCGACGACTTCGGGCCAGCGCGCGCGGTCGATGGCGAGTGCCACGCTCTGCGCCGAGCCGATCGTCGTGCGGACGACCGTGAGATTGGGACCGGACGGCATCACGCCCTGCACGAATGCCGCAACTGCCTTGAGGCCCGCAACCGGCGCGGCGGCATCGTCGGCGAGCACGTAGCGGTCGCCGACCTTGGCGACGCCGAGGTCGCGCAGGTCGCGGCTGACGCTCGACTGGGTGACGGTGTAGCCCGCGCGCTTCAGCAGCCGCACGAGCTCGGCCTGTCGCCCGACCTCGCCGCTGCGGATGATGCGCCGGAGCGCATCGCGCCGGTCTGCCTGCGCTGCCGGGCCGTGGTGCTGCAATTCGTTTTGCATAAAAGTGCAGGCATGATGCATAATTATGCGACGACCGTCAAGGGTGAGGTTGCGCTGCGGCGGTGGCCGGGGCGCGCCCGATGAGGGTGTCCTCAACCGGCGTCTGGAGGCGCGCGGCGCGACAGGCGAAAGCGCCGCGTCCCGCTCGGGCTGCCGTCCGCGGCGTAGCTGCGCTCGATGACTGCGCCGTGGCCATCGGTGCCGAGCACCAGCGCAGTGGTGGAACGGGTGCCGTACTCCGTCCCGAGGATGAACGCGGGGGACAGCCGGCGCTCCTCGGGAAGCCCGACGCCGGTGTCCGGCAGCTCGCCATCGGCGGCCGGGGCGCGATCGGCGAGCAGGTCCAGCAGCGCGGCAGCGCGTGGCGGGGCCGCGAGGCGCTCGGCGAGCGCCGCGCGGCTGTTGACGAGCTTCGGCCACGGTGAGTCGAGGGTCGCATTACTCAAGCCATAGATGCCGGCTGCGAGCAATCGCGGCGGCCCGGCGTCGCGGTTGCAGAAATAGCCGAGCTCGTGCTCGTTGGCGACCAGCAGGCTGAATCCGGCGTAGCGGTCAGCGTCGGACGCGAGCGCGCCGAGGAACGCCGCCGGGCTGAGCTCGCCCGCGAGGTAGCGCGGGATCAGCGTGCCGCGCGACGGCGCGGCCGGCGGCGGCGGTGCGCCGCCGCGGAAGTTGGTGACGACGCCGACGCGACCGCGGCCGTCGACCCCGAGCCAGGTGCCGCCGGCGCTGAGGTCACGGCCGGCGAGCAGGCGCGGCCTGCGCCACCAGCCCATCGCTGCCGTCGGCCGGGCGTGCAGCTCGTCGCGGTTTCCGACGAGCACCAGCCGCTGGCCAGAGACAGCGTTCCAGGCGAGGACCACAAGACACATGCGGCCATCCTAGCGTGCGTCGGCAGCCGAATCAGCCAGTGCACCCTCCATCGCATCGAGACCGCCCGCGAGACAAGCCGCGAGCACGAAGCGTACCGCGCCGCGGTCAGCGCCGCTGCGACCAGACAGCCGCGCCGGGCTCGTCGATCAGGCGCCTCCCGGTTCCGCCCTCGTACCAATCGGCGATCAGGCGGAATGAGATCGACTGCGGTGGCGGCAGCTTAGGTGTGCCAGTCGCAAGCTCGGCCCGCGTGAACCAACGCGCATCCTCCAGCTCGCCGTCGGGACAGGCGACACTCGTGTCTCGCGCGCGAGCCACGAAGCCCACCATCAGCGACGACGGGAACGGCCACGGCTGCGAGGACTGATACTCGAGGTCGATCACCTCGACGGCCGTTTCCTCGCGCACCTCGCGCACAACGGCATCCTCCAAACTTTCGCCGGGCTCAACGAACCCCGCGATGGTCGAGTAGCGCCCGGTCGGCCAGGACGCCTGGCGACCGAGCAGCGCACGCTCGCCGTCCGTGACCAGCACGATGATCGCCGGATCAATCCGCGGGAAGAACTCGGTCGCGCAGTCGGCCCGCGTGCACGTCATGACGTGGCCCGCCTCGGAAGCGACGGTCGGTGCGCCGCAGACGCCGCAATTCCGGTGGCGGTGGCGCCACCAGACCATCGCGCGCGCGTACGCGAGCAGCCCCGCCTCGTCGGGCGGTAGCAGCCCGCCGGCGAGCCGTAAATCCGTGAACTCCGCGTCGAGCCCGGGCACCGCAGGCGCCTGCGCCATCAGCTCGACGGCAAAGGCAGCCGCGCCCCGGAAACGTCCGAGCAGGATCGCCTCGCTCGCGTCCAGGGCCCGCAGCGCCGCGCGCGGCAACAGCACGGCGGCCGGGGTCGGACCACGATCGATCAGGTTCTGCGTGCGCCACACCGGTACGAAGCGCGAGTCGGCCGCGCCGAGCGCAGTGTCCAGCCATGCGGCGTCCTTCCGCAGCGCGCTCGCGCGGTCGACGTAGGGTCCTGCGAAAACGTTGGCGGGTTGGCGCGCTGGCATCGGAGCGCGGCACACCGCGCGCCGTCATTCTACCCGGCCGCCGCCGTCACGGTCCTGCTGCGCAGCGCCACGGCACGCCGCGCGGCCAGCGCTGGGAAACGCACCGGGCTGCGGGCCCCGGCTGCCGCCGGCGCGCGTGCCTCGCTCTCGCACCAGGTGCACACGGCGCCCGGCATCCTGAGCACGTCGACGACCATGAAGCCCTCACACGCCGGGCAGGTACCGGCCTTGAGCTCCACCTCACGCTCCAGCAGCCGCAGCAGGTGCCAGGCGTGCTCAAAGGAGATGCAGTGCGGCTGGTAGAAGGCGGCATAGGTTTCATAGGTGAGGCAGAACAATTCGCCCCAGCGCAGCCCGGCGAGCGTGCCACCGGGCCCGCGGTCGGGCGCCGGATCGTGCAGCAAGCCGAAGGTCGCAAACAGTCCGCCGAGTGCCGCGGCGTGGCGACGCGTCTCGAGATTGCGCAGAAAGAAGGCCGTTTGCGTCGGCGACTTGCCGCGATGGCGTTTGACACCTGAGCCGTGACTCTCGACGTAGCTGCGGTAGAGCTTGCGGATCCGGTCATCGCTGAGCCCGGTCCAGGTTCGGATCGTCCAGGTCCTGGCTTCATGGTGGATCATCCGGAACGCGAGGTCGAAGCGTTGACGGTCACGAGTGTAGCGATCATCTGTAATTCGCATGTCTATGAGTTCCCGCCAGTATTTAGTTTCATTCGAAATGTCTTTTGGTACTAAGACACCAAAAACTGTACTCTCGCCTGCCGCGTCGCGCTAGGCAGAATATTTCCGCGCATTGCCGAGAAAGGGCCTCACGGCGGCGCCTGTGGGCGCGCGGGCGCCGGCCACTGGCCACGCCAGCAATTGAGCGAGGGCTGCGCGTCGGGAGGGGGATGCAATGGTCGAGTCCGTGACATGGGTGCATCAGGTTCCTCACGGTCCCTACGTGGCTCGCGCCGTTCTCGATCGCAGCTCGCTCGCATCGATCGGCGAGGCCAACGCGCTGTTCCTGGGCCTCATCGCCGACCGCCATGCGGCGCGGCCGGACAGCGGCGCCTTCGGGCTCACCGCCGATACGGCGGCGCGCATCGGCGCCCTCAACGCGCCCGCGCGGGTTGCGGTGGCGCAGTGCCCGTACACGCTCTTCGACGTGCGCTTTAAGGACGCGCTGTTTTGGCGCCACCTCACGGGCGAGGCCGGCCGGCACCTCCTCGACTGCGCTGTCAAGGACGCCTGCTTTGCGCGCACGGCGGTGTTTCTCGCCTGGTACCTGGCGCAGAGCAAGGATCTGGCTGCGGCCCTGGTGCTCGGCATGACGCCGGAGGTGACGTGCGCATGGCGCGGCATTCCACTGTCGGCGATCGATCACATGGCGCTGGCGGCACTGCCGCACGTCGAGGCGCGCTGGGGCCGGCATACGACGTTCTGGCCGCAGCTGATCGACACCGGCATGCCCACCACTCGCGATCGCGCCGAGTCGATCCGCCTGCTTGGCCTGCAGCTGCTGGCGGCCGACCGGCTGCGGCTGCGAGTGCCGCGCCCCGCCGGCCCGTTCGCCGGCGCGTAGCGCGCACAGTTGCCGCGCGCGGCGCGGGGTCTTACGCTGCGGGCTCGCTGCCGGTGGCCGGTAGCCCGCCGCGCCGTCGTCCCCACGCAATGCAAGCGCTGTCGATCAGCAACCTCACGAAGACCTACCGCAACGGCGTGCAGGCGCTCAAGGGCATAGACCTAGACGTCGCGCAGGGCGATTTCTTCGCGCTGCTCGGGCCCAACGGTGCGGGCAAGACCACCACGATCGGCATCATCACCTCACTCATCAACAAGAGCGGCGGCACGGTGCGTGTCTTCGGCTACGACATCGATCGCGACATCGGCCTCGCGAAGTCGTGCATAGGCATCGTGCCGCAGGAGATCAATTTCAACCAGTTCGAGCCGGTGGAGACGATCCTGATCAACCAGGGCGGCTTCTACGGGCTGCCGCGCCGCCTGGCGCGCGAGCGGGCCGAGACGTACCTCAAGCAGCTGCAGCTGTGGGACAGGCGCAAGGCCACCGCGCGCACGCTGTCGGGCGGCATGAAGCGGCGCCTGATGATCGCGCGCGCTCTCGTGCACGAGCCGCGACTGCTGATCCTCGACGAGCCAACCGCCGGTGTCGACATCGAGATCCGACGCACGATGTGGCAATTCCTGCGCGAAACGAACGAGCGTGGAGTCACGATCATCCTGACGACGCACTATCTGGAGGAAGCCGAGAACCTGTGCCGCAACGTCGCGATCATCGACAAGGGCCGGATCATCGAGAACGACCGCATCAGTAACGTTTTGCGCAAGCTGCAGACCGAGACTTTCGTTCTCAACCTGCGCGAGGCGGCCACCTCGACGCCCAGCCTGCCGGGCTTCGCCGTGACGCTCGTCGACGGGCACACGCTCGAGGTCGAGGCGACGAAGGACCGCAACCTGAACGACATATTCGTGCGTCTCGCGGCCCAGGGTATTGACGTCGTCTCGATGCGCAACAAGGTCAATCGGCTGGAGGAGCTGTTCATGCGCCTGGTGCGCGCCGCGAACTCAGACGCCGTCGCCGAGCCGGTTGCGGCCGAGCCGGCAGCAGGCCGACGATGAATGCCGCTGCAGCGCCGTCGCGCGCACGGACCGACTGGATAGGCTTTCGGACGATCGTGCTGCGCGAGTTCGGCCGCATAGTGCGGATCTGGGGCCAGACGCTGGTGCCGCCGGGCGTGACGGCGACGCTGTACTTCATCATTTTCGGTAGCCTGATCGGCTCGCGGATCGGCCAGATGGGTGGCTACGACTACATGCAGTACATCGCGCCCGGCCAGATACTGATGTCGGTGATCACCAACTCCTACGGCAATGTGGTGTCGAGCTTCTTCGGAGCGCGTTTCGGCAAGCACATCGAGGAAATCCTCGTGTCGCCGCTGCCGAACTGGCTGATCGTCTTGGGCTACATCGCAGGTGGCGTGGTGCGCGGGCTGCTGGTGGGCCTGGTGGTCACGGCGGTCGCGCTGTTCTTCACCCGTCTGCACGTGCAGCACTGGGCGGTAGTCGCGGCGGCGGTACTGCTGACCTCGATCGTGTTCTCGCTCGGCGGCTACATCAACGCCTTGTTCGCCAAGAACTTCGACCACATCTCCTGGTTCCCGACCTTCATTCTCAACCCATTGACCTATCTCGGCGGAGTCTTCTACTCGATCGCGCTGCTTCCGGACTGGGCCCGGGCGATCTCGCAGGCGAACCCGATCCTGTACATGGTGAATGGATTTCGCTACGGCTTCCTCGGGGTGTCCGACGTCGACGTGCGGCTCGCGTTCGTGATCATGATCATGTTCGCGGTGACGCTGTACGCGCTCGCGGTCGGGCTGATGCACAAGGGCGTCGGGATCCGCGAGTAGCCGCGACGCACCGGAGTCGACTCAATGTGCGGACGATTCGCTTTCCACTCCCCGCACGAGACGGTCGTGCAGCTGTTCGCGGTTCCGCGCGCGGCGCCCGATATCGCGCCGCGCTGGAACATCGCGCCCACCAGCGAGGTGGCCGCGGTGCGCGTCGCCGGCGACGGTCGGCGGGAACTCGTGAGCCTGCACTGGGGGCTCGTCCCGTCGTGGGCGAAGGAGCGCGCGATCGGGCAGCGGATGATCAACGCGCGCGCAGAGACGCTGCTCGAGAAGCCGGCATTCCGGAGTGCGTTCCGCCGCCGCCGGTGTCTCGTCCTTGCGGACGGCTATTACGAGTGGCGCGTCGTGACGGGCGGGAAGCAGCCGTACTACGTGCATGCGGCGTCGGGCCTGCCGTTCGGCATGGCGGCGCTGTGGGAGACGTGGCACGACCTTGAGAACAACGAGCCGCTCGAGTCCTGCGTGATAGTCACCCGCGAGTCCAGCGGCGTCGTCCGGGAGATTCACGGGCGAATGCCGGTGATCATTCCGCCCGAGTCCTACGCCATCTGGCTCGATCCGGCCAATGAAGACGTCGCAGCGCTCGCGACGCTGCTGACGGCAGAGCCTGGCGCCGAGCTCGTCGCGCACCCGGTCAGCCGGCGCGTCAACAGCCCGCGCAGCGAAGGCGCCGAGCTCGTCGAGCCCGCCACCGGAACGACGGCGTGACGGCCGGCGCGAGAGCCGGTGCCGGCCACAGGGAACGAGCACCGCCCGCCGTGCAGTAGTGCGACTTCGCTTCGCTTTCGACGTCGCTCGGGCGTGGCACGCCGGTAGCAAACCGCGAGCTGGTTCGCGGCTCTTGGGCCCCGAAAGGGTCTAGAAAGACGCATTCCGCCAGAGGATCCGGCATGACCCGCAGCCTGCACCTTGTCGACGTATTCACCGATCGTCCGTGCGCCGGCAACCAGCTCGCCGTCGTCACCGGCGCCAAGGGCCTGACGGTGCGGCAGATGCAGGCGTTCGCCCGCGAGATGAACTTCGCCGAGACCTCCTTCGTGATGGCCGACGGACAGGTCGCGGGCGGCTGGCCGGTACGGATCTTCACGCCCCGGGAGGAGCTGCCCTTTGCCGGCCACCCGACCCTCGGCACGGCGCACGTGATCCGGCACGCGCTGCTGGGCGGACGCACCGACAGGGTGACGCTCGCGCTCGAGGCGGGGCTGACCCCGGTGTTCGTCGAGCGCAACCGCGAGGGCGAGCTGTACTGGATGCGGCAGCGTCACCCGACCTTCGGCCGGCGCCTGCCCCGCAGGCTCGTCGCTCCGGTACTGGGACTGTCGCCGACCGATCTCGACAGCCAGCCGATCGAGGAGGTCTCGACGGGCCTCGCGCATCTGGTCGTGCCAGTCCGCACGCGGCGCGCGCTGGAACGCATTCGTGTCGATCGCGACGCGCTGCTGAGTCTGGTCGGCGGTCTCGATGCCAAGTCGGTGATCGCCTTCGCGCCCGGTGCCCATGGCGCAGGCCACCAGCTGACCGCGCGCGTGTTCGTCGACTACTACGGCGTGCCAGAGGACGCAGCGACCGGCAGCGGCAATGGCTGCCTCGCATCCTGGCTCGTGCAGCACCGGTACTTCGACGAGGATCCAATCGACATCCGCGTGGAACAGGGCGTCAGCATCGGTCGCCCGTCGTCGCTGCACCTGCGGGCGATGCGTACCTCGCACGGGATAGAAGTGCGCGTCGGCGGCGGTGTCGTCGATGTCGCGCGCGGCATGCTGCTCGCGGCACGCCTGGCCTAGACCGCGCCGCCGGATACTGCCGCGCGCGAAGGCGTGCGCTACACTCACCGCTTGCCGTTCCCTTCGCGGAAGCAGGGGTACCCGTGCCGGCCAAGCGTGCGCTGATCGTGGACGATTCGACGGCCGCGCGCGTCGCGCCGTCGCAGCTCACGCGAGAGCCCGAACTCGGCCTCGACACGACCACAGCTGCGGCACCCGCCCCATGAACTGGATGCTGTATGGCGCGAACGGCTATTCCGGCCAACTGATCGCCCGGGCGGCGGTTGCGCGCGGGCTGCGGCCGGTGCTCGCGGGACGGTCCCGCGCCCCGCTCGAGGCGCTCGCGCGCGAGCTCGGCCTTGAGTCGCGCGTTGCGGGGCTCGACTCCCCAGCGGCGCTCGCCACGGCGCTGTCCGGAATCTCCCTCGTCCTCAACTGCGCCGGGCCGTTCTCGGCGACCGCTGGGCCGATGCTCGCGGCGTGTCTCACAACGCGCGCCCACTACCTTGACATCACCGGCGAGATTGCGGTCTTCGAACGCGCCGAAGCACTGGGCGCCGAGGCGCGCGCCGCCGGGATCGTCGTCTGCCCGGGCGTGGGTTTTGACGTGGTCCCGACGGACTGCGTCGCGCTCGCGCTCAAGGAGGCCCTGCCCGGCGCGACGCACCTCGCGCTCGGCTTCGACAATGCCTCACCGGTGAGCCGCGGGACGGCGCGTACCGTCGTCGAAGGTCTCGGCGCAGGCGGCATGGTGCGACGCGACGGGGTCCTGTTGCCCGTGCCGCTCGGATTCAAGGACCGGCGCATCGACTTCGGCGCCGGCGAGAAGCTGGCGATGACGATTCCGTGGGGCGATGTGAGCACGGCGCATCGGACGACAGGCATCCCGAACATCGAGGTGTACGTGCCGATATCGCCGCGGAGCCTCGCGCGCATCAGGCGGCTCGAGCACCTGCGCTGGGCGCTCGGGTTCAATCTCGTGCAACGCGTGCTCAAATCGCGTGCCGACCGCGGCGTGCCGGGTCCCGATGCGGCGCTTCGCGATCGCACGCCGACCTGGGTGTGGGGCGAAGCGCGCGCGGCAGACGGCGCGATCCGCAGCGCGCGCATCGTCACCGCGAACGGCTATACGCTGACGGCGCACTCCTCGGTCGGCGTGGTCGCACGACTGCTGGACGGCAAGGCCGCGGCTGGCACCACCACGCCTGCCCGACTGATGGGCTCGCGCTACGTCGAGACGCTGCCGGGCAGCGGGCGGCTCACGATCAGCTGACGACCAGCCGATGGAAGTCATCGCTTTCGAGCCACCATTCTGGCTCGCGAACCGGCACCTGCAGTCGATACTGCCGAGCTCGCCGTCGCGGCGAGCGTTCGTCGCGCGGCGCGCGGCGCGACTGACGGCGGCGAGCCGCGAACTGCTGATCGATTGTGGCGACGGAGTCCGGCTGCACGGCCACTACGCCGGTCAGCCGGGCGGGGCGCGCAACCTGGTGCTGCTGGTGCACGGCTGGGAAGGCAGCGCCGAAGCGCAGTACGTGCTGTCGGCCGGCCAGTATCTGTATGCGCGGGGGTTCGAGGTCTTTCGCCTGAACCTGCGCGATCACGGCCCGACCCACCGGTTAAATCCCGAGCTCTTCCACTCGTGCCGGATCGCCGAGGTGGTCGGTGCGGTGCGCTCGGTGCAGGAGTTGTTCCCGGATCGGGCGCTGTCGCTCGTCGGTCACTCGCTCGGCGGCAATTTTGCGCTGCGGGTGGCGGTACGCGCGCCGGCGGCCGGCATCCGCCTCCGCCAGGTGGTCGCCATCTGCCCGGTGCTCGATCCGCAGCACACACTCGGGCAGCTGGAGCGCGGCCTGTGGATCTACCGCAACTACTTCGTACTCAAATGGCGCAGCTCGCTGCAACTGAAACACGAGGCGTGGCCCGATCTTTACGACCTAGACGAGCTGATGGAGCACCGCAACCTGACGCGGATGACCGAGGATCTGGTGCTGAGGTACACGGACTTCCCGGATCTCGTGAGCTATCTGAACGGCTACGCCATCGTCGGCGATCGGCTCGCTGGCCTCGAGGTGCCCGCGCGCATCATCGCCGCGCTCGATGACCCGATCATTCCGGCGGGGGACCTCGCGCGGCTCGCGCGGCCGCCGTCCCTGCGAATCACGGTCACACGCAAGGGTGGCCACTGCGGCTTTCTGGAGACGCTGACGGGCGAGAGCTGGGCCGACCGCCAGGTCCACGAGACGCTGGCGACCGCCGCCGACTGACCGTGCTGCTCAAGTCCGGTGCAGGAGGTCGGCGGCGCCGACTGTACCCGACGCGCTGCTGAGCCCCATGCCCGCGACGAAACGCTCCGTTGCCGCGACCAGTGGCGCGCGAGGCAGTTGCAAGCGGCACCGGGCCGCGGCCAAGATACCCGCTCAATCGACAGTCCCGGAGGCCCTCAGCATGCTGACCCGCGCCCGAGCGCCAGCGCCGACCGCAGCTCCTATCCTTGGCGCGTTACTGCTCGTATGGGCCGCGCTAGCCACGACGGCAGTGCGTGCAGATCCGTCCGTCTACGAACGCGCCGTTGCGACCGAAGGGCGCAGCGACAAGGACAGACAGCGCGATGCCCGCGACAAACCCGCCGAAGTGCTCGCGTTCGCGGGCTTCGAGCCGGGGATGCGGATCGCGGACATCTTTGGCGGCGGCGGCTACTACAGCGAAATCCTTGCTTACCTCGTCGGGCCGACAGGGCACGTGCTGCTGGTCAACGACCCGGCCTACGCCAAGTTCGCGGCCGACGATCAAAGCGTCAGGTTTCGGGACGGGCGACTGTCCCAGGTCGAGCGTCTGGTCGTGCCGAACGAGGACCTCAAGCTCGGAAAATCCACGCTCGACGGCGCGTTGTTCGTGATGTCGTACCACGATCTGTATTTCGAGGACAAAGCTGACTTCCCGCGCATCGATGCCTCGCAGCTGCTCGGACAGGTTCACGCGGCGTTGAAGCCGGGCGGGCTGCTGCTGATCGTCGATCACTCTGCCGTGGCCGGCAGCGGCATGGCGCTCGCGCAGACGCTGCACCGGATCGACGAGCAGTTCGCGATCAAGGACATCGAGTCGCACGGCTTCAAGCTGGTCAGGACCTACGACGGTCTGCGCAATGCCGCCGACGATCGGTCGAAACGGGTGTTCGACCCGGCGATCCGCGGCAAGACGGATCGCTTCGTCCATCTGTACCGCCGGCTCTAGGGATCCGTCCGCGGTGCGCGCTTCTCCGCGAATCGCTTGACGGGCTGATCGCCGGTCACGGTGATCTCGCCGTCGACGATCGCCCCGTCGGCAATCGCGATCACCCGGCCCCATACCCGGCCGTGGATGACGGCGGTCTTGCCGATTTCGAGCTTCGCCTCAACCTTCAGATCGCCGGTGATACGGCCCGCGATGACCGCCGATTGCGCCTCGATCGTGCCCTGCCAGTGAGCGCCCGTGGCGATTGACAGCGCGCCGTCGATCACACCATCGCCGATGATCGTGCCGCCGACCGACAGCGGCCCGCTGACCCTGAGCTGACCCTCGAAATGGCTGCCGGCGCCGATCAGCGTCGGCGTCCCGGGGAGTTGATCGAAGAACCGGCGGCGGGGGTGGCCGGCAGCAGCATCGGACACGGACTCTCCTGTGGCGCGGCGCGCTGGCGCGTCCGGGCCGTGACTCGCACGGCACCACTATACTAATGTCCGTGCCTGCGCCCAGTGGTAGCGGTGGGTCGCGATGTTCCGCGGTCGGCGGCGGCGTCCGGGCAGGGCCGGTGCCGGGGGCGGTCGCAGCGTCGGCGACGTGCGGTGCATCACTTCCCCGGCATGCCTCGCAGGGGCGCGCGGCGCGCTCGTCGCGGCAGAGGCTGGAAACGACACGGATCGCGGGAGACATCGGCAATGATTCGGGTCGATACACGGCTGGTGCCTCCCCCGACGCCCCCCGCGGCGAGCGCTGCGCCAACCGCACGGAACCGCCGCCGCACCGACATGAATCGTTATGCATGGCTGGCCGTGTTGCTGGTGGCGGGCTGCGGCGCCGACCGCGACTACCAGGCAGCGGAGCGCGCCAACACCGTCGTCGCCTTCGACGACTACCTGCGGCTGCATCCCGACGGCGCGCACGCGCGCGAGGC
>Ga0209415_10009417_pt1 | contig 16781 bp, 15 predicted proteins | sample PeaSoiSIISIP2007_FD_187696 | JGI IMG/M metagenome (GOLD analysis project Ga0209415, IMG submission 187696) | Peat soil microbial communities from Weissenstadt, Germany - SII-SIP-2007 (SPAdes) (version 2) | ecosystem: Environmental > Terrestrial > Soil > Wetlands > Peat | place: Germany... | reverse complement strand
CGGCACCGGCTGCGCTAGAGCATTTTCAGAATGAGTCGCTATAGCCGGCGGCACAGAAGTAGTTGCGGCATTCGCCGGGAGTGAACTGATCGAGCAGGACGCCGATGCGTCGCCACAGCCCATCTACAGTGCGTTCCGGGGCTTGGCGGAGCAGCGCCTTGAGCTTGGCGAAGGCCATCTCGATCGGGTTCATGTCGGGCGAGTAGGGCGGCAGCAGGAAGAGCTGGGCGCCGGCAGCGGCGATCGCGGCGCGGACTGGGGCGGTCTTGTGGGCCGGCAGATTGTCCATCACGACGATGTCGTCGGGCTGGAGTGTCGGGATCAGGACTTGCTCGACATAGGCCAGGAAGGCCTCGCCGGTCATCGGGCCGTCGAGCACCATTGGCGCGGTCAAGCCATCGCGCCGCAGGGCAGCAACAAAGGTTGTGGTCTTCCAATGGCCGAACGGGGCTTGGGCCAACAGACGCCGGCCGCGCGGGGCGCGGCCATAGAGCCGGGTCATCTTGGTGCTGGCGCCGGTCTCGTCGATAAAGACGAGCTTGTCGGCATCGACAAAGGGCTGCGCCGCCCGCCAGATCCGGCGCCGGGCGTCGACATCCGGGCGGTCCTGTTCGGCGGCGCGGAGTGTCTTTTTTTAAACGACAACCCGAGGCGATCGACCGCCAACCACATCGCCCCGTTCGACAGCCGCACCGCGTGCTCACCCGCCAGCCAGGTCTGCAGCGCCGCCAGGGTGATGTCCGGATGGGCCGCGATATGCGCCGCCAGGGCGGCCTCTTGCGCCGGCGTCAGCTTGCGCGGCCGGTGACCGCGCCGCGAGCTGGCGCTCACCTCCCCGGTCCGCCGCCGCCGGATCACGGCCTTGTAGATGTACGACACGCTGACCCGAAACACGCTCGCCGCAGACCGCGCCGCCAAGCCACCATCGACCGCCGCCAGAACCCGCGCCCGCAGCTCCTCCGAATAGCTCTGTCCTTGCCGCCAAACCATCGCTGCCCCCAACATCTTGCGGTCCGGGAAGCGAATCACACTTTACCTTGCGCGGGAATCCCTTTCAGCGATTCCAGCCAATACGGCTATGCTCTAGGTAGTCATCGGCCCCCGAAGCAATCCGACAGGTGTTGATGATCTCCGGGTCATAGTCAAAGACTGGTTCGCCCCCCGCCTCCAAGACCAGATGGTCGATGCCAAGTTCGATCGCCGCACGGAGATCGTGAACCCTCGGATTGAACGAGTCATCCTCCTCGGGATCGGGCGCGATCGGCGCGTCGACATGGACGAGTTCGAGCCCCTCGAAAAGATCGTCGTGCGGCTGCGCTTTGAACAACGCGTCCCGCCACCAACAGGCTCAGGCAAGTAGCCATTACCAATCCACTTCAAACCGGTCGGTCGCCTTTGACGGTGACGCGGTTGCCCGAGCGGGTGTGGGGCCAATAGTCCCACATTGCGTGGTGCTGGACGCAGCGGTTGTCCCAGAACGCGATCGAGTTCTCCTGCCAGCGGAAGCGGCACTGGAACAGCGGGTTGGCCATGTGCTCATAGAGATAGCGCAGGACCCCGTTGCTCTCGTCGCGCGGGATCCCGTTGATGTAGCGGGTGAAGCCGCCATTGACGTAGAGCGCCTTGCGGCCGGTCACCGGATGGGTGCGCACCACCGGGTGATCGGCAAAGGGGTAGCTCTCCTTGTCCTTCACCCCGTAATTGGCGTACTGGCCGCGGTAATGCTCGCCGTTGTGCCGCGCGGTCAGGCCCTCGAGATAGGTCTTCATGCGGTCCGACAGCGCCTCATAGGCGGCATACATGTTGGCGAACAGCGTGTCGCCGCCGCGCGGCGGGCATTTCCTGATGTAGAGGATCGAGCCCATTGGCGGCTCGGGGTCGCACGAGACGTCCGAATGCCAGCCTTCGCCGTTGGCGCGTGGGGAATCCTTGTCGGCATGAATGACCATCAATTCGGGATGGCCGGGTTCGGCGGGCGCCGCCGGGTGGATGTGCAATTCGCCGAACTTGCGGCCGAAATCGAGGTGCTGCTCGGGCGAGAGATGCTGGTCACGGAAGAAGATGACCAAATTCTCAGCGAGCGCGCGATGGATCTCGTCCATCTGCCGGTTGGTCGGCGCGCGCAGATCGACGCCGCCCACTTCGCCGCCGATGATCGGCGTCAGCTTGTCGACGCTGATCGACTCATAGGGCGAGTCCTGCGGCGTGTAGCGGATGCGCGGGCCGCTCCAACTGCGTAACGAGCTTTCCATCGCGTTTCTCCTTGATGTGTCTATTCGCCGAAGACGCGGCGAAAGATCGTGTCGACATGCTTCAGATGATAGGCGGTATCGAACGAGGCGTCGATTGCCTCCGGCGTCAGGTAGCGGCCGATTTCTGGGTCGGCTTTGAGGAGGTCGGCGAAGCGGCCTTCGCCCTGCCCAATGGCGTTCCACTGGGCCATCGCGTGCCTCTGCACCAGGCGATAGGCGTCCTCGCGGCTCATCCCGGCCTGGGTCAGGGCCAACAGAAAGCGCTGCGAGTCGACGAGCCCGCCCAACGAGTCGAGGTTCGCCCGCATGCGCTCGGGGTCGACGATCATGCGGTCGATCACGCCCGCCAGCCGGGAGAGCGCGAAATCGAGGGTCGTCGTCACGTCGGGCGCGATGAAACGCTCGACCGACGAGTGCGAGATGTCGCGCTCATGCCAGGTGGCAACGTCTTCCAGAGCCGGGATCACCGCCGAGCGGATCACCCGCGCGAGCCCGGTCAGGTTTTCCGACAATACCGGGTTGCGCTTGTGCGGCATGGACGAGGAACCCTTCTGGCCCTCGGCGAAATATTCGGAGGCTTCGCGCAGTTCGGTCCGCTGCAAATGCCGGAGCTCCGTGGCGAACCGTTCGATCGCGGCGGCGATCAGCGCCAGCGTCATGAAGAATTGGGCGTGGCGGTCGCGCGGGATGATCTGGGTCGAGATCGGCTCCGGGACGAGGCCGAGCTTTTTTGCGACATAGTCCTCAACCCGCGGGTCGATATTCGCGAAGGTGCCGACCGAGCCGGAGATCTGGCAGGTGGCGATCTCCTTTCGGGCGGCGAGCAGGCGCTCCTTATTGCGGGCGAACTCGGCCCAGTGCCCGGCGAGTTTGAGGCCAAAGCTCGTCGGCTCGGCGTGGACGCCGTGGCTGCGCGCCACCATCGCGGTGTATTTGTGCTCGACCGCGCGACGCTTCAGCGCCGCCAGCACAGCATCGAGATCGGCGAGCAGGATATCGGCGGCATCTTTCAGCTGTACCGCCAGGCAGGTGTCGAGGACGTCGCTCGAGGTCATCCCCTGGTGGACAAAGCGCGCCTCGGGGCCGACATGCTCGGCGAGGTTGGTGAGGAAAGCGATCGTCTCGTGGTGCACCTCGCGCTCGATCTCGCGGATCCGCTCGACCTCGAAGGCGCCCTTCTCGCGCAGCGCCTGCGCCACCCCGGCCGGGATGATGCCGAGCTTTTCCTGCGCCTCGCAGGCATAGGTCTCGATCTGCAACTGGATCCGAAAATAGTTCTCGGGCTGCCAGATCGCCGCCATTTGCGGCCGGCTGTAGCGCGGGATCATGCCCGGATGGCCTCCGTTGCGGCGAGCGCCTCTTCGCGGAGCGGATCGTAGCCGAGCCGGACGAGCGCGGCGAGCATATGGCTCGGCACCGGCGCGGTGACCGCGACCGGCGTCCGGGTGGGATAGAGCGGCAGCGCGATTGCGCGGGCATGAAGGAGGAGCGGCGAACCGCCAGTTGGACCAAGACTTGGGCCGCCATAGGCCACGTCACCCACCACCGGACAGCCGAGTTCGGCGCAATGCACCCGGATCTGGTGGGTGCGCCCGGTTCGCGGCCGCAATTCGAGCCAGGCACGGCCATCCTTCGCGCCAAGCACGCGATAATCGGTGATCGCCCGCTGCCCTTGCCCGTCCACCACCATGCGCCAGCCGACGATCCCGCGCGGCTGCTTGGCGAGGGGCGCCTCGATCCGCCCTTCGGCCGCGGCCGGGAGGCCGGCAACCACCGCCCAATAAACCTTTTCGACCCTGCCCTCTGCAAAGAGCCGCCCGAGCCGGCGCAGCGCCTTCGGGTGCCGGCCGAGCACCAGGCAACCGCTGGTGTCACGGTCGAGCCGGTGGGCCAGCGCCGGCGGCCGTGGCAGCCCGAAGCGCAGCAGCGGGAACCAGTGTTCGAGGTTGGCGCCGCCGCCCGGTCCGCCATGCACCGGAACCCCGGCCGGCTTGTCGATGACCAGCATCAGCCCGTCGCGATAGAGCACGCGGTCGACCAGGGTTGCAGGGAGGTTCATCACCGAAACATCGTCGTCGCGGCGCCGCCGCGCAAGCGTCCGCGCGGCGAGTGTGGCGAGGCGGCTATCCTCTCTCACTCCGCGGGTAAGGCGCTTGTGGCGCGGCAGGCGGTGTTGCCTGAAGGCAGCGTCCGGCATAGAGGATCTCGCCGCCATTGCCGAACGGGCCATTGACATCGGGGACATAGCGCCGCGTGTCGACGACATACCCGTCGGTGCACATCGAATGGGCCTGGAGCGCGTCGGCGATCCAGTCGCGGCGCAGCCGTTCCGCGGTGCCGTCGTCGTTCTCGGTCATCACCGTGTTGGTCCGCGCGCTGTACAGAAAGGAGGAGGGACCGCTCGCGGTGAATCCTTCGTTGCGGGCCGATCCGACGCAACCGACAAGCGATACCAGACAGAAGAAAGCAAGCGCGCGCATCGGGCCGGATCTCCGTGGGTCGAAGTGTTTCTCTATTCCCGATTCCGCGCCGCAGGGCAAGCGCCGCAGTTGAACCTGGGTTGAACCGGCGCGGGAACCAGGGGAATGACGCCGCCTTGCCGGTTATGATACCGCCCAACCGGGAGCCCAACCGGGGAGAAGGCGTGGAACGCCATAACAATTTCGACCTCCTGCGCCTCGTCGCGGCGACTTCGGTCATTTTCAGCCATGCCTTTCTCCTCGCGGAGAATTCGCAGGAACACGAGCCGCTGATGATCCTCACCGGCGGCCAGACGATTCTCGGCGTCGTAGGCGTTTTCGTGTTTTTTACGATCAGCGGCTATCTGATGACGCAAAGCTTCGACACCACAAAGTCGCCGCTGGTGTTTCTTTTGAAGCGCGCGCTGCGGGTCTTCCCGGGCCTCCTCCTCTGCCTCCTCGTCTGCGCCTTCGTCGTCGGACCCGTGGTGACCGGGTTGCCGCTCGCCGAATATTTCGGGCGCCGCGAGCCCTATCTCTTCCTCCTCCACAACGCCGTCCTCGACACCGATTACAACCGGCTGCCCGGGGTCGTCCTCGGGCCGCGCAATATCGGCGGGATCGTCAATGGTCCGCTGTGGAGCTTGCCGTGCGAAGTCCTGATGTACCTGATGCTCTTTGCGCTGGGACTGTGCCGCTTGCTGACGTTGCCGGTCGCGGCGACGCTCCTTGCGATCGGCGTCCTGTGCCTGTGGTTCGACGTCACCGACGCGCTCGGCGGCGCCCTTTGGCTGATGGGGTTCTTTGCCGCCGGGATCTGCTGCTATCGGCTGCGCGGGCGCGTCGGGGAACGGCGGTTCATCGCCGGACGCTGGGCCCTCTTCGCACTGCTCGGCCTCCTCCTCAGCGTGCCCACGCGGCTCTTTCTCGTCGCCTTCCCGCTTTTCGGCAGCTATCTGGTGATCTGGCTCGCGCTCAATCGCACGCTGCCGTCGGTTAGGGCCGCCCGGTTCGGCGACCTGTCCTACGGTCTTTACATCTATGGCTGGCCGATCGAGCAGTGCGTCGTCTATTTCAGCGGCGGAAGGGCGCCGTGGTGGGAAGTGTTCGGGGTCTCGCTGCCGCTCGCCGCTTTTGCCGCCTTCGTGTCCTGGCACGTGATCGAACGCCGCTGTCACTGGCGCCCCCGCCCGCGCGAGGCTCGGCCGTTGGCTCCTGCCCGCATCACGGCCGGCGGCTGAGCACCGCTATTCGGCGGTGGCAAACTCGAGTGCAGCGGGAAAGATTGCCGATGGCGACCCATAATGTCGATACTTGACCGTTCTCGATAGCGGGAGGATCGAATGAGGATGGTCGCTTCGCACAAGCTTCATCGCGCTGCCGAGCGGTGCTGTCACGCCGCACACGGCGCAGTGGACCGGCGCCGGCTGATCCAGCTGCTCGGCGTGGGGGCTGTGGGGCTCGTCGCCGGCGCGGGCCTGCCCGGGCGCTTCGCTCTTGCCGCCCCGGGCACCGAGGCGCTCTTACTCAACTGCATCGATTACCGGCTGGCCGGCGCGACCGCGCGCTACATGGCGGAACGGCAGATGGAAGGCAAATACGACCAGTTCATTCTCGCCGGCGCATCGCTTGGCGTCGAAAACCGTAAATTCCCCGACTGGGGAAAGACCTTTTGGGAGCATGTCCAGCTGGCGATCGACCTCCACCAAATTCGCCGGATCATCGTCATGGACCATCGCGATTGCGGTTTCTACAAAGACATTCACGGCAAGGATCTCGCGGCCGATCCGGCGGAAGAGCTGAAGGTCCACGCCGCCCAGATGCATCTGGTCCGGGCCGATATCGGCCGCCGGCACCCCAAGCTGGAGGTCGAGCTCCTGCTGATGGGGCTCGACGGCAAGGCCGAGACGGTTGCCTGACCAGGCCGCCCTCGATCGCGACCGGAGGGTGTTGGCCGCAATGACCCTCACCCACCCGTCGCTTTCGCGACGGGCCCCCCCTCTCCGGCATTGCGGGAGAGGGTTAGCTGCCGCAGCCACCTTCTGTCTCTTGGTCATCGTCGCGCTCCTCACCCCCGCCGCTTGGGCCGATAACAAGCCCACCCCGGCCGTGCCCGAGCTGCCGGCGCGGGTCGAGACCCGGCACACGATCAATCTCGCCGGCCCCCCCACCGCAAATCTCACCGGCCCTCCCGCCGCCCATGCGCTCGATTATCGCGCGGTTGCCGAGACCATCGGCCTCACCGACCGGAAGGGCGTTGCGGTCGCCTCGGTCTACACCGTGTCCTATCTGGTCGATCCGCCCGTCGGGCAACAGCGCCCGGTCGCGTTCGTGTTCAACGGCGGCCCGGGCGCCGCCTCGGTGTTTCTCCATCTGGGCGGGATTGGTCCCCGCATCCTCGAGACCCCGGCGACCGGCGCGGTGCCGGAACCGCCGGTGCATTTGATCGACAACCAATCGACCTGGCTACGTTTCACCGACCTCGTGTTTGTCGACCCGGTCGGCACCGGCTTCAGCCACGGCAGCGGCAAGGAGGATAATCCCGACAAGCCGTTCTGGAATGTCCGCGGCGACCTCGATTCGCTAGGCGCGGTGGTGCGCCGCTGGCTGACCGGCCACGAGCGCTGGAGCGCGCCGGTGTTTCTCGTCGGCGAAAGCTATGGCGGGCTGCGCGCCGCCGCGCTGGCGCAGAGCCTCGAGCGCGATGTCGGGGTTAGCGTCAGCGGCCTCGTCCTCATTTCGCCGGCGCTCGATGTCGAGCTCCTCCACCCCGATATCACCAACGCGCTGGCGGGTGCCTTCGAATTGCCGAGTTATGCCGCCGCCGCAGCCGTCTTCTCCGGGTCGGAAGCGGTCGCCGAGACCGCGCGGGCCGCCGAGCGCTTCGGCCTATCGGATTATCTGGTTGGTCTCGCCGGGTTGAAGGGCATGCCAGAGCCCGGCGACCCGTTCATCGCGCGCGTCGCCCGGCTGATCGGCCTTCCTGACGAGGTTGTCCGGCGCGCCCGCGGGCGGGTGCGGTACCAGGAGTTCGTGCGTGAATTGCGCCACGCACACGGCGAGGTCCTGAGCCGCTATGACGCCACGGTAGCGCGCGCGGCGGGCGCCAACCCGCGGGACGACAGCGCCGGCGACCCGGTGCTCGGCCCGGCGGTCGCCGCCTACACCGCCGCCTTCGACAGCTATGCGCCTGAGGCGCTCGGGTACCGCACCGAGCGGCCCTATCGGGTGCTGCCGCGCGACGTGTCACGCCAGTGGGACTGGGATGGAGCCCGCGGCGAAGGCGGGCTCGGCCTGGCGCTCTCCTCGCTCCAACGGACGCTGCTCCAGCACCCCGAGACAAGGGTCCTCATCGCCAACGGCCGCTATGATCTGGTGACCCCCTATCTCGCCTCGCGCTGGCTGGTCGATCAGCTGGGGCTGCCGGAAGCGGTGCGCGCCCGGATCGCCGTGCGCGTCTATGAGGGCGGGCACATGATGTATATGCGGCCCAAGTCGCGCGCCGCGCTGGCCGCCGACGCCGCGGAGGTCTTCGCCCCGCAAGGCGCCGCGCCACCGCACTGACGGCGGGCGTTGCACGCTATCCCGGTGGCGCTGCCAACAGCCGTTCGAGCGCCGCCTCAAGCGCGTCCGCGGCATCGGGCCCCGCTTCGAGATGGCGCAGCACGAGCGCGGCGGCTTCGAGCGTCGACAATGCTTCGCGGCGCGGTTCGCGGCGCACCCGGCCGAGGCGTGCCGGGCGCGGCGGGTTCACCACCAGGCGGTGCAGCTTCAACAGCCACGGGTTGCGCCACCACAGCGTCTTGGCCTCCTTCCAGCTGCCGTCCAGCAAAACGATACCTTCGAGCCCGGCCAGGATCGGCGCGGGATCGGCCGTTGGCTTGCCGTCGCGACCGAGGAGATTGATCTCGCGCCCCGGGCCGAGAGACGCCGGACGCACGGATCCCAGATAGAGGACGCCCCAGCGCCTGGGATCGGACGGGCGCCCCAGCGCCCGTGCGAGGTTGGGCCACGACAACCCGGCGACGAGCTTCGCCCGGCGCAACAGGTCGACCATAGCGGGAGCCGTCGCCAACGGTTCGCGCCGCTCCTGCGGATGCTGCAGGACGAGCACGAACAGGCGGTTGTCGATCGCCGCCGGCGGGGCCGGCCGGAGCTGGTAAAGCTCGTTGTCGCTCACATGACCACGGGGGCTCGGTTAGACGATCGGGCGCTTGGCGCCCCTGGATTCGGCGTTGATGTAGCGCGCCGGGCCCGGCCACCGTCAAGCGCTGGCCGGATGTGCTTTCTCCCGCCGCACGCGCCGCTATATCCTCTTGCGATGAGCACTCTCGCCGAACCTCAGCCGTGCGTCGCGGTGCCGGGGTGAGCGCAGCGGGCCTCACACCGCGCACCCGCCAGCTGATCATCTCGCTGATCGTCGCCTGCGCGATGTTCATGCAATCGCTCGATTCGACGGTCATCGCGACCGCGCTCCCGGCGATCGGACGCTCGATCGGCGAATCGCCGCTGCGTCTCAACATGGCGATCACCTGCTACCTGTTGAGTCTCGCGGTGTTCATCCCGATCAGCGGCTGGACCGCAGACCGCTTTGGCGCGCGCCGCGTGTTCAGCGGGGCGATCGTCGTCTTCACGCTGGGCTCGATCGCCTGCGGTTTTTCCCATTCGCTGTGGATGCTGGTCGTGGCGCGCATCGTCCAGGGCATGGGCGGGGCGATGATGGTGCCGGTCGGCCGGCTCGTCCTCCTAAAGACCGTGCCCCGGTCCGAGCTGGTGCGCGCGATGTCCTATGTCAGCGTGCCGGCCCTCGTCGGCCCGGTGATCGGGCCACCGCTCGGCGGCTTCATCGTCACCTACGGCTCCTGGCCGTGGATCTTTTTCATCAACATTCCGATCGGCGTCATCGGCATCGTGCTGGTGCGCCTGTTCATCGAAAACATCCGCGAAACGACGGTCCGGCCGTTCGATCTGCCGGGCTTCGCGCTGACCGGCATCGGATTGGCCAGCTTTGCCTATGGTTTCGAGATGAGCGGCCGGGGCGAATTGCCGCTGCCGATGGTGGCGGGGATGCTCGGGCTGGGCGTCTTGTGTCTGACGCTCTATGTGCGCCACGCGCGGCGCGTCGATCATCCGATCATCGATCTGGCGCTGATGCGCATCCCGACCTACCGGATGACGACGATCGGCGGCTTCATCTTTCGCATGGGGCTGGGCGCCTTGCCGTTCCTCATGCCGTTGATGCTGCAGGTCGGGTTCGGCCTCGACGCGCTGCACTCGGGTCTAATCACCTTTGCCAGCGCCGCCGGGGCGATGAGCAACAAGCTTCTGGTCACCGCAATCATCCGCACCTTGGGTTTCCGCCGCGTCCTCATTGCCAACACGGTGGTCAGCAGCGGCTTTCTGTTCTCCTATTCGTTCTTCCGGCCGACGACGCCGCATGCTGTCATCTTTCTCGCGCTCTTGGCCGGCGGATTTTTCCGCTCGCTGCAGATGACCAGCATCAACACCCTCTCTTATGCCGACGTGCCCCCCGGCATGCTGAGCCGCGCCACCAGCCTCACCAGCATGGCGCAGCAGCTGTCCCAAAGCATGGGGGTCGGGACCGGCGCGCTGATGCTCTATTTAATGCTGGGGATCCATCACACCGCGGTGTCGGGGCCGGCCGATTTCTCGTTTGCCCTCGCCGCGGTCGCGATGCTGTCGATGCTGTCGGTGCCGTTTTTCCTTAAGATGTCGCCCGACGCCGGCGCCGAGGTCAGCGGGCGTGCCGTCGCCACCAAAATGCCGGGCGAGTGAGCCTGCTGCGCCTCCTCGCCTGGAACATCCGCCAGGGCGGCGGGACGAGGCTCCCGGCGATTGTTGCCGCGCTCGGCCGCCACGCGGCCGATCTCCTGGTCATTTCCGAATACCGCGGCGGCGATTCGGGCGCCCGGCTGCGCGCGGCGCTCGCCGCCTCGGGATATGCACACCAAACCGGCCTGGTGCCGCCGCCCGGCAGGAATGGTGTCCTCATCGCCGCGCGGTGCCCCCTGCGCGAGCATGGCGCGGTCAGCGAGGGCGTCATCGAGCCCTACCGGATGGTGCGGGTCGAAGTGGCCGGGCTCCATCTCAGCGGCATCTACATGCCGAACTTGTTGGCGAAGGTGCCCTATTGGGAGGCGCTGATCGCCGCGCTCGCCACTGCGGCCGGCCCGGCGCTGGCGATCGGCGACTTCAATACCTGCCGCGCCTATGTCGACGAACCCGGCGCGATCGATGCAACGGCGCATTTCATCGACAAGATCGAGGGAATCGGGTTTTGCGATCTGTGGCGCCGGCGCTATCCCGAGGGCCGCGAATTTTCCTGGTACAGCACCCGCGGCAACGGGTTCCGCATCGACCACGCGTTTCTGTCGGCGTCTCTGGTAGCGCAGGCCGGCGCGGTGCGTTACTCACATGACGAGCGCTTGGCCGGCCTTTCCGACCACTCGCCGCTCATTCTCGATCTGAAAGTTTGAAGGAGCGCTACTCGCGCATCAGCTTGTCGACGATTTCCTTGGGGATGTCGTCTTTCCAGTTGCGCCCGGTATTCCAGCCCCACGGGCGGATCGCGTCGCGCTCGGTGATCAGCGCCTGGATTTCCGCTTCGATCGCGTTGCCGTCGCGCTCGCCATTGGCGCGCTCCAGGTAGAGCTCGTAGAGCCGGTCCCAAATCACCGTTAACCGGGCGCTCTCCTCGGGCGTAAACGGAGGAATGGCAGATGACATTAGCCAACTCACTCATACCCGTCTCTGATGCGTCCTTGTAGCACAGTGTGGTGACCGAAGGGTTAAAATCGGTGATAAATGCGGGTCTTTTCAATCCCCGACGGCGCGCATCGGCGCACGGGCGGCGCCGAGCTGGCGGCGAATCAACCTGGCATAGAGGCCGCCGCGGGCGATCAGCTCGCCATGCAGCGGCCGGCCGGGATCACTCGATGACCTCGTCGGCGCCGGCGAGGATCAACGGCGGGATGGTGAGGCCGAGCGCCCGCGCGGCCTTCAAATTGACGACCAGTTCGAACTTGGTCGGCTGCTCGACCGGCAGATCAGCCGGCTTGGCGCCCTTGAGGATCTTGTCGACATAGGTGGCGGCGCGCCGCGAAAGGTCTTTGAGATCGGCCCCGTAGCTCATCAGGCCGCCAATCATCACATTTTCGCGGTACATGGAGAGGGTCGGTAGTCTTTGGCCCGTTGCAAAGTCGATGATCCGGCTCCTTTCGGCACCAAAAAGGGTATCGCCCGGAACGATCAGGGCTTGGACGTGCTCGCGCTTGACCGCGGCGAAGGCGGAGTCAATGTCGCCGGGAGCGCGGGCCTCGACCGGAATAAGGCCGATGCGCAACGTCTGGGCCGCTTGCTGCGCCACATGAACCAGGGCGGCGTGTCCATGGTTGCCGGGATCGACCAGAAAAGCGACGCGTTCGGCGCGAGGAATTGTGGTCTTGAGCAGGTCCACCCACTTCCCGGCAATTTCCGGCGAGACTGAACTGGAAAGACCGGTGATGTTGCCACCGGGGTGCGCGAGGCTGGCGATGAACCCGGCGGCGACCGGTTCGCCCGAATTCACCATGACAATCGGGATCGTCGAGGTCGCCTGTTTGGCGGCCTGTATCGCCGGGGGCACGGTGCCAACGATGACCTCCGGGTCGAGCCGCACCAGCTCGGCGGCGAGATCGGGAAGACGCTCGAAATGTCCATCGGCCTCGCGGCTCTCGATCTCAATGTCGTTGTCGCCGTAGCCGAGGGCGCGCAATCCTTCGCGGAACGCCGTGAGGTATGGCGCACCCATCGCGCGCGAAAAGGGGGAAAGCAGCGCGATCCGGCGGCGCCTCGCCGTCTGCGCGCGTGCGATGCGCGGCAGCAGCAGCATGCTGGCGGCGCCAATGACGAATCGGCGTGGGATCGCTGGGCCGGGTCTCATTCGATCAATCCCCGGCAGCGCGCATCGGCTCACGGGCGGCGCCGAGCTGGCGGCGAATCAACCTGGCATAGAGGCCGCCGCGGGCGATCAGCTCGCCATGCGTGCCGAGTTCTACAAGGCGGCCGCGGTCGAGGACGACGAGGAGATCGGCGTGGCGCACCGTCGAGAGGCGGTGAGCGATAACGATTGTGGTGCGGTCGCGCATCAGCGTATCGAGCGCTTGGCGGACCTGCGCCTCGCTGACCGCGTCCAGGTGCGAAGTTGCCTCGTCGAGGATGAGGGTCGGCGCGTTTTTGAGAAAGGCGCGGGCGATCGCGACCCGCTGACGCTGCCCGCCCGAAAGCTGCACCCCGCGTTCGCCGACGCGGGTGCCGAGCCCCTCCGGCAGGGTGGCGACGAAATCGGCGAGCGCGGCTTCGTCGAGCGCGCGGCCGATCGCAGCTTCGTCGGCCTCCGGCCGGGCGAGTGCGACATTGGCGCGCAGCGTGTCGTTGAAGAGGTAGGTGTCCTGCGACACCAGCGAAATCCGCCGGCGCAGGTGATCGAGCTGGAAATCCCTGAGGTCGACCCCGTCGATCAGGATGCGCCCCTCGGCCGGGTCCCAGAAGCGCAGGAGGAGGTTGGCGAGCGTCGTCTTGCCGGCGCCCGAGGGTCCGACGATCGCGACCGTGGCTCCGGCCGGGATGTCGAGCGTGATGCCTTCGAGCGCGGGCCGGCGCGCGCCGGAATAGGCGAAGCCTACCCCTTCGAACCGGACCGCCGAGCCGCCGACCGGGGCAGGCGGGCGCGAGGGGCCATCCTGCACGGCCGGCACCTCGTGCTGCACGGCATGGAGGCGCCGGGTCGAAGCGATCGTGTCGGCGAGCTGGCGGCTGACCTGGGCGATCTCGGAAATCGGTAGGAACGAGGCGAGCGCGAGGAGGATCAACAAGGGCAGCATGGTCGCGGCGAGCTGGTGGCCGGCGACCAGCCACGCGCCGGTAACCGCGACGGCGAGGCCGCCGAGCCCGGTGGCGATTTCGAGCTGCGCGGTTTGCGACGAGAGATCGGCGAGGAGCGTCAGGCGGGTCTTTTGATAGTCGCGCACCGCGTCCATGAAGCTCTCTCGCCGGCGCCCCACCGCCTGGAAGGCGACGAGATCGGAGAGCCCCTGGATCGTCTCGGTGACATGGGCGCCGAGGAGGCCCAAGGCTTCGCGCGCCTCGCCCCCGAGCCGGTCGATCCGCCCCCGCATCAACACCGGCGCCAACCCCGCGCAGAGCACGAACGGCAGCAATGCGAGAGCGATCGGCCAGGCGACAATCGCCAGACTGACGAGCACGGTCGAGGGCACCAACAGCGCGACCAATGCCGGGGCCACCGTATGCGCGAAAAAATATTCGATCGTCTCGATGTCCTGGCTCGCCAGCGCGATCAGATCGCCCGAGCGGCGGCGCACCAGATAGGCCGGCGCGAGTTGATCGAGCTTCCGGTAGAGCGCGACCCGCAGTTCGGCGAGCAGGCGATAGGCGATGTCGTGGGCCAGCCACGATTCGAGCCAGTGCAGGATCCCGGCGAGCGGCGCCAGGAGGGCGAGGAGAACGAGGAGAGCGGCAAACGGCGCCCCGCTCTTGACCGCAGCGACCGCCAGGGCGCCGGTGATCCCGACCCCGATAAAGGCCGCCACCCGGCCGATCCCCGAACTCACCACGACCGCGAACCGCCGCCGCCACGGCCTGATTATTTGCACCAGCGCCAACAGCGTCGTCGCCGCGCCGACCTGCGCCGCCGCGGCGTTGGCGGCATCGGGCGCCGCCTCGCCGTAATCGGTCGCGCCCGCCTCGTCCGGCGCTGCCGCCAGCTCGTCGATGGCGACAATGATGTCGCCGCCGCGCTCCTCGGCCTGCGCGCCCATCAGGCGCCGGTAGGCGCCGTCGCGGCGGATCAGTTCGGCGTGGCTTCCCGCTTCGACGATGCGGCCGTGATCGAGAACGAGGATGCGGTCGGCGCCGATGACGCTGGAGAGGCGATGCGCCAGAACGAGCGTGGTGCGCCCCTGCGCCAGCCGGTCGAGCCCGCGCTGGATCAAGGCCTCGTTCTCGGCATCGACCGAGGACAACGCCTCATCGAGGATCAGGATCGGGGAATCGCGCAACAGCGCGCGCGCGATCGCCAGGCGTTGGCGCTGCCCGCCCGACAGGTTGACCCCGCGTTCGCCGAGGATCGTCTGGTAGCCGTAGGGCAGCTGCAGGATGAAGTCGTGCGCGTTGGCGTCCCTGGCCGCGGCTTCGATCTCGTCCCCGGTCGCATCGGGTTTGCCGAGCCGCAGATTGTCTTCGACCGTGCCGTGGAACAGATAGGTGTCCTGGTGGACGATCGCGATCTCGCGGTGCAGTGCCCCGGGATCGAGCGTGCGGACATCCTCCCCGCCCACCCGCACGGTCCCGGATTGCGGGTCGAACAGGCGGAGGATCAGCCGGACGATCGACGATTTTCCGGCGCCCGAGGGCCCGACGATGCCGATCTTCTCGCCCGCCGCCACCATAAAGGAGAGCCCGTCATGCGCCGCCCCCCGTCCGCCGGGATAGGCAAAGCACACGTTCTCAAAGGCGATCGTCGGCGCCAACACCCGCACTCCCTCGCCCCCACCGGGGGAGAGGGTCGGGGTGAGGGGCCGGGCAGCCACGCAAGCGTCGATACCCTCACCCGTCTCGCCGCGGTCGGGCCGAGCCACCCTCTCCCGCAGTGCGGGAGAGGGGCTTTGTTGGACCAGTGGCTCCGCGGCGAGCAAGGCGTGGATGCCGGCGGCGGCCGACTGGCCGGTCATGCCTTGATGCAAGACCGTGCGCAGGTCGCGCAGCGGGCGGAACACCTCGGTCCCGCACATCAATACGATAAGGAGCGCCTCGATCGTCATCCGCCCCTCCGCGACCCGCCACACGCCGAGCGCCAAGGCCGCCGCAGCGCCGATCGCGACCCCGGCATCGGTGATGCCGCGGGTCATGACGCTGGTCGAGAGGACGCGCATCGTCGTCTCCGACAATTCGCGCGCGCGCAAGGCGAGCCGTTCGCCATAGGCGGTGCTCTGCCCGAACGCCTTCAAGGTTGGCAGGCCCTGCACCGCGTCGAGGAATTCCGAGCCGAAGCTCTTCATCGCCTCCTGGCGCACCCGGCCCTTGCCGCTCTCGATGCTGTTCCACGCCGTTGGCGCGACGAGGACCACCAGGGCGCCGACCAGCATCACCGTGGCGACCGGCGCGTCCCACCACACGATAAAGCCGAAGATCGCCAAGGGGGTCAGTGCCGCGACCGCGACCTGCGGCAGGTATTGCCCGAAAAAGCTCTGCAGCTGCTCGACCCCGTCAACCAGGGACAGCATGACCCCGCCGGTGCGCTCGCCGGCGAACCAGGCCGGCCCCAATTCGGCGATCTTGTCGTAGAGCCGGCCGCGCAGCGCTTGCTGCACCCGCCCGGCGTTCTCGTGGGCGATCGTCGTGCGGGCATGATCGAGGAGCGCGCGTAAGAGCACCGCCGCGCCGACCCCGGCCGCCAAGGTCGCGACGATGGCGACGCCGGCACCGCTGAAGACGCGGGCCAGCAGCATGCCCATCAGCGCAAAGCGCGCGATGCCGAAGCCCGCGGCCAGAAGCCCGATCAGGATCGCCAGCCCGATTCGCCCGCGCAGCCCCGCGGTCAGCGCCCACAAGCGGGAATCGAAATACATCAGCGCCACTTCTCCTCGGTGGCGCCGGATTGCTCGGCCGCGGTCAGGGTCCGCGGATCCTCGACATCGACGGTCAGATGCTCGGTCGGCTTGGGCGTCGCGGTTACCAGGCAGACCCCGTCCGGCGCCTCGAAGCGGTGCCACAGGCCTTGCGGCACGATCACCAGCATCCCCGCCCTCAGCGTATGGGTTTGCCGCCCTTCCTCGGTGATGATGTGGAACTTCGTCTCACCCTCGACCACCTGCACCAGTTCGTCGCCGTTGGGGTGGCGCTCCCAGGCGCCGTTGCCGGCGAATTTGGCGCTGAAGATGTTGCCGTCGCGAAACGCCGTCAGCGTGGCGAAGGCTCGTGTGCCCTTGCGATCGGCCTCGGTCATGTCGGGCCGGCGCCCCTTCAGCATCGACAGCTTGCCCAATTCGGCCTT
>Ga0209415_10009416_pt1 | contig 16781 bp, 10 predicted proteins | sample PeaSoiSIISIP2007_FD_187696 | JGI IMG/M metagenome (GOLD analysis project Ga0209415, IMG submission 187696) | Peat soil microbial communities from Weissenstadt, Germany - SII-SIP-2007 (SPAdes) (version 2) | ecosystem: Environmental > Terrestrial > Soil > Wetlands > Peat | place: Germany... | reverse complement strand
AAAATATTACGTAAATATATTCGATTTTACTCTCCCGGCCCCTGAGTTGTCACACAGACTCCCAAGGGGGAGAGGGCAAAAACTCGGGTTATTTCTCCCCTCGCCCCGTTGGGGGAGAGGGGTCGGGGATGAGGGGGTGATGTCACTTATTTGTGCAATCCTCAGTAGGTGATAGACAAGAGTGCTTGCACCACCGCGGACTGGTCAAGCGACCGTCGTATCAGGGGCTGGAGTTGGGCGTCGTTGAAGTACCCAGAAGTAGGCGGCGGCCAATGTGGAGAAAGCTGTGACAATTCCCAGGACCCGGAACGCGCCTTGCCAACCTGCTGCGAGCGAGAGGCGTGCCACCGCGTCGCCTGACAGGACTCCGCCCAGATAGCCAACCCCATCAATAATACCGGAGGAGGTTGCCGCCGCTTGTTTCCCGCCAAAGTCGAGTGCCATGGCGCCCGCGAGGTAGGAATATGGCCCGATGATGGCAAAACCCACCAGGGCGACCAGCACCACAGGCAGGTTGTGGGCGGCGCCCGATCGTAACGAGGCAAGCGAGAACAAGGCAAGGGTGGCAACGACGAGCCCGACGAACGTGATAATCGCCCGTCCTCCGCGCCCCAGGCGGTCGCTGAGATAGCCGACGAGCACCACGGACGCTCCTCCGAACAGCGGGAAGAGAGCGCTGAATTTGGCGGCTTTGGCGGTGGTGAAGCCCGCGACTTCGTAGAAGTAAGTTGGCGTCCAGGTGTTGAACGTCTCACGCACGAAGGTGGTGCCCAGCGACAGAGTGCAGACGGTCCAAAAAGCCGGGCTGCGGAATAGCGGCCTCAGGTGCTCCGCAAGGCTGCGCTTCCGTTGGCTTTCGCTGCGGCCCGCAAAGAGGCTATCAGGATTCGCCTTTGTCTCCGCTTCACCGATTTCGGAGCTTGATTCTTTGAGGAGCAGGAGGTTGGCCAGGAAAAGCACAAATAAGCTACAGGCGGCAACCACAAAGACCGCGCGCCAACCCAAGCCGTGAGCGATTAAGACGCCCATGAACTGGCGGCCGAAAGCGTCGCCAAACAGATAGCTAAGGCTGACCGCGCCCATGGCAGTTCCATAGGCGGCGTAAGAGAACCAGCGCGAGGTGATCTTCACCATTCCCGCCCAACCTGCTGACTGGACGAGCCGGTTGGCGATCCACGCCACTGCGAACAGCTGCAGGCCGCCGCCAGCGGCCAACAAGGTAAACAGAACTGCTCCACCCATGGCGGCCAGAAACTGGCGTTTGCCGCCCCAGAAATCAGCCAGGCCGCCAAGAAAGAACTTGCCCAGGGCGTAGGCCAACACGCCCAGGGAAACGATCTGCCCGAGGCGAATGCGCGCCTGGTCCGCCGGAATGCCGTGAGCTGCAAGGTCTCGAATGATCAGCGGCAGGGTGACGGAGAAATTCGACCGGCAAATGTAGAATCCGGCATAGCCGGTCATCAGCAGGCTGACGATCAGAATCTGCCAGAGCAGCAACCGCCGGGTGGTAGTCCTTTGCTCCATACTCATGTGCCAATCTCTTTGCCTGATGTCGCGGGGAGTTTGCCAGGGCAGTGGCGACGCGAAGGCGCCCCCACCAAACTGACTCATTAGCGAGTTTAACACGAGTTTAACGCCGTTGACATCGTGCCGGTGGTATCCTAAGTTGGAGTTTCGTCGAACACGCTGGTGAGATCAAAACGAACTTCTCCGTGTTCTTTGCGCCTTTAGAGCCTCAACACAGAGAACACAGAGCGTCTTGGTGAACTCTGTGTTCAGTCTTTCTTGGCCACGGAGAGCACTGAGAACGGCCGGCGCTAGCGGCTTCGCGGCGTCGAATGCACTCGCAACGAACTATGCAACGGAGCACTCAAGAACAAGATAAGTTATTGTTCACTCCTGGCCCCCTGACGACCAGCCTGACGGTGAAACAGGCGGCGCTTCGCGACCTGGGCTCACGGGACCACGAATTCATTGCGATGGTGCGCAACATTCGCCGTAAGCTGCTGGAACTGGGCGGGGTGGCGGACGGGGGGTTCGAGGCTATCCTGATGCAAGGTAGCGGCACGTTTGCCATTGAGTCGGTGCTGTCGTCCACCGTGCCGCCGGATGGCAAGGTGTTAGCCGTAATCAATGGCGCTTACGGAAGGCGTATTGCCCAGATCGCCCAGACCCTCAAGATTCCCCTCACCGAGTTGAGTTGCCCGGAAGATCAGCGCCCCGACAAGGAGCGACTCGGCCAGGCGCTCGAAGCCGACCCCTCCCTATCCCACGTGGCGGTGGTGCACAGCGAAACCAGCACTGGCATGATCAATCCGGTGCGCGAAATTGGGGAGATCGTCAAACACTTCAATCGGATTTATTTCGTGGATGCGATGAGCAGTTTCGGAGGAATGCCCCTGAACCTACTTGACTGCCGGATCGATTATCTGGTTTCTTCGGCGAACAAGTGCATCGAGGGCATACCGGGATTCGCTTTCGTGCTGGCGCAGCGAGCAGCGCTGCTGGCGACCGCAGGTTTTGCCCGAAGCGTGAGCTTGGACCTCCTGGCCCAATGGAAACGGCTCGAGGCCGACGGGCAGTTTCGCTTCACCCCGCCCACGCACGCGCTCCTGGCATTTCACCAGGCTTTGCGGGAGTTGGAAGCGGAAGGAGGAGTCGAGGGCCGCGCCGCGCGCTATCGAACCAATTTCGAAGTCCTTTCGCAAGGCATGGGAGAGTTGGGCTTCGAGGGGTACCTCCGGCCGGAAGACCGAGGCTACATCATAAGTTCGTTTCGCTACCCTCGGCACCCGAAATTCGACTTTGGGGTGTTTTACGCGCGCCTGAGCGACAAGGGCTTCGTGATCTACCCGGGCAAAGTGAGTAAGGCGGACTGCTTCCGGATCGGCTGCATCGGGCACATCTTCCCGGACGATATGCGCGGCCTTCTCGGAGCAATACGGCAGACCATGGCGGAGATGGGAGTTGAGATGCCGGCTGCCGTCTTGACGTAACGGCGAACTCAGGCCGCCATCCCGCGGCTTCAACCTGAAGATCGAGGCGCCTATAGCCATGGATTTTGTTTTTCAGCGTTCTTATCGCGGCCCTCTGAAGGCCGTCGTCCTGGATTGGGCTGGAACCACCCTGGACTACGGCTGTTTTGCTCCTGCCGTGGTTTTTGTGGAAGTCTTCAAGCGCCACGGGATCCCCATCACCACAGAACAGGCGCGCGAACCGATGGGGGCGCACAAGAAAGTCCACATCCGCATGATCTCCGAAATGGAGGCGGTCCGAAGCATGTGGCAGGATGTGCACGGCGCCCTGCCTGACGAAGACGATGTGGAGCAGATGTTCCGGGACTTCGTGCCCCTTCAGCTCGCGTGCCTGGCGAAGTACGCCGATTTGATTCCGGGCACGCTGGAGGCGGTGGCGGAGTTTCGCCGGCGGGGCCTGAAGATCGGTTCCACGACAGGATACACAACGGAGATGATGGAAGTACTTCAGGAAGAGGCTAGGAAGCGGGGGTACCTGCCGGACTCGAGTGTGTGCGCCGCGCAGGTCCCGGCGGGACGGCCCCACCCGTGGATGTGCCTGCAAAACGCCATGAATCTGCAACTCTACCCTATGGAAGCTTTTGTCAAGGTGGGGGATACCTTGCCGGATATCGCGGAAGGGCTCAACGCGGGGATGTGGACCATCGGACTGGCCAAGACAGGCAACGAGCTTGGGCTGACTGAGCAGGAAATCGCCGCACTCGAGCCCCACGTCCTGCGTGCCAGACTCGACCGCGCTCGTCAGCGATTTCGTCAGGCAGGCGCTCACTATGTGGTGGATGGGATCGCGGAAGTGGCTCCGGTTCTGGATGAGATCAACGCGCGGTTGGCGCATGGCGAGCGGCCATAAAACGTAGGGGTGGCCCTTGTGGCCACCCGCGGGCAACCACATGGGTTGCCCCTACGGTTCTACTTCGTCGCGCTACAGGAGGTGATGCATCACGCCCCAAGAACAGGACAAAGCTCTGGGCTTTCGCGCCGAGGGAGACTTGAACGTTTCGTCCCGGCGCAAGGAGTGGGCAGCGCGGAATATCGATGCGGAAACTCAAAAGTGGCTGGACGAAGACGCTCGCTACTTCCTGCACCAGTCACTATCCACGCCCTGTCTGAATGTTCTTACCGCCTGCGACGGCGTTTACATTGAAGACCTGCAAGGCCGCCGCTACCTTGATTTCCACGGCAACAGCGTTCACCAGGTGGGCTTCCGAAACCGCCGGGTGCTCGAGGCCATCAAGGCTCAGATGGAAACGCTGCCGTTCTGCACGCGGCGCTATACCAATCTGCCCGCGATCAAACTGGCCAAGAAACTTGCCGAACTTGCTCCTGGGGATTTAAACAAGGTCCTGTTTGCTCCAGGAGGCGCGGAAGCGGTCGGCATGGCATTGAAACTGGCGCGGGCGGCCACGGGAAGATACAAGACCATCTCCATGTGGGACTCATTTCACGGCGCATCCCTCGATGCCATCTCGGTGGGGGGCGAAGCCATGTTTCGCACCGGCATTGGTCCGCTTCTTTCCGGCGCTGAGCACGTTCCGCCGGCCGACCCGGCCGATTGTCCTTGGGGTTGTGGACAAGAGTGCACGCTGCAATGTGCGCGCTACGTCGAGTATGTTTTGGAGAAAGAAGGTGATGTGGCCGCCGTGATCGCCGAGACGGTGCGCAGCACGCCCTCCGTTCCCCCGCCCGAATACTGGCAGATCATCCGCGCGGCCTGCGACCGCCATGGGACCTTGCTGATTTTGGACGAGATTCCCAATGGCCTGGGCCGCACCGGCAAGATGTTCGTTTGCGAGCACTTCGGCATCGTTCCTGACATGCTGGTGCTCGGCAAGGGACTAGGCGGCGGTATTTTCCCGCTCGCGGCCCTGATCGCTCGCGAAGGGCTCGACGTCGTGAGCGAGGGCTCATTGGGCCACTATACGCACGAGAAAAACCCCGTCGCCTGCGCGGCCGGCCTGGCGACCCTTGCCTGCCTGGAAGAGGAAGGGTTGATCGAGAATGCGCGCCGAATGGGAGAGTACGCGCTAGGGCGGCTGGCGGCGCTCGCAGAGAAACACCAGATCATCGGGCGCGTCAGAGGCTTGGGCTTGCTGTTGGGCGTGGAACTGGTCCGGGACAGGAACACGCGTGAGCGAGCCGTGGAAGAAGCTGAGCAGGTGATGTACGAGGCGTTGGACAAAGGTCTGAGCTTCAAACTGATGATGGGAAACGTTGTCCAGTTAACTCCCCCCTTGACCATCACCAAAGAGAGAATGGACGAGGCGATTGATATACTCGATGCCTGCCTGACCGGCATTCACCGGTAAGCCCCGGCCTAAAACAAAAACGGGGAACCATTTCTGGTCCCCCGTCTCGTTTGCTACCGGTTTTTTGTGCCGTGGTAACGTCCGCGGAGCGTCAGCCACAGTGCGCACCGCAAGAGCGGTGTGATTGTTTGCCTTACGTATGCGTGCCCGGTGGAGTCGTTTCTCCTCCCGTCAGCATACTGTTATTGTCACTCCTCTCAATCGCGAATTGCAAGTCCCTTTTTCATCCTTTTTTTCGCTGGCCCCGCGGTAGGGGGACGGCTTGCCGTCCCCTCATTTCTCCTGGCCACAACGAGGGTTGGGCCAGCCCCACCCGTACACCGCGCCGGTCCATCCGCGCCTTCTCTTATCGACAGATCGGGGGATTCCGCGAGGGCTTGCCGGAGGGGGTGAGTTCGAGATATATTGAAATTCGCCAGGGCATAAATACGATTAATAACTTCGGGGGAAACATGAGCATCGCCCAGTCGCCTGTTAGGCCCGACCGAATCATGCAGCTTACCTGGGGCTACGCACCGCCGCTGATCCTCGAGGCGGCCATCCGCCACCGCGTCTTTGACGTGCTGGACAACGGCGCCAAAACCGTCGAGGAAGTCGAGGACGCGACCGGCGCCTCCGCCCGCGGACTCACCGCGTTGATGAACGCACTCGTAGGATTGAGCCTGCTCACCAAAGACGTGCAGGGCCATTACGCACTCACTCCCGAGAGCGCCGCCTTCCTGGTCAGCACCAAACCCGGCTTCCAGGGTGGCATGATCCTCCACTGCAGCCAGCACCTGATTCCCAAGTGGCTGCGGCTCAATGAGATTGTCGCCACCGGAAAACCCGTGGAGCCAGTCAACCAAGAGCGGCTGGGTGGGGATTTCTTCAGTAAATTCGTTGCGGATATTTTCCCCAGGAGCTATGGCTCCGCGCAGGCCCTGGCGGGCGCGCTCGATTTGAACGGCGACGGGAGGCCCATCAGTGTGCTTGACTTGGCGGCGGGTTCCGGCGTGTGGGGTATCGCCCTGGCACAGAAATCGCCATATGTCCGCGTCACGGCCGTGGACTGGCCGGAAGTGATCGCCGTCACCCGCAAAACCGTGGCCCACTTCGGGCTGATGAAGCGATTCCAGTTCGTTCCCGGCGACCTGCTTTCAGCCGATTTTGGGACCAACCACGCCGTCGCTACGCTGGGCCATATTCTGCACAGCGAAGGCGAGGAGCGCAGCCACGCTCTGCTGCAACGAACATTCGACGCCCTAGCCCCCGGCGGCACGGTCGCCGTAGCCGAGATTCTTGTGAATGACGAAAGAACCGAACCGCTCGCCGGCCTTCTCTTCGCCGTCAACATGCTCGTGAACACCGACCGTGGCGACACCTACTCCTACCGGGAGATCAGCTCGTGGCTGAGGGAGGCTGGGTTCGTAAACTCGCGCACCCTCGATGCCCCAGGGCCCTCACCTCTGATCCTGGCCACGAAACCGTGAGCGTATTCTGCAACAGGCTGCTGAGAACCACCAACGCCTGTCATTCTGAGCGAAGCGAAGAATCTCGCTCTGCCCCGCCCCATCCCGAGGTCAAAGACCAGAGCGAGATTCCTCGCTACGCTCGGAATGACATGGTTCAGAGCGTTTTTGGTATTGACCTACCCACCCCTCGCCATCTATAAACATGGGCGCATTTTCAGGAGGAACCGTGAATAGTCGGGAACGTGTGCTGGCCATGCTTGAGGGCGCTCCGGTGGACCATCTTCCCTGCATGCCGATTCTCATGCAGTTTGCCGGAGACCTGATCGGATCGAGTTACATCAACTATGCGACGAACTTCCGCTTTCTGACAGAAGGCCAGATGCGGGCCGCGGGAGAATTCGGAATAGACCACGTCAACACCATGTCAGACCCTGCGGGCGAGGCGGCCGATTGCGGCGCAGCCGTGAAGTTCTTCCCGAACCAGCCGCCGGCGCTGGACGAGGCCAATGCCCTGCTGACTGATAAGACGCTCCTGGACACGCTCGAGATCCCCGACCCATACGTCGGGCAGCGCATGCACAATCGCCTTCAAGCGCTGGCCTTGTACAAGCAGCGCGTGGGCGGAGAGAAGCTGATCGAAGGTTGGGTCGAGGGGCCATGCGCGCAGGGCGCGGATCTGAGGGGAATCAACAACCTGATGCTGGATTTCTATGACGATCCCGCGTTCGTGCGCCGCTTGTTCGACTTTGTGCTGAAGCTCGAGCTGCGCTTCGCCGCCGCGCAGATTCGAGAAGGAGCGGAGTTGATTGGCATCGGCGACGCCGCGGCGTCGCTGGTGGGTCCGCAGATCTACGAGGACTTCGTGTGGGAATACGAAAAGAAAATGGTCGACGGGCTGCACGCACTCGGCGCCAAGGTGCGGCTGCACATTTGCGGTGATATCCGGCTCGTCCTCGACAGCGTCGGGCGCCTTGGGTGCGACCTCGTCGACTTGGATTACATGGTGCCCATCTCCGAGGCGCGCGAGAAAATTGGAGCGGATCAAGTCCTGCTGGGCAATATCGACCCGGTGCGCGTGCTGCGCGAAGGCTCACCCGAGTCCGTGGAGGCCGCTATCGCCGAGTGCCACCGGCAAGCCGGCCCGCATTACATAGTCGGCGCGGGCTGTGAAGTGCCTCGCGACACGCCTCAGGCGAATCTTCGCGCCCTCACACGGTATGCGCAGGAAAACGGGCAGTAGGCAGGTGGGCAGGTCGGCAGGTGGTGAGATGGGCAGGTAGGCAGATGGGGAGGCCGATACATGCGGCGCAAGAACGCTTCAACGTGGTCATTCTGAGCGAAGCGAAAAATCTCACGCAGTTTTTGTCTCATGCAACTGCCGAGATCCTTCGTCGCCTTCGGCTCCTCAGGATGACAGCCCGACGCGTTTTTCCGCAGGCTGTACCTACTTGCTCATCTGCCCACCTGCCTAGCTGCCGATCTGCCGACCTGCCCAGTTTGCCATCTGCCCATCTGCCTACCTGCCCACTTCCTTCTTCCGATACCCGTATTCTTTCTTCAGCTTGTAGGTGATGCTGTCCACGAGGGCTCTCCAGCTAGCCTCGATAAGGTTTTCGGAAACGCCCACGGTCCCCCAGGTCTCGTGGCCGTCGGTGGTCTCAATCAGCACGCGCACCTTGGCGTCGGTGGCCGCCTTGGCGTCCAGAACCCGGACCTTGTAGTCCGTCAGGCGAATCTCGCCGATGCAGGGAAAAAACGTGGTGAGCGATTTCCTTAGCGCCCGATCCAAGGCGCTCACCGGGCCGACGCCCTCCGCGGCGGTGTGTTCTTCCGTGCCGTCCACGCGCAGCTTGATCACCGCCTCCGAGTAGGGCTGGTTGGCTCCTTTCTTTTCGGTGATGACGCGGAATCCGTCCAGGTCGAAGAACTCTTTCGCGTGGTGCACGAGCTTGTCAAACAGAATCTCGAACGATCCCTCGGCGCCCTCGAACTGATAACCGTAGTGCTCCATCTCTTTGAGCTTGTCGACCACCAGCTTGGCGTGGGGCGCGGACTGGTCGATCTCGAGTCCCCGCTCCGCCGCCTTGTAAAGCACGCTCGCCTTGCCGGAAAGCTCCGAAACCAGCACCCGGCGTTCGTTGCCGACCAGCGCCGGGTCGATGTGCTCATAAGAAGCCGATTCTTTCATCACAGCGCTCACATGGATTCCCCCTTTGTGGGCAAAGGCGCTCTTGCCCACGTAGGGCAGGTCCTGGCGGTGATGCAGGTTCGCCAACTCGCTGACGTAGCGCGACGCCTCGGTGAGGTGCTTGAGGTTTTCGCGGCCGATGGCGCGCATACCCAATTTCAACTCGATGTTAGGAATCACCGAGCAAAGATTGGCGTTCCCGCACCGCTCCCCATATCCGTTGATGGTGCCCTGCACCTGCACGGCGCCCTGCTGCACGGCGGCAATGGAGTTGGCAACTGCCATTTCGCAATCGTTGTGAGTGTGTATGCCCAGGGGCCGCTTGACGTGTTTTGCGCCAGCCCGGAATGCCTCGACAAGGTCGGCGGTCAGGGTGCCGCCGTTGGTGTCGCAGAGGACGATGGTGTCCGCGCCCGCCGCCTCCGCCGCGGCCAACGTGGATAGCGCGTACTCCGAGTCCGCCTTGAAACCGTCGAAGAAATGCTCGGCGTCGTAGATCACTTCCCTTCCCTTGGACTTCAGGAACGCCACCGACTCGCGAATCAGGTTGAGGTTTTCGTCGAGCGAGATGCCTAACGCTACCTTGACATGTAAATCCCAGGACTTTCCGAAGATGGTCACCACAGGCGTGTTCGCTTCCAAAAGCGCCTGGAGATTTTTGTCGTGCGCCACGGCGTGACGAGGGTGGCGGGTGCTGCCAAAGGCCGTGAGCCGGGCGTGCTTCAACTTCAACTCCTGCGCGCGGTGAAAGAAGGCGATGTCCTTGCTGTTCGATCCCGGCCAGCCGCCCTCGACGTAGTCCAGTCCCAAGTCGTCCAGCTTCTTCAAAATGTGAAGCTTGTCTTCCAGAGAAAACGAGATGTCCTCGCCTTGAGAACCGTCTCGCAATGTTGTGTCGTAAATCTGGATCTTTTTCATGGTTCAATTTCAGCCGTTTACGCGACCTGAAGGCCTAGAATGGCCGATCAGCGACAAAAAATCAACCTGCCCCGGCAGGACATCAGAGTCTGCGCGAAAACTCGGTTAGTCTGTCATTCCGAGGAGCCGCAGGCGATGAGGAATCTCGCGCTGCGTTGTAAATACTCAGAGCGAGATTCTTCGCTCCGCTCAGAATGACAGGAGCGCGACTTCGCGCTTCGCTCGGAATGACGGCCTGAATGAGGTTGCCACACGAACCCGGCAGGCCACTGCCGATGAAACCCGCAAGACCGTCTAGCCGACTGCGTGTCACTGTCAAGGCGCCCTTGGGAGTCGCAAGTAGCACCTCTTTTTTGCGAAAAATGAGCTCTTTCGTGCGCTTTTTGTGCAAAAAGCCGCTCAAGACGTGCAGAATTCGCACCCTTCGAAAAGGCTATGTGCTTTATTTTCAGCAAGCTCTTAGCTTCGTTCCTCCGCGATTTCGTATAACTCATTTGTTTCCAGTTACTTCTTAGCTTCGTTCCGACAATCTCCGGATTGCCTCCTTTATTTTCAATAACATACTGGCTTCGATCGTAATATTTTTTTGTTTTTTCCAATCCCGCTTTTCCCTCTCACCTCGACCCGTCCGCTTTGCCTCGCGCTGCCGTGCGTCTCATGCCGTGTCCCCGACAATGTGTCCAGAAAATAACCATCTAAATAGGCTATCACATCCCCCTCCGCTTGTCAAGCGAAAAATGCGAGCGGGGTAGGCAGATCGGCAGATGGGCAGGTGGTGAGATGGGCAGGTCGGCAGATCGTGAAAGTAGGGGCGGTCAGGCTGAGCCCTTCGCTGTCACCCTGAGCGGAGCGAAGGGTCTGAAGTTTGCTCGCTCAGGGTAAACTGCCCGAAGCATCTGTATTTGTCGCCCTAAGCACGAACAAATGCAGATTCCTCGCGGAGCTTACCCTGAGCACCCAGAGCGAGATTCCTTCACTTCGTTCAGGACAGGCTCTTCGCTCCGCTCAGGATGACAGCGAAGGGCTCGGAATGACAGAGCATGACGATTCTGCCCATCTGCCTTCTGCCCACCCAACGACCTCCCGATCTGCCGATCTGCCCATCTCACCACCTGCCCATTTGCCCATCTGCCGACCTGCCTACTTTCCCCTTGACATTCTACCTGAAGGGCGCTACCTTCCCCTAGTATGTCTACCAAAGAGCAACGAGAACGCATTGAACTTCTGCAAGGAACCTTGGACCTGCTGATTCTTCGCACGCTGCGGCTGGGCCCGACGCACGGGCACGCCATCGCCAAGGCGATTGAATTCCGATCCGAGGACGTGCTGCAGGTCGAGCAGGGGTCCCTCTACCCTGCCCTGCATCGGCTCATCAAGCGCGGCTGGATTTCCGTCCAGGACGGCACCTCGGAGAATAATCGCCGCGCCAAGTTCTACCGGCTGACGGCCAGAGGAAGGCGCCAACTGGAGGTCGAGACCGGCAAGTGGGACAAGCTGGCGGGAGCCATCGCGCGCATTCTCAGGCCCGCCGAGTCGGAGAGCGAATCATGAGCCGTCGCAAGCGCATGATGGAGAACCTCGACCAGGATATCCGCGACTTCATCGAGCGCGAGACTCAGGACAACATCGAGCGCGGCATGCCGCCGGACGAGGCGCGATATGCCGCCCTGCGCAAGTTTGGCAACGCGACACGCGTCAAAGAAGAAACCTGGGAGCTGTGGAGTTTCCTTTGGCTTGAGCAACTGTGTCACGACGTTCGCTGCGGCCTTCGCCAACTTCGCCGGAGTCCCGGATTCACGATGGTGGCGACCCTCACGCTGGCCCTGGGCATTGGCGCCAACACGGCCATCTTCAGCGCGGTATACGCTGTGCTCTTGAAGCCGCTGCCCTTTGCACATCCCGGCCAACTGGTCAGGGTATTCGAGGCCAACGATCGGGCAGGCATTGGGGGGGAGGGCTGCTCCTACCCTGAGTTCCAGGAATGGCGGAGGCAGAATCACGTCTTCAGTGGTATGGCCGCGGTTCAGGGACACGAACTCAACCTGACCGGGGGCGGTGAGCCCATGGTGGTGAAGGTAGGCGACGTGACGGCGGACTTCTTCCCGGTTCTGGGCGTGCCGCCGATGATGGGCCGCGCATTCTTGCCCGCAGACGACGATCAGGGCGCTGCGCCGGCGGTGGTGCTGAGCGAGGGCTTGTGGCGCAGCCGCTACGGCGCGGACCCTGACCTGGTCGGAAAGGCCATCGACCTGGACAAGCGGTCGTTCACGGTGGTTGGCGTGATGCCAGCCACTTTTCGATTCTCGCTCGACGGTCGAGGCGGGCAGCTTTGGATCCCGATCGTTCAAGACCCCACGTTTGGCCCCGTTGCCAAGCGCCCGAATCTCGGTTCTTTTACCGCCATTGCGCGGCTGAAGCCAGGGGTATCCATGGCGCAGGGCCGGGCGGAGATGGAGGCGCTCAGCAACCGGCTGACGCAACAGTATCACCCCGGAGATGAGGGGCGGACGGTCCTTATCGCTACGCTTCGAGAGGCCATGACCGGCGACGCTCCGGCCCCGCTCCTCGTCCTGCTCGCCGCAGTCGGGCTGGTGCTTCTGATCGCGTGCGCCAACCTGGCGAATCTCTTTCTGGCGCGCGCAACCTCCCGCGCCAAAGAGTTCGCTGTAAGGGCGGCCTTGGGCGCAGGACGGTCCCGCATCCTGCGTCAATTACTCACCGAGAGCGCGGTGCTCGGTCTGCTCGGTGCTGCCGTTGGCATCGCACTGGCTTTTGGGGGCGTTCAAGGGCTCAGCGGACTGCTGCCGCCGAGCTTTCCTCGCGCGGAGTCCATTCGAGTGGACGGGCCGGTGCTGGCGTTTGCCCTCTTGCTTTCACTCTGGGCAAGCCTGCTGTTCGGATTGGCGCCGGCGCTATTCGCCGCCGATCCACGGCTTCACACAACTCTTCAGGAGAGCGCCGGGCGCCCGGGCGAAGGGAAGGGACGACGGCGGGCGCGCAATCTTCTGGTCACAGCCGAAGTCGCGCTGGCAATGGTGCTTCTGGTGGGAGCGGGCTTGCTCATCCGCAGCTTCGCCGCTCTGCTGTCGGTCGACCCCGGCTTTGAAACACGGACTATTCTGAAGGCTGAAGTCTCGCTGCCGCGATTCCAGTACTCGACACCTCAACAGTGGGTGACGTTTTCCAATGAGGCCCTGGCGCGGATCCAGGCGGAGCCGGACCTCCAAGATACGGCCGTCGCCCTTCCGCTACCTCTGGCAGACCAATCTTGCAGTTTGAGCTTTTCGATCGTAAATGGTCCTCCCCAGCCGCCTGGAGCGAACAACACCGCCGACTACGTTGCCGTCAGTCCGAATTACTTTCACGTGATCGCTATTCCCCTTCTGCGCGGGCGCACCTTCACCCAACAGGATGTAATGTCCACGCCGCGAGTCGCGATCATCAGTGAAGCGCTCGCCCGGACTTACTTTCCGCATCGCGATCCGATCGGGCAGCAGCTTATTTTCGGGTTTCCGCCGGACACCAACGTCAAGCGCGAGGTCGTGGGAGTCGTCGGAGATGTGCGGGACGCAGCGCTTAACAAAAGTCCGGGGCCCATGATGTACGTGCCGTTCAATCAGGCGCCGCTCTGGGGCGTAGGCCTGGTGATCAAAACGTCGTCGAGCACTTCCGCGGCAGCCAACGAGATCCGGGCTAAGGTGCATGAGGTGGATCGCGACCTCCCGGTGACCGACGTCGGATGGATGTTCGAAGCCGTCGACGTGTCGCTCGGGCAGGCGCACCTCCGCACTTGGCTGCTCGGGCTTTTCGGCGCCATGGCGCTCGCCCTGGCCGCCGCCGGGGTCTTCGGCGTGATCTCGTATTCGGTTTCTCGCCGAACGCGCGAATTTGGCCTGCGGATGGCGCTCGGAGCGAGCGAGCAAGAGGTCCTGCGCCTGGTGCTGAAAGAAGCGCTGCGCCTTGCGATCACCGGTGTGACGGCCGGTCTCGTATTGGCGGTGGGCCTCGCCCGGCTGATTTCGAGCCTGCTTTACGGCGTTCGTCCGGCCGATCCCGCAACCCTCATCGTGTCGCCACTGCTGCTCACGGGCGCCGCGTTGCTCGCGGCGTACCTCCCGGCACGCAGAGCGACTCGGGTAGATCCCATGGCGGCGCTGAGACATGAGTGACGAAGGAGAACCATGAGCCGTTGGCCTCGATTGTTCAGCCGCCGCAAGCGCATGATGGAAGACCTCGACCAGGGTATCCGCGACTTCATCGAGCGCGAGACCCAGGACAATATCGACCGAGGTATGCCGCCCGAGGAAGCTCGCTTTGCGGCGCTGCGCAAGTTCGGCAACGTGACACGGATGAAGGAAGAGACGTGGGAGGTGTGGAGCCTCGTTTGGTTTGAGCAACTGTGGCAAGACATTCTCTTCGGTGTTCGCATGTTGCGCAAAGCCCCCGGGTTTACCGCCGTAGCGGTACTCTTGCTGGCGCTGGGTATTGGGGCAAACACCGCGATGTTCTCCGTTGTCAACGCAGTACTTCTGCATGCCTTACCGTATTCACACCCGGAGCGCATTGTGTTTCTCTCGGGAGCGCCCGTCATTGAACGTGTTCCTGAACCCAAGCCCTATGGGGCGATGGTTCTTGCCGGCTGGCTTACGCACGCACGTTCTTTCGAGGATACGGCGGTTTACCAGACCGGTGATGTCAATATGGCCGGGGCCGATTGGCCTGAACGTGTAAAGGCTGCGCAGGTTACGTCCGATTTCTTTCGTCTTCTCGGGATTCAGCCTTTCGGCCGCGGTTTCCTCGACCAGGATTCCGTTCCTGGACGCGACCAGGTTGCGGTGCTGAGCGACCAACTGTGCCGCCGCTTTGGCGCGCCTGCGGATGTGATCGGCCGGTCAGTGCTGGTGAACGGGGCGCCGTTTACCGTGGTCGGTATCATGCCTGCCGGGTTCGCGTACCCGGGCAAGACTCAAATCTGGATGCCGCTTCCCTGGCCCTGGACGTTTGCAGCCAGCCACATTAACGGCCAAGCCATCTACTTCACGCCTATAGCGCGGCTGCGCCCGGGAGTCAGCCTGGAGCAAGCCCGCGACGAGGTCATCAGAGTTGCCTTTCCGACGTCGCAGGCTGACTCCGGTGCGGCGCGCAAGGAATTTGAACTTAAACCCCTGCGCGAGGCTCTGATCGCCAATGATCGCCCTGTGCTCTGGCTGCTGTTGGGCGCCGTCGCATTCGTGCTGCTAATCGCGTGCGCGGACGTCGCCAACTTGCTGCTCGCCCGCGCGGTGGCGCGAGAGAGGGAGATGTCTGTGCGCGCCGCGCTGGGGGCAAGCCGCTTGCGGCTTCTGCGCCAAAACCTGGTGGAAAGTCTTTTGATCTCAGGTCTCGGCGGCGTGGCGGGACTATTGCTGGCGACTTGGAGCCTGGGCGCCATTCGACTCTTGGTGCCTTCCAACATGCCGCTGGCCGCGCCAATACGTGTCGATGGCGGTGTACTGGCCTTCACGATGAGCTTGTCCCTGGCGAGCGGCCTGCTGTTCGGGTTGTTCCCTTCTCTTCACGCTTATCGACCCGATCTCAGCCGGTCGCTCAAGGAGGCTGGAAGCCTTGCCACGTCGGACCGCGGCCTGTTGGGGCATACCCGCTCTTTGTTGACGATTTCAGAAGGGGCGCTGTCGCTGGTATTGCTCGTTGGCGCGGGGCTGTTCCTTCGGAGTTTTGCCCGATTAAGCCAGGTCAATCCCGGATTCAACACCGAGCGGCTTTTGACGACAGAGGTCAACCTCGCCGAGAGTGTTTACCAGGCATCGGCGAAGCGGAGTGAGTTTCTTGACGGCGTCCTGGAACGCGTTTCGGCGCTTCCCGGGGTGCGCAGCGCTGCCTTCACCAGCAACCTTCCCCTCAGCGGCACGGTCGCAACCTCGGCTTTTGAGATGGGGGTGAAAGAAGAATCCCATCAGCCGCCTCCTGTGGGCTATTCCAAATACGCTCTGCTGACAGCGGTCAGCCCCAACTACTTCCGCACCATGGGCATTCCGCCGCTCGCAGGACGATTGTTTATGGATGGGGACCGTGACGGGGCGCCGAAAGTGGCGATTGTCAGTGAATCCCTGGCCCACGCTTATTGGGGGAGTGAGAATCCGCTTGGCAAGCACGTTAGTCTCCCAGGGCCACAGCCGGACTGGCGGGAGATTGTTGGGGTGGTCGGCGACACGCGGCACGCGGGACTTTCCGCCGATCCCTCCGAAGAGCTCTACTTTCCCCTGCGGCAAAACGCGAGCTGGACGGACTTCCTGATTATCCGCACCGAGGGCCCCCCAACATTGATCAGTGCTGAGGTTCGACGCGCGGTGGCGCAGGTGGACCGGAACGAGCCTCTCTCCGATTTCCTTACCATGCAGGAACACGTTTCCAACTCGATGGCCCCCTCGCGCTTTCGCACCGTCCTGCTCAGCATCTTCGCGGGCCTCGCCTTGACGCTGGCGGTGGTGGGCCTTTACGGCGTGATGTCCTACACCGTCAGCCGGCGCACCCACGAGATCGGCGTCCGCATGGCCATGGGCGCCCGGCGGGAGGATGTGCTGAGATTGGTGGTCGGGCAGGGATTCAAGCTGGCCATGGTGGCAGTGGCGATTGGGATCATCGGCGCCCTGGCGCTTGTGCGCACTTTGTCGAGCCTACTTTACGGTGTCAGGCCGCTTGACCCGCTTACGTTCGTCGTTGCAGCGCTGGCGCTGATGGCGGCCGCTTTGCTCGCGACCTATCTTCCCGCCCGCCGAGCCACCAAGGTCGATCCTATGGTGGCGCTGAGGTACGAGTAGCTCACCGGGCTTTGGCCCGGCAACGAAGGACGAAAATAGGCGAGAGTGATGTAAGGTATTGCTGG
>Ga0209415_10009415_pt1 | contig 16783 bp, 18 predicted proteins | sample PeaSoiSIISIP2007_FD_187696 | JGI IMG/M metagenome (GOLD analysis project Ga0209415, IMG submission 187696) | Peat soil microbial communities from Weissenstadt, Germany - SII-SIP-2007 (SPAdes) (version 2) | ecosystem: Environmental > Terrestrial > Soil > Wetlands > Peat | place: Germany... | reverse complement strand
GGAAACAGGGTGAAGCGAGTTTTTGCAGGGATGAGAAACAGGGTGATTGCATTGTTAATCATGCAAACGAATCGGGCATTTTCCGAATGTTTGTCTTCTTCGGATATGGGAGGCAGAAAGAGGCGACACATGCATCGTAAGATTCGACGCCAGTGCGCCGTCGTCAGAGTCTGGCGCAACAGTTACCGTTAATGAACACCTTTAACCTTGTCCGTACCTATGGGAAAAACAGACTGGCAAAAACCACTGTATTCGAGCCGCAGGGGCGGGAGTTCGATAGAACACCAGCGTATTCTGTGCGGAAGGGGATCAAACCCGGATTTAGCAGAAAAAGGGGCAATGACCTGACCCTGGCAGTTGAAGAAGAGAACTGAAAGTATGATATAATTAAGACAAGAATAGACTTGTTTCCTTCATGGGTCGCAAAGGGTTTCGCAAGCGACGGCGTTTCGTTGCTGGTTTCCATGCCTGAAGGGAGGCATTATGAACAGGATAGAGAAGAAAGAAACGGCTGCCGATGCTGCAAAGTTATTTAAAGAGGAAATCCTTGAATTGATGCCGGATGTTCCGCGCAAAGAGCTGTGCGATATGGTTGACGACTTTATATATTATCAGACGGACGACGTGAGCAGGGAAGAAGCCCACGCGATAGTCCAGGAAACCTGCATTTTGCATTAGCCCCGATTGGTCTTGAAAAGAGTCTGAGAGGTGTTCACCTTAAGCCTTTTTTTGAATATAATCGTCCCGCGGAGCGGCAGACTTCGTTATCCCCTTCGATCAAGCGGAAGAGGAGAAAAGACGTCATCATTCATGGACAAAGCACTCACTTTACTTCCAGATCAGCGTCAAGAACATCATCTGTAATTCGGCTAGTTTCTTGATAATTTTACCTCCACAGCCTCCGCTTGTGCCCGCGTTTTGGCTACATCGGTGTACGACTCACGCGTGAACCAGCATCCACCCTTACCACATCGGCTCTCCGATCAGTACCAACCCAACAGGGGGTCAGGCTTTAATTAAAGCGTCATCAGGTAGAGTTTGCTGAGGGTATCATAATGCAGCATGCTTCTCGTGCTATACTTTTAACAAAGGTCTAATGCGGCGCAGAGAGCGGGGAGGTGGAAATGAAAACTATAGCTTTGCTGATGATCTCAATTTTCGCGGTATTTACTTTGACAGGGTGTCTTTATACGCACGCTACCTTGCCCCTAAGCACTGAGCTTAACAGGACAGACCTTGGCCACAAACAGGGCGAAGCCTCGATCTACTCGATCATATGGCTCTTTGCCTGGGGTGACGGCGGCGCCGCCGCAGCCGCGAAGAACGGCGGGATCACGGTCCTGACGCACATGGACAGGGAAGTATACTTTATTATGTTCGGTATCTTCACGCGTACAACAACAATCGTCTACGGCGACTGACGGAGGTGCTGGATGAAAGCGATCAGCCGAAAAATCGTCGTGCTATCGCTGTTCTTGATCCTTGCCGGATGTGCAAACGGGGTATTGTTGGGTAGCGGACTCTACACTCATACGGTGCAGCCGCTCACGATAAATCCGAATCCTACCGAAGTTAGGGAAAGCATGAAACAGGTTCGCGGATACACGAACCAGTTTCAGTATGAGGTGGTCTCGATTCGGGTGGGCAAAAACGGCCTCGGCCAAGTTGCAAAAGAGCACGGGCTCGATACAGTCTATTTTGCCGATATAGAAAGTTGGAGCGCGTTCTTCGGTTTGTGGCAAATGTCAGTTGTGCGAATCTACGGCAGGTAGCTTCTGCCGCCTCTCATAAAAGAAGCTCTCCGGCTGCGAGCCGAAGGGCTTTTCATATTCCGTATCAGGGTGCGCAATAATGAGCATTTTTTTGGGTTACCGACCCCCAGGTCCAGAGCATTCCGACCCGAAAATCCAAAGCTCCAACAGGTACAATAATCAGGGGCATGTAATATTTTTTTGTTATAAATTCTAAAGGAGTGTCAACCCCACGGAAGGGTATTTAAGGGGTACGCATTTTTTTATCATTTTATGGTATTTCGACTACTGAGGTAGGACGGTGTTGTTAGCTTTTGGATTATTCCGTGATCTACATCCGAAATCAGTGAAGGGACCGCCTTGTTCGTCATCCCCGAAAGGGGAAAACGTGGAGTCACAGAGAGGAGATCCTTGATTGTTCGATTGAATATTACGACATGAAAGATGCAGTATGACTGCACCCGTGGTACAGATTTTGACCAAGGTCGCCAAATGTAAAGAAGCTTGGACGCGCTACACTGAATCGCCAGGCAATTGGTGCGCGGTGCGATGATGTGCCGCACAACCTCCAACGATTCGGAAATTGTTCGGTATCGCCTAAGTTCCGTCTCCGGCTTTACGTGTGGGGTAGACAGCATATGTCACCAGGGAGAGGATCACCATGTATGCGGAGAGCACGACGCACGTGACCCATTCCCAAAAGGCAAAACTTAAATACATGGGAGAGAGGCTTCCCCAATGGAGTTCCGAGAGCATATAGTGAACATACGCCTGGGCTAAGCCCGCCAGCAAGATCGGAAACACTAAGGCGCTAGCCAAGATGGCTGCATACAACCGTGCACGACCGATAGATCTGCGCATTCGCCGCAGAAAGATCCGCTCAACAGTTTGGAACATCAGACGGACCATACCGAAGCATAAGCTGGCAAACGCCAATACGGCGAAGAATTCGTGCCCTTTATTTATCCGGAACAGCCAGTCGGGAAGCACCGCGGAACACATCATGCAGAAATATCCGAACTGCAGAGCCCTGATTCCGCTTGGCCGGCCTCCCGCACTCTCATGATTCCAACTCTGGGCCAATACCACCGCCCAGCACAATCCACAAAGGCTACAGAGTACGGTCCCCCCTGATGCCCACAGATAACCGGCGGGGTTGCGACCGGGAGTGAGCAGATGGGATACTGCCACGTATCGCCAGTCATACTCCGATGGATACCGCCGCGCCCCCATCAACATGCCGACCCAAAATGCGAGCACTCCGAGCGGTGCCATTGCGTAAGAGGCCCGTTGTAAGAACGACTTGTCCGGAATTTCTTTTTTGACTTCGAAAACTGTAGTCATTTTCCGGCATTTCCTATTTTGACGGCCTTCCGTGGCCGACTTTGTTCATATTGCGGGCTGCCCTCAATAGCAGGGGTGACACGTTAAGGTTGTAAACTTCTGTGTTGCAAAAAATGAAGACTTCATTAAATTCGAGAAGTCCTCTGCGCCGTATGTTTTAATCATAGTTTTTCACTTCTCATCGGTCCTGGTTCACATGAGAGGACCTGGAAATTCGCTGCATCATCGCGCAGTTGTATAACATCATTCCTCGGCCAAAATCGAACACGATAAAATGCATCTTCAAGGCACGTCACTTTCTTCCCATATTACTTCCTTCATATCAGCCATGGCCGACAGACGTTTGACGATATCTGACCAGTGTTTCTGGCTTTCATCTCCATGATGCAGACGAATCCGGTAGGTTACCGTGTTCGCAGTGATATCCCTATGGTAATTAACGAACTGGATAGACAGATCCTGGTATTCGGCAAGTACATCCTTGATACCGGCCAAGAGTCCCTCAGTTGTAACAGCCTTCACCGAAAGGATTGTGTATATCCTGCGATGGGTAAGGGCCTTGACCGGATAGGCAAGATAGAGACTCCCCAGGATAACGACCGTCGTAATAATAGCGGGAACAATGTATCCTGCGCCAACAGAAAGGCCGATGCCCGTTACGGACCACAGCCCGGCAGCCGTTGTTAATCCGCGCACAGATCCCTTGCCTTTGATGATGGCGCCGGCTCCCAGAAAACCCATACTCGCGATAGCATAGGAGGCAATTCTGCTGGGATCAACGCGCACTACCGATTTGTCTGCGGCAAGCTCTCTAAAAAGTTCTTCCATATGCAGCGAGAGCATCATCATTAAACAGGACGCGATGCCGACAAGGAGGTATGTCCTAAATCCGGCCGCTTGCCCATGTGATTCTCGTTCGAAGCCTATTGCGCTGCCTAGGGCGCTTGCAAGCAAAAGCTTGCCGATATCAGAGATTAACTGAGAGTCCATGCTGTGATCTCCTTCGAATAGAGCTCTTCAGTGTCCGTAAAGAAGCAACTGTACCTTCAAAAATGGCTTTTTTGAAACACTAGCTAGTACTACTTGAAGCATGCGTCTTTCTGAAGAATATCACCGTTGCTGCTTAACGGAAGAAAATGTTGCCTTGACTTGAAAAGTTTAATCCAATTTGCTGATAAGATAAAGAACAAAATAGCAATGAAGGCAGTCTGCGACACATCCTCCTTATGCTTATTCATTGCCGGATCTTAGTCCTCCAAAAGACTTGTACCATACGAAATCAACGGTATCAACCTTGCCGCCGCGCAGGAGGATATCCATCCGGCCGGCATCCCATACTTCACGACACTTCATCTCGCGACCGACGTCACGCCGGTGAAAGTGATTGTTGATAAAGAGGATGTCCGAGCCAAGGGGGGAGACGGTGATCAGCGGGAAAACCGCTCATCGCGTTTATCGATGAGGAATACCTTGCTGCCGAATGGAAGGTTGTAGTACAAGGTCCGGCTGACATCAGTCCAGTTCGTAACCGCAAGAGCTTTATCGGAAGACGGGTCTGCGGCCATAATGCCATTTGCGCGTCTGATCACGTCCTTGAGCCGTAGACATCACTGAACGGGGACATGTAGTCGGGAAAGCGAAATGCCTTGACTGCAAGTTCCATCTGCAGGAGCAGGGTGACAACGATACTGAACCCGAGCGAAAAAAAGAGGATGCCGCGTTTTACACGCACGGGACCTATGTCCATCATGACAACGCCGAGGGGAATAAAGATCGCGTAAAAAACCGCAGACCAGTGGGGCAACGCGAATTTGAACATGGCCGCATAATGGCCGCATAGAGGAAGAAGACCAATACCGAGCACCCGATCAACGCGGGCAGGAGCAAGGTACTGCTGCGGCTCCTTAAAGACTTATAGAGACCATAAAAAGCGAGACAGAACAAAGGAGGACTGTACGCGCCGAATTGCGCGGCGAGCGAGCGGAACAATGTCCCGAAATCCGGTGAACGACTGCCGGCAACATGGCCGATCTGGTAACGGAAGCTCACAAAGTCGTTTTAGATATTCCAGTACAGTACGGGCGCGATGATGACGAAGGAGACGGCCGCCGATACAAGCAGCCTGGGGTTAAGAAGTATGTCATACCGTTTTTTGATCACTCCGTAGAAAGCAATTGCAGGAACAAACAGGATGGCCGTATATTTGCTCAGGCCGGCGAGTCCAAGGAACAGCCCCAGGAGGATGAAGTTCATGATGTCCGGAGAGCGTTCAAGCCTCCTGACCGCAAAGATGAGCGCAAAAACGATGGGCAGGAGTAGTGATTCCGGGAGCAGCATAAGACCGAGCCCACTGAGAAGAAACGAGCCGTTCAGGGCTGCGGTTGCGAGCAACGCCGGCCTCCCCCCTCCCACCGGCAGTGTGAAGCGATAGCAGAGAAATGATGTGACCGCAAAGAGGAGTATCGCAGGCAGCCGCGCCAGGAACTCGTTCGTGCCGAGCGTGTAGAAAAAAAGTGCGTGGATCCAGCCGACAAGGGGCGGATGATCGAAGTAGCTCAGGTCAAGAAACTTTGCGTAGAGGACATAATGGGCCTCGTCGTCTCCGAGCCCGAATGTTGGCGCGACAGCGAGACGTACGGCTGTGAAGGCGGCTATGAGCCATACCGCCACGCGGTTCACATGGTATACGCGAGTGACAGCGTTCATCTCTCTCTTCCATCGTCGGCTGAAGGATATGGAAGACTATTCATGAGATGGCGATCTGAAGGAAGATTATCGTTGCAGACGATCTTCAGGAGCGGGGACAACTCTCTCTAGAAAAAAACGACCGCGCTTTGTCTTGTATTGTTCCTATCTTTCTCCGTCGAACCATCTTCCTTCTTTTTTCCCAAAGCTATGAAAATATGCAACTGCCTCGAACCGACGGATGCTGTACAGTCGAAGGCAGATTACAGGCTGTGCACGAGATACAGCAGGAGAAATACGCCGATGGAAAGCATGGACAGGAAAAGGAGAATACTTAAAACGCCTGACGGCTGGTAGGTGTCCTCCTCGATTTGGCGTTCAACATGCTTGTACCTGATGAATGAGAGAACGCCCATGGTGACGCCGACCCCGACGAGAACGACGCCGATTATCGAGGAATAACCCGGCGGAGGAGGGGAGGATTCCTTCCCCAGGTAGAAGGCCATCTGTTTCACGAAGAGCGAAAACTTTTCGACCACGAAGCCGAAGGCCATGACGGCGATGCTCGTCCGTATCCAGGCGAGGAACGTCCTTTCGTTGGCCATGTGGACCCGCCGGTTATGCATGCCCCTTACTGTCTTTTCGTCCGATTCCATGGGTTCTCCAATCCGTCAACCGGTTATGAATTTGAATATTCCACTTCTGATCATTTTGACGGCAAAAGCCGCGAGTATTAGCGAGGCCACCTTGGCAAAGGCGCGGGAGCCGCTGATTCCGATGAACCGGATGATTCGCTCGGACTGGGAAAAAATAATCCAGGCAAGCACCAGGTTTGCGATGAGGGCAAGGATGACGGGCACGTAGCCTTCCGTCCCGACCAGGACAAGGGCCGTCGTGAGCGTGCCAGGCCCCGCAATGAGCGGAGTGCCGAGCGGCACGACGCCAAACTCCGGGCTCCGTTCCATTTTGCGCTCACCGGCACGAACGACATCCGCAACAGCGATGATCAACAGGACGAGGCCTCCGGCAATCATGAAGTCCTCAACAAGGATGCCGAGGGCGTTGAAGATCGCCTGTCCGAGAAGGATGAACCCGATGGTCACTACAAAGGCAGTGGCAATAGATTGCCGGACGATTTTTTTGCGCTCTTGATGCGCAACCCCTTCAGTCATACCCACATAGAGCGGCAATGTCCCTGGTGCATCAAGCGCGACCATGAGGGGGATCAGCGCGGCCAGAAATGATTTGAAAAAATACATGAACGCTCCTTCATGCTGTTTGATAAGTTCCGTATTATCTCTGCACAGAGTATAACCCAGTTTGCAAAGCCTGTCCAGAAGGGAGGGCTATGACACCCATCCGGCAAGAGGACTCATGATAATCTGAAATAACGACTTTTTGCGTGTAAATCAATTAAGCTGTTATCTGCAGTCGTAAAATCCGTTGTGACACTATATCGGCTGATGAGAACGTTAATAGACAGGTTATAGCGCGATTCTATAGGCCATAATAAGCTATAATGGTCAAAACTACCTACCCATTATGGACTTCTCGTTGTCTGGTGCTCAGGTTTTTTTCATAAGTCACTGAAATTTAAGCAATATCATATGATAGAATTTGGCGTGTATTTTGCTAATCAAGTGTTGTCACTGATTTAAAAACACACGCAATAAGTACTTTATTTTTTAAATAATGATCGTCGGCCGTCACCTGGGAAGAGCGACTTGTGAGAAAGCGGAGAGCAATCATTTACGATGATCACGAATTAATCCTCAAAATCCTGGGGGATTATTTTGTAAGGCGTGGTTATGAGGTTGCCGCTTTTGAAAGACCTGTGGTCTGTCCGGGTTATGACAAGAATATGGTATCCTGCGAAAAGGGTCTAGCCTGCGCTGATATTGTCCTTTCTGATTTTAGGATGCCGGAGATGAATGGCCTCGAATTGTTTAAGGCCCAGGCCCACCGAGGTTGCAAGATTCCCATCCAGAATAAGGCCCTCATGTCCGGTTATACTGATGATAACTTGCGCCAGACGGTACAGGAAGCGGGCTACATGTTTTTTGCGAAGCCCTTCAGCTTCGGGTTGGTAGCTGAATGGCTGTCTGAGCGCGAGCCGCACATGGATTTATCCCAACCATTGGAGATAATCAGGAAAGAACCTCGCGACCTAAACAACAAAGAGATTATCTACGCGATTTTACCCGGTTCTTTAAGGCTGAAGGGAGTAGCGACGAACATGAGTCCATCGGGTCTTTGCATGAGGACAGATGCTCCTGTTGCTGTGGAGCAAAGCGTGACCATTTTATTCGGGCAATCCGGCAATAGCCGACCTGCTTCCGTGCGATGGATGAGAGAAACTGAACGAGGCAATTATCTCGCCGGGGTGTCATTCGTGTAGCGCCAGCGCGGTGCTACGGCAACCGCTGTTCATATAACTAGCCCGGTCTCGTTCTACGCTGTATCATTTGGTTGGGGGAGAATGTATGAGTTGGATAGATTTGCTTGTCCTTCAAAGACAGCAGAAAAAGCCCTTCAAGGTTCCGAATAAAATCAGGGAAATCCGTACCAGGATAGAAGCGGAGAGCAGAGAAAACTATCCCAGTGTCGACCGCTACGAAGAAATCCTCGAAGAAGTAGAACCAATTTATTCCTTCTTGAACGTGTTTATTGCGGATAAAGAATATGCGAAGCAAGCGATGAAAATCAAGGATGCTCTTAAAAAAGAGCTGGCACAGTTGACGGGGAAGATCGAGAGGAATATGCAATTAATGTAAGCAGGAGATATTGATTCTGTCTGCCGATAAATATTTCGCAGCGATTGATTGTTTTCAGCCGCCCCACTAATTCCGTGAAGGCAACTATGCTATCCCCAATCCTCAAAGAGCATCCATGAAGAGGCAAGGATGATAAGAATTAATCTGCTGGTTCGCTTGAAAAGGTTTTGTTTCTTCATGGGGTAGCAGAGACCATGTGGGTCAGGCCTGAAATGCTGAAATATTTACCTATTCAGCTTGAGATATGAATGGTCTGTCCGTTTGTTCAGAGTCACGACGTCAGGAAGGAACAAACGACGCAGGGTAATATTGCAAGTCATCACTTCTTCCGCTTCCTCTTTTCACTATAGTACCAAGCTCACGATAATAGCGAAGCCGGCTCAATGAACGCCATCGCCTGAACAGTACCCCTATAACAGACAAATTTCGTATAAAGTGCGGAGCATATCCTACCGACTCCAACTCCACACATATCCCACGTAGAACAGATTCGAGTCCACCCCTGGATTCTGCGGGGCAGTGTAGCCGTTGGAGATGTGCTGATATTTATAGCCAAGGAGAACAGACTGGTTCTCGAGATGCCAGATCTCGACTCCCGCCCCAAAGCCAAATGTAAAATTGAAATTTGAAGAATCCGCTACCGGCACGTTGTCGGTGAAGTACAGGATCCCCCCCGTAACATTGACATAAGGCTGCAGCACGCAACCTCTTCGGAAGTTCATCTGCAATCCAACCGGGGAAACGCCAGCTCCATAAATCTTCCTTTTACGGCCGGGCAGATCCACCGGATTTCCATTCACATAGCCCTGCTGCGGCTCTCTGATGATTGCCACAGGCATGATTTCGGCGGTGTATTTCAGCGCCCAATTATCGCCCGTTCTCAGAACGCGCGCATATTGCACGTTGATCTCAAAAAAAGGGCGGTCGGTGGTTCGGCCGATCAGCGTAGGATTGGTCGCAGAATATCCCCCCCAGAAGCCTAGTTGGCAAGTGCCTAGGTCGAGCGACCTGCCCGGACTCCCCGGTGCGTCCGATCTCTGGATGTCGGGGTAAACTGATTCCTGCGCCATGGCCATTTGGGCAAAAATCAGCATGCAAAATATCGATAATAAAGGTTTCCAAGCAGTAGAACTCATGAAAGGGTTGTTAATTAATTTTAAGTTCATTCTTGCCTCAAGATTGCGATTTGCGATTACAATTTTAAAAATATGCAACGAGCCCGTGATTCAGGAAATAAGAGCTGTGACCTCCCGCCGTAGTGTGGTCATCTATTGAGAAAGGACAACAGCGCCTCGTGGAAGCGCTCCGTGGCTTCTAAGTGAGGAATATGTCCCACATTTGGCAGTTCCACGAGGGTAGATCCGGATATAAGCTTTGCCGTTCTCCTGCCCAGCTCAGGGTATTGGCCGACGCTCGCAAGCAGGTCCTTCTTCACCCTAGCCTTCCCAGCCACGGTCCTGTCTGCCTGACCGATCACGAGCAGGGTCCTTGCTTTTATATTTGCAAACTCGTAACAGACCGGCTGTTCGTAGATCATTTGATAGGTCAGAGCCGAGGACAATACCAGGCGCGGATACTCACCGCTGGCCTTCCATCGAACAGCTACATTAGCATACTCTTCGTACTCCGGTTTCCAATTTGCAAAGTACGATTTATAATAGTTGCGTATGCCTTCTTCAGACGCGTTTAGCTCAGCCTGATAGAGCTGTTCCACAGAGGCATAAGGCACGATGGGGCGATAATCTTCCAGACCTACAGGATTTTCCAAGATAAGGTGCGAAACCATCTCGGGGTACATAAGGGCGAAGCGGGTCGCAAGCATGCCGCCCATAGAATGGCCAACCACAGCGACTTCTTTGACGCCCAGGACGTCCAGGAGCTTTTTAGTGTTGGAGGCCAAAAGGTGAAAGCTATAGTGAATGTTGGGTTTTGATGATTTGCCGAAGCCGAGCTGGTCGGGGATTACAACCCGGTAGCCATTCTTGGCCAGAAAGCGGATCGTTTCCTTCCAGTAGGCGCCGAAGAAGTTCTTTCCGTGAAGAAGAAGAACTACACGGCCGCGGTCCTTCCCTTCAGGCGGAACATTCATATAAGCCATCCTCAGATCCTGGCCTTCGATGGTCAGAGGAAAAAATTCTACCTGATAGGGATAGTCATAGCCTTCCATCGTTATAGACAACGGTTTAAGCTCCTCAGCCTTGACAGCCCAAGGAGACAGGAGCAGCATGACAGTAAATATGAATATGTTTATTGTTGAGGCTATGCGATGCTTGCACATATTTTCCCCTCCGGTCGTTTTGAAATAAAATGATACGAATGCTCAGTTTATGATTTTCTAAACATATTGTCAATTGGTGATGTCGCATGCGAATTGACTCACAATTGCCAAAGAGATTGCTGAGACTGCCGTTAGAACCCCCGGGTTTTAACCATGGGGAGTGGTCAGAATCAAATGATTTAGCACGGGTGTCTTACCTTTTAAACCTTTCAATCTCCTTCTGCACATAAGGATAAACTGTTTCGGTGACTATTCTGTAACCTTCTGCCGTTGGGTGGATTCCATCAGACTGGTTGAGAGCCGGATTACCAGCTACGCCCGCGAGAAAAAAGGGGATCAACACGAGATCATACTTTTTGGAAATAGCAGTATAATTGGAGTAAAATTCATCAGTGAATTTACGACCCAGGTTTGTGACCATTCTCATGCCGGCCAGCACTACGATGACATGGTTCTCCTGCAGGATGCGAACAGTTTCCTCTATGTTATTCCTTGTTACCTGCGGGTTAGTCCCCCGAAGCCCGTCATTGGCACCGGTTTCGAGGATAACGATGTCGGGCTTGAGCTTCAGCACCCAAAGGACGCGCGAGAGGGCCCCGCTGCTGGTTTCACCGCTGATGCCGGCGTTTATGACTCTCCAGCGATATCCCGCAGCGCTGAGTTTTCTTTCGAGTCGGGCGGGATAGGCATCTTCCTCATTTACGCCTAAACCTGCCGTGAGACTGTCGCCCATTGCCAATATTGTTCCGTCATAAACAGGCTGCTCGTGTTTTACGGCCAACACTTTTTCATTCTGTTGTTTGCACCCGAAAAGAATGGGCAATAGGATAAGGATCGTTCCCACCGAATGCATAGTCGAACCGTTCATAATGAACACACTCCCAATTATAATCTCTTAGAGATTCGTGCCACGCTTCTGAAAGCACAGTAGCTGATCATGAATTATTGCAGAGTTCGTACTCGCGTGTTCCAGTTTCATCACTCCTCCGTCTGCTCGCGCAGGAAAGCAGCTGGCCTTTGCCGAATGATTGCGAGCGAGGCGCCGAGACCGACAGCAATCACGAGAGTTGTCATTGCGATGATCATAAGGATACTAATGCCCAAAAACGGCTTGTAGAGTATATCGAGAGCATGTCGGCAAATAAGCCAGCTCCCCGTCTGGGCGAGAACAAAAGCGATGAGGCTGCTTGCAAGACCGATAAGCAGGTTTTCGAGGGTAAAGACGGCCAGCACAAAACGTCCCCGCGCGCCCAGGATCGTGAAATAGACCGCTTCTTGAATGCGTGTGTGCCGGGTTGCAAACACAGAGCTTATGATGATGAGGATGCCTGCGACAATACTGAAAAGGGTGAAGAAACGGACGATCGACGACAGCCTATCCATGACTCGTGCAAATACCCGCACCGTCTCGGTCACGTCGATAATGCTAACGTTCGGAAAGTGGGAAACGATTCGATTCTGGAGTGGGGCGATCTGTTTTTTTTCTACTCGAACGGCGGTGAAGAGTGTCTGGGGCGCATCTTTGAGGACCCTATCGGGAAAAACAAAATAAAAGAAAGGCTGGAGCGCCGAACGGGTCCTGGTTCTCACGCTTGAAACTCGCGCTTTAATCGGGATCCCTTGTATGTCAAAGGTGATCGTATCACCGACTTTCAACTCCTTCATCTTGAGTACTGTATCCAGGACCGACACTTGCACCTCTGGCCAGTCCTCGCGGAATAGCCCTTGTCCTACTACGAGCCGTTCGTCTTCCAGAAGGTTTTCACGATAGGTCAGGTTGAATTCCCGAGCAAGGTTGTCCCCACGCTTGTGCCGTTCTGCCTCCCGGTCAATTGGTTCGTTGTTGACAGCCATGATAGTCCCCCGGATCACTGGATAGTAAATTGCCGGTATCGCAAGGTCACGGGCGAAAGCATCCTTCTGGCTAGGTTGAATATCGATAAAGAAGAGGTTGGGTGCGTCCGGCGGATAGGAGCGGACGAAGGTAGCATTCAGGTTTTCCTCCACGACGGTTATTGAGAAAAGAACAGCCAGCGATGCGGTAAGGGTAACGATAATCGGTCGTGTCGCGTTGCCGGGGCGGAAAAGTCCCTTAAGGGCCTGACGTAAAATAAGATTCCTTGCATTCCATTTCTTTACCAGGCGAAGAATTCCTTCTGAACAAATAAAAGATGTCAATATAAGAAGACCTATGCCGAGGACGAAGTATATGCTGGATTTCAACTCCCGAATTCGCCAGAGGACCATAAGAATAAAAAAGATGACACTTGTGCTGCCGGTGAGCCATGTTGAGCGGCTCTGTGCCGACCGCTGTTCCTCTTTTCCGAAGATGGCATGGGGTTTAACCTCCTTGAGACGGAAAAGGGGGAGAGCGGTAAAGAAAATTACGACCAGAAAACCGATTATGAGCCCTTCAGCCACAGCGCCTTTGGAAATGGTCAGTTCCACGTTTGGGGGAATAAGCCCTCGAAACAGGTCCGGGAGGATCTTTTCAAGCAAAAAACTTGCGGCAATGCCGATAATCGTTCCGATGGAGCCCAGAACCGCTACTACCATGAAATAGTGGGTGATAATGAAACGACTCCGCGAGCCAACTGCTTTCATTATAGCGATGGTACGCTCCTGCTCCTTCAGGAATGCAGTCAGAGAACTCTGGATGCCTATGCCCGCCAGAAGCAGCGTAAATATGCCAATAAGGTTGAGAAAGAAGAGGAAATTGTCGAAGAACCGCTTCACTCCGGAGTCGGCAGTCCGGTAAGTTTCTACCCGTTCCCGGTCCTTTATCGAGGCGTCCCGGAGTTGATTAGCGATCCGCTGCAGTTCTTTCTCGTCCCGGACTTTGACGAGAATGGTATAGTCCACTCTGCTTCCTTTGCCGACAAGGTCAAGAGAGGGGAGGTCTACTGAGGAAACAAAGACACGGGGACCCAGGGCAAAGAAATTTACCGGTCGGTCGGGTTCCTGGAGTACAACGTCGCGGATGGTAAGAACAGCGCTCCCAACCCTGAGCTTGTCGCCCACTTTGAGGTGGAGACGGTCGAGGAGAGACTGTTCCACTACGAGACTGCCTCGAGTCAGTACTTCACGGAACAGCCGTCCGGAGGCGAGCTCCAGTGTGCCGTAGAAGGGGTAACCAGGTTCCACCACTTTGATGCTGGACAGAAGCGATTCTTCACCCTCAGAGGATTCCGCGTTCGACGACATCACGGGACCGGTTTCATCGGTCAGCTGAGGTTCTCTCTTGTTTGTCCGTGTCTCTCCTGCTTTTTTACCCCGTCGCACGCTCCTCCCAGGATTTTTAACGGTTTGTACTACTGAATAAAACTCGTAGACGCGGGCGCTTTCTATAGCTTTTCGTTGTTCAAGGGCGGTCATGGAGTCAAGTAGGCCCGGTGAGATCGAGGAATGAGAATGAATAATGATGTCTGCAGCATGGAGGACCCGGGCATCACGGAGAAAGGACGAGTGGACGCTCCGGCTGAAACCGCCGAGAGATACCAAGGTAATCATGGACAGGACTACGCAGAGAACCAGGACAACCGACTGGTGAGTCGATGCGGTGATCTGACGACGGATGAGATGGATATTAAGCATGAGCAATGCTCGCAATGATCCTGCCATCCCGTAGCGTAACGACCCGGTCGGCTTTGCCGGCGATTTCCTGATTGTGCGTTACGAGAACGAGGGTCGTACGTCGTTCGCGATGGAGCTCAAGAAGCAAGTTCAGGACGGCCTTGCCATTGACCGAGTCGAGGTTGCCGGTCGGCTCATCTGCGAAGATGATCCTCGGGTCGTTTATCAGGGCCCGACAGATGGCACATCGTTGTTTCTCACCGCCCGATAGCTGGTAAGGAAAGCTGGAGGCGCGTTCGGAAAGTCCTACCCGTGAGAGAAGATTTTCTGCCTTCTCTCTCGCGCGGATATCGCCATGAAGCTCGGCGGGGAACATCACGTTTTCCAGACTCGTGAGAGATGGAACGAGGTAAAATGATTGGAAGACAAAGCCGAAGGTAGTATTTCTGAGCGGCGCGAGCTCGTCCTCATTCAGGTTAGTAATGTCCCTTCCCTCGATCAGGACCCGCCCCTGATCGCTCGTATCGAGTCCCGATAGAATCGATAAGAGTGTTGATTTCCCGCTTCCGCTTTCACCCTCAACCACCAGAAATTCCCCTTGAGCCACGGCAAGGGAAACATCATCGAGAACCGTGATACTCCGGTTTCCGATTGTGTAGGTCTTGGAAATGCTATGCGCTTCGAGCATATTCATGAAAACTCCGTGTACAATAAAGACGCATGATAGCTACCGAATAACTTATTGTCTGAATCAATTTACTTGATAATCTTTTGCCCGCTGATTATGCCGAATGTTCGATTAAAGTTTCCCGCTCTTCACGTGCAATATTCGAATTTCCCCCGGTATTGGTCATAATGAATCCCATTTGGCAGGCTCCCCGTGATTATTTTGCACCGAGCATGGTAGAACGCACCTCGTACAAGGTCCGTTATTGCTTTTTTGTCACGAATATATGCCTGACGTAGGGAGATGTCAACGATTTCAAAGGGCTGTCAAATGGCATGTCAAATGGGCATGCCAAATGGGTTTTAGGGGTCGAAATTAACAGATTCCGAATGAAAATGCAATAATTCAAAAAGTAGCAACTACAACAACTTCAGGGTATGGTCGTCATCAAATATTTTAACCAGAAGCCTTCACATCATTCAGAAAAATTGCGGATCCATTTGACCACCTCCCATCTGGCAGTCGTGGTTGATGGGTAGATCAAATAGCCACAGCAACCGATGAGACGTCGTCCTGTCGAGGTACGATGTCTTGTTACTGAAGTTGCATCATTTTACTGCTTTTGGGGCATTGTGAACTGGGATCGTATGAGATCACTCAAATACCTGCATATTCACCACATTTTGCTCCGTATATTTACTGTTTGCAGACAATTGTGAAACTGTTCAAGTATTTTACGAGTCATGATCTCTAACATTGAGTCAAGTTTTTCAGTCCGTCCGGCCTGAAGGCCTGCAATCTGAGCAGCATTCTTTGGGTTTACAGTCTGAGATATTGCTTCAGGATTGATTCTTTAAACTTTTTATTATTACCGGTGTCTTTATAGTAAGAGGTATAATATCTATAGGCGATAACAAAGAAGGAGGTATATATCATGAAAAGGATAATTTATATTTGGGGTGCTATTTCTATTGTTCTCATAGTCCTCCTCCTTGTAGGCGTCGTGCCCGTGTATGCATATAGTGGAGGGCATGGCGGAGGTTATTATGGCGGAGGTTATAGAGGAGGTTATTACGGCGGATATCATGGCGGTTATTATGGAGGAGGTTATTGGCGTGGCGGCATTTGGATCGGAGGTCCGTGGTGGGGTCCGTGGGGGTATTATCCACCTGCCTATCCCTATTATTACTCGGATCCGCCGGTTGTGATACAGCAGCAGCAATCTCCTGTATATGATGAGCAACAGGCGCCCCAGCAACAGTTCTGGTATTTCTGTCCAGACGCGAAGGCCTATTACCCCTATGTGAAACAATGTCCGAGCGGCTGGATGAAGGTTGTTCCGGCCCCGGGTCCGCCAAAGGGCAAGGAGTGAAGACACCATGAGAACATACAAACGAAGCATCTTGATATCTTTCGCTCTGCTAGTAGTAAGTGGATGTGCGACTATCCCGAGTGGTCCCAGCGTGCTGGTTATGCCACCCCCTGGCAAGCCCTTTGATGTGTTCCAGGCGGAGGACATCACGTGCAGGCAATGGGCACGACAGCAAACCGGGCTCACTCCTCAGGAGACGGTTAATCAAAACACAGCTTCGGGAGCCGTGATCGGTACTGCTATAGGAGCAGGCCTTGGAGCGGCAATTGGTGCTGCTTCAGCTAGCTCAGGCGCCGGGGCGGCGATTGGAGCTGCAAGCGGGCTTCTCGTCGGCACGGC
>Ga0209415_10009413_pt1 | contig 16784 bp, 20 predicted proteins | sample PeaSoiSIISIP2007_FD_187696 | JGI IMG/M metagenome (GOLD analysis project Ga0209415, IMG submission 187696) | Peat soil microbial communities from Weissenstadt, Germany - SII-SIP-2007 (SPAdes) (version 2) | ecosystem: Environmental > Terrestrial > Soil > Wetlands > Peat | place: Germany... | reverse complement strand
GGAGAAGGCGAAGAAGCCAAGATTACGGTACAATTCCCTCGCTTCGGATTGAAGAAGCTGGTGGAGAAGTATGCGCAACTGGAGCGCGCTTGAGCGTAATCTGGTAATTTCGCAGTTGGGGAATTCGATAATTCGCGGCTTCCTCTCCGGTCTCAAATTACGCGATTGTCGAATTACCAAATTACAAAATTAGAGGTCCAAGAAAGCAATCATGGCAAACACAGCAACCCTGACCAAAGAAGAACGCAAGAAAGCAAAACGCGCCTCGCGCAAGAAGACCAAAGCGGAAAAGCCAAAGAAACCCCGCGATTATGCGCGCGGATCGAAAAAGCGCAAGGTGAAGAAGTTGGCTCGCGGCCAGTCGAAGCGGTAGGCCGCACGCTCGGAATTACGGGCATGGGCCGGTCGCCCATGCCCGACTCCCGCTGTGAGGAGACAACAACCTCTTGTCACCGTCATCTCCGGAACCCACCGCCACCGTGCGCACCTCCGACAATCAGCTTTTCTGCTGCAAGTCGATCGACAAGCTGATCGCGGAATCCGAGGCCCCAGGGCAGCGGCTGCAAAAAACCCTTGGCCCCTGGTCGCTGACCGCGCTGGGCATCGGCGCGATTATCGGTTCCGGCATCTTCGTGCTCACCGGGACCGCGGCAGCAGGAGAGTATTTCCAGGCCCCCTCCATTCTCCACGCGCAGGTTCTCGACATCATAGTGAACTTTCTTCGCGGCGGCGGCATGGGCCAGGTCCTGATGCACGGACGTCCGGCTGCCGGACCTTCGATTGCGATCTCTTTCTTTCTGGTCGCCATGGCCTGCAGCTTCGCCGGACTCTGCTACGCAGAGCTGGCCTCGATGATTCCCATCGCCGGCAGCGCGTATACCTACTCCTATGCGACGCTCGGCGAGATTTTTGCCTGGATCATTGGCTGGGACCTCATCCTGGAATATGTGGTCAGCAATGTTGTGGTCGCGATCGGCTTCGCCGCCTACACCAAGGCACAACTGGAATCTTTCGGCCTGCATTTGCCCGACAGATGGTCCACGCCGGTCTGGGAATCGGGACACTGGACCGGTTCTTACTTCAACTTTCCCGCCTTCCTGATCATCTTCATTTTGACGGTGTTGCTGGTGCGCGGGGTGCGCGAGTCGGCCGAAGCCAACAACGTCATGGTCGCCATCAAAATCGGCGCCATTCTTGTTTTTCTCGTCATCGGCGGCACGCTGGTGAACCCTGGCAACTGGCATCCCTTCGCGCCTTCCGGGTTCGGTGGCATCGTCACCGGAGGCGCCATCGTCTTCTTCACCTACATTGGTTTCGATTCGGTCTCCACCGCGGCAGAGGAGGCGCGCAATCCCCAGCGTGACTTGCCTTTCGGCATCATCGCGTCGCTGATTGTTTGCACCATCCTCTACGTTGGCGTCTCGATTGTGCTGCTCGGGATGATGAAGTACACGACCTTCGTGACGGGTGAAGCTGCTGATGCGCCTGTCGCCTACGCGCTGAAAGTGCTCGGAGCCAGCCGCTGGTCGCGGTCTGTCATCGTGATCGGCGCGCTGACCGGGATGATCTCGTCGCTGCTGGTCTTTCAATATGGCCAGGCGCGGATCTGGTACGCCATGTCGCGTGATCGTCTTTTCCCGGCGCTGTTTTCGAAAGTTCACGCCAAGTTCAAGACGCCGCACTATTCCACCTGGATCGCAGGCTTCGCCGTGGGCATCCCGGCGGGAATCTTCGCCATCAGCGACGCCGCCGATCTCTCGAACATCGGGACGCTCTTTGCGTTCGTACTGGTCTCGCTAGGCGTGATCATCCTGCGGCGTACCCAGCCCGATCGCCCGCGCATCTTCAAAGTGCCGCTGGTGCCGTGGTTCCCGCTGATCTCGATCGTCCTCTGCGGCGGGTTGATGACCGGGCTCACCGTCATCACCTGGCTGCGTTTCGTGGTCTGGCTCTTTCTTGGCTTGCTGATCTACATCTTTTATAGCCGGCATCGCAGCGAGTTCGCGAAGAAGTAGCGGATTTTCCTGGCCTCGCAAATATTTAAACAAGACTCTACAATTAAGAAGAGATGTCTTCCGCACCCGACCGGCCGCCGAACAGTTTTCTGCGTCTCCTTCCCAAGGCTGAGTTGCACCTGCACCTCGAGGGCGCAATCGAGCCGGCCACGCTGCTTGAACTTCGGCAGCGCCACGGCGAGCGCGCCACACAGGCCGAGGTCGATGCGCTTTACCGCTACGAAGACTTTCCCGGCTTTCTGCTCGCCTTCAAGAACATCACCGAGCACCTGCGAACTGCGGACGACTACGAGTTGATCACTTACAGGCTGATGCAGCGGCTGAAAGAAGAAAACGTGCTGCACGCCGAGGTCTACGTCTCGGTTGGAGTCTGCCTGTGGCGAAAGCAGGATTTCACCGCCATCTTCGAAGGTCTCGATCGCGGCCGCGCCCGCGGTGCGCGCGACTTCGGCGTCTCCCTGGTCTGGATCTTCGACGCTGTCCGTCAGTTCGGAGCGGAGGCCGCGCAAAAGGTCTTCGAGCTTGCGGTGCGCTATCACGACCGCGACGTCGTAGGCATCGGCATCGGGGGCGACGAGCAGAAAGCACCGCCCGAGCTTTTCCGCGACGCCTACGCTTGGTCCGCAGACCACGGCCTGCGGCTTACCGCACACGCTGGCGAGACCGGGCCGCCGGAATCAGTCTGGGGTGCGCTCAATCTGCGCGTCGAGCGCATCGGGCACGGGCTCACTGCTTTTCACGATCCTGATCTGGTCGAAGAGCTTGCCCAGCGGCAGGTTCCGGTGGAAATCTGCCTGACCAGCAACTTTCGCACTGGTCTTTGCCCCAACCTTGCCGATCATCCTGCGAAGAACTACTTCGACCACGGGGTGATGATCACACTCAACAGCGATGACCCGGCCATGTTCGGCACAACGCTGGCGCGTGAATATCAGCTTGCCCAGCGAATCTTCGGATTCACTGACGAGCACCTGCGCGAACTGGCCCGCAACTCGTTCGAGGCGTCATTCCTGCCGGCGGAAAAGAAGCTGGAGTTCCTGAACCTGTTTGACGCCGCTGCTGCGAGGTAATCATGGCGGTCAAGAGCGTCCTGCAACTCGGCGATCCGCGGCTGCGGGAAATTGCGCTGCCGGTTGAGGATACCTCCGCTCCCGAAGTGGCCACGCTCGTCAACGACCTTGGCGACACGCTCGCGTACTGGCGCGCTACTACGGGATACGGCCGTGGCATCGCCGCGCCTCAACTGGGTGTGCTGCAACGGGTCATCTTCCTGCAACTGCCCGGAGAGAAACCCTGGCCGCTCATCAACCCGGAAATCCTCGAACGCAGTGAAGAGGAGATTGTTGTCTGGGACGCCTGCCTCAGCTTCCTCTCGATCTTCATGCAGGTCGAACGTAATCGCGAAATCACAGTGCGTTATCAGGATATGAAGGGTGAAAACCACGAATTTCCTGCCGGGGATGACCGCAATCTTTCTGAACTCCTGCAGCACGAAATCGATCATCTGGATGGCATTCTGGCCGTCGACCGCATCACCGACATCCAAACTCTCTGCACTCGCGAAGAATTCGAAAAGCGATATCGCCAGAGCAGTCCGTACGCCGTGGTTCCGGCTACAATCGAAAGCTGAAGGATTCTTATCTGAGGAGCTAACTGGCACTGAATGCCTCTTCACATCGGCATCGTCGCTTGCAGCGCGGAAGGCGCCGCACTGTGCTACCGCAGCATTTGCCTGGAGGGCGCGGAGTTGCTCGGCCGGCACCATCATCCTGAGATTTCAATGCACGGCCACAACTTCGCCGATTATGTGAAGTGCATCGAGGCCAACGACTGGGCGGGCGTGGCCGAACTGATGCTTTCGTCGGCGGAAAAGCTGGCAAAAACTGGGGCGGACTTTCTCATTGCTCCGGTCAACACCGTGCATCAGGCCTTCGATCTGGTGGAACACCGTTCTCCGCGGCCCTGGCTGCACATTGCGGTCGAGGTCGCGAACGAGGCCAAACGTCGCGGCTACAAACGTCTGGGAGTTCTCGGAACTCGCGCGCTCATGGAGGGCCCGGTCTACAGCGAAAAACTGAAGGCGGCGGGCATCGAGCATCGCATTCCCGGCCCGGAGCAGCGTGAGCGCATCCACCGCATCATTTTCGACGAGCTGGTCAACGGCGTATTCCTGCCGCGAACGCAGGCCTATCTCGCGGAAGTGATCCGTACTCTGAAAGACGAAGGCTGTGACGCAGTAGTTCTGGGTTGTACGGAGATCCCATTGTTGATGACGCCGGAGCAGTCTCCGCTGCCGATGCTCGATTCCACGCGCCTGTTGGCGAGAGCCGCGCTGCGCAAGGCTGTAGAGGGGTAACCGAAGCTTGGAAGGGATTGAGGTTGACGATGTCTTCTGAGACATTACACACATCCAACCAAGTCTGGCCCTGGCCAGATTCACTGGACGCGTTGGTCGCTGCCCCCAGCCACCATACCCTTCTGATGGGAAACGAACGGATGCGGGTGGTGCGCACCCGCATCCTGCCGGGCCAGATCGTGCCTGTGCATACTCATCGCTGGCCGGGAGTGCTGTTCATAATAGCCTGGAGCGATCTCATCCGCCGCGACCCCGAGGGAAACGTTACGCTCGACACGCGGCAACTCCCTGACAAACCAACTCCCAACTTGCCGCTATGGCAGGAACCGCTAACCCCGCATACGGTGGAGAACGTCGGCGGTGCGGAGTTCAATGCGGTGCAGGTCGAGATGAAGTACCCCATCGAGGTAAGCCGTCACACGCTCAAGTTCCGGCGGTTGCCCGATTCCTACGCTATCGTGCGCCTGGCTCCCAATGCGGCCGTCCCCGAGTGGGCCACGAAAGGCGACCTCACCTCCGTCACTCGCACCGCCGACGAACTCTCTGTCGTTTGCCCGACGGCCGACATACCAAGAGATATCGATCCCGGCCCGCGCTGGATCTGCTTCAAGCTCGAAGGCCCGTTTCCCTTTTCGCAAACCGGAGTGCTGCTGTCCTTCATCGAACCGCTCTCCCACAGCGGCGTCTCTATCTTGACAATTTCAACCTACGACACGGATTATGTGCTCATACCCCAGGAACACGTTGCTCGTGCCGTCGATTTGCTGCGCGAAGCAGGGCATGGATTGCTTTAGCGGATAAAGCAAGCGTGCTTTCTAAACAGAGCGGCCACAGGACATCAAAATATCAAAAGGCCGGAGAATCCTGCGACTCTCCGGCCTGGTCTCCGTAAAGCTCTGTACGGTCTACTGCTTCACGTCGGTCGAGGCGATATCGAGAGTGAGCATGAACCCGTTGGTTCCTTTGTACTCGAATGTTTTTGGCCCGGTCTTATAGGCCTCAAGATCATTCGGCATCATGATGAAACCGTCGTTCCGGGGTGTGCCCCAGTATTTCAGGTTGCGGATCACGACCGGGTCGTCAGTATTTCCCGCAAAACGGTGCAACTTTACCTCCGCGGTTTTCCCGCCGTCGATGGTCGCGTGAGCTTCATCTTTGTTGAATTCCCATGTGTCAATGTTCCCCACCGCGGTCTGGAACGAGTTCCATTTCACCGGGAAGACGCTCGGGAGAATCGCCCCCAAGGCGGTTTGCTGTTCTTTTGTCATGGCCTTGTCAAATGTAACCAGCGCCCAATCGGTTTTTCCCTGTGAAAAATCCGAACCCAGGTCGCCGGTGATCCAGAACTTCGCGCCGTCCAGGTTGACCGAGCCATAGTGTCCGTGGTTTACCTTGTAGGCATTGTTGAATTGGCAATAGTGGGCTGCCGCGCCGTGCTCGTGGTGGGCGGCAGGTTTGGTGTTGAAGTAGCACTGGCAGAACATCGGGCAACTGCAAGCTTCGATGGTGGTCGCATTCAGCGCCCAATCGGGCTGCGACGTGTCAGTGGTGCTCATTGCGAGCAATGCGAGGACGAGAGAGATACCCCAAGCTTTAAACATGCTTAATACCTCCTCGGCGGGAAATTATGCTCGCCACGAAGCGGTTTTGCAAGCTTCCTGCAACGAGGGCACAACGAGCCATTTGTGCCGTTCGCCCTTTGAAATTCGCCGACCGCTGTCGCGTAGCCTGCATTTATTCCGCATCCGTGCTGTAATTATGAGTATTCAGACCATGCCAGCAGCCATCACAACCCTGCGCCGCCGCTTCAAGGCTCTGCGCCGCAACCTGCGCGGAGCCTCGATGGCTGCGCGTGCTCTGGCTTCGACTGACCATCCGCTGCTGGCGCACATCATTCCCGTCCGCCGCTGCAATCTCGCCTGTACCTACTGCAACGAGTTTGATGATTTTTCGAAGCCCGTACCGACGGAAGAAATGTTTCGCCGCATCGACAAGCTGGGCGCGCTGGGCACGGCAGTAGTCACGATTTCCGGCGGCGAGCCGCTGCTGCATCCTGAACTCGACGACGTGATCCGCCGTATTCGCTCACACAGCATGATCGCCGGATTAATCACCAACGGGTATTTTCTGGTGGCGGAACGCATTCAGCGCCTGAACCGCGCCGGCCTGGAATGGCTGCAGATTTCCATCGACAACGTCAATCCCGATGAAGTGTCGAAGAAAAGCCTGAAGGTCCTCGACAAGAAACTGCAACTGCTGGCCGAGCACGCCGAGTTTCACGTGAACATCAACTCCGTGGTGGGCGGCGGCATTTCGAATCCGCAGGATGCGCTCACCATCGGCAAACGCGCCATCGAGTTGGGTTTCAGCTCGACTATCGGCATCATTCACGACGGCAGCGGCCAGTTGCAGCCGCTGGGCGGGGAAGAGCGCCGCATTTATCACGAGATGAAGTCGATGGAGAAGCGCAGCTTCACCCGCATCAACGCCTTCCAGGACAACATCGCGCAGGGTCTGCCCAACGAGTGGCGCTGCCGCGCCGGTGCCCGCTATCTCTACATCTGTGAAGATGGGTTGGTGCACTACTGCTCGCAGCAGCGCGGCTATCCCGGAGTGCCGCTCGAAACTTATACCCGCGATGACATGCGCCGCGAATATCTCACGGAGAAAGGCTGCGCTCCGCACTGCACGGTTTCGTGCGTGCATCAGGTTTCGATCTTCGACGGTTGGCGTGCGCCTCAGCATCCCGCACCGTCGATTCCTGCGGCGGGCGAGCTGGTCCAAATCAAGTAGAGAAGTTCTTCAGGGCTTTACGCACCAACCCCTACGCCCGGTTATTTCTTTGGCTGCGCACTCGGCGGCAAAATATTGTTCAACCGCAAATACATGGCGGCAGCAGCGTAGTGGTCGGCCCATCCGCTGGCCAGGCCCAACGCCGCCATGGAGCGAGGAAACTGGCGTCCGCCGAAGAGCTCGACGCTGTCGCCGAGCTTGGAGTCGTCCATCTTGCTTAGCGCGTCGGCACAAAAGTCGTACGAAGCGGTGGCCGCGGCGAGCAGCTTCTCCTTGGCATCGGTTTCCTTGACCTCTTCGACTTTGGGTGCGGCAACGTCGGCTGCCTTGGCGCACATGAAGTTGTTGGACTCGGTAATGTGAACGACCAGATGCCCAAAGCTCATCTGGTCGGGCGTAGGCTTGTAGCTGAACTTGTCGGCGGGCATGGCGGTGATCGCGCCAAGAACGTTGTTGCGCGAACGCGGCAGGAGTATGCGCAGGCCAGCCGTCACCGGATCCTTCACCGGAACCGGGGCGGGTGCTGAAGCTGGCGGTGTGGTTTGCGCCGCCGCCGACGGCAGGCAAGCGGCAAGAAACAGGACGACGGAAATCAATTTCACGAGAGGTCCTCCTCAGACGTGCTTAAGCATAAACCCGCAGTGGCCGGATCGTCACGCCGATGACTTCTACGAAAATATTGCTGCGAATGTCAGCGTGATCACCGCCCACCACCCGATCACAATGGCGAACGAAGTGCCCATCCTTACCTTGCCGGTGGTGGCAAACCCGATCGCGGTCAGGGCCAGCGTCCAAAGCAGGAAAATATCCATTTGCGATGCTATTAAGTACCAGAAGGGGCTGTCGGCCGGGCTCATGAAATATCCCGGATTGGACGCGACCGGGTTGTTCAAGGTATATCCGTCCGCGCTCGCGCCGGCGAGCACAGAAACAATGGCCAACAAATGCCTCAAGACCATCGGCAATCCCGCGTAGACCACTACCGCGAGTGATTGGCTGTACGAAATATCCGCGTTGGCCCCGAACTTGAACGTGCCGAACTGCAATCCCGACATGACCAGCCAAATGAGCAGAGTGAACACGGGAATGGCGATGTAATAGACAACCCCGGTGATCTTCACTTGCTGCTGGCGCTGTTCGGGTGTCGCCTTTTCATATCGTGCCTCGGCCTTGGGCCGCGCTTGCAGCTCATTCTCCACTATCTTCTGCACGCCGATCTTCTGCTCCGAGACGTAAACCAGGCCCCAACCCACTAAAGTCATCAGAAGGAATGGCAGCCACCACTGTGCGCTGCGGCGCACGTCGGTGAACGTTTTCGTGGGCGCGATGAAGGTGTCGATGATGCGCGCGCCCTGGGAAAGTGGAGCGGGTCCGGGCGTGACCGTGGGTGCGGCGACTGGTGGAAGCGGAGCAGCGGCCATGTTCTTGCCTCCAGCGAAATGCCAAAGAATTCTATCCGGGATGCGACTCGGAGACAAGCGAGGGTCCGGCATGCAAGTTTAAGATGAACCCATGCAGAACGTGACGCCGATCGCGATTGCTGCGCTCGGGTTAGAACTGGCCCCGGCGGTTTTGTTGGGCTTCGCCGCGGAGCGGGTGGCGCGCGCTGTGGGACGCTGGCCGGTGGCGGTGCGCGTGAGTCTGCCAGCAGTGTTGGTTGCGCCTTATGTGATGGTTTCGATTTCCGGCGACACGTTCCGGTGGGGGTGGTTTGCGCTCTATGCAGCACTGCCTGTGGCGGTTGCGTGGCTGCTGCTGCTTGCGGTTGCAGCCGATCCAGAGCAGCACGGCGACTGGCGGGACGCGCTGATTCTGCTGGCGCTGGGACTGGCCGTGGACTTGCGCTGGTTTGACCGTGCCTGGCCGAGCGGCCTGCGGGCTTTGAACGAATTGTTCTTGGTGGATGCGGGCTTGTACGGATTCCTGGTGATCCGGCAGCTGAACGGGACCGGGTTCGACTTCCACCTGAAATGGAGCGACTGGAAAACTGGTCTGCGGGAACTTGCCTTCTTTACTCCCTTCGTTCTGGTGCTGGGACTGGTGCTGGGGTTTATCCATCCGCATCGCAATCTGCCGGGAATTGCCAGCGCGCTCTTGCGTTGGGTTGGGATATTTTTCTTCACCGCCGTGCCGGAAGAACTTTTCTTTCGCGCCTGGGTGCAGAATTTGCTGGAGCAGCGCGGGGGACGGCGGGCAGCGCTGGCGATCGCGTCGGTGCTGTTCGGGTTGTCGCATTTTAATAAGCGATCCGCTCATTTCAATTGGCGCTATGTTGTCCTGGCTACGATTGCGGGAATCTTCTATGGACGCGCGTGGCGGGAGCAGCGGCGCGTGCTGGCTTCGACGATTACTCATGCCAGCGTGGATTGGCTATGGGGGCTGTGGTTCTGACCAGTTACCGTCCGGCGTGATAGCGCAGATACCCCAGACCAACGCGCAGGTGGTGGTGAAGCGCGTCCGGGACGCAGATGGCGAAGCAGAGGCCGAGCAGTCCCTGGGCCAGGCCGAGCGCCCAAAGGTTGCGATAGCGGCGAAACAGCGCGCACGAAACGACGCCCCACACCAGCGTGGCTGCGGTGAGCACGAGATTGGGCAAGTGCGCCGCGGCGAAGAGCACGCCGGCGAGCGCCACAGCGGCGGCTTCACTCGAGAGAAGACGCAGGAGGCGGTCCATGAAATAGTCCTGCAGAAGAAACTGCTGGTAGATGGTCCAGAGCACGTAGCCTGAGATGTGAGCGAAATCAGCTTTGTAGAGGGGATGCAGCGTGCCGATTTTCGCAGCGACGAACGTGCTCAGGGCAGCGATCGCGATGGCGGCGGGCAGGATCCAGAGCGACGGGACGAGGCCGCGCCATCCCAGGCCCAGCTCTTGATTGGTTTGCCCCTCACCGCGCGTGCGGCCTGCCAGCACCACCAGCAACGTCAGCACGAGGACGATCGGCGAGAAGAAGCGCTGCAGGCGCTCGGGGGTCCAGATGACGCCGACAACCACTCCGTAGCCGAGGATCAACTCGGCGAGGTCGCGGGCCCGGTGGGGAGGTGACATCACGGAAGTATGGCACAGGTTCTGGACGGTCCTCACTTGACTTGTCTAGACTGCCACTTCTGGCGTGGCTTCGAGCAGGCTGCGGGTGTAGGGATGCTGCGGGCGCTCGGTAATCTGCGCGGTCTCACCGACTTCCACAATCTTGCCGCGATACATCACAGCGATGCGCGTCGAAAGATAGCGCACCACCGGCATGGAGTGCGAGATGAAAAGATAAGTCAGGCCGAAATCGCGTTGCAACTGGGCGAGCAAGTTGACTATCTGCGCGCCCACGCTGACGTCGAGCGCTGAGACCGGTTCGTCGGCCACGATAAATTTAGGACGCAGCGCCAGGGCGCGGGCGATGCCGATGCGCTGGCGCTGTCCTCCACTGAATTCGTGGGGGAAACGCTGCAGAATGGATTCGTCGAGGCCGACGGCGCGCAGAAGTTCGACAACGCGGGCGTGAATCCCGGTTTTCGAGCTTCTGCTCTCGTGGATAAGAAGCGGCTCGGCGATGATGTCTTCGACGCGGAAGCGGGGATCGAGCGAGGCGACGGGGTCCTGAAAGATGATCTGCATATCGCGGCGTACGCGGCGGATTTCGCCGGGGCTCGCCGCGAGCAGGTCGCGGCCTTCGAAGTGGATGCTGCCCGAAGTAGGCTCGATAAGGCGCAAGAGCAAGCGTCCCAGCGTGCTTTTGCCTGAGCCCGATTCGCCAACGAGACCGAGAGTCTCGCCGGCGTGAATGTCGAGCGAGACATCGTCGACGGCGCGGACTTCGCCGCTGCCCCTGGACTTTCTTCCAAGCACAGATTCACTTTGCGGATAAATCTTGGTGAGGTTGCGGATTTCGAGCAAGGGCACGTTGCGGAATGTTAGCAGACGACGAAAACCATCCGCCACGGATTTACGCGGATATTCACGGATGAAGCTCGAATTTATCTTCATCCGTGCCAATCCGTGGCAAGTTGTTTCTACCCTGACGCGATCATGGGTACGGCGGTCAGCGCGGCCAACAACCCGACGAGCCTCCAGCGGGTGAAGTGTTCTTTCAGGAACAGGCGGGCCAGAAGCACGGTTACGGCGGGGTAAAGCGACGAGATGACGACCGCTTCGTCGAGGCGTCCGCTCTGGCTGGCGTGGACGAATAGTATGGTGCCGAGGGAGTCGATGCAGCCGGTGACGACGCCCCAGCGTACGCCAGCTGAGGTGATGTCGCGAAAATTCCTTAGCAGCAGGACGACCAGTGAGGTGACGATCAGGCCGCCGGTTCGAGTGAGCGCTGCAATCCACAAGGCAGAAACGCCACCGGCCTGGCGGACGCAAAGGTAGAAGCTGGCGAAGCCGATGCCTGCGACGACCGCGAGCCCGATGCCTTCGGGCTTGGCTCCATCTTCTGTGCGGGTGATGAGCCAGAGCCCGACGGCTGCCAGGACGAAGCCGAGCAGGGGGATCCTGCCGGGCAAACCTTCGGTGAACATGGAGAAGGCCGCCGGGATTGCGGCCCCGAGGACGGCGGCCACCGGAGCTGTGAGTCCCATTCTTCCCGACGAAAGAGCGCGGTAGAAGATTGCCAGGGCTGCGCCTCCGGAGAGGCCGCTGGCCAGGACCCAGGCTGCGCTGCGTGCGGAGGGGAACGGTGCGTGGGTGGCTGAAGCCAGCGTGCCTACCACGAGCAGGCCGCCTAGGTTCACGACAACGGTGAAAAGGAAGGCATTGGCGCGGCGGGTGGCGTAGCCGCCAAAGAAGTCGCTGGTGCCCCAGGCCAGGACTGCGGCCATGCCGTAGGCGGCGGTGGTGAATTGGGGCGTGGCGGACATGTCCGACGAGGGTAACATGCACCGGCAGGCCGGTGAGGGTCGGAACATTGTATGTACAAATGTTCCGGTTGAATGTTCCAGTCGGAACATAACTGCGTTTTTACCGGAACACTGTGGAAATCTCGGAAAACTCAGAAAACCACCTTAAAGCTATAGTTGGTGGGCGGCAAGTGGCTGGGAAGGATGAGTTTAGACAAGTGCCGAAATGTCGGCACGAAAACCGCGGGGCGAAGGAAAAGCGGCGAAAAACGGGTCTCGAGGCTGGCAGTCGCGCCTGTCGAGTGCCATTAGGGCTTTCGGAATCAAAGGCCCGCCTTTCTTCCAAAGGCGCAGAGGCAAGGATCGGGCACCCCGAGACCAGGTCGGAGCGGAAAGGCCGGGCCAAGGCGCCAGGATCATTTTCGTCCCAGGATCGCCTCGATCTGCCGCAGGTGATTTATATCGTGCGCGGCATACAAGCGGAGCCCGCGCTCGGAATGCATCCCATGGTGTTTCCACTGCTCAGGCGTCAGCGACTTGAGCAAAGCGAGATTGGCTTCCCGGTCCACGCGAAACTGCTCGACCGATTTGTGGGGATGGCGCTTGTCATAATGTCCGCTCGTCACCGCGGCATCCTGATCGACCGCTGCAATGGGACTCCCCGGCGCGCCCAGAATCAGCCTGATACGAAAACCGATAATGATTTCCGAATCCGCGAGATGTGCGAGGATCTCGTTGACCGACCATTTGTCAGGAGCAGGGCGCTTGCGCAATTTGGCCATGGGCACGCCCTTGATGATCCGCTCGAGTTTCTTGGCTGTGGCAGCCTGAACCGCCAAAGGGCGCTTCCCTTCGACGTAGGCGATCATCCGCTGAATGTACTGCTGTGCCGTTTCCTTCATTGCGTTCGGCTCCCACCTCCTTTCACGTCCGCCTACCCCTTCTATCACTTGCGAGCCGGCGACGCGAGGCCGAGACTCATCGTTGGTCGCAGAGTCAAGATCTCGACGGTCGTCTTCGCGATGAAATGGTTGACTGAGTCAGGGAGCATCAGTTCATCGCTGCCATCGAGAATCGCCGAGTAGCTGGGCCGCGGACGCAGGCGGACATAGCGCGGAGCAGTTCCGCCCGCGAGCATCCGATACCAGAGTGTTTCACCTTGCAGAGATGATTGGCCAGCGCTAAGTGCCGCCTCGAAATCCTTTTCTGCCCCGGGGTTCAGGTCCACGGTCGTAAGCTCCAGCCGAGCGGCCGGCGTGGGCACACCCGTGCCATGCGAGAGCCGCGGCAGGTACTCGTAGAGCGCGTTCCCCATGTACTGGCAGTGGGGCGTGACGTTGGAAATATTGTCGCGCTCGTCCTCCGCCGTGGGCACCGGGTTGTCCAGGCTGGCGGCCGTACGCCCGAACGTCGCGTAGTAGAACCACCGCTGTCGTTCAACGAATGTGACGGTCCAACCGTACCAGGCCCAGGTCTCCCCGGCCTGCTGGTGCCACGCGAGGTGCCGGATGTACCCTGCTTCGAAGTCGACCGTGTCTCCGTCGTTGGGACGCAGGAGCGCGATGCGCGCGTACGGACCCGGTTCGGTTTGACCGACGGTTTGAGCGAAGAGGAGCGAGGGAAGCGCGGTGCTAACGAGAAGCAATCTGCCAACGATGCAAAGCCAACGGCGTTTCATGATCTTTCCTCTCGGGTAAGCTGTAACCATACGAATCGGCAGCCTCCCTTTTGCGCCAGGATTCAGACGATTCTCGCCAAATGTGGCATTAACGCTTGGCAGCGGCGCGTTAGGAGTTGCATAGTTAATCCGAGAGTGAATCCGAGAACATGACCCCGACGACCAACAAGATTCGTCGCAGGATCTCCCTGGACAAGCAGCGGCGCGTCATTGTCCTGACTGTGCCCCCGGTGAGGAACTTGATCTGGTCGGTCCAATCCAAGTTCTGAGTGCGGCAAATCGCCTGGCCGGGAAGCCGATTTACAGCGTCGAGGTGGCAACTAACGGGGATGACCTTAAGGTCGAGGGTGAGGGGGGCCTGCTTTCCTTTCTTGCCCATGGACACTACAAAGCTCTGAAGGCGGACTTCGATTCATTGTTGATCGTATGTGGCCTGGCGACCCGGAGCGCTCGTGACCGGGAACTCTTTGCCTGGATGAGAAGCGTGGCTCCTAAAGTGCGCCGCCTTGGATCGGTTTGCGTGGGATCGTTTCTTCTGGCAGAAGCCGGCCTGCTCAATGGCAGGCGAGCCACCACTCATTGGAAATTCGGCCAGGAGATGGCAAAGCGCTACCCCAAGGTCCGGGTGGTGACGGAACCGATATGGGTAAGGGACGGAAATATCTACACCTGCGCCGGCATCTCGGCGGGCATCGATTTGGCGCTGGCCTGGGTGGAAGAAGATTGTGGCAACGCCATTGCGAGTAAAGTGGCTCGTGAGCTGGTTTTGTTTCTACGCCGGCCGGGAGGACAGGCGCAGCTCAGCGTCTCACTGACAGCACAGGCTGAGGAGATGAAATCCATTCAGGAGCTTCAGGTTTGGATCGCGGAGAATTTTCACCAAAAGCTCTCGCTGCAGATTCTTGCCGACCGCGTGGCCATGAGCGTGCGCAACTTCGAGCGCGTGTTCACGCGAGAGCTGGGAGTTTCGCCGGCTCGTTACGTTCTGCAAATGCGTATTGAAGCCGCGCAACGGATGTTGGAGCGCACCAGAAAAGGCTTGCATCAGATCGCCCTGGCCAGTGGCTTCTCCAGTGCTGATGCAATGAGACGTGCTTTCCTTCGCACGTCGCGAACGACCCCACTCGGCTATCGCCGCCATCTGTCGTTGTCGACCGAGGAAGGTCACGCGGGGACGAGCCTTGGTTCTTAAATTGGGAGGGGTTGCCATGCGCGTGCCGGACACGTCCGACGGGGGTACATATGCTGCGGAGCGCAGGAATAAGGGCGGACTCCGTACTCGAATTATGGCCTTTCCAAGGCCCAGAAACTGCTGGATAAACCGGCGTAAATGGGATACGCTGACGCCAGTTTACGGAGGTTTTCAATCACGAGACGCTTCCTGGTCGCCGCTCTTCTGTGTGTCGGGTTCAGTTGGACGGCCTTGGCGCAAACCGCTGCTGATGCTCCAGCCAGCAAGGACGACGTCGAACGATACTTCGAGGTTACTCATTCCCGGGACATGGCGCAGAAAATGCTGGAGGCAATGTCCAAGCCAATGCATCAGATGGCGCACGAGCAGTGCATAAAGTACAAGGACAAGCTTCCCGCAGATTGCGAAGCGCGGATGACCAACAGGATCGACGATATGTGGAAGGAGATGCCCTTTGATGAGATGCTCGAGGCGATGGTGCCCGCATACGAGAAGCATTTCACGAAGGGCGACATGGACGCGCTCATTGCGTTCTATTCCGCCCCGACCGGACAAAAAGTTTTGCAGGAATTGCCAGCAGTCATGGCGGACGGGATGCAGTCCATGATGCCAATCATGCGCAAGAGCATTGACAGAATGACGGAACGCGCCCAGCAAGAGATCGCTCAGATGATGAAAGACTCTCCACAGAAGGCCGGAGATAGCGCGGCACCCGCACAAAACTGACGCGCTGGAGCTGGCCGGCCCGCGAAAATCAAGGGCCCAAGGGATTGAGGTTTGTGGAACCCACTTCTCGCAAAGAACGCGAGAAATGGGGCACCCAGCTATTATCTGCTCCCTCCGGGGCTCGAATCGGGCCGTCAGCGCGGCCTACAATCCAGTGTCCTTCGGGCCGTTTTGGATGGTAAACTTCTAAGAGCTTTCCGACCGCGAGCCCAGGGTCTAACAGACGGCGTTCTAAGAGACTACCTTTTTGATCGAGCTGGCACCTTCGATTCTTGCGGCAGACTTTTCCCGTCTGGGCGAGCAGGTGCGCGCTGCGGGGGAAGGTGGCGCTAGTGTCATCCATGTGGATATTATGGACGGGCATTTCGTGCCCAACCTCACGATTGGGCCGCCGGTGGTGAAGTCGCTGCGGCGGGTGACCGATCTCCCTCTGGACTGCCACCTGATGATCGAGAATCCGGATGAGTTCATTCCGGCGTTTGCCGAAGCTGGGGCGGATTGGATTTCGGTGCACCAGGAAGCTTGCCGGCACCTGAATCGCACGCTGCATCTGATCAAGAGCCACGATTGCATGGCGGGAGTGGTGATTAATCCGGCTACTCCAGTGGATACGCTGGCTGAAGTGCTCGATATTGTCGAGTATGTACTGGTCATGTCGGTGAATCCAGGCTTTGGGGGACAGAAGTTCATTCCGGCTACGCTCCACAAAATGCGGCAATTAACTGAGATTCGCAGCCAACGCCGGCTGACTTATCGCATCGAAGTAGATGGCGGCGTGGGGCACGACACGGTGGGCGATGTGGTGCGCGCGGGCGGAGAAATTCTGGTCGCGGGCAACGCCGTGTTCGGTAGTGGTGATCCAAGGAAGAATGCTGAGGGGTTGCTTAAAGCGGCTACGGAAGCGGCGCTGTTGAAAGTTTAGAAGTGGCAGCAAGAAAGCCGAGCTTCGCTCGGGCGGACAGCCGAGGGCGACTGTCCTCACATAATCATCTCGAGGTCTTATGCGTCGATTGTCATTGATTGCGGTGCTCGCAGGGTTGCTGGCGCTTACTGTCGGCTGCACCAATAAGAAGTCCGTCAATCCGCTGGCCAACGTGGGGTCGAAGCAGCCCGATAAGGTGCTGTTCGACAAGGCCATGGACGCGATGAAGCACAACCGCTTCGACGTGGCGCGCATGACGCTGCAGACCTTGATCA
>Ga0209415_10009412_pt1 | contig 16787 bp, 16 predicted proteins | sample PeaSoiSIISIP2007_FD_187696 | JGI IMG/M metagenome (GOLD analysis project Ga0209415, IMG submission 187696) | Peat soil microbial communities from Weissenstadt, Germany - SII-SIP-2007 (SPAdes) (version 2) | ecosystem: Environmental > Terrestrial > Soil > Wetlands > Peat | place: Germany... | reverse complement strand
GCCCGTAGCTCAACGGTTAGAGCAGCAGACTCATAATCTGTTGGTTCCTGGTTCGAATCCAGGCGGGCCCACCAAACTCTCAGTCATCACCCCACCGGCAAACTAAAGTAAAAAACCGACCCATGCCCCAGCTGGCTGGTGACGCCCAGTCGTCCGCCATGGGCCTCCACGATGGCTTTGCAAATGGCAAGTCCCATGCCGGTGCCGTGGACTTGCACGCGCTGGTTTCTTCCGCGATAGAACTTTTCGAAGACGAGGGATTGTTCGAAATCGTCGATGCCAGGGCCGCGATCGGCAATGTTGATGGTGAGCATCTGGTCGTTGTTCTTGGCTTCGGCGGTGATGCGGATCGGAGCTCCAGCGGGTGAGTATTTGGCGGCGTTCTCGAGCAGGTGCACCAGGACTTCCTTGACGTGAGCGGAGTCCATGCGCGCGTTGGGGAGATCGGCCGGGATTCGGACTTCCACGGGATGCTGGACCAGAAGTTGCTTCAGTTCGTCGAGCGCTTCCGCGACCGGGCCGCCGATAGGCGCGGATTCGAAGCGGAATTCCACTTTGTTGGCATCCAACTGCGCCATTTCGGCGGCTTCTCCAATCAGCCGGTTCAGCCGGTCGCTTTCCTCGTTGATGATGGTCAGCAGTTCCTGCCTCTCCTCCGGGGAGTGGCTCGACGACTGACTCGGGCTGCCCAGTAGCGAGGTGACGGACGCTTTGATGGCGGTGAGCGGGGTGCGAAACTCGTGGGTCACCGAATCGAGCAGGACGGAGCGCAATTGCTCACTTTCGCGTGCGGCTTCGGCGCGGCTGAGTTTTTCGACGGCACCAGCGCGCTCGACGGCGATCGCCACCAGGCTGCCGATGGCCTCTAATGTTTGCCGCGAAAGCAGCGAACCAGAGACTCCCATGCAGCCCACCACGCGCATACCCATGCGGAGCGGCATGAAGGCGAGTTCACGGGCAGCATCGAATCGCGGCTCACCGCGTAAGCAGATCAACTGGAGATCCTGCGATTCCAATCCGTCGATGGAGGGACCCGAGCGATAAACGTCGGCACGGCTGGACAGCGAAATCGCCGCTGACCGGATGCCGAATGACTCCACGATGTAGCGGGGAATCAGGTTCAACAACTCGGCGGGATTGTCGCTCGAGAGCAGCAACTGGCTGAAAGCGTAGAGCCGTTCCAGTTCCTGCCGGCGCTCGACGGCAGTGCGCGCCCCGCGCCGGGCGCGCGCCGACAGTTCGCTGACCGATACGGCGGTAACCAGGAAAGCGAAGAGTGCAATCCAGTCCTGCGGGTTGGCAATGGCAAAGGTGCCGATAGGAGGCAAGAAGAAGTAATCAAAAGCGAGGGTGGCAATCACCGACATGAAAACGGCTTGCCGCAAGCCCCACGAAGCGGAAATCCCGAGCACACTCAGCAAGAAGGCAAGCGCAACAGTGGTCGGATTTAGATGGAGCCAGCGGGCGCCGACGAGGGTAATCCCCGCGATGGACAGTGCCGCGAACAAATACCCGTATCCGGATCTGGCCGCAGCGTTCACGAGCCGATTGTAACTGACTTCTTTAACTGACATCGACAAACTCGAATGTCTCAACGACAATAATCGCGATGCCCAAGACTCCCGAGCAGTGGCTGGAAAAGTGTTCGCCGACGAACAAGGGCGGGAGGTTCAAGCTCTTTCTTGGATACGCCCCTGGTGTGGGCAAGACCCACACCATGCTGACCGAAGCGATCCGGCGACACAGCCGCGGCGAAGATGTGGTGATTGGAGTTGTGGAAACGCACGGACGGAAAGCAGTAGGAGAACTGGTCACGAATCTGGAAGTGGTACCGCGCAAAGCGATCGAATACAAGGGCGCGCTTTTCGAAGAGATGGACGTGGACGCCATTCTCGCGCGCAAGCCTTGCGTTGCGCTGGTGGACGAACTGGCGCACACCAACATCGAAGGCAGCAAACATCGCAAGCGCTATGAAGACGTGCTGGAACTGCTGGACGCGGGAATCGATGTTCTCTCCACCATGAATATCCAGCACCTGGAGAGCGTGACCCCGACGGTGCAGGGGGTCACGGGGATCCAGGTGCGGGAAACAGTTCCGGACTGGGTGCTGCAAAGAGTCAACGAAGTAGTGATGATCGATCTGACGCCGGAAGCGCTACAAGCGCGGATGCGGCGCGGCGACGTTTATCCGCAAGAACGCGTGGGACGGGCGCTGGAAAACTTTTTCCGCGAGACCAACTTGATCGCTTTGCGCGAGCTGGCATTGCGCCAGGTGGCGCAACAGGTAGATCTCAGCCTGGAACAGCACCGCGGAGAGGAAGAGGAAGATCGAGGAGCGGTTGCCATCCGCGAACGCATTGCTGTGTGTATCAGCTCGAACCCAGCGGCGCAGTATCTGGTGGCGCGCGGGGCGCGCATGGCGCACGCGATGAATGCTGAACTTTTTGTCGTTTATACCGACCTGGGGCAAGACACCAACGAAGCGAATCAGCGTACCCTGGCCGCGAACGTACGCTTCGGCGAAAACGTTGGGGCATCGATCGTGCGACTCAAAGGAAAGAGCGTGGCCCAGGCAGTCGCCGAATTCGTCAACGAGAAACACATTACGCAAGTTGTTTTCGGACGCTCAGCGACGCGGGGCTGGAAACGATATTTCTATCTTTCCGCGATCCATCAGTTTCTGCGCGACGCCCCGGCAGTGGACGTGCACATAGTGACGCAGGAGCCGGGCTGATGGGGCGTGATAGCGCGTACGAGCCGCAGCATAAGAGCGGAAGCGTGAACTTTGGAGCATAAACACATTTTGGTGGTGGACGACGAATCCCAGATCACGCGGGTGCTGCGCACTTCTCTGTCCAGCCATGGATATGACATTCGCGTTGCCAACGACGGCGAGACCGCGCTGGAGATCATGAAAGACTGGTCGCCGGATCTGGTCATCACCGACCTGGCAATGCCCAATATGGACGGATTGGAGTTGTGCCGGCGCTTGCGGACGAAGACGCAAATTCCGATCATCGTGCTCTCGGTGCGCGGTGAGGAACGGACCAAGGTCCAGGCGCTGGATGCGGGCGCGGATGACTACGTGACCAAGCCGTTCGGCATGGAGGAACTCCTGGCGCGCGTCCGCGCCAATTTTCGGCGCGTGCGGACGGACGCATCGGAACGGGAGCCGATAGAAGCGGGCGACTTCAAGATTGACCCCGGGGCCCGCAGCGTTTTTGTAAAAGACCGCGCGGTCCACCTCACTCCGAAGGAATTTGACTTGCTCGCGTACCTGGCGCGCCACCCCGGCAAAGTGGTGACGCATCGCGCCTTGCTGGGCGCGGTGTGGGGTGGTGAAAGCACGGAGCAGGTCGAATACCTGCGCGTGTTTGTTGCGCAACTCCGCAAGAAGCTTGAGCCTTCGCCAAATTCCCCTCGCTACATCGTGACCGACCCCTGGGTCGGTTATCGCTTCGAGCCCGGAGATTGAGTTGACGTTAGCGCGCGATGCGCGGCACGGTCGAATGCATCAGGAAATCAAGACTTCACCGAGCTAGCGCGGCGGACAAATCACCTGCAGCGCTCTCGGGCTCACGGAAATCTCGGCGGGAGTCTCGCAAACAAACTCTCCGTCGGCGTAAATCTCCAGCGGAGTCTCTGTTTGCACGTGGACTCGCTCGGCCCGCGAATACTCGACTTCGGGCATGCGGAGATGGCGCCCGAAGTACACCGACGGAAACATGCACAGGAGCTTGAAGGGATTGAGCGTGGTGATGCGGCAGATGTCGAGCTTGCCATCCGCGAAATCTGCTTGCGGCGCGATGCGCATGCCGTCGCCATAGAACTGCGTGTTGGCGAAGGCGGCGAGCAAAGTGAGCTTCTCCGCTTCGGCATGATCTTTGCCGTTGAACTGTGTCAGCCGCATGGAAAAGGCGGGAAGTTTGAGCAGCAGCGGCAATAGCGCCAGAGCATAGCCACCGTGTCCGCGCAGCCAGCGCGGCATCTGATTGGCACGACGAGCTGCGGCAGAATCGAGGCCGCAACCCGCGACCGCGCAGAAATAATGGGTACGCTCTGGCGCAGAGGATGGAACGATGACTCCGAGATCAACTGGGCGCGCCTGAATTTTCCCCGATTCAAAATCACGCCAGACGCGCAAGGAGTCTTGCGTCGAGCGCAGGTTCAGCGAGCGGGCAAAATCGTTTCCGCTGCCAGCCGGGACAATGAGTACGGGAAGTTGGAGCTGGACCAGCGCCGGGAGATGACGATGGATCGTGCCGTCTCCGCCAAAGATCAGAATGGCGTCCGCGTCGCTGCTGCTGCCACTGGATGACGCGGGCAGTCCCAGCAGCCACTCGGTTGGAGAGTCGGCCTGAAAGGGCTTCAGGTCTGCCGGTGAAGTTCCCAACCCGAAGATGACGGCGGCGCGCATGGCTAAGTGTTGAGCATCGTGGCGAATTCGGAGTCGCTGCGGGTGCCGGCAGTTGCCGAGCTTGCGCTCGGCTGGACGGGCGAGGGCGCCCGTCCCCACACGAGCCTTCGCTATTTCGGCAGGCATTTCTCCATGAAATCGACCAGGTCTTTTTTCATCTTGTTATGTTCGGCGCGATCGATGTACACCATGTGTCCTGCGTTGTAGGTGGCGTAGGAAACATTCTGGCGGAACTGTGCGTCCAGGTTGAGGTGATCCATGGTCCAGTTGGCGGCGGCGAAAGGTGTGGCCAGGTCGTAGTAGCCTTCCATCACCAGAACCTTCATATACGGATTCTTGATCATGGCCGACCGCAACCCGCCCGCCGTGCTGGGAAAACCTTTCTCGGCGTTGCCCCACTCCCAGCTCTGGAAGCCGGGCTGATCATAGGCGAAAACTCTGTAGGGCATGTCGGACTTATAGTTCAGTTCGGTGCGCAGGTAGTTGTTGAACGCCGAGGTGTACGGCGGAAGAATGGCGGCGCTGGTCGGGTCGTAGAAACGCTCATCGCCGGGATTGGGGCTGCTGAAGCGGCCATCGAGGCGGCCGGTAATCAGTTGCCGATCGAGCAGCAACTCTTTGGTGAAGGTGGGAACGTCGATGCGCAGGTCATGCGCTTCGATCACTTCCGGACGCAGCCCGATGTAGCGTGACAACTGGTCGACGATCTTGCGGCGCTCTTCCGCGGTCAGCGCGTCGCCTTTGCCCAGAGCGAGCGCGTAATCGTTGGACGACCAGCGTACAACTTCTTCGCGTGTCTTCGCCAGATCCTGGGTGAGATCGGCGGACAGTTTGTGATGGTAGCCGGCAATCATGTTGAAAGTGGGCACCAGCAAGAAATATGGCAGGTCGTTCGATTTGTTCCATTCGAGCGTCTGGAAATCCACGGCCATCGAGAGCAGGGTCACGCCGTTGAACGCGATGCCATGATCGTCTAAATAGCCGGCGATGCCCGCCGCGCGCGTGGTGCCGTAGCTTTCCCCCAACAGGAAGAGCGGCGAACTCCAACGATCGTAGCGCGAAATGTAGAGGCGGATGAATTCGCCGAAGGCTTGCACGTCGCCGGTTACACCCAGAAATTTCTTGGTAAGTTCGGCGGTAGCGGCTCGCGAGTAACCGGTGGCCATGGCATCCACCATGACGATGTCACTGCGATCGAGCAGCGTATCGGGATTGTCTTCCAGCCGATAGGGTGCCGCCGGCATGAATCCGTTCGACTGCAACACGACGCGCTTCGGTCCGAGTGCGCCCATGTGGAGCCACACCGAGGCAGAGCCGGGGCCGCCGTTGAACGAGAACGTCAGCGGACGCTTTCCGGCGTCCTGTCCGTCGAGCGTGTAGGCGACAAAAAACATTTCGGCTTCCGTCTTGCCGTCACCGCGCTTGAGGGGAAGCCTGCCGGCGGTCGCCGTGTAGCTGAGGGTCTTGCCGTTCAGCGCGATCTGATGATGGGTAATTACGGGCGGGACTTCCGCCACATCGTAATGCTCTTCCTTGTCGGTAGCTTCGCCGGAATCGGCTTTGGGCGGCTCTGCGGGCTTGCCGCTTTCGGCGGACTTATCCGGAGTTGTGGCGTTCGCCGGTGCTGTTTTCTTGTCCCTCCTGGACGCGGCTTGCTTCGTGCTCTCGGACGTCGTGTCCGGGTATTGGTCTTGCTGTGCCACTGCAAACGAAATCGTTAACATAGCGAAAACGAGGGCTGCCCACAATTTCATGCTTGTCTCCGGAAGAAAAGAATTTGGACCAGCATTATAGCGCCTTCCGCGATGGCGGCTGGAAGAGCCGGAATCAAACGCAGACGTGCTAGAATTTGTTGCGCCTGAAACGCTTCTGCCGGCTCAGTGGCGCACCAGATTTCTCCACCCTGGCAATGACGGAACAAAAAGTGGCTAAGAACCCCAACGTCCAAAACGATTCCATTACTTATGCTGATGCCGGTGTCAGCATTGATCGCGGCAACCGCACCAAGCAGCGGATCAAGTATCTTGCCCACAAAACCTTTACCAAAGGAGTCTTGAGCGAGATTGGGGGATTCGGCGGGTTGTTCTCGGTCGATAAGAAGTATTTGGATCCGGTGCTGGTTTCGAGCGTGGATGGCGTGGGTACTAAATTAAAAGTGGCGTTCGAAATGAACTTGCACCATACCGTCGGTGCCGACCTGGTGAATCATTGTGTGAACGATATCGCGGTGCAGGGTGCGGCGCCGTTGTTTTTCATGGACTACCTGGCTACGGGCAAGCTGGATCCGGAAGTCGCGGAGAAGATTATTGGCGGCCTCGCCGACGCCTGCAAGCATAACGGCTGCGCCCTGATCGGCGGCGAAACCGCCGAAATGCCGGGGTTCTATCCCGAAGGCGAGTACGATCTTGCCGGATTCATTGTGGGAGTGGTCGAACGCGAACGCATCATCAGCGGCAAAGATGTGCAGGTGGGAGATTGCGTCCTGGGCTTGCCCTCCAACGGCCTGCACACCAACGGATACTCGCTGGCTCGCAAACTGCTCTTTGAAATCGCAGGTTATTCTCCCGAGACTTTTGTCAGCGAAATCAAGAACAAGGTCGGCAATGAACTCATGCGGACCCATCGCAGCTACTGGTCGATCATCCGGAAGATGATTGCGGGCGAATGTGTCGCGGCCTTGGCGCACATCACCGGCGGGGGCATCACCGAAAATCTGCCGCGAGTGCTGCCCAAAGGCACGTCGGCCGTGATCGAACTCGGTACCTGGCCGATTCTGCCTATCTTTGAACATCTGCAGAAACTCGGCAACGTCGCTGAGGAAGAAATGCTGCGCACCTTCAATATGGGCCTGGGCATGCTAATCGTGGTTCCCGCCAAGAAATTCAAGAAAGCGCAAACGCTGTTGGAGCGTGCCGGAGAAAAGTTTTACAGCGTCGGCCGCATCGTCAAGGGCGATCGCAAGGTTATGTTCAGTTAGGCCAGCTGTTGGCTCTTAGCTCTTGGCCCTTAGCGACCCCTTTTAAGGCGTGACAATCGAAGATCTCCCCGAGTTTTGAGGCGATAGATGACCGCAGCGCGTGACCTCTTACAGTCTCTACGTGATTTTCGGATGGCCCGTCCTCGCATACGCGATCGCCGCCCCATTTGCAACATATGTTCTTCCTAGCAGCCGTTCTCGACAGGAGCGGACTACGATGATCCTTTTCGTAGGGGCGATACTAGCCTCAATCGAGGTTCTCTTCTTCGTCGGAACGGAGAGCAACGACATAGTTCAGGTTGCACGAGTTCATCCGGCTTGGGGCGCCTATGTTCTTCTTTTGGCTTTAGTGCCGCTCGGTGTAGGTGCCAGGTGGGCAGTCGTTCGACTGCGAGAAGACCGAACGGCCGTCAGCATAAGCCCAACTACCGACGCAGAAGGTTCGCCCAGCACAATGCATACAGGGACGTATATCGCTGGGGCAGGAGTCTGGCTTGCGTGTTCCGTTGTGGCTATAGGCTGGCTGTCCCAAATCTCAAACAGCTAGTGAGATGACTCCTGTGCGAAGCTTCCCGCAAAAAGGACTGTCATCCCGCGCGAAGCTAGGGATGAAAGAACTTTAGCTACTTTCTGATTTTCTCCGTGTCTCCGTGCCTCCGTGGTGAATAATGTTGTCCTATGAAGAACCTCGGCATTTTACTTTCCGGACGGGGCTCCAATTTTGTAGCGATTGCCGACAGCATTGCGGCCGGCCGGATACCGAACGCCCGCATTGCGGTCGTGATTTCGAACCGTGCCGATGCTCCCGGCCTCGAAACCGCCCTCCATCGAGGCCTCAACGCGCTAATCATTTCATCGAAAGGCAGACCACGCGAGGAGCACGACCGCGAAGTTGTGGCCGCACTTCTTGACAATAAAGTCGATCTCGTTTGTCTTGCAGGCTACATGCGCCTGCTCTCGCCTTGGTTCGTACAGCAGTTTCCGGCAAGAATTCTCAATATCCACCCATCGCTGCTACCGTCCTTCCCGGGACTCGAAGCGCAGCAACAGGCGTTTGCCTACGGCGTGAAAGTGACCGGGTGCACGGTCCACTTCGTGGATGAGGAACTTGATCACGGCGCCATTATTGTGCAAAAAACCGTACCCGTGCTGGACTCCGACGACGAACACACGCTGGCGGCACGCATTCTTGAACAGGAACACAACGCATACAGTGAAGCGATCAGGATTGTGCTGGAAGGAAAATTCGAGATCAGCGGCCGGCGGATGGTGAGAGGTCAGAGGTGAGAGGTCAGATTGCAGAAGTAAGAATCCAAAATTCAGAACGCGCCGGTTTTCACCTCTGCAATCTGACCTCTCACCTCTGCAATCCTACATAATGAGTTCGTTGCTCATCCTCGCGATCGGGTGCTGCATAACTTCTAGTTCGTTCTTCACCAGATTTAGTCCGTAAACGCACTGCTCAAAGCTTTGCGAGAGCTGCTTGAACAGTGGCGCCACTTTGGCATATTCGAAGTGCTCGAACTTCGAGACGATGTAGTAGCTTTCTTTCCCTGCTTTCACCCAATCCACGAAGCTCTCGACCCGCTGGCGGCGCAACCGATAATGATTGATGCTCTCCGGGAACATACCGGCATAGAACAGCGTAAAGTCGCCAATGTGCTTGCGGACCTGGCGCTCGCGGTCGAACGAGGGCGCCGGACCGTAGATCGGGTCTGACTCGATCAGCATCTCGCCTACATCGTTCAACGGCTTCCCCGCTGCATTGCGGATTTTCAAGAGCTGCTCGGCATCGCAAAACTCGGAGAGCAGATGCGCGACGTAGCCCACGACTTGCGGGTCGCGAATTCCAATCTCCTCGGCATAGTGGCGGCCGACCAGTTCGACAAATAGTTGCTGCAGCGGATGCGTCTCCGGAATTTCCATGGGCCCCTACTTCCTTCTCAACTGTCCCCCTCTTGTTCCTATCGGAACAAGAACCTGTGCGGATTAGATACCTCGAATCGACGATCCAATGCAAGTGACCATCGAGCCACTACTACCTTGGACGCCTGTGCAGGGTGTGGCGTTTCGATGTATCTGCTGGCAGACAAAGGAGGCGGCTGCTAATTTCCGGATGGCGTGGATCAAAAGTTTGGTTCAATGAATCTATTTGCTCTAGGAACTGAGAAAAACGGAGGCGGAGTGGAGCGAATTAACATTTCAAGCGGAACACCGTGGGAGCCGGTTGTCGGTTACTCTCGTGCGGTTCGCGTGGGCGCACATGTCCACGTTGCAGGCACAACCGCAACTGGAGCCGACGGCAAGATCGTCAGCGCAGGCGACGCCTACGCGCAGGCAGTTCAAACCCTCAAGAACATCGAACGGGCGCTGGAGCGGGCCGGAGCTTCACTCAAAGATGTAGTCCGCACGCGCGTATTTCTTACCAACATTGCGGATTGGGAAAAAGTAGGAAAGGCTCACGGAGAGTTTTTCCGCGATATTCGACCCGCGAGCAGCATGATGGCGATCACCGCCCTGGTTTCTCCGGAGATGCTGGTGGAAATCGAAGCGGAAGCAATCGTGCCAGATGGAAGGTAAGTGCAATGGCGGAAGCCGACGAGAGCCGGGCTTCCGCCATCATCAATAGGACCTGCTAGCGTGGACCGTTAACGACGGCGACCGCCCTTCTTGCGCGCAGCTTTTTTCGGCGCCTTTTTCTTCGGCGCTTTCTTCTTCGCAGCTGCTTTTTTCCGGGCCGGTTTTTTGGCGGCTTTCTTGGGCCTCTTCGCCGCTTTCTTTTTCTTTGCCGCTTTTTTCTTGGCAGGCGCCTTCTTGGCTGGAGCTTTCTTAGCAGGCTTCTTGCTCGGAGGCCCGCCCTGGCTCCCGCCTCCACCCGATGGAGTTACGGGCGCGGGTACTTGCACGGGTGGTGCTGCCGGAGGCGCAGGAAGCTCGTCGTCTTCTACGAGGGTAGGTTCTTCTTCCTCTTCCTCTTCTTCGTCTAAATCCTCTTCCAGCGATTCACCATAGGCGCCGCTGTCGCTGTACTCGTCCGTCTCATCATCCCGACCGTAGAGAGTCGGATCATCGAAGCGCATATCTCCTCCTGCGTATTTGTGGTCACCGGCGCGTATTCGCGCACCGGGCCAGGGAATTAGGACAACCGGCTGCAGAACTGCGTTGCTTCTGTGTAACGGCGCGTGATTATAGCACGGCGCAGTTTCACCGGCAGTATCGTGCATTCTCTTCCGATTTGCGAGGAAAATTATAAGGGAGAACAATCCCGGCAAGGGACGGGCGAATCAAAAGCGAAGTCGTCGATTGGCGGATCGAATGGCGGATCGCTATTCGTACGCCAACGCGTCGATGGGATCCTTATGCGCCGCCTTGAACGCCGGATACAGCGCACCGGCAAGTGCGCCGGCGACGGCAATCAGGGTGGCGCGCACGATCCAGCCACCATCCACCACCACCTGCAGCAGGGGGAACCTGTGGGCCAGCGCTGCACGGGCTGCCAGACTCACCACGACGCCCAGCACGATGCCACCGAAAGCCAGCAGCACCGTCTCCCGCAATACCACATTCACGATGTAGAGCCTCGACGCCCCCATCGACTTAAGAATGCCGATTTCACGCGTCCGCTCCATCACGGCCGTGTACATGGCCTGGAAAATCACGATGAATCCGATGACCACGGAAATACCCACCACCACATCGATGAAAGTCGAAAGCCCCGGATAATTGCTGGTGGTCATCATGGCCAGATAGGATGCCATCGAGTTCGCTACGTAACGCTCCATGCCCGGAACATGCTTGATTTCATCCACCACCGCGTCCGCGTTGGACGGGTCGTCGAGCTTGAGATAGAAGACCGTCGCCTTGTCCGTGGCGCCGATCAAGTCCTGCAGGGTGTCCAGCGGAACGAATTTGCGTGCACCCTTGCCTCGTTCCACGATCCCGGAGATGCGGAACTTGTTGTTCAGAATCTCAATCGTGTCGCCCACTTTCGCATGCTTCGACTTGGCAAAAAGGTCGTCGACCAGCACGTCGTATGGCCCCTGAAACGGGCCACCCGCCAGATAATGGAAGCCCGCCGACATGCTTTCATAGCTGGGCAAGTCGATTCCCGCAATAATTTCGAGGTTGCCTGAGGAGGCAACCTGCGTGATTGCCGGGGCCACACTCTTCACATGGGGCAGGTTTGTCAGCACGCCTCCGACCTTGATCGGCATGGGCGCACCCGAAAATGCTGTTATGAACGAAGACCCCGGTGGCAGCACGATCACATCCGCCCCAATGCCTGCGCTTCGCGTACGCTGATCCTGCAGCATTCCCAGACAGAGGCCGACGATCAGCAGGATCATCGTGACTTCGAGCGCTATCGCCACCACGCTAATCAGCGAGCGCACCGGCCGATGCACCAGATTCCCGACGATCATGCGATTCATCATGCTTTTTTTTGAGAAGTCTACTTGCTTTGGCTATCCGTGGTTCTGACCTCGCTGGTGTTGGGCTGATCGAGGCGCACCAGGTCAGCGCCAGGGGGCTGTTCCAGCACGAACTGGTCGTCAGTCAGCGCTTTATTGATTTCCAGTTTGACCATGTTCAGGGTGATGTCGTAATTCTCCCGCGGGCGTTCGATCTCAATTGTATTCGGGAAGGTAGTCCCGCCGAAGTCTTTGTAATCATGGTAGTGGACGTCGGTCACGACGTTTCCCTGTTGGTCATAGATCCTTTGCCGGTACGGCAGAAGGTCGATTCGGCTGAAATCGATCTTGCGGGACAGATAGGCACCCTGGGGACCCCTGCGGATAACCAGCAGGCTGTAATTCGGCTGTTCGACGCGATGCCGCTTCGCGTCCAGGACGGTTTCATAACCGTTCTCCCGCACAGCATCGTCGCTGCCGATTTCCGGCATCAGCAGCGCATCGTAAATGTACTGCGGGCGCAGATTCTCTAGGCGCTTGTCAGGCTGGTAATTATCGGCAATGTTCGACCCCAGGAAGAACTTATTCTGCGGAGGAATCCACACTTTGAAATCCTGACCGTCGCTCACCATGTCAAAGGCCGTGTTGCGCACCAGTGGGAGCAGGCCTTTCATACGGAGCATGGCCGGCTTGCGCGCCAGCACGTAGCCGCGAATCTCTTTGTAGTCGGTGGCCCGGCCGTTTTTTAAGTCTACGGACGAGGCGTCAAGATCCACAGTCGCCTGCATGGATTGAATCTTCACGGCCTGCGTGTTGACGTATTCGATCAGTTCCTGCTGGGTCGCGGTCTTCAGCGGCCGGTCAGAAAACTGACGGTCAAGAGCGCGGGTCCGGAACAGACACCCGCTAAGCGGAAATGTGGCCGCCGACAGAAGTAAGAGAAACAAAACGCGCAGATGAGAACGATACATTCCTATACCACTACCTGGGGAAAGCTCCTGCCACATTGAGTATGTGATTAGTATAAGGCAGCGGAGGGTTCAGTGCTTATCGCGGGCCGCCCTGCACAGCGATAGATCGGCGATAAGCGGCCACGTTCCGATTGTGTTCTTCGAGGCTGCGGGCGAAGCGGTGGTGCCCATTGGCATCGCTAACAAAATAAAAGAATTTCGTGCTGTCGGGGTGCAAAGCTGCTTCCAGAGCGCTTTTCCCCGGATTCGCGATCGGTCCCGGCGGCAACCCCGGAAAACGATAAGTGTTATAGGGCGAATTCACCGCCAGGTCGGCGTGATGGAGGCTTCCCTGATATGTGCCCGTCAGCAATTCGGCATAGATCACGCTTGGATCGGCATCCAAGGCGATCTTCCGCTCCAGACGATTGTAGTACACGCTGGCCACGCGCGGCCGTTCCTCCGGCGCCGCCGTCTCCTTTTCCACGATCGACGCCATGGTCACGACCCTGGGTATGTCCGAGTTCAGCCCGATCTGTTGCGCCGTCTGCCGGAACTGATGGACCATTGTCGCCGCCATCTCCTCCAGACTCTGCGTCCGCGTGAACTGGTAGGTGTCGGGGAACAGGTAGCCCTCGAGCGACTTGGCGTCCGGCGCCAGGTCCGAGATCAGCTGGGTCTGGGTTTCAGCAATATGCAGAAAATCGGCCGCCGTTCCGAGCCCCGCGTCTTCCATCGCCTTGGCAATATCGAACATCGTGTAGCCTTCGGGAATAGTGACCACGTGGAAGTAGATGTCGCCGCGCGCGATCCGCTCGTAAACCTGCGGAAGCGTCGCCGCGCGCTCGAAACGATACTCGCCCGCCTTCAAGGATGGCTTGGGGTGCGACGCGTGCCAGAGGCGGAAAGCTAGTTCGCTGCGGATCACCCCCGCCTTCTTCAATTCCGCTGCAATCCTCCGAGTCGAATAGCCGGAATGCAGCAGTAAAGAAGTATTGGCTGGAGGAGTAAGCGGGGCATGGGTCTGCCAAGCCACCCAGCCGCCAATGGCGAGCGCGAGAACCAGGAACAATGCGATCAGCGGGCGCAAGGTTTTAGTGTAGAGGGCTTTTCAGATGGAAACAAAGTGGCGAGAGTACAAGGCCGTGTGGTAGCGGCTGTGCCCCCGTCACCACACGAGAAACATGATTACTCGCCCAGCCAATCCGCATACGGCTTCATCGACTCGACGTGGTCGAAGACTATTTTGATCGCGCCCGTGATCGGAATGGCAAGAACCAGTCCGACCGCGCCCCAGACCGCGCCCCAGAACAGCAGCGCGATCGTAACCGCCAGTGGATTGATCCTCAGTCGGCTCCCCAGCAGCTTCGGGTAGAGAACGTTCAGGCCGAAAAGATGCAGCCCGATCACACAGAGGATAACCACCACCAGACTTCCGGCTTCCAGTTCGACGCCGACCAGAATCGGCGGCACCATCGCCAGCACGATTCCCAGGTACGGAACCAGGCTCAAAAAGCCGCTGAGAAAGCCGACGAAGTAGAAGAACGGAACGTGCAGCAACCCGAAAATCGCCACGCTCACACCTGAAATCAGCAGCCCGATCAGCAGGTTCCCCACAATAAAGCTCTGCAACATCTTCCCGATCAACCCCAACGTCACGAATGCCGTGTTCCGGTGATGCAAAGGAAACAGCATCACCGTGGCAGAACGCGCGTGGCTCTGCCACGTCAGCAGAAAGTAGGCTAGAAACGGGACGAACGACGCCGCCAGCAGGATGTCGGTCAAAGTGCCGGCTCCGTGGGTGAGCACCTCGGACCAGCTCGTCACCTGACGCACGGGCACAACATTCGTGTCTTCGGGTGAGCCGACCACATCGCCCGACTTCTCGAGCTTCTCGGCGTCCTCCTGGAAGGGCTGCAAGATGACGCGGATTTTCTGCGAATACTTGGGAATGTTGTCCGCGAAAATGAGGGCTTGCTTGTAAGACGCAACGGTGACGCCATAGAGCACGGCCAGCAGCGCGACCATGCTGATCAGCGCCGCCGTGGCTCTCGGAAGGTGCACATACTCCAGCGCCTGCACCACCGGAGAAAGCATAAAGCTGAGCAGAATGGCAAAGAAGAGCACTGCCAGCACCGATTCACCGTAATACGCGAACATCACAATAAGGGCCATGCCGAGCAGCGTCAGCGACCAGTGGTGCCCGGTTTGTGTCTCCGTGGTCTCCATACTGCGTTGCTTCCCCCGCTCCGCAACTGGCCAACAATTCTGCCTTACCTCCGCGGGATTTGCACTACCGGAATTGCGGAAGTGAGAAGTCGCGCAAGAGATAGGAGGTCGGGTTGCATCTACAATTGGCAGATGGACGCACCTGGGACGCCCGGCCACACTCGCATCATGGCCCTCGATGTCGGCTCGAAAAGAATCGGGGTTGCCGTTTCGGACCCGCTGGGCATCACCGCTCAGGGGCTGGATACGATCCAGCGCCAGAACAAACGTCGCGATCTGGAGGCTTTGGGGCAAGTGCTGGCGAAATACGAAGTCCGGGAGATTGTGGTCGGGCTGCCCCTGCGGTTAAGCGGTGCGGAGGGCACTCAATCGGAAAAGATGCGCCGTTTCGCCGATGATCTGCGCGCTCACTTCGGGGTGACCGTCCATCTATGGGACGAGCGTTGGACCTCAACCGAAGCTAACCGCCTGCTGCGCGAAACCGATCTTTCGATCAAGAAGCGGGGCCAGGCGGTCGACCGCATGGCCGCGATTCTGATTCTTCAATCCTGGATGGAAGCCCACTCGGCGCTCAGACCGCCCTTGCCGTAGAGACGGGGCTTGCCCCGTCTCGCGGGAAGCCAGTGGGAGACGCGGCAAGCCGCGTCTCTACTGGGGATCAGGGGTCATGGCTAGCAATCAAGAGGCAAGTTCAGTAATTTCCGGAAAGCGCAGATTGCACTTTGTCAGAGCCTTGGTGAGCGCCTGTTCAATCAGACCCTCCTCGCAGTTGCGCGAGATGGCGATTTCGCTGACCAGCAAAAACCGGGCGCGCTCCAGCATCTTCTTTTCGCGGAAGGAAAGCGACTTTGCCTGTCCGAGGATCAGCAGGCTCTTCAGCACCGCAGCGACGTCGGCGAGCGACCCGGTGCGCATGCGATCGGAATTCTCCTTGAACCGGTCTTTCCAGTCGGCCGCGTTGATGCATTCGCCCGTAGAGAGGTAATCTACGATCTTCTGCACCTCGCCATTGCGCACCACCGGACGCATCCCCACGCTGCCGACGTTAGCGAACGGCACCATCACCTTCAAACTGCTGGCGGCGATTTTCAACAGGTAGAATTTCTCGATCGTGGCGCCCATGGTCCGACTGCTGATTTGTTCAATAATTCCGACGCCGTGGTTGGGGTAAACGACCTTATCGCCGATGTGGAAAACGTGGTCGCCGTTCATGGAGGGGCCCTCGCCCGAGGGTACGCAAGACACCCCTAGTTTAGCCGAGCGCCACCCCTAAGGCAATCGAGAAGCGGTGCCGAAGGTCCAGCTCCAGAATCACGTGGGGGCAGACGCTCTCCGTTGTTCCGGCGGAGCTCGCTCCCCGCTAAGTCATTTCGGTTGAAGAGGTTGGGTCGTAACATTTGTTGCGACGCGCTGTGCCGGAGTGCCCATTACCCGTGGCTCAGGGTTATAATGCCCAAGAAGATGACGGAAGAGATCAAAAAGAAGCTTCGGGACGAACTGAACACGCTCGAGTATGAGTTGGCCCACGACATCCCCAGAGAGCTCAAGAAGGCCGTCGCCATGGGCGACCTCAGCGAGAACGCCGAGTATCACATGGCCAAGCAGCGCCAGGAATATCTGAAGGCGCGCGTCCGGCAATTAGGCAAGCGACTGGCTGACCTGTCGCTGATCAACATGAACAATATCCCCAAAGATAAAGTGGGCCTGGGCTCGACCGTTACCATCTTCGACGGCACCAAGAATGAAGAAATGGAATACCAGCTGGTGACCAGCGAAGAGTCGGACGTGACCGCCGGCAAAATCTC
>Ga0209415_10009411_pt1 | contig 16787 bp, 12 predicted proteins | sample PeaSoiSIISIP2007_FD_187696 | JGI IMG/M metagenome (GOLD analysis project Ga0209415, IMG submission 187696) | Peat soil microbial communities from Weissenstadt, Germany - SII-SIP-2007 (SPAdes) (version 2) | ecosystem: Environmental > Terrestrial > Soil > Wetlands > Peat | place: Germany... | reverse complement strand
GAACGCGACGCTATCAATCCACTCCGGCCGGCCTGAAGGCCATCGCCGCGCTGGTGGTCCTACGGGAGAAAGCCATCCGCCCCCTGTTGGCCGCCGCGCAAGAAATCCGGCCTTCGCGAGGATCACAGAACCCGACGGCGCTCGACCGCCACTACGAAACCGTGCGCGCCGCCATGGCCGGCATTTTCCGGGAACTCGGAGTAGCTGCTTATGATCGACAAAATATTTGTCGCGATTGCCCCCTAAGCGCCTAACGCCGGACTGCAGGTTTCATGATCTCACCGGTCTTCGGAGGACGCACTCCACAACCCCGTATTCATCAAGCTCATCTCCCTCGAGAACGCCGAGTGAATAGTTGTTCGATGTCTTGCCCTTTTCACAGCTTGCTCTTCCACACACGCCCATCGGACCTGGCAACGTGGCTGGGCTTCAAATCCGCCAGATCAACGTAGATCGCAACCTTCTCGAAGCCAGGTTCAATCTCTCTGCGGTCGTTGCACGGCTCGTATCCATCTCGAACGAACAACTCTATCCGTGCATCCAAGGTATCGCTCTGTACTACGTTTTGTGGCCAATAGAACCGCCCACCGTACTGCCCAGGCTCCCACCAGTGTCGCTCATCCCCGTGAGCATACGCCAAGCAATTGTAACGGGCGGTCGCGTTGCTTGCCCTTTTGCAGCTTCCAGGAACCAACTTCGGGAATCGCGATCGAAGTTCCTCCGGTCCGATAGTTCTCAATTGCCTTGGATGACTCCCTTCCGGCGCCCCCACTCGAGCCATGCATGTACGGCTTGATCGAAGTCATCCCCCGGTTGAACCGGATCTTCCCCAGTAACAGCAGCCAAGGCGGGAAACCAGTGATCGGGTTCTCGCTCCAGCTCTTCTAACAGTAGCCGCTCAATTTCGGTTCCGGTAGAGTACCGCGACAAGCCGATGATCCGCAGGTAGCTTGGATGCGCAAGCATCTTCGTTACGGAAGAGGAATGCTGCGTTTCCATCTTCCACCGGTCGGCGTGGGTTCGGAACAGCGCCCTTAATGATTCAGGCTGAGCGGTCGCTGGACTGCCTGCCTCGGCTATGAATCCGCCTGTGGGCGCCTTTTTCTGCTCCGGAACTGCCTTGTCGTCCGTCATACAGTCTCCGCTCACCGCTCAATTCATTGTACTTCGCCAGCTCCCCAGGGCGATCGAGCGGACCTTGACGGACGGGGAAATGTCGAACCTGCCCGTCTGCACTGCTGCAAGCCGACTTGCGTACAGCCGCGTCTGACCGCAAACCCCTTCGGTCGGCCCGCTTGCGCATGAACTCGGTGCGGCCGAAACAGAGCCGCGACAAGGCACTCCAGGATGTCGCACACGTGGCCATCGCCAGCCCTCTTGCACAAATGACCTCCGAGGCGCGCGATCCAGTGTCTGCTCTGTTTGCTGGCAACTTCCCAGAAGGCCGTTGGGGGGAAACTGGCAGGCGGCGGGGCAGTTCTACGAGTCGACCATACGAACCAGGTGCTACCGGGCCGACCCGTCTGGACGTCGGATCGATTGGTGCGCCGGCTCGGTCGCGGAGATGCTCAATGTTTGGTAATCTTCGGCCCGATGTAGACAACCTTCAGATACGCCTGATCTACTGGGCGCGGCCACTCAAAATGAATGCGGAACTGGGCGATCTTCACCTTTCCGTGCCATGTACAGTCCAGTTTGTTCGAGCTGTCATCTGGATCCGGAAAACTCAGCTCGTGTTTGAAGTACCGCTTGTCGTTAGGAGACTCATCGCTGAACCAGGCCTTATCGCCGACGCAGAAAGTCTGCCAAAGCTCATTACCGCGCGCGCTCAGGGAACTACCCGGACTCAACTCACGGGCGATCCGGTTCAGCACGCGAAGCCGCTCAAGAACATCTCCGCAAATGCTGCGCTGAAACGGATTTCTGGAAAGTCGGTCTATGATGTAATCAGTTAGCCGCAGGCTCTCGAATTGTACAATGGCCGAATCTAGCATTTGTGCCCAACTTTCGGGCGCGGCGATGGTCTTTTCGGTCAGGTCGTCAATCGTCCAACAATTGTCGACCGCTACATCGCCAATAGGGTCTTCCGGCAGACCGTGATGGACGACGACCGGCGCACGCTCGAACGCAGGTATGGAGCCGGAAAAACTGAACACACCTGCCGCAATTTCAATCAGGCACCGCCTTGCCGCCTCACCTAGGCCCAGTTCAGTAACATCAGTGCCGTCAAAGTGGAAGTAGTCGTCCGGGTTGGACGCTCTGTCGTCAGTCCAGAACGGACCCGCTTTGGTCAGCCAATTCAAGACCTGTTGTTTGTAAGTCCGATCTCCGGTCGCGCGCACCGCTTGCTGAACGTTTTGCTGCGTTGTCACCAGTCGATTGCTGAATTCCCAGGAGCAAAAGAGGAGATTGCGGACCACACCGCTGCGTTGGCGCAGTCGGAGAAGCGGCTCAAGCGCCACTCGGAACTCCTCCGCACTCCGATATTGGCCGACGAGCGAGAGTTCGTTGATGTGCCACTGCACTGGCTAGTCCCACCCTGCCAGATTGGCGAGGTCCTTCTCGGACTGATCGAAAAAACCTGTCGGCCAGTGATCGAGGTTTCCGTTTTTGTCCACAAGCAGGCGAACGACCTGGGACGCGGTCTGATCAGCAGCGTTGCAGTCGAAGAAGTAGATAGAAACATCCGAAGGTGCAATCAGCCCATCGCGCACGGCCAGACGGACGCCGTTCAGGACGTGGTCGCTGTGCGTCTCAATCAATATCTGCCCACCCGTGGCAGCCTGCGCCAGAAAGCAACCCATACGGGATTGCCCTCGCGGATGCAGGTGTGCCTCTGGGCTATCTACGATTAGCAACTGTCCAGGGGCGGCGCACAGACCCGCCACTAGCACTGGAAACGCGTACGTCAGTCCGTAGCCAATGTTGGATGGCCGCCGCCAATTGTCCGTCCGCGAGGTCCTCAGCTGCAAACGCATGAGTCCGGTGTCCGGGATCGGTTGTGCGTTCACTTCGGCGCCTGGAAAGAATTCGCCAGCCCAGGCGTTCACCTGGCCTCGCAATGTCCGGGGTGATCTGGACCCTTGCAGGCAACGGGCTGCCTCGATATCGAGGTCGTCTACCTGGTGCAACCACCACGCGGCATACTCGCCGAAGGACCCCACATTAGCGTTTACTGGCTTGGGGTCATCGGGGACGGGGTAGACCTCCGTGTCGGTCTGGCGGACAGCACTTACGAACACGGTCTGTGCCAGAGAATCAACTAAGGCTCCCGCTGGCTCCGCCTCGGGAGCACGCGGCAGCAATTCCAGCAGGTCTCCGGCGCGTTTCAGTGATTTGGACGTCTCGGGCGTTCGGATGAGGATGGACTCTACGTTCAACGAGCGCCGATCTTCATCATCGTCCACCCGGAAGGACCAGCGGACGTCGACGGTCTCGGTCTCCACGCCAAGCGTCAAGTTCGTGCCGCCCTGCTTTTGATTGACGACCTCACCCGGACTTCCCAGCCTTACCAAGGGCCCATTCAGACGCAGTCTTCCAGTTCTCGAATCGGTGCGGAGCGTTTGCGCCAACAGGAGAATAGTCTGCAATACCGTCGATTTGCCCGCCGCGTTGAAGCCGGTCAGCAGGGTCAGTTTATTGAGAGGTAGGTCCAGATCCTGGAAGCACTTGAAGCTCCGCACGTGCAACGCGGTAATCACCGCATAGCCTCCTCGATCGCGTCCCGCATCATCGAGAAGCGGCACCGGACCTGGTTTCGGCTGTTGGTGGAATAGGTAATCGCTTGTACGAACTCCGGATGAACAAGAAGCATTCGCACTTCGCCCTTTAGCCGCGGCCCGAGATCATCAATCTGCGCTTCGCTAAACTGGGCGAAATAGACCGAGCAGACGTCGAACAGGGCGATATTCAAGATGCCGCGACCGTGCTGACCCTCCTCTACCAGAGACTTGCGAAATGCATGTTCCCGGAACAATTTGTAGTTGTTTCGCATGGACCGGTCAAATGCGTCCCGGAGAGCAGCCAACTCGTTGTCCGAACTCCCATTCATTTGCCTGAGGGTATCGGCCAAGAATCCGTCCATGTCGCCGGGTGGGTAGTTCTCCCAACCGCGTAGCCGGAACGCACAAAAACGGTTGATCGCCTCCCGATCCCGCATTTCCTTACTATTCAGAGATCCGCCAGTGACCTTCTGGAAAACCTCACTCTCTGCCGCGTCTCCTAGCCACCGGGTCGCTAGGCCATTGTAAAGGCAGTTCCGCATCTGTTGGCGAGTAAGCGGCGCGCCGCTGTTAACCCGTTCGAAAATATCGAATTTAGCCTGCGGCGGTGCGTTGGCATCAAGGATATACAGGGTGAGCTGAGTGTCTTCGATCCGCTCCTGCAGAGTAACCTGCAGATCTTTGAAGCGTTTTCCGTGCAACGAGTTGTCGTTCTTGGCGTCTTCGGCGCGGTCGAATTTCAGCTTGAACTTGTTGTCAAGGAATCTGTGGAACGTGTTCAGGCGCTGTAGGCCATCGACGACGATGATTCGACCGTCCGTACCTTCCGCCACGTACAGCACAGGCAGCGGAAGCCGCATAAGGCAAGATTCGATCAGCCGCGACTGCTTTTCGACGGACCAGACGAAGGTCCGTTGGAAATCGGGGCTTAGATCATAGCGGCCAGCTCGAATGCGGCGTACGACTTCGTTGACGGTGCGCTGCTCGGTGCGCACGAACACGGAGTCCAAGGGGTACTCGCCCCAGCCGAAAGAGCTGGATGTGTCCAGCCCGTCGGGTTGCTCAGCGACCGGCGATTGCTTAACCTCTTCTTCCATCATGAGTCCTTTGCTATTCTCTCATGGCGCAGCTTCCGCAGTTGTCATGGTTCAAATTTGCGGGCGCCACACAGCGCCAGCGTCGCCCATTTGTGGAACTGGGACACGTTTGTATCGGCTTCCGTTCGGGCCTGAACCGACATCTCACGCAGTTCTCGGCTTGACTGGCAAACAACTCTTCCGCCTTGATCACTCTGAAACATCACCCGGTTGTATGACGCCCGGCGCGGAGAAGTGAACCCACGCGGCCCCAGGTCGCGTTCCGATGAAGCCGCAGCCAAACGGGAGCCGGGCACCGCGCCGAGGCCACTTGGGCAACGCGCTTATCTTGACGGCCCCGCCCCCGCCCCATCATCTCCTTCCCCCTCCGCACCGGCATGTGCTAAAGTCTTAACGTCTAAGCAGCGCTGGAGGTTCGTCTCCCCGATCAAAATATCGTTGCAGGAAGCCCGACATTCACCAGGAGACCGCCCACAGGAATGCCAATGACTAAAATCCGCACAATAGCGCTTCTTCTCCCCGGCCTGCTGCTGGCATCGCAACTGGCCCCCGCCCAAACGCGCCTCAAAGTATCCCAAGTCGATTCCACCGGCCAGATCACCGAGACCATTTTCGACCCGGCCACCGGCCCCGTGGCCAAAGCTCCCACACCCGGCCCCAACGGCACCTTCAAGTACTGGGATGGCATCGCCGCCACCGACTATTACACGCAGCCTTCTTACATTCCCGCGCCGCCCAACCCCCAGATCGCCGTGGGTCCCGATGACGTCCTCACCGTCGTCAACCGCACCATTGCCCGCTATCCGAATCCCAATACCGCCGGCAACAACGGCGCCGCCAATCCTTATTCCTATCCCCCCACGCACGCGGCCCTCCTGGATGCGTGGACCGGCATCGCGGGCGGCAATCTCACCAACCTCTGCCCGTCGCACGCCGATACCAATACCTGCGTCCTCGACAACGTTTCCATGCGCTACGACCAGTTGCAAGGCCGCTTCGTGGTCTTGATGACCATCACGGATCTCGAGTTCCACCTCTCCAGTTGGGTCCTGGTCGTGTCGCGATGGGCCAATTTCGCCTGCTCCACCACGGTCGTCCCCAATCCGCCCAGCGCCTGCCCGTTCACCAGCGACATCTTCACTCCCCCCATCGTGGCCAACTTCGGCGGACCTTCGATCGGCGGCTTCAACAGCAACTGGGTGGCTTACGTGATCCCCATTAATGTGGTGGTTCCGGCCGGCGCCGGGGCGGCATTCTGCACGGCCGGAGCGGCCTCCGCTCCCACCGGCGCCGTCCCCCCGGGCTATGGCGGTACCCCTGCTTCCCTTCCCCCGGGCGGCGGCACCGGGGCCTGGGACCAAGGCCCGGGCAATCCAGCCGGTACCCCGACCGTAGGCTGCACCAACTATTACCCCACCGGCGCGCGCTTCGGCCTGGACAACGACAACATCATCCTCACCGCGCCGGTCCTCGACCAGACCCAAACCGTCTTCGGCCCCAGCGGCGGCGCCGGACTGCCCGGAGGCGCGTACGCCGGAACGCGGGTCACCACCGTGCCCAAGCTGGTGGTCTACAACGGATCTCCTCTTCCTCTTTCGGGCGGCGGCGGTTTCCCTCCCGCTTTCGGCGTGGGACTCGGCGCCATCAATCTGGCCGACAGCGGCTTTACCGGAACACTCACCGGGGTCGGTAACGCCATCCCCGGAGTGGCCGGCGCCGCGGGCCTCACCACCGGGGTGAACTCGCTCATCCCGGCGATTTTCTGGGAGCCCGACAACCTTCGCGGCCGCGCGCTGGCCAGCTATAGCTCTCAGGTCGGTGTCTCGCAATCCAGCGGTCCCAGCAACACCGATGTTCAGGGCGTGATCACCCCCATCGATTACCTGGTGGGCTCGGAGATTGAAGACACCCCCGGCGGCCTGTTCGCCAACACTTCGCGATTCCGCTTCTACGTGCAGCCCATCGTATTCAGTTGTCCGGCCACCGCGCTGTTCGCCGCCCCCGGAGGTGTCACTTTCTGCGGAACCGCCGGCGGCAACGGCACGCAGGTCCCCGGCCTGCCCGTCCTGGGCGCTCTGCGCAAAACCGCCGGCAGCCTGACTCAGTTTGGCGATGCGCAACTGGTCGGCCAGGGCCCGCCAACCTCGTCTGCCCCGTCCTATCCGAGCCCTTTCGGCTTCATCGGCGGGCAGCCGCGTCTGTTCGTCGGCGATAGCCGCCCGCAACAGGTGATCTTCCGCGAAGGCCTGCTGTACGTGGCTCGCACCGCCCAGGTCGCCGATCTCGGCGGCAACTCCCTGGGCACCAGCACCGTGGTGTACGACATCCTCAAGCAGCCCGGGCCGGCTTGCCAGACCAATAGCGCCGCCGGGCTCGGCGCGTCCGGCCCGTTCTGCACGGTCTCCCCTTCCTGCGTCGATATCACCTCGCCGGGATGTACGCCCTCGGCGTATTCCACCAACGGCTTCACCATTCCCAACCCGGTCACCGTCCTCGAAACCTACTGGTATAACGGAACCACTCCCCGCCCCTGCCCGGCGGCCACCGGGGTCAACGGCCCGCCCTCCGGCGCCGGCAACACTCCCGGCAATTCCGCCGAGCCCTTGTGCGATTCCAACGGCTATGGATTCTATGCGCCCATGTACGAGGTGCCGGCCAGCGTCCTCGGCGGTCTCACCACTTCCAGCAACTTTCCCATCTCCCCCGTCGACCTGTTCCCCTGGCTCGAAAAGCTCTTCGTGGGGATGACCACCGGCGGCACGCCCAACCTCGCCGGCACCTTCAGCACCAGCAATCCCAGTCTCTGGGATTTCCGTCCCGGCGACGATCTGTACGACACCAGCCTCTCCTACGTCGACCCGGTCACCGGCGCGCACTGGGATACGGGCAACAATCCGTTTCCCTGCAACGCCTACGGCAACGTCAGCAGCCCCGAAAATCCCTTATATACCTGTCCGGTGATTCCGTGGGGTATGCGCGGCGGCGCATCCACCGATCCCAACGATGGCAGCCTGTGGCTGTATGGCGCGTTTTCCAAGAAGCGCTTCTCCCAGGTAGATTCCGGCCCCGGCCAGTGGGGAACTTCCGTGGCGAACTATGCCCTGGATTTCGCCGGCAGCGATCCTTACGGCAACGACAACCAGTATTTCGTCGATGTCGAGCCGCTGACCAATCCCTTCTTCACCTGGATCCAAATCGGCAAGAACCTCGGCATCGCGGTCGGCAAAGTCAGTGGTCCCACCCTTTGCCCCAGCGGCATTAACGGAATCATCCCGCCCCCCGGCAGCAACAATTCGGGGACCTCTTCCCCCGGCAACGCCATCCTCTGCAACACCTTCGGTCCCACCGATATCGTCAGCCGCTCGGAAATGGCGCGCTGGATCGTGCTGGCGCAAATGGATGAAGCCCAGGTAACCGCCTACCTGAATGCCACCGGCGGAATTCCCGGGTGTTCGGACCTCGTCACCTCGAAACAGGTGGGTCCCGGACTGACCGTCGCCACCTGCACCAACGGCTCCAACGTCACCGGAACCAGCCAGGCCAGCACGTTTGCCGATCCTCCCGTGCCGGCCTCGGCCTACCCCGGCATCTTCGACGATCCCTATCTGCGCTACATCGAAACCATGGCCCGCCGCGGCTATACCAAAGGATGCTCCACCACCCAGGATACGACCCACCGCTACTGCCCCACCGATCCGGTCACCCGCGGGCAAATGGCGGTCTTCATCATCCGCGCCAAGATGAACAACGTGTTCCCCACCAGCCTCTCCGGCATTCCCTTGAACGGCCCCTACGGGGACAATTTCGGAACCTTCCTGGGAATCAACCCCAACGGCGTGGCGCCCGGCCCCAACGGGCAATGCACCACCGCCGGCTGCATGACCGGCCAGTACTTCAACGATGAGCCCATTACCGATCAGTTCTATCCCTACATCCAGAAACTGCGCGAGTTGCGCATCACCAACGGCACGCTCCCCAATGCCGACCCGGCCCACCCCTGCGCCCAGGCGCCCTGTTACAGTCCGTCCCTCAATATCACCCGCCAGGAAATCGTAACCTTTATCGTGAGAGCCTTCTTCCTGTAACCTATTAAAATTTGCGAGGTATAAAAAAAATGCGAGCGAAGCGAGCCACCTTCCCCAGCCCCCAACCCCCAACCCCCAACCCCCTTCTTCTCCTGCTCCTCGCCCTACCCGTAGCCCTTGGCGCCCAGCCCCCCTATCCTGACCTTCCCCTGGCCTTCGAGCGTCAGGGCGCGCGCTTCATCGCCCGCGGCCAGGGATACCGCATGTCCCTCGAAGACGGCAGGGCCACCCTGGGCATCCGGCCGAAATCCGGGAACGCCCGCGTCGTCTCCCTCGAATTTGCCGGCGGTGCGCCGCGTCCCGGCGTGCCCGGTCCGGAGCTCCCCGGCAAAGTCAACTATGTCCGCGGCAACCATCCGCGCCTCTGGCAATTCGGCCTGCCGACCTGGTCCCGCGTGACCTACCGCGAGGTCTACCCGGGAATCGACGTGGCGTATTACGGAAATCAGCAACAACTGGAGTTCGACCTGATTCTGCGACCGGGTGCCGACCCCTCCCGGATTCGTATGAAATTCCGCGGCGCCAGCCGCGTGGCGCTGGGTCCCGATGGCGTCCTCTCGGTGGAAGATTTCCGCGTGCCCCTGCCCGCCGTCTACCAGGAGTCCGGCGGAGCCCGCAAGACCATCCAGGGCCGCTACGTGTTGCTCGCCAACCAGGAAATCGCCTTCCGCCTGAACGCCTACGATCGCGCCAAGCCGCTGGTGATCGACCCCACCATCGTCTACGCCGGCCTGCTCGGAGGCGGCACCAACGACACCAACGGAAACGCCATTGCCGTGGACCCGGACGGAAATGCCTATATCGCGGGCGGCACTTTCGCCACTGATTTTCCCACCGCCAACGCGGCCTACGCGCTGGAGCACGGCGGCGAAGACGGCTTCGTGACCAAGATCAACCCCACCGGAACCGCCATCGTGTACTCCACTTTCGTGGGCGGTTCAGCCACCGACCAATTTACCGGCATTGCTCTGGACTCCACTCGCTCCGCTTACGTCACCGGATACAGCGATTCGACCGATTTCCCGACCTCCAACGCATACCAGTCTTCGTCCACCGCCGGCGTCTTCGCCGCCGTCGTGTTGAAACTCAACCCGTCGGGCGCGCTGGCCTGGTCCACCTACCTCGGCTCCGGTTCTTTCGGAGAGGCAATCGCCGTGGACCCCAACGGTAATGCCTACGCCGCCGGATACGTGGCTGGCGACGGAACCCTCCCGGTCACTGCTGGAGTGTACCTCTCCACCCACGCCAGCGACGACGCCTTTGCCGCCAAGTTCAGCCCCACCGGTTCGCTGCTTTACGCCACCTACGTCGGAGGAGCGAACTCGGACTACGGGCAAGGCGTGGCGGTCGATGCGTCCGGAAACGCCTACCTCGTGGGCTCCACCAATTCGCCCAGCTTTACCGGAGCGCCCCCTGGCGGCGCCCAGACCGTCAAGCTCGCAAGCCAGACCGCCTTCATTGCCAAGCTCAATCCAACCGCGACTGCCCTGTCGTATTTCACCTTTCTCGGGGGTAGCGGCTACGAGGGTGGATCTGGCATTGCCGTGGACCTCAACGGCAACGCCTACGTCACCGGGTTCACGCTCTCCACTGACTTTCCGGCCACCACGGCATTGCCGCCAAGCGGCCTGTTCGGCGTGCAGAACGGCTTCGTCGCCAAGCTCAACAGCACCGGCTCCGCATTTCTTTATGCCACAGTCCTCGGCGGGAATCGCGTGGACAACTTCAGGAGCCTGGCCATCGATGGATCCGGCAACGCCTATGTCACCGGAGATACGGACTCCGACCACTTCCCCACCGTTTCCCCCATTCAATCCACTCTTCCCGGCAACGGAACGTCCCTGTTCTCGACCTCCAACTCCGGCGCGTCGTGGAGTCCCTTCGATACCAGCGTTCCAGGAGCCGTTAACAGCATCTCTCCCGATCCTGGCGCCGCCGGCGTGGTGCTGGCCGCCACCGAGGGTGGCACCTACCAGACCACCAATTCCGGTACTTCCTGGAGCATGGTATCGGAGTTCTCCTCCCTGACCCTGGCTCGCAGCCCGGCCAGCGCCAACGTTGTCTACGGCATCGCCTGCGGCGCCACCGTCCAATCCATCGATGGCGGACTCACGTGGAACGAACAGGGGAACGCCGGGATTTGCGCCTACGGGCTGCTCCCCGACCCGCTGAGTGCCAACACCGCCTATGCCTACGATCCCACCAACGACACCGCCAGTGGCCCCTATAAGACCACCGACGGAGGAGTCACCTGGAATCCCGCGACTACCGGGCTGCCCTCCCCGGCCGCCGTCGATACCATGGTCGCGGCTTCCAACGGCACCCTGTATGTCGACCTGCTGAATCAGGGCGTGTACAAAAGCGCCGACCACGGCGCCACGTGGGTCAACCTGGGTCTCGGCAATCTCGCCGCCGTCGTGAACGGGTTGGCCGTTGCCCCGGGCAATCCCGCCGTCCTCTACAAGAGCACCAACTCCACCAGCATCCTCAAGAGCACCGATGGCGGAACCACCTGGGCTCCGGCTGCCGGCAAGCTGCCCTCCGCGACCGGCGCGTTGGCGGCCTCTCCACTCAATCCTCTGATGGTCTACGCCGCCACCCAGAATCCACCCACGGTCTATCTCTCGACCGATGGCGGAAGTACGTGGAACCCGGCCGGCTCGGGGCTGGGAATCGCCGTTCCTAATCAGATCGTCCCCAGCCAGGCAAACGCGGCGACGGCGTTCGTTCTGGCCACGGTGACCACCTCGGCGTTCGTTGCCAAAATCAATCCCACCGGCACCGGCCAGATCTGGTCGACCTATCTGGGCGGCGCCATCGGCAGCGCGGGCTACGGCATTGCCGCCGGCAGTACCGGCGATGCCTTCGTCACCGGTAACAGCCAAGGCTTCTTCCCCGTGACGTCGGCCGCCCTGCAGGGAACCGTGAACACCGTCAATGCGCTCGCGGTTCGCATCAAGGATGCCACTGCCGCCTGCTCCTATTCCATCAGCCCATCCACGCAGACCATCTACAGCCCCCTCCAGACGCTGGTCTATTCGGTCGAGGCGCCCAGCGGCTGCGGCTGGACCGTCACCTCCAGCAACCCCACCTGGGCCACCATCGGCGCCAACGGGTCGGGCAACGGAACCGGGCTGGTATACGTGGTCGCTGCGGCCAATCTTACCGGCGTCTTACGCTCCGTAACCATCTCGGCGAATGGCCAGCCCTCCACCCTCACCCAGGCGCCTTCGTCCTGCTCCTACTCGCTCGGCTCCAACACCGCACCGGTGGGCGCGAGCGGTGGCCCGCTCGCAGTCGGCGTGACCGCCCCAGCGGGCTGCCCCTGGTCCGTGGTCGACAACTATCCGTCGGCCGTGACCATCACTTCGGGAGGCACGGGCTCCGGCAACGGCACCGTGAACCTCACGGTCGGCCCGGCCGGCACCGCCGGTACCGCTACCTTCAACCTGTTGATTGCCGGCGTGACTTATACCATCACCCAGAGCGGAACCGTGCAGGGGTCGCTCGCCGTCCTCGCTCCCAGCCCGGCCGCCGGCAGCGGCACTTCCTCCAGCTTCATCTTCACCTTCACCGATCCCCGCGGCTATCAGAACCTCGACGTGGTCAACGTCCTGGTCAACAACTTCCTCGACGGCCGCCATGCCTGCTACCTGGCATACTCCGTGCCGTCCAGCGCCCTCTACCTGGTGGATGACCCCGGCGATGGCGGAGGCCCCTTCGCGGGCTCGCTGGCCCTCGGCAGCACCGCCCGCATCCAGAACAGTCAATGCTCCGTCGCCCTGACTTCCGCCGCGGGCAGCGGCAACACCTTTACGTTGACGCTGAACATCCAGTTCACCTCGTCGTTCGGCGGCAACAGAATACTCTACGCGGCGGCCCGCGACCAGAATCTGAACAACACCAACTGGCAGGCCATGGGAGTGTGGCAGGTGCCATTTACTTCTGCGGGCGACATTACCGTCGGCATCCCCAATCCCACGCGCGGATCCGCCGTCTCGGGCACAGCCGAGACCTTCACCATCCCCTTGACCGATACCAAAGGGGCGGCCGACATCGGCGTCGTCAACGTGATCGTGAACAGCTCCATCGATGGCCGCCAGGCCTGTTTCCTGGCCTACGTGAACTCCACCAACACGCTGCTGCTGGTGGACGACCAGGGCGATGCCGGAGGCCCCTTCGCGGGATCCATGGTCCTGAACCAGCAGAGCAACATTCAGAACAGCCAATGTCTCATCACCGGCGTCGGCTCCTCCGCACAGTCTTCCGGCAACACGCTAACCCTGACCCTCAACGTAACGTTCAAGGCCGCATTCGTGGGCAACCGGACCTTTTACATAGCCGGCCGCGACCACTCCGACCTGAACAACACCGACTGGCAGGCCGTCGCCACCTGGACAGTGCAGTAGAACGTGGGGCAGTGGCAGTTTTTCGCGCGTGGCGGTGTGGGGATGGAGCGGCGGCGGGCGGCCCGCGGAGAATGCCAAGGGCTATCACAACGGATCGCCCATCAGCTTCGCGGAGGGGTTGAAGGGGAAGCTGCTGATTGTTCACGGGACGGGCGATCGACAATGTACACTTCCAGGGCGACCAGCGATCGATCAATCGTCTGGTGGAGCTGGGGAAGGCGTTCGACTTCATGGAGTACCCAAACCGGACTCACGGGATTACGGAAGGGCGCGGCACGCAGTTGCACGTGCACACGCTGATTTCGCGGTACCTGGAGGAGCATCTGCCGGCGGGGGCGCGGTGATGGTATCCCCGGAACGCGTTTTTTTCGTTACCCTGAAAGAGAGAACGAAATCAAGGGCAAGGAAACGGGAGGCGAAACATGGCGAGTCTCGATTGGTCGCAATGCCCCGTCGTGGAAAGCGTGCCGGGGAGATTAAGCGGTGCATGGGTGTTTCGCGATACCCGGATGCCTGTCTCCGCGGTTTTTGAAAACCTGGAAGCTGGAGCCACCGTGGATGAGATCACGGAATGGTTTGACATCCCGAAGGAGCAGGTAATCGAGGTGTTGGAGTTCGCCGCCCGCAGCGTTGCTGCCCCGATTCCCGCTGAAATGGCTCCGGCACTCGATGCTCATCCTGTTTGATCACAGCACCCCGGCTCCATTAGCTTCTTTCCTGACCGGGCACATGGTCACAAAGGCTAAAGATCGAGGCTGGGATAGGCTGACCAACGGCGACTTGCTGGCCGAGGCGGAGCGGGCCGGGTTCGACGTGCTTCTGACAGCCGACAACAATATGCGGTATCAGCAGAATCTCACAGGCCGCAGACTCGCCCTTGTGGTATTGAGCACTCCGCAATGGCCGCGCGTTCGATTGCACGTTGAGAGGATTGCCGCCGTCGTGAATGCCGTGACGCCCGGCAGTTATGTTGAGGTGGACATCCCTTTTTAGGTAAGGCCAGTAGTTTAGCGAATATTTAACGACGGTGCTCTGCATCTACTGCAATCACCCACCGGATTTCGCGGCGGCGCAGGCGGCCGGGCGAGCCGAAAACCCGTGGGCTTCAAGGCTCCCTGGTCAATCGATCGGCGGTGGTACCGGCGAACTGATCGCGCTCCTGCTGTTCCTGGGGATAACGCGCAACGTAGGCCTGCACCTCTTGTTCGAATCCCTGCCAGAACCGATCCCGGGGAGGAGTGGGTTTTGACGATTCCTCTCGTCGCGCGGACGAGGAGGACAAACAGGTCGAACGGATGGAAGAGCGCCGCATGCCCCAATCGTATCATGGGTAGAGATGGCGGGCTGGTTCTGCCCTCACGGGTCACAAGCCCGGAGGCGCCGTGACGGCCCGCGTTGAGAATGCTTCCAGCCGCCCGAGCGTCTCCAGATCGCGACCCAGATCTTCGACGCTGTACGCGTGGTCGTAGATCCCGCGATCCTTGAGGAAGCCATCGAACTCGAACCGCGTCATGCCGAGTAGCCGGCTGGCCTGGTAGTGTGAAAGCGCCTCGGAGCGGTAGCCTTCGATGGCAAGCCGTTCGAGCGCCTCGCGGCCTGGATCGACACGCTGGGCGATGTCGTCGGGCAGTTCCACGGTGATCTGCATGCTCCCGGGATAGCAAGCCCAACCGGCCGTACATCGACCCCGATGGATATGGGATCATATCGATTTGCGAGACATTCCAGCAGGATCTTGGTAGCGTAGCGGGAGACTGGAGCTTCGTGGGAGTCAAGGTAGGGTTTGTTTCTGAGTCGTCCCCGGGCGAGCGCCGGGTCGCCATGGTCCCGGGAGCAATTGGCGTATTCAACAAGACCGGGGCGGAACTGATTATGGAAGCGGGGGCCGGCCTCGAAGCCGGGTTTCCGGATTCCGAGTATGCCGAAAAGGGCGTGCGCCTGGCCGGCCGCGAGGAGGTATTCGCCGCGGCCGACGTGATTTTACAGGTGCGCAGTCCGGGCGCTAATCCCGAGACCGGCGGCTCGGACCTGGTGCGCTTCCGGCGCGGCCAGGTGGTGATCGGCTTCGGCGAGCCGCTAACCGCGGTGGACGCGGCGCGCGCGCTGGCCGATCGCGGCGTCAGCTTTCTGGCGATGGAGCTGATGCCCCGCATCACACGCGCGCAGAGCATGGACGCGCTCTCTTCGATGGCCACCATCGCGGGCTATAAGGCGGTGCTGATCGCCGCGGATTCCCTGAACCGCATGTTCCCCATGCTCATGACCGCGGCGGGCACCGCGGCTCCGGCTCGCGTGCTGGTGATCGGCGCGGGAGTCGCGGGACTGCAGGCCATCGCCACGGCGCGCAGGCTCGGCGCGGTGGTGAGCGGGTACGACATTCGAGCCGCCGTGAAGGAGCAGGTCGAAAGCCTGGGCGCGCGCTTCGTGGTGCTGGAAATCGAAAACGCCGCCGCCGAGGACAAGGGAGGATACGCCAAAGCCATGGGCGAGGACTTCTATCGCCGCCAGCGCGAGTTGCTGGCCGAAGTGCTGGCACAGCAGCAGGTGGTCATCACCACCGCCGCGGTTCCGGGAAAGAAAGCGCCCATCCTGATCACGCGCGAGATGGTGTCGCACATGGCGCCGGGCTCGATGATCGTCGACGTCGCGGCAGAGCGCGGCGGCAACTGCGAGCTGACGCGCCCCGGCGAAACGGTGGAGGCCGGCGGCGTGCGGGTCATCGGACCGCTGAATCTGCCGGGCTCGATCCCTTACCACGCCAGCCAGATGTACGCCAAGAACGTTGCGACGTTCGTGAAGTACCTGATCAAGGACGGCAAGGTCGTGCTCAATCGCGACGACGAGATTGTCCGCGAGACGCTGGTCACGCACGCGGGCGAGGTGGTCCACCCGCGCGTGCGCGAATTGATGGGCCTGCCGGCGCTGCAGGCGGTGTAACACTATGCCCACTAACCTGGAACTTGGCCTTTTCGTTTTCATGCTGGCGACCTTCGTCGGGCTGGAGATCATCCGCAAAGTCTCGCCGCTGCTGCACACCCCGCTGATGTCCCTGACCAACGCGATCTCGGCCATCTCGGTGGTGGGCGCGATTCTGATCACCGGCGCCGAGCACGCCACCAACTTGAGCAAGGTGCTCGGCTTCATCGCCATCACCGCCGTGGTCACCAACATCGTGAGCGGCTTTCTGATCACCGACCGCATGGTCAAGATGTTCAAGAAGCGCGAGGCCCGGAAGTAATTGAAGAGAACGCCGTAATCCAAGAGAACGCCGTAATGCAGCAACTCGTGCAGTACATCTACATCGTCTCGGCCGCGCTCTTCATCCTCTCGCTGAAGTGGATGAATACTCCCGCGACCTCGCGGCGCGGCGTGTTCGCCGGCGAAATCGGAATGCTGTTGGCGGTGGCCGGCACCCTGATTGCCTTCGAGGTCCACAACTGGCAGTGGATCGTGACGGCCTTCGCGATCGGAATC
>Ga0209415_10009410_pt1 | contig 16788 bp, 14 predicted proteins | sample PeaSoiSIISIP2007_FD_187696 | JGI IMG/M metagenome (GOLD analysis project Ga0209415, IMG submission 187696) | Peat soil microbial communities from Weissenstadt, Germany - SII-SIP-2007 (SPAdes) (version 2) | ecosystem: Environmental > Terrestrial > Soil > Wetlands > Peat | place: Germany... | reverse complement strand
GCCATTCAGTTTCTTTCAGCGCACCTTGGCGTTCATATCGATCGCATTCGCGTGGAGACATCCGACATCGGCGGGAGCTTCGGCATCAAGATTACGAGCTATCCGCAGATGGCGGTGTGCGCACTGGCGTCGAAGAAATCTGGCGGACGGCCGGTCAAGTGGGTGGAGACCCGGACGGAACACATTACTTCGAGCGCGCATGGCAACGAACGAACTTTCCGCGATACTCGAGTTGCTCTCGACAAGAACGGCGTTATTACCGCGCTCGTCTCACGGCATATTGACGACTGTGGAGCGTATCCGCGCTATGAGCCGCTGGGCTGCGTGATCTGGTCGCAGGTTTTTCCTGGCGTTTATCGGTTCAAGAATGCGCGAATCGATTTCACCCAAGCGGTCACAAATAAATGCCCAGTCGGCCCCAATCGCGGATACTCGCGCATGCAGCATTTGTGGTTCCTGGAGCGCGTCGTCGACATTTGCGGGCACGAACTTGGCATTTCGGCTGATGAAATCCGCTTGCGCAACTACATTCGTCCGGAGGAGTTTCCCTATACCACGCCGAATGGCTGTGTTTATGACTCGGGGAACTACCCGAGAATGCTGCAAGTGGCGAAAGAGCGCGTGGGTTGGGACGAATGGAAAAAGAAGCAGTTCGCGGCGCGCAAGGAAGGCCGATTCATCGGAATTGGTATTGGCACTACCCTTGACTCGGGAACAAATAATTTCGGCCAGTCGCAAATCGTGAATCCGGGCGCGCCATTTTCTGGCAACTCGCAAGGTGCGAATTGCAAGCTGGACATTTACGGAGAGGTTGTGGTCGCGGTGGGTTCCTGCCCGCAGGGCCAGGGACACGAAACAACCGCCGCGCAGGTCGTTGCCGACGTGTTAAAGATTCATCCTGATCGCATCACCGTGCGCACTGGCTTCGACACTGAACGAAACGTGCATACTGGATTCTCCGGGACCTATGCCAGTCAGTTTGCCGTTTCCGGACTGTCGGCTGTTCACGGAGCCGCGCAGAAGCTGAAAACAGAAATGAAGCGACTGGGGGCGTTCTTACTCGAAACCAAAGAAGATGATCTTGAATTCGGAACCGGCGAGCAGGGCCCGGAGATTCGCGCCACGAGCACAGGAAAGGCCATCAACTACTGGGGGCTTGCCAACATCGTCAATGTAAATAGCGCTGTGCTGCCGCCCGAGTTGTACGAACTCACGCTGAATTGCCGCTACATCTGGCGAGCGCCGTTCAAGGTGCCCGACAAGCAGAAGAAATACGGCAGCCTGACGCTGACCTATGCTTCGCAGCTTCATATTGCAGTGATTGAAATCGAGCGCGACACTTTCATTCCACGCATTCTCGACTACGTTGCCATCGATGATTGCGGCACCGTGATCAATCCGCCGATAGTCGAAGGCCAGGTCTATGGCGCAACCGCCCACGGCATTGGTGCAGCTTTGCTGGAGAATTGCGTTTACGATGCGGTCGGGAACATGCTCACCAGCACGTTCAGCGATTACACGCCTATCACCGCAATGAATATGCCGACGGTGAAATACGACCACATCGAAACGCCTTCGCCGCACAGCTACAGCGGAGCCAAGGGGATGGGCGAAGGCGGAGCGGCTCCGATCCACACGATTTCCGCGGCTTTGCAGGATGCGCTTTTTGCCAGCGGCATCATGATCGACGATTCGTTCAACAACGCCGATAGTTTGTTTCGAGCCCTGGTCGCGAAAGAGATCAGTCAAGTCGAGAAGCTGGTAAAAGTGGAAAGGCGAATTTAGCGTCCGCCAAGCCGGCAAGATGCCGGCGTCACAAATGAAACGGGTTTGCATCGTCGGTTGTGGCGCCATAGGCAGCCTGTACGCAGCGCACCTGGCGCGGGTTGCGGAGGTATGGATTTTTGTTCGGCGCGAAGATCACGCCCGTGCTCTCAACCGCGACGGCCTGAGGGTCTCGGGAACGCATGAGTTTCATGTGGCTCTCAAAGCTACGACGCAACCGGACCAGATCCCCGATTGCGAACTCGGTATCGTAGCAACTAAAGCGACGCAGGTGGAGAAATCGATTTCTGCCATCGGAAATCGTTTCAATCAGGGAGCGGTTATTTCTGCGCAAAATGGATTGGGAAGCGAAGAGATTATTGCGAGCCACACTGGGGGTCAAGTCATTCGCGGTACGACTTTCATGAGCGGCACAAAACATAGCGACACGCATGTGCAGTTCGAACTCGATACCGCAACCTGGATCGGGCCGTTTGAACCGCGACACACGGCGTATGCGCTGGTAAAGGAAGCCGCCGACCTGATCAACGCCGGTGGCCTGAAGGCCGAAGCTTTGCAGGACGCGCGTCCGGCGCAGTGGTCGAAGCTGATCTTTAATGCGTCGGTGAATGGAGTATCGGCGTTGACCGGGCTTCCGCATTCGCCGCATTTCGCCGACGAATCGAAGTTTTCCAGCCTTGGACATCTGCTGCACGAGTTGATTGCAGAAGGCAAAGCGGTAGCAGCGGCGGTGGGAATAAAACTCCACGAGGATCCGTGGGAGATGAACAAAATCGGCGCCGTGACTAATCATCCACCTTCGATGTTGTACGACATTCGACATCAATTGCCGACCGAGGTTGATTTTCTGAGCGGTGCCATCGCGCGGGAAGCCGGGCGTGTCGGCATCTCAGCGCCGCTGCATACTGCTGTCTACCGGTTGGTCAAAGGCAAAGAAGCGTCATGGACGTTCGATGAGGAGAATCGCGCGGTCGAGTCGTAGAAACGTTGCTCGCAAGGTTTACAGGCAAAACCATGTCGTGGCCAATCGACGAAGTGAAACTAAATCGCGTTCGCGCCTTGATGAAAGATCAGGACGTGACTGCGCTGGTCGTGCGTGCGCCGGACAATCTGGTTTATTTGACGAATTATTGGTGCATGAAGGGCTATGACGCAGCAGTTTTTCCCTGCGAGGGCGAGCCGACGCTGATTGCCTTGGAGCCGCAATTGGCGGACGCAGAGCGAAATTCCTGGACGAAGGACATCCGTCCTTTCAAGGGCTATCACGAAAATGATCCTCGCCCGCCGCAATATCGCGCTCTCGATCTTGCACTAAAAGTACTGAAAGAACGCGGCCTCACCGACAAAGTTGCAATCGAGCTGAACATGGGAACGCAGGCCGCCGACCGCATGGTGGGCGAGCCCACGACGCCTACGCAAATGTTTTTCGATGCCTTCGGTGAAGTTGCGGGTCAGGTAGTTGACGCTACACCGCTGCTCAACGAAGCCCGCGCCATCAAGACCGCCCAGGAAGTCGAGCGCATGCGGTTGGCCAACGAACTGGCTGCTCTGGCAATGGACTACACCCGCGAACATATGCATCCCGGAATGAAGGAAAGCGAAGTGGGCGGCATGTATGAGAGTTTCGTGCACGGCGTCGGGGTGGGATACAAAGGAAAAGTAGAAATGGCCCGCGCTTTCACTCTGGTCTGGTCAGGAAAGGGAATCGCTACTTTCACCGCAACCGGCGACCGGCCTATTCAGAAGAATGAGCCCACTTTGCTAGAGATATGGGTGTGCGTGGACGGCTATTGGACCGACCTTACCAAGAATGCGTGTCCCGGCGAGCTCACTCCTGAATATCACAAATTGCTGGATCTGCTGCTGGGAGTTTTCAATGAGGCGATCGTCTATGCACGCGAGGGCGCCGACTTTCCCGAACTTGATCGTCTGATTCGCGAGCGTATTGCGGAAGGCGGATATCCCGGGCAACCTTCGCATCCCATCTGCCACGGCGTGGGGGCGCGCGCGCATGAGTTTCCCTACGCGCATCAAGCTGGAAAGGGCACGATCAAGAAAGGGATGGTGTTGGCTATCGAGCCAGGAATCTATTGGCCGGGCGGCGGCGGTTTGAGACTCGAGGACAATTTTCTGATTTCCGACGAAGGCAATGAAAAGCTGTGCAGCTACCCGGACGATTTTCGTCTGGCACACTAGTAAAGAAAGAAAACTGTGGCCAAATCAAACAGAGGTCCAATCTCTAGGCTCAATCCGAAACTGGTTGAGAGAATCCTCGCTGAGATCAGGGAAGAAGAGATCGTGGCCATGTGCTGCGATGTCATCAATATTCCTAGCCCCACCGGCGACGAAGGCAAGATGGCGGAATACATGCGATCCGCCTGGGGTGGAATCGACCTCGATGTTACCTGGCAGGAGGTTGAGGAAGGTCGCGCGAACGTGATCGCGCGCTGGGAAAGCGCTGGTTCCGGTCGTTGCTTGATGTTCAACGGCCATATGGACACCTCCAACACCGGCCAGGAAGATTTCTTGACAGGGATTGGCTACAAGCCAAGCGCCGTGATCAAAGACGGAATGATTTACGGCCTCGGCATCTACAACATGAAGGGCGCGCTGGTCTGCTATACCCACGCGGTGAAGGCGCTGCAGCGCGCAGGAGTAAAACTTCAGGGGGACGTCATCCTCGCCGCGGTCGCCGGGGAAATCGAAAAGACACAATGGAAAGAATTCCGTGGGCGCGAGTATCGCGGGTACGGCGTGGGCACGCATTACCTCGTCAATCACGGAGTGCTGCCCGATGTTTGCATCCTCGGCGAACCCACCGATATGCAAATTATTCTGGAACATTACGGCTCGCTGTGGGTGCGGATTTCGGTCACAGGAATGTATGTTCACACCGCGTTCGCGGTTGGACGCGCTGAACGCAATTCGATACGGCGCCTCCACGACGTCATGGGCGTCGTTGTGAAATGGATCAAAGGGTGGGAGCAGAAAACCTCGTATCGAGGTCACAAAGGCGTCGCCAATCTCGGCTGCATTCGTGGTGGGCAGCCCTGGCGCGTTAGCCGGACTCCGGAACGCGCCGAGTTGTTTCTCGATCTGCGTGTGCCCCCACACATGTCCATGCAGGGAGCGCGACGGGCGGCCAAGTCGCTTTTTCTCGATTTGGAAAAGCGCTATCCAGATTATGGCCTGGAGTTCGAGACTTACGTTTCTGTGCCCGGAGCCACAATTGCGCCCGACCACGCAATGGTGAAGGCGATCGAGATGAATCATCACCGTGTGATGGGCGAAGCTCCCAAGCGCGACGTAGTGCTGTGGTGCTCGGATGCTTCGGTAATGACGCGCTACGGGATTGAGACCGTGAACTACGGACCTTCCAGTGGGCCTCGCGATGCCGAAGGTGAGAAGGTCAAAATCAAAACGCTGGTGGATATCACGAAGATTTACGCTTTGACCGCTGCTGAACTCTGCGGTGTGCAATAGAGAATCTGGCCTCCGAGGAAACTTTGCCAAGCCAAATCGAAATCGATCGTCGCTACAAGAACATCCGAGCCGCAATGGAGCGCGCAGGCCTGGACGCGCTCATCGTTTGCGGTAATCAGTATGCGGGTTTTGAAGGCGCAGTGTTGTATGTTTCGGGTTTCGAAATTGTTCATCGCTACGTGTACGCAGTGCTGCCGCTCGAGGGCGAACCGACTTTAGTGTTTCCTCGGGAAGCCCGTTGGATTGGCGACAAGGTCAAACCCTGGGTGAAAGACCATGTCTGGCCCGATGTTCCTGGGCAGTGGATATGTGATCGCGCACGCGAGCACGGGTGGAAGCGAGTCGGCGTTTACGGCATGAATTTCATCATGGCGGTGCGCGATTATCGCGAGATGGCAAACGGTCCATTTGAGATGGTGCCTTTCGATTTCGAGTTCGACATGGCGCGCGCGGTCAAGAGTGAAGAGGAACTCGCCGAAGTACGCGATGCGATGGATATTATTGTGGACGGATTTTGGGCACTCGTCGCCGCGTACGAGCCGGGCAAGACCGAAGCGGAAATCATGGCTCCTGCCGTCGAGCGATTCTTTGCTCGCGGCGCGGGGCCGCGCATGATGAATATTCTGCTCTCAGGCACTGGTGGCGAAGCGGAGGCATCGTTCAGAGTTCCGGGTCATCGCGTGACTGCGCTTGACGACTTGCTGCTCTATTCTCTCGAAGTCACCGGATCCGGCGGATATTGGGTAGAGTTTTCGCGTCCGCTGATTCGAGGCAAGCTCAGTCGGCGAACACAAGCCATGGCCGACGCTTATCCGCAGGCGCTCGAAACCGCACGGAAGCTGATGCGGGCGGGCGAACTGGCCAGCAATGTTCATCGTGTCGTGGCTGAAGCTTTTGCCAAACATGGATTTGCCCTTGGTCATTTGTCCGGGCACAGCATCGGCACAACCATGCTCGAGTATCCAGCGATTGGCGCGAAGAGCGAAGTGCAGCTTCAGGAGAACATGATTTTCTCTTTGCATCCACAAGTCGTCGATCAAGATGGCAAGGTGTGTCTGTATACGCAGGACACCTATCGGATCGGCAAGTCCGAAGGGGAGTGTCTGGCGGATGTGCCCTGGAAGTTTTACACGGGAGCGGAGAAACCGAGTGCGGCGTAGACGAGAATGCAGGAAGGCATTTCGTAGATGAAGATTTGCGTAATCGGTTGCGGAGCCGTAGGGAGTTTATTCGCAGCGCACCTCGCGAAAGCGGGCGAAGCCGAAGTGTGGGCTTACGACGTGTGGAAGGAGCACACGGCGGCCATCCGGCAGAGCGGCCTGCGGCTTTCGGGAGCAGAGGAGTTTACTGTCCCGCTCAACGCAACCAGCGACGCCAAAGAATTGCCCCGCTGCGACTATGGGATCGTCGCGACTAAAGCGATTCATACCCGGGTCGCAATCTCCCAAGTCGCCGACATTTTCGACGACCACAGCGCAGTCTGTTCTGTTCAGAACGGTGTCGGCAACGAAGAAATTATTGCCGAGCGCGTGCAATTTGTGATTCGAGGCACGACCTTCCCCGCCGGGCATCCGATTGCGCCGGGGCATATCGGGTATGACATCAAGGGCGACACCTGGATCGGGCCGTTCGAACCCACCAATACTTCCATGGAGAAAGTGGACGAACTCGCGGGCCTGATCACGAGATCTGGGATGAACACAATTCCGCTGAAGGACGCGCGCGGCGCGCAGTGGACCAAGCTGATTTTCAATGCGGCCACGAACCCAGTGGGGGCGCTCACGCTGTTGCATCACGGCGCCGCCACGCATTTTGAAGCGACCGGCCATCTTTTCAGCGACCTCATCGCAGAGGGCGAGGCAGTGGCGGAGAAACTGGGAATTGCATTGCACGGCGACCCGCGGCAACTTGTGCAGAAGGGCGCCAACGCTCCGGGCAAGCACCGGGCCAGCATGCTGCAGGATGTGCTCGCCAAGCGGCAAACCGAAGTTGATTTTATGAATGGGGCGATTGTGCATTGGGGTAAGGAAGTGGGCGTGGCAACTCCTCTGAACAAGGCGATGTGGGAACTGATCAAAGGATTGGAACATTCGTGGAAAGATCCGGAGTGAAAGCTGAAGGCTGAGAGCTAAAAGCTGACTTATGTCGATCCCATTCAACATTGGTGTTCTGCAACTCAGCATGGAGCCGGTGCGAGAAACAGTCGCCATGGCGAAAGCCTGCGAAGACGCGGGGTTCGATGCCTTTTGGATTGCGGAAGCTTATCCGTGGTGGCGCAAGCATTCGTTCGAGGCACGCTCGTCGACTGCGGTGCTGGCTGTTATCGCGGCTGAGGCTCGCCGTATCCAGCTGGGGTGGGGCATTATTTCGCCTTACACGCGTCATCCCGTGCAAATCGCGATGGAAGCGCGCGTGATGCAGGATTTGGCGGGCGATCGCTTTCTGCTCGGCCTAGGAGCTTCCAAGATCTTCATGAAAGAAATTGGCGAAGGCGAAGGTGAAAAGGTCGGACCAGCGACGGTGATGCGCGAGAGCGTCGAGATCGTCAAGGGTGCGCTTGCGGGCGATGCTTTCGAGTATCGAGGAAAGGTCTTCCAGGCTAACGTGCCGCCGCTCAAGGCGGACGCGCATACGCCGCGTGGCATTCCTCCCATTTACGTTGCGGGAACAGGGCCGGTGTTGCAGCGAATGTCTGGGGTGGTCGGGGATGGTTTGCTCACAGCCAGCATCACCACGCCTGCGTTTGTGCGCTACTCGCGAAAGAACATGGAAGAAGGCGCACGCAAGGCTGGAAAAGACTCCTCGAATCTGGTACTCGGCTCTGTGATCGTCGGCAGCATCAACCGCGATTCGGCGAAAGGCAAAGAAGGCGCGCGCGAGCAGGCTGCGATGTATCTCGCCAACAAGGTCCAGAACATCAAAGGATCCGCGGACGTGCTGCTGGAGTGCGCTGGCTTGACCTTCGACGAACTGCTGCCAGTTGCTGATGCCATGGAAAAAGGCGGGCGGAAAGCCGCTGCTAAAGCCGTGACCGATGAGATCCTAAGAAAAGTCTGCCCGATTGCAGGGACTCCGGCAGAGTGCATTGCGCGCATCGAAGAATACCGTGACGCTGGTTGCACTCACATCATGCTGGAAATCTGGGGCGACGATCGCACTGGACAAGCAACGCTATTTGGAAATACAGTGCTGCCGCACTTCAAGAACTAGCTACGGATTCAGGCGGATTGTTTCACAATCTGTCGAAACTCTTCATCGGTCAGCAAACCGCGCTTGGCGATCGCACACTTCTTGACCTCGGCGAGGATTGGAGCGCGCTGTTCGGGCGTTATGGTCAGCCCGAGTTCCTTGCACTTCAGATCGATGCTGTCGAGTCCACTCTTTTTCCCCAGCACGATGCGGCGTTGAGCGTTCACCAGTCCTGAGGAATACGGTTCAATAGCTTCTGGGACGTGAAACTGGGCGGCCACGGCGCCGCTCTCGCGCACAAACAAGTTTTCGCCAACCAGTGGTTTCCAGGCGTCCAGCGTGTAACCAGAGGATTTGGAAACTACTTCTGAAACCTCGCGGACTTTGGTCAAATCTAAAGCGACCGGCACGTCATAGAGACAGCGCAGCGCGAGAGCGATTTCACAAATGTCGGCATTGCCGGCGCGTTCACCCATGCCATTAATCGTACCCTGAATCCATGTGGCTCCGGCGCGAACTGCGGCGACGGCGCAGGCAGTTGCCATGCCAAAATCGTCGTGTCCATGAAAGTGAACGGGAACACTCGGTCCAACCCACGTGCACATTTCACGAACCAGAAATTCGACTGCTTCAGGGCCGCAAGCGCCAATGGTGTCCACGACCACGATTTCTGCGGCTCCGGCTTCGAGGGCGGCGAGATTGATCTTTTTCAGGAAATCCAGCTCGGTGCGCGTGCCATCGACTGCGAAGAAAGCCACGGTGATTCCATTTTCCTTGGCGATCGACGTTGCATCCACGACACGTCGCAGCACGTCGTCGCGCGTTAGGCCATAGGCTTTCAGCTTGATGTCGCTGGTGGGAGCTTCGATGACTGAGGCATGCAGACCTAAGCGCACGAGTTCTTCGACGTCAGCCTTCACAGCCCGGGAAAAACCCCACAGCTCGGCCTTCAACTTCGCCTTCTGCATTAGCTGGATAGCTTCCGCATCTTCTGGGGAGACGCGCGGGAACCCGGCTTCGATACGGCTTACGCCTAGTTCGTCCAGTTTGTGGGCAATTGCCAGTTTCTGGTGCGGCGAGAGGACGACTCCGACCGTTTGCTCACCGTCGCGCAGTGTTGTGTCGTAAAAGCGAATCTCAGTTCGCGGAAACGCGGAGCGAATCTCTGGGCGGGCGTTCAGTTCGCTGACCCATATTTTGGAATTAGTGGCCATGGTCAATTCTTTACCACAGAGACACAGAGAAAAAAATCAGCGAAGTGTCGTTTGGCAAAGAAATCGGCAAAGATAGTTTTTGTACTTTGACGCTTCTCTGTGGCTCTGTGTCTCCGTGGTGATGAAGGTTTTGCTACGGCCGCACATCCTGCGTAGCCAGAGCCGCTGGTTTGTAGCCGTAGGCCTCTTCCCACGAGATGACCCGGTTTCGCAGGATGCCGATCTTCTCGATTTCGCATTCCATCACATCGCCGGGCTTCAAGTACCAGGCCTTCGGGTCGCCGCTGAAGGCGGCCACGCCAGAGACTGTGCCTGTGGAAATGACGTCGCCGGCGCTGTATCCCATGGGCGAATAGTGCGAAAGGATTTCTGGAATTTTCACTGACATCTTGCTGGAATGCGAGCGCTGCCGCGATTCGCCGTTGACTCGTAATTCCATCGCCAGGTTGTGCGGATTGGGAATCTCGTCGGCGGTTACAATCCAAGGGCCTAGAGGACAAAAGGTGTCAATTCCTTTGCAGAAGCTGAATACCCCCGACTTCATTTCGCGGCGCTGGATGTCTCGCGCTGTGATGTCATTGAAAATGACATAGCCTCCAATGCACTCGCCTGCTTCCTCCGGGGAAAAGTGCTTGCCGCCTTTTTTCAGCACCACGGCGAGTTCCAACTCGTAATCCAGTTCGTTTGTGAGATGCCTGGGATAAATCACGGGCTCGTCATGGCCGATAATGGCATCCACGTTTTGGAAGAAAACGATCCACGGCATCACCGGATGCGAGAATCCGGCTTTGGTGGCCTCTTCATGATGCTCGCGGAAGTTGCCGGCGGTGTGAAAGAACTTCCGCGGAACAATTGGCGCTTTGAGTTTGAGTTCGGCGGCAGAGTAAAAAATTGGCTCGCCGCTGGGGCCGGTTGCACCATCGTTGTGCAACGCGTGGTCGAACGCTTTGTGCGCGGCTTCCAGGCTGGTGTCGCCACCCTCGAAGAGTGCGAGCATGTTGGGAGGAACCAGGGCATCGGCAAGGCGATCAAAGGCGCTTTCGTTTTCGACATCTCGCAGATAGAGCGCGCAGGCAGAGCGAAGGTCGACGAAGCGGCCATCGTCCGTGACGGCGCCAATGCGCGAACGCCGCACCGGATCTTCAAATGTGACCAGTCGCATAGTGTGGATCGATCTTAGGAAAGTGTATGGGCAGGCGTGAAGAGTTGTCTAGGAAGACCCTTTGCTTTGAATAGGAAGCCGGGAGAACCCAATCCCCCGGCCCACTCTGGGCATTTTCGGTTGACAGTTCGCCGGGATGCTGTGGTAGCTTTCTTAGACTCGCACTGAAGCCCCCCGCGTGCGCGCCTCTAAAGCCAAGGAGAATTCCGATGTTATCCAAAATAGTCCGCATGTCCTGCTTGGTTCTGGTCACCGTTCTTGTACTGGGTTGCATGACCTGGGCACAGACGACCGAAGTTGCGGCGAACCCGGCAACCCACACCCTCACCATCGTCATCAAGGGCACAATTGGGCCGATCCTGTCAGGCGTCGATCCTCTCGGTCTGGACGGGAAGAACGGAACGGTCAAGATACTGGCCAGTGAGTCGCTGTCTCCCAAGAAACACACCAGCACGTCCGCCACTTACGAGCTTCCTGCGGGCGCCATCAAGGTTACGGCGGGGGACAACCATTTTTCGACCACGTCGCCGTCCAAGATGATCATCAATCTGAAGAGCACGGCGGACACTCTTACCTTGGTCGTCGCCGGTCCGGACGGTGTGATCGTCACGGATACAACCTTTCTAGCGAAGGGAAGTTGGACAAACGCGGTGTTGAAGCACCCCGGCGTGTTTACGCCCTCGCCGCAGAAACTAACGTCGGCCAAGACTGCAGGAGGGCCGGGCTGCAAGCTCAAGTATGTGATCGAGGGACTTACAACTGTTCTCGGTTTCAGCGGAACCGCTTCCAACAGCGAGACTGAGGATCCTGTGCTTCCCAACCCGGATGCAGACCATTACGAAGTGGACTAGTATGTCAGGTCGGGTCCGCATTCGTGGAATGACGGCGGCGCGGGAGACGCAAAGAGTGGGGCACCCGCGCCGGGTTTGTTAAGGCATCGCTGACGCGAGTTCCACGGGCCGTGCTCTCCAAGTGCCCGCCTCGTGGAAGTAGTGGGACGCCGGCGCGTTTCGATTCGATTCACGGTTCGCCATCTTCCCTCGGAGGGCTAAGCATCTGGTTTCCGCCCACTTGGTTTTGACGATATGAATTCCACTTTGCCTGAGTTTCGCGCCCCTACGGCCGTCGAGCGCGTATTTAACCGAGTGTTCGGATTGCTGGTGGGACTCGGACTTGGCTATTCCTACAATTACCTATTGCAAGTGCGGGGCCGCAAGAGCGGAAAACTTTACTCTACTCCCATTGATTTGGTGGAACTTGAAAGCAAGCGCTTCCTGGTTGCTCCGCGCGGGCGTACGCAGTGGGTGCGCAATGCGGAGGCCGCGGGAGAAGTGACCTTGAAGAAGGGCAAAACCCAGCAGAAGTTCCACCTGCGACCCATACCCGACGCGGACAAGCCCGAGATCTTGAAAGCGTACCTGGATAATTTTAGGCGTGAAGTGCAGCGCTATTTTCCAGTGCCAGCGGGCTCCCCAGCCCAGGCTTTCGTCGAGCTTACTCAGAGCTATCCGGTGTTCGAGTTGATCGCGGTCTGATGGCGAAACCACGCCTTGCGGGCAAAAATGTATGCCCTCCGGCTCTGGTATTCGACCTCCGGGTAAGGCTCGCGTTCGAGCACTTCTTCGATCGTGAAACCCGCCGCTTCGAGACCAAGCTTAATCTCCGACGGTTGAAAGAAGAGAAAATCCATGGAGATTTTCTGCCCCCACAACTCATCCTCGTGAAGGGTTTCGTTCCCCGCGTGAAACGCGATCAACAGCAGTCCGCCGGCTCGCAGCACCCGCTGGATTTCGCGGAAGACCAATGACAGAGATGGCTTGGGAATATTCACGATGGCGTAGAAGGCTGCCACTCCGGCGAGCGTGCCGTCCGGGATGTCCAGTGACATCATGTTTCCTTCACGAAAAGCAATGTCGGGATTCAGTTTTCTAGCCTGCTCCAACATGACTGGGGAAAGATCGAGGCCGAAGATCGATGCGCCGGCATCGCGCAGGTAGCGAGCCACGTGGCCTGGACCACAGCCCATGTCGCAAACCTCGCCTCGTCCCTTGGTCTGCTTGGCAAAGCGGTCGAGCAGTTCTCGATCGAGGGGCTTGTGTTGAAGTTCATCAGAGATTCGGCGGGCGTACTCCTCGGCGATGCGATCGTAGCTTTCGCGGATCGAGTTCGTGGTGGTATCGTCCATGCGCGTGTTTTGGCCTACGATCGACTTACTCCAGCACGCTATCGTCCAGTTTTTTTCTTCCCCAGTCGGCGGCGGCTTGCACGAATGCCAGCACTAGGGGATGCGGTTTCCCGGATTTGGAAGAAAGCTGCGGCTGAAATAGCGTCGCGATATAGAAGCGGTGGGTGGGTGATTCGATGGCGCGAATTTCACCCTTGGCGCCGCGGGCTACCACAGGGAATCCGGCTTCCATGGCAGCCCATTCGTAATCTGGATTCACCTCGAAATTGCAGAGGAACTCTTCCGTTGCTGTGTCCTGGGTGTAGAAGGATTGCAGATAGGATCCCGGCCGCAAGCGGATTTCCGGAACCATGCCGGAGAGCTTGGGCGCGTCTTTCTTGCGGTTAGGAACAGCGCAGGCCACCGGATAAATGACGATGTTCTTGGAACCGGAGTTATTCTCGGCGGTGTCCGCATCTTTGATTCCTACGACATTGCGGGCGCACTCGATGAGCGCGTACTGAAAGCCCCCGCAGGTGCCGAGAAAAGGCCAGTCGTGGCGACGCGCCAGTTCGATTCCCTTCAACATGCCGTCAAAACTCTTGTAGGGACCGCCGGGCGAAGCCCAGATCCCATCGAAGCCTTCCAGCATTTTTTTGGCATCAGGGGCTAGGACGGTCGGGGTAGAAATCCACTGGGAATCGAGCTTGATTTGTAGTTTGGTGGCGGCGTGCTGCAGCGCATCGTTGATCGCTTTGTAGCCGCGCGATCCCGGTTCCAAGTCGCCAAGAATACCAATGCGAACAGCGTCGCTCACGGGGTCAATTCTAATTGAGATGGTTTGGTTGTGCTGGTTACGCAGGTATGAAGGTTGGTGACCCCGGGAAAAACTGGCTTCAGGCCGCAGGCTTCCGGCACCTTATTTTACTGCGCCGAAGCTCATGGGGACGTCAGCCTTGTCGGCGTCTTCTACCTTGAACATCGGACGCGGGGTCAGGCTCATAAAGCTGGCGACGAAAGTGTCTGGCATTTGCTGGATGCGGATGTTGAATGTGTTCACGCAGTCATTATAGAACTCGCGGCGGTCGGCGATCTGGCTCTCCAATTCCGTGATCCTTTCCTGCAGGCGCATGAAATTGTCGTTGGCTTTCAGCTGAGGATAATTCTCGGCCACGGCAAACAAACTACGCAGCGCCGATGTCATGCTCTGGTCGGCTTGCGCCTTCTCGTCGACGCTGACGGCTTGCTGGTACATGCTGCGAGCCTCCGTGATCTTCAGCAGAGTGTCGCGTTCGTAGTCCATGTAACCTTTGCAGACGTCGAGCAGTTTCGAGAGTTCGTCGTGGCGCTGCTTGAGTAGAATGTCGATGTTGGCCCATGCTTTGGCCACGTCGTTCTTTAGCGCGATCAGCCCGTTGAAAATCATAACCACGTAAGCGATCAGGCCGAAGATGGCAAACAGCAAACCCAGTGAGACAATCGTGTTCATATTAATCTGTATTGGCTCCTCTACAGCCAGCCAAAGTACACTCCCAAAAAGTAAACGCACAACATGGTGAGCGCGGGCCCTCCCCAGATCATCAGGGTAGATTGCCAGTTCAGCGAGCTGACAACATCACGCTGGCTGCGCCAGGAGATAAAAAACGCCGGATCGTGCGCTCCCTTTCTTATAACGGTTGAAGGATGCAGGTCGAATTGGTCCGGCGCTAGAGCAATGGCGGAGCCGCCCGCCGCTGTCGTTGCCGCGGACGGGTCAATGCCAGCTGCTGCCCACGCAGCTGGATTCGTGATTCCCGCCTTCATCATAGCCGTGGCGATCTTCTGCTGATCCGGCACCGCCGTTCCTTGAGCATTGTGCATGACCAACGAAGGCATCGGCGTTGACTGCCGGATTTCATCCTTGAACGCGGGGAATGGCATGTTGCCGGCGCCGGTCGTGGCAGCGTTCACACCTATGCTTGCGAAAGCGCCTGGCATCGAGACGGTGACCGTTCGTTGCCCGGTGGAAAAACTTCGGATTGGAGTCGGGCTCACACTCAGGCCAGGATTCTGTGCCAACGTCCCGAGGATGAAGAGCGAGTTCTTTGGCTTGATGCAATGTTCCTCGACCTTAATTGTCTTATCGGTGAAGACGTTATTGCGTGCGAGAAAGCTCGAGACGTTGGCAGGAATCTCGATGCCGCTGGAGAACAGATGCGTGCTGAATTCATCCTTGAAGTCGCAGTGAATGTCCATCTCGGCGCCTTGGGGATCGACCAGTATCCGGCCGGTTTCGTCGTCGAGGAAAAAAGGGACGTGCAGGCTTTCGTCGGCGATCTTTACCCATTCTGTGTTTCTGCCCCGCTGCTGCCGCTCCCACGCGGTGGTGTGGAAGTAATAGCACGCAACACCTGTGATGGGCGCGAGCATGGTAAACGGCCCGACGGCGAGACCGTTGATTTCAACCAGACCCATGGCGGCACTGTGGATTTTGGAGGCTGGCGTGTTCAGTATCAGACGCTTGCGTTGCAAGAGGCGGAAACCACGATAGAACCAGTAAACGCCGGCGCAGGCGCCGACTATCGCGATGGCGACGCCATCGCCTCTTGAATGAAGAAAAAATGCCGGCAGTGAGATCACGCGGCTCCCCGACATATCTGCCTCAAGAAAAACGGATACGTCGCTCCGAGTATAGCGGACGAGAAAAAGGGCTCGCAGCAGAAAACCGAGGTGCGCCGCTTACGATCGTAATGGCAGCAGAATGGGTTCGTGCCTACGCGGGCGAGAACGGCGAAACTACCCAAGGCTCGTTGCTTTATATGATCTCGTCAACTAAACTAGTTGACCAGAGCAACTATATGACCGGACTAAATGAACGACAATCTCCTGTTGCCATTGCAAACAGTGAGCAGCGAATTGCGTCGGTGCGCCGCTTCAACCGCTTCTATACCCGCCAGATCGGGGTTTTGCGGGAGAAACCATACGAGAGCCCCTTTTCTCTCACGGAAGTGCGCGTGCTTTACGAGCTTGCTCATCGCGAAAAGCCAACCGCAGCCGAGTTGAGCAATGACTTAGGGTTGGACCCAGGTTACCTGAGCCGAATCCTGACTGGTTTCGACAAGCGAGGCTGGCTCGACAAAAAGCCTTGCGACTCTGACGGCCGGCAAAGCCTTTTGTCGCTTACGAGGCGGGGACGAAAGGCGTTTACGCCCCTAGATGCTCGCTCCCGGGAAGAAGTTGGCAGGATTCTAGGCAGGCTGGGCGCGCCCGAGCAAAACAAGTTAATTGATGCTATGCACACGATCGAGAAACTGCTCGGGACCCAATCGGCGCAAAAGCCACCCTACATTCTTCGGCCTCATCAACCGGGTGATATGGGATGGGTTGTTCATCGTCACGGAGTGCTCTATGCGCAGGAATATCAATGGGACGAGCACTTCGAGGCTTTGGTCGCGGAGATTGTCGCGAAGTTCGTGCAGAATTTCGATTCCAAACGGGAGCGCTGCTGGATTGCGGAGAAGGATGGAGAGATCGTCGGATCTGTATTTCTGGTGCAACACTCGAAGAATGTGGCGAAGCTCCGCTTGCTTCTGGTTGAGCCGGCGGCGCGCGGATTAGGGATTGGGAAGCGGTTGGTGGAGGAGTGCGTGCGCTTTGCGCGGCGAGCGGGTTACAAGAAGATTACGCTGTGGACGCAGAGTTCGCTTCGCGCAGCGCGGGGCATTTATGAGAAGGCCGGGTTCCGACTGGTTGAGGAGAAGCGTCATGATAGCTGGGGGCATGGCCTGGTGGCGGAGACCTGGGATCTGGTG